>OOIG01000056.1_pt1 | contig 102892 bp, 88 predicted proteins | sample 1692091 | NCBI WGS metagenome assembly OOIG01 (sample SAMN06348188, study PRJEB24527) | human gut metagenome | biome: human gut; feature: ankylosing spondylitis patient; material: feces | host: Homo sapiens | place: China | collected 2015-10 | reverse complement strand
TGTTACCCTCAACGGTTTTCAAGACCGCCGCAATCGACCACTCTGCCATCTCTCCTAAATGTGGGTGCAAAGATAGTCGGATTGCGCGAATCTTCCAAAAGTTTTACAAAATTTAACCCTATATTATTTCGTTACGACAAACAATTCCGTCGATTCTCCATTGTCGGGCAACAGAATTTCCAGAACTTTCGTTTCGCCGTCGAAGCTCCACATCATAGATTCTGAAAAAACATTCTGCTGTTCTTTCAATTTTGAAGACTTGACTTTCTTGACTTTTTTGTCAGCAACTGTCACGCGTTTCGGCGATTTTTCCAAATAGAATCGGAAGATGAAATTTCGTTTGGCAAAAACATCATAACCACTGCCCTTTCTGTCGGCTACTTTAATTTGATAGCCACCTTCCACAGTCTCAACCGAAACAGGTGTCTGTATGAACTCATCTTTCAAATAACCCAGGTCTGTACCCTCGTCTTCGTACAACTGGAATGAAGCTGTCTGTCCTTCCACTGCCGGGAACACCTCAAATATCACAGGATATTCAGGATGCTCGCCAATATAGTTCATAACAGGCATGGTTGGGATTATAGAACCTTGCTTGACAAACATCGGAATGCAAGACAAAGGGGCGTCAACCGTCATCCACTGCTCACCGCTATAAACCGTACGCTTGTCGTTATAGTTCACCCATGTTCCTTCCGGCAAGTACAAATTTTTCGTACGTGCATTTTTCTTCACCACCGGAGCCACCAGTAGTTCCTTACCGAACATAAATTGAGCATCGGTTGTGAACGTTTCCGTATCAAGCGGGTATTCGAGGAACATCGGACGCATCAGCGGCAAACCTAAGTCATGCGCTTCACGAGCATAGGTATAAATGTAAGGAATCAACGAATATTTCAATTCAATTGCCTTTTTCGCATTCATCTCTGCCTCTTCACCGAAAAGCCAAGGTTCTACGGCGTTGTTGCCTTCGTGATGAATACGGCTCAATGGGTTAAACGCTCCCATCTGCAACCAACGTGTATAAAGCTCCGCCATAGCCGGATAATCCTTGATGTCACCACAATAGCCGGATATGTCGGTTGTCGTGAACGGAATAAGTCCCAAACCGGCAGAAAGCAAAACCGGAATCTGATTTGCCATCTGCGCCCAACCTTGTGTCACATCATCGCCGTTACCGCTGTCACCCGTCCAACCGAATGTATAGCGTTGCAGTCCGGCATATGCAGAACGTGTCATCTGGAACACACGACGGTTAGGATTGCGTTTCTCAAACTGCTCCTTCACTACCTTATCCCATGTCAGACCATAGACGTTATGTATTTCGCTGTGCATACCCAAATGGTGCTTCATCACAAGGCGGTCCACATCTTCTTCGTTGCTCCATGCAGGCTCGCCCATGTCTGTCCAGAAACCACTGATTCCGTCATCAATCGGCTTCTGCTGATATGCTCCCCACCAATCTGCAACTCCGGGTTTTGTAAAGTCGACAACGCCACAATTTCCACCCCAAGGCCACGGCATATCGTAGGTCTTGCCAGTAGTGGAATCCGTCACGAAATATCCCAGACGGTCGGCTTCTTCCCATTGTTTTTTGTTCGACTGAGAAATAACAGGGTCCTGCGAAACTACCACTTTGAATCCTTGTGCCTTCAAGTCGGCAAGCATCTGTTTCGGATTTTGATAATTACCTTCCCGCCATTCGAAATCCTGAAGATTCTGCGTCCAACCAATATCTTGATAGATAATGTCGCAAGGTATGCCACGCTTTCTGTAGCCTTCTGCTATTTCGCGCGTCAAATCTTCCCGCGTCAACATACCCCGGCATTGAGCAAAACCCAAAGCCCATTTCGGCGGCATGATCGGCTTGCCCGTCAATCCCACATAATGACCGATAATTTCCTTATAGTCCTTACCGAACATAAAGTAATATATCATTTCACCACCAGGAGTTTCAAAGCTGTAATACTCGCGGCTTTCCGTTCCAAACTTAAACTCCGTCTTATACGTATTATCGAAGAAAATTCCATAACGGTAGCTGCTCATAAAGAACGGAATACTCTTATACAGAGGATCATCGGCCACACTATAGCAAGGGCGGTCGCTGTTCCACATTTTATACGACTCACCTCGACGGTCGAGCTTGCCAGTCTTTTCGCCCAAACCGAAGAAATGCTCATCACGTCTCAACATTTTATATTCCACCTTCTTGTCTCCCTGACACAACCGACCGTCACCATAGTCGCTGAAAAGGAGTTTTTGGTATTTGTCAAAAATTTGAAATTTCAACGGAGACTTATTTACCCGAATTCTCAACGTAGGCGTAAAAATTTCATAGCAGGAGGCCTCTTCATTGACATTTACCGTACCAACATCTTCCAACTCTTCATTAATGACTGCAAACGAAGGGTTAGAACGTTGCAGCTTACCATCTGGAGAATACCAGACACGAACCACTGACTGCCCACACAGTTTCAACTGGAAAGCCGCACCGTTATCCAAATGAAATGTCACTTCCCGTCCCTGTTGGGAATAAGACTGACAAACCGGTGCTGCCGCCTGTGCTATGACAGATGCAGCCAAAAACAGCAGTCCAACAATATATCTATACATATTAAAATTCATTCTACTTATATTCAACAACTATCATGTCCCAATAAAGCAACGAAGGCAAAGTCACCTCCACTACCCCATTTTTCACAGAATAAGCAAGCGGATGCTTTACACCCCCGGCAATGTCGGGCGATGCCATCCAAACAGATTCCACTTCACGGTCAACAGCGATACTGCATTTCGGCGAAGCCACATACGAAGGCTTCAGCATCGAGCCATTGGCATCACGCCATTCCGTTGAATTAGCCTGTGAAAAGTTCAACAAATGAATGACATCTTTCTTGTCCAAACGGCGGGCAATCGTACATACCGCCCCTTTCAATGGCGGCCAAGCCTGCATTTTCAGCTTTCCGTCGGCCGATTTCACTGAAATTTCCGTAGAGAGCGAACCGCCGTCACGCAACAGATTTTCATAACCTGTCAAGAAATCGTAATAGTTCACCATCACATTTTTCAGTTCGTCGTCCATCTCCAAATTATTGTTAGGAAAATATTCCTTGCAGAGCATATGATCGCCCAATTCCAAGTGCGAGCCGCCCAATGCAAACATCACGGCATCGGTCAGAATCACGCCCGGATTGTTGAACTTACCTTTTGAATCGGCCTTATCGTAATTCATATAGGCAGCAAAGACTGTTTTCAAACGATTCTTGCTGAAACGGTCGTTCTCATCCAGAATTATCTTCAGATGACTGAACTGAGCTTCCTCGCCACGCCACACTTCATTATACAGGAATTCAACCCCTTCGCTTTCTGCAATCTCCTGAGCTCCGTAACGGCTCACGGCATTCATTATCAAATCCTTTTCCGGACGGGCATTCTTCATAGCCTTAATGAAAGAATTGTAACCCTGAGGCAAATTCAATTCATTTCCATAAGCATCAAACACCTTTCCACGATTACCCAACTGGTCAATCTGATAGCCGTCAAAGTCCAAATGATTGTAAACGTCTTCATTTCTTTCAATCAGATAGTTCTGCCAGCCTTTGTTTGCCGGATTCACCAGATAGATATCACTTTTCCAACTGTCAGGCAAATCATGCGAATCGCGCACATTGCCCATATAGTCCTTATAGACAAACCATTCCGGTTTAACGCCATCCTCTTCCGCATCATCGAGGGCACCGAAGCACAAATTATAGAAAATAGACTTCATTCCCAACCGATGCTGCACATCTATATAGTTTTCTATCGTTTCACGATAAGTATCCCGATTAGCAATGTCCTTATACACGTCCAACAGTTCTCCATTGCGAGTCGAACCGAGCGGCCAATGATGTTTGTTGTGCCAGTCCTGAAACTGCACACCATTGATATGGCAACGCAACAGGTAATCCATCTCCTCCTCAATAGTTTCCATCGGCTTTTGTCCGAAGTCGGCAACGAAACCATATCGAGGGAAAAACGCCCAACTGCTCGAAACGTCAACAGCTATTGCGCCATAGACAGTTTCACCGCTTTCATCGCCTGTATAAATGTCAACCATATATCCCGACTTGTCGACTGAAGGAGCGGTCCATGTCCATTCATCGCCTGCATAATTTTCTTCAGCCACCACCTGCCCCTGATGCACATAACGGATCTTTGCCCCTGCCGGAACCGTACCAACAGCCTTAAACTTTACAGCATCGCCCGGAGAGTACATGGCTTTATCCGTAGTGAGCGACAGAGTTGGAGTATAGGTAATCTCCGTTGTTTGTCCGAATTCACCTTCCTGCCCTGTCCCCGGCTTTTTACCCGGTTCTTCACCCTCACTTCCGCAAGCCGACAGCAAAATTGCCGAAGCACATAAAAATATAGAAGTTTTTTGTCTCATATTCTTTTACAAATTGACAGGGAGAGAGTTTCTCCCTGTCAAAAAACAATCTTAATGAATTATTTAGTTTTTGGTTACAGTCAATTTTTCAGTTGCCTGATTCAATTCAATGGTATAATTACCGGCCTCTGCCACCTTCCATTTCAAGTCAATACCAGAGTAGTCAGAATTTGTCTTTTTATTGACATAGTACATATCGCCTGATGCAAAATCCGCACCGTTCTCGACAGCCATAAACCAAGCACCGTTCCAATCCGATTGTTTATCGCAAGAGAACTTGATTTCACCTGCTTTCAAATCACCGGTCCAGCGGAAAGTATAATCATCGACTTTATCCATTGGAGTAGCCTTACCTAAATCCCATCCGTTAGGAGCAGCCTCACCGACAATATACATTTCAGTGAACGGTTCAAACAGCGTCATTTCCATCTTTTCTTTTCCGGCTGTAATGTCAAGACGAATTTTATAAGCCTTACCGCATTCAGATTCTTTCAACGACCATTTATTATCCGGTTCAAAACCAGAGACAAATACGACTTCAGTATCTGTATAAGGTGCATTTTCATTCTTTGCCTTATACATATTTCCATAATCTCCGTCAGCAGTACCGAACTTGAATTCACCGCCGCCGTTCCATGTGAACAAATCAGCATAAAGGAAAACAAACGGATTTACCGGATCTACTTTCATCGGTGTAAATCCCCAATTGTTGAAGCTACCGACAAAATAAAGCTGATCGTAAGCCGGTCCCAAATCTTCAGTATACTCAACTTTCACTGTCATTTCCAGCAAGTTGACCGTAATTTTATAGGCATGAGTTTCAGCTACCTTATATTTCAAATCGGCCACACCTTCACCGGTTTCAAGCAGTTTTCCTGTATCACCGTCATTCAATACCTCCGGAGAATTCGGGTCACGGACAAAGGCTACAGCGCCCAAATCTTTCTGAGTAAAGAACTTAAATTCCTTATCTGCCTGGAGATTCGTTTTTATACTGAAAATGCCCGGTTGCTTCACATTCACCAATGTCAGTTCCTGCATTGCCTCAGCAGCCCAACCTCCGGTTGTAGCATCACCGCAAATATAAAGTGTTGACGAAACCGGCTTATAGGTTGTCACCTTGAAAGCGACAGTCGAAGTCTGGGTATAGTCGGCATAACCAACAACATTTGCCGTCACCTTTGCTTCCAATGCAATTTCCTCGCCGTCCTTCAAGCTCAATCCGGCATCACGCAAATATGAATTCAATTCCTGAACGGTAAATTTACGCGACAAAGCCTTGTCATCAAATTGTTGTTCGGCGATAAGCACATCTGAATTAGCGAAATCTGTTCCGGCTTTGGCTATTTCAAGCTGATAGCTCATTCTTGCACCTGTTCCATAATTTGTACCGCTGGTCCATGTCAGTTCGAGTGCAGTTGCAGAAGCATCCTTTTCGTTGAGAACCACTGTCTCATTGCTAACAGAAAGTTTCAACTCTGTATCACCCTTGTCCAATTCCATTAAATTTTCCTGACAGGACGGCAACAGGCACAAGCCGAACAATGCCAGAAATAATGATTTGTTTATTTTATTCAGTTTCATAGTTTTTCGATTTTACGTTAATTAATAGCCAGGGTTCTGTACCATAAGCTTGTTTGAATCCATTTCTTTTTGAGGAATCGGCAACAGCAGACGGTCCTTCGTTGCATTAGTCTTGCCAATCGAATGGAAGAACTTAAGAGCGTAGTCACCACCCTGCAAGCGAATCAAGTCAAACCAGCGATGACCTTCAAATGCCAATTCCATACGACGTTCGTGAATAATCTTTTCACGCATTTCTTCCTGGTTGCTTGTCTTGTAATCCGGCAGTCCTGCACGCTTACGCACAATATTCAGAGGCTGCTGAGCCAATGTAGTTTCACCCAATTCATTCAAAGCCTCAGCCTTCATCAGCAATACATCGGCAAAACGATAGGCGATAAAGTTTTGCGGACTTACTTCTGAACTTGCAAGACCATAAGAATCAGGCACAAGGAACTTACGGACATTGCGTCCTGTCACAAATGCATAGCTTGCCTTATATTCTTTCCCGTCGAAAGCAGGACAACCTTCATAAAGAACCGTCAAATCCTTGCGCAAATCGCCTTCTTCATAAGAATTGAAGAATTCGTCAGTCGGCTGGTTCCATCCCCAACCGCCACCGGTAACAAAACCGGAACTACGCGGTCCCATAAATATCGAACACCAGGATGACTGTCCGTCAGTATTCCAGAAACCGCCTGTACCAGAATTCTCGCCTGAATATTGAATCTCAAAAATGGATTCCGGGCCATTCTTTTTATCGCACAAAGCAACACCACACAAATCCTCGTATTTGCATTGCGACAAATCATAACCCAAACCTTCGATTTGAGTACACAAATTTACCACCTCATCATAAAAACCATTTTCCGGTTCAAGTGCTTTGTATGTTGCATCGTAGCCTGCCATAGTCAAATAAACCTTTGCCAATTGCATCAATGCTGCATCTTTTGTGGCACGACCAAGCTCAGACTCCGGAAGTTGACGTTTTTCCGGCAACATGCTGATAGCATCTTTACAGTCACGGATAATCAAATCGTAAACTTCAACAGTTGAATTACGGGCAATGTCTACAGGATCGGAAGCCTTATGCGGTTGTGTAATTACCGGAACACCGCCGAATGCACGTACCAAAATAAAGTAATAGTGGGCACGCAAAAAATGAGCTTCACCCAAGCTTCTCTTCTTGATTTCTTCCGAAACACTCTCTGAAGCTTCAATATTTGCCAATGTCGTATTACAGTTGCCGATACCAACCCAGCCGCCACGCCATAAGCCGAGTGCAAGGTCATTGTTCGGAGTAGCGTAGAAATTAGCGACTTCCTTTGTTTCCTGACCATCGGTACCCGTTGAAGGGTCGCCACCGGCCTCACTGTTACCGGCACAGATATCAAGTGTCCAAATACGCTGATTGTAAAGGTTCATTGACTGAAGCGACTGGTAGCAGCCATTAGTCAAAGCCACCGCAACGGCATCAGTCACAGGAACAGAAGAGTTAGGAGAATCATGCGGACCTTTTTCCAAAAAATCGCTACATGAAGTAAATACCAATAAGGCAGAGCCTAATATTATTTTTGCTAAATTTTTCATAGAACTAACTTTTTAGAAATTAAGATTTAAACCACAGCTGAATGTTCTGGAAATTGGATAGCGGTTCTGGTCGATACCATTGATTGCCACTTCCGGGTCAAATCCTGAATAACTTGTAATGGTAGCTACATTGTCGCAAGAAACGAAAACGCGTGCGCTTGTAGCCGTAATCTTCTTCAGCCATTTGGTCGGGAAGGTATATCCCAATGTGATATTCTTCACACGAAGATATGATCCATCTTCTACATAACGGTCTGATATGCGTGTATTCAATGCCGGATCATTCAGCACCGCACGAGGCATCGTGTTGCTTGTGCCCTCACCGGTCCAGCGATCGAGAACGTCAATAGTTTGGTTAGCAGCTGATGACATACTTTGCAGTACGGTATTGTTAGCATTGAAAATATCATTGCCTGCAACGCCCTGCAAATAAATAGACAAGTCAAAACCTTTATATGTCAAATTGTTTGTCATAGAGAAAATCCAATTCGGATTAGGATCGCCAATCACTGTACGGTCAGCATCCGTAATCTTTCCATCGTTGTTCAAATCGCGGAAACGGATATCGCCCGGACTTGTCTGACTACTTTGGAAAGCATGGGCATTCACTTCGTCCCAGTTCTGGAAAATTCCGTCAGTCACATATCCATAGAAAGTGTTGATAGGATAACCGTTAGCCAGACGTGTCACCTGTCCCAATGCATTGCCCAAATCGTTCTGCATCATCGGAACATCACTGTTCAAATCTATAATCTTATTCTGATTGTATGTTACATTGATATTCGTTTCCCAAGTGAAATCTTTCGTAGAAATGTTGTAGGTATGAAGATTGATTTCCACACCCTTGTTTGTAACCTCACCGGCATTCGTATAACATTCTGTCACAGTATCATCAAAGCCCGATGTAATTGGAATAGAAGCCTTTACCAGCATGTCTTTCGTATTCTTCCAATATCCGTCAACCGACAGGTTTACACGAGAGTCAAACATTGACAAATCAATACCGATGTTCGTCTGATGAACAGCTTCCCAATGGATATCCGGATTATAGAGTGACGAAGCAGTCAAAGCATCTACGACCTTGCCACCGATAAAGTATTTACGCATGTCAAACAAAGAAGCGAATGTGTAGTTACCGATTTCCTGATTACCGGTAACACCGTAACCGCCACGTACTTTCAAATCAGAAATGACACCGTTCAATTCCGGGAACCATTCTTCACGAGTCGGACGCCAAGCAACGGAACCGGATGGGAATGTACCCCAGCGGTTGTTTGCACCAAAACGGGAAGAACCATCACGACGCACTGTTGCAGTTACCAGATAACGGTCATCAAACGAGTAGTTCACACGTCCCATCAATGAAAGCAATGACCAATCAGTCCAGCTACTTGTCAAACTTGAAATTTCTTTTGCTTCTGACAACTGATGGAATTCGTCAAACAAGAACTCGGAAACACCACCGCTAAGATTCTTATAGTCGTTCCATTGTGCAGATGTTCCGACCATTGCGTCGACATGATGTTTACCAAAGTCCTTATTGAATGTAAAGTAATTATCCGACAAGTAAGTAAACGAACGGTTTGCACTCTGACTTGCCGACGATTCAACTTCTTCGCCTGAGGCCATCCAGTCATAGCCAGGATAGAAACCGTCAGTGAACCAGAATTTTGCATCGTAGCCGAATGTTGACTTAAATGTCAACCAATCGCAGAATTTGATTTCAGCAGACACGTTTGCCAACAAATTATATCCTTCCGTAACACTCTGGTCGGTATACATCGGTCCGACCGGGTTCCGAATTGTACCATACCATTCTGCATTGGCACGATTTTCATAATCAGGATATCCCGGATAGCTCCATCCGCCATCTTCTGTCTTTACTGGTTGAGTAGGCAAAGCACGCATCGCATCACTAATACTATAAGAACCTGACGACTTCTTGTCAGTTGAGAATGTTATATTATTCGTAAACTTCAACCATGACAACACTTGAGCATCGCTGTTTGCCTGGAAATTGAAGCGACGATAATTCACATTCTTTACAATACCTTCCTGGTCCAAAAATCCACCGGAAACATAGTAGTGGCTTTTGTCATTACCACCGGAATAGCTCAATGAATAATTTTGGCTGGAACCGGTTTGAAGAATTTCATCAAGCCAGTTCGTGCTGCTTGTCAGGCTGGAGGGATCCGACCAAAGCGGGTTTGTCGGGCGGTTGCCAGCAGAAAGCATATCATTGCTATAGGCAGCATACTGCTGTGCATTCAGCATCTGCGGAACGTTCGTAGCATTTTGAGCAGCATAATTGGCGTTCACTGTCAGTTGTCCTTTTCCTGACTGTCCACGTTTAGTTGTAACCAATACTACACCGTTTGCACCGCGAGAACCATAAATGGCTGTAGCCGATGCATCCTTCAAAACGTCAATACGGTCAACATCAGTCAAATTTAACGAGCTCAAGCCCAAATCAGTAGGCACACCGTCAATTACAATCAACGGGTCACTGTTGTTAATCGTACCAATACCACGGATTTTAATGGAAACATTGTCGCCGGGCTTACCATTGTCCACAACCTGAAGACCGGCCACTTTTCCTTGCAATGCCTGACCGACATTAGCCATAGGAGAATTGTTCATGTCTTTTGCACCTAAAGAGCCGACAGCACCCGTCAAATCCTTTTTCTTCATTGTACCATAACCAATGACTACAACTTCTTCAAGAAGTTCCGAGTTCTCTTCCAATACGACTGTCAAACTCGTGCGATTGTTTACTGCCACTTCCGCTGTTTTATACCCTACATACGAAACCGTCAACACGGCGTCAGGTGCAACATTCAACGAAAAGTTACCATCATAATCAGTTGCCGTTCCATTTTTGTCACCAGAGACCATTACCGTAGCGCCGATAATCGGTTCTCCTTTCGCATCCTTGACAACTCCTTTTAATAATAGATTCTGAGCGGACACTCCGAAAGCACATATCACCAACAACATTGTAAGCAACAGATACCTTCTCGTCCGAAAACGTGAAAAGCAGTTTTGCATAGTAATTTGATTTTAAAAATTATAATTAGGTTTGTTACTTCCTTTTTGTCAACAAATCAAAATTACAACTTCCCGGCCACACAATCCATACCGCTCAGTTGAAAAGTAGCTATTTTCCCCAATCAAAAACGCTAATAAATTAATTATCAACGATTAATCAAAATGCAAAAGGTAAAAAAAGTAGCTGATTTAGACTCTGTTTTTGAGGATTATCATTCTAAAATTGAGGACAAGCATTTCACATTCTTTAAAAGTAATCACCGCATTTACCCAACAAATATTTAAGATGCGGCTCGGCTATGCAAATCAGAAAGCTGCGCTTTCTTTTGCAACAACTCTCGACTTTCACTGTATTTCCACAAATTTTCCTATATGTGCAACTTTCTTTTCAAAGTCATCACGATTTCCCAAGGCTTTATTCCGGGCTTTTGTCCGATAGTTATAAATTGTCGACACGGAATAACGCAGGAACTGGGCAATCTTTACACTATCTGTAATACCCAAACGCACTAATGCAAAAATGCGTAACTCCGTATTCATTCGTTCATTAGGTTTCAAAACAACCCGTTCTGATTCAATCAATAATTCATTAAAATCCTCGACAAACGTAGGAAAGAGAGACAAAAACGTGTCGTCAAAATTGGCATAAAAACTCTTCAGTTCATCATCGATAAACTGCGAAGACTTTATTTTTGACACTAAATCAGCCATTTTACCAGTCAAAGCAATTTTACTCAACGATTTTCTGTAGGCATCCATCTTTTCAATATAGGCAGAACACTGGTCCATATATCTGCCAATATACGTTTCTTTCAAATAAGTAGTTTCAACTAAAGAATGATTGGTATCCTTTAACTTCTTATTGATTACCGACAATTCCTCATTCAGTTTTGTCAGTTGTTCATTCGCATCAACCACCTGCTTTCGTGCTGCTGCAAGTTTCTTCATCTGACGCTTCAAATAGAACAAGGAACAGATCAGCACGATCGATAATAAGCTGATAAGAAGCAACATGACTTTCAACTTTTTCTGTTGCGCCATCTTATTTTCCTGATAGACATCGTTGATCACCGGAAAAATCTTTTGAATTTCCACCATTCTCAAGCGTGTATTGCTATTAGAAGCATCCTCCATACACATTTTCAAATACGAATAAGCCCGGTCTATGTCATCTTCCTGATATAAAATCACTGCAAGATTACGCAACGACACATATTCCATTGTCGCCGTCGTCATGTCGGCTATTGCCGACTGCAACAAATATTCCTTCTGTTTTTCCGTTTCACCCTTTAATCGGTAGGACTCAGACAAAGTATAGGTTATGATAGCCTGTTCATGTTCTGAAAAATTATGGGGATTTACCAAAAACGACTGTTCCACTAAAGAAATGGCCTTATCCATTTCTCCGGCTTCGTTCAACTTATCGGCAAGTACAACTATATGAGTACTGGATTTAGGATCATTTACCAGCAAAATGGAATCACGATATGTATCCGTCAGGCGGTCATAATATTTTTTTTGAGTATCATCCACCGCATAATCCGACATATATCCATAAATCGTTCTGTACAGATGATAGTAATAAGGCAACAGAAAATCAGGTATGTTCTCCCGGTCAACACTTACCATACAGTCCAACGCTTCTTTAAACATCCCCGTTGTATAAAGGACTTCTGCCCAATTCAATGTAGCATGAATATTGGAAACTACATCATCCAACTCTCTTGCCAATTTCTGCCGCTCCTTAACAATCATGAGGACAGAATCAGTATTAAAGAAATTGTATTCCGTATACAATTCTCCGAGCAGTTCAAACCGATTTCGCGGATTCTTTTCATTCTGCAGTTTTTCTTTCAGTTCCTCCAAATGTTTTTCCTTCTGTAAAACATATTGGGGTCTTTTGGCTATAGCCTCATCCAATTCTTTAATGAGAGAATCAACATTCGACCCCCTGACTGCTAAAGATATTCCAATGAAAACAATTAAAAGCCAAAATCTGCTCATTCTGTACTATGATTTTAAGGATATGACATATTCATTGTTATACAAAATTACGAATTATTTTTGAATTCTCGCCGATACAACAGTAATTGCAGATTATTTCTTAATCTTGTCGGGGTTCTTGGCGATGAAATCTTTCCACGATTTGTAGGCTTTGACGGTTTTGGGGCGGCTGGATTCGTAGAAATGGCACAGTGCCACGCCAAGGGCATCGGTTGCATCGAGATGTGGGTCGATGTTTTCTTTGGGAATGTTGAGAATGCGGCGTAACATTTCCGCCACCTGCTCTTTCGAAGCACCGCCATTGCCGGTTATCGCCATTTTCACTTTCAACGGGGCGTATTCGGCTATGGGAATGTCGCGCAACAGCGCCGAAGCCATTGCCACCCCCTGTGCCCGTCCAAGCTTGAGCATTGACTGCACGTTCTTACCGAAGAACGGCGCTTCGATAGCCATTTCGTCGGGCAGATACTGGTCGATAAGCGATGTCACACGCTCCGAAATTCTCCGCAAGCGCATATAATGGTCGTCAAACTTGCTCAACACCAGCACTCCCATGGCTATCACCGATGGCTTACTGTGTTTGATGCCCAGAATGCCGTAGCCCATCACGTTTGTACCCGGGTCAATGCCGATTATGATACGGTCCCACTCCATCTCGGCCATCACAGTTCCACCTCCTCCAGCAAAGTTGAAAATCCGGCTACCTGCTGTCCGAACTTGCGCGCCATTGCCACCACAAGTTCATCCCCAACTTCGGCATACCAACCGTGAAGCGTGTCGAGGTTGTCGGCACGGAACTGGAGCGAATAGTTGACACCATCGCTTTCCTCCGCATTAAGCACACGAGTCAGACGAGCTTCACTCAAGCGGCCGTCGGCAAGTGCCTGCGGAATGTAGACGGCACGAAGCCAGTCGAGAAACAGCTGTTCGCACGCTGTATGTGCATGGAATGTTGTATTGAATACTATCATTGGATTAATTGTTTTTTAAGTTAAAGTGTAAACGATGCAGCCAAGCCGAAATGCGTGCCGTTACTTACGGGCACTATCGACAGGTTGTGTTCTCGGGCAAACGGGCGTGTAAAAATATAGGAACACCCGGCTCCGATGGCAGCACCGGTAGCCACATCCCACCAGTCGTGCTTGCGTGCATAGGTGCGGCTCCAACCCACATAAGTGGCAAGCACATAGGCAGGCGCACCCCACTTCCATCCGTAGCGGCGCTGCACGAATGCGGCGTTGGCAAACATAATACTCGTATGTCCGGAGGGAAACGAGTGGAAATCACTTCCGTCCGGGCGTTGTTTCTTCACTGTATATTTTAGCAGATAAGTGGTGCCCAACGTTGCCGCTGTCGAAAAAGCCGCCTGTTTCAGTCCCTGCCAATCCTTCATCACCAGCACAGAGGTAAGCGTAGCCAGCGGCATTGCCACCAACAGCGCATCACCCGAATAGCGCACCGCCTTGCGACTGCCTTCCACTTCCTGTGCCACAGCCGGCACAAAGGTCAGGACGAACAAAAGTAGTCCTGTTATAAATCGTTTCATTATCCTATCCATTCAATTATTTTCGGAATAAAAATTATCAGACCAACGGCAACAGCCGCCATAGCCATCAGCAGGACAGCCCCGGCCGCCAAGTCCTTTGTATGCTTGACCGCTTCGTCGTAACCCGGAGAAACACGGTCAGCCAACGCCTCAACCGCAGAATTGAACGCCTCAGCCGCCAACACGCCGCCAATACACAACGCTACTGCCACCCACTCCATAGCAGAAATGCGCAGCACAAAACCGGCAATAAGAACAACAACCGTCACCGCACAATGAATCCACGCATTGTGTTCATAGCGCAACAGCCGCGCAATGCCGGCGAACGCATAGCGGAAACTCCGCGCCCTTTTCTTCCAACTGAACTTGGTATCTTTCATCTCGGATTTTTTCTTTGACAAAAATACTAAAAGTGAGCGGAGAATAAAATAATATAACTTGTTTCAGTTATTTTTTATTCCGAACCACAGTTCTTATTTTCCTCCATTTTTAAGCAATCTTTACTGCCGGGAACGAACAAAATGCCGAAAATTTTGTAAATTTGTCATATGGGGATGTTTTCTGCTGAAAGTTTGGGGCGGGCCGTTTCATTGTTTTCAGAATTTGAGTTTCATTCTCTTAACCGTATTCCGCGAAAATAGCTTAAAAACCGATTTATGAAAGATAACAAAAAGACCGTTGCCGCCATTGCCGCATCCCTGTTGGAACGCCAAATGAAAACATACGAACGTGTGCAGCGTTTTCTGCACAGCCGCTTCATGCGCTATCTGGTATTTCTCGCCATCATAGGCTCCGTAATGTCTGTCATCCTGGGGTCGTTCGAAGAACTGTCAACCTATCACGGCCTGCTTTATTCCGTCACCTATATCACATCGCTGATATTCTTCATCGAATACGTTCTGCAAATCTATGCCGCTCCGGCAGAGAACCGCAAACATAGCCGCTGGATAGCCAGACTCCGCTATATGTTTTCCTTCTACGGTGCCGTCGACTTCATTTCCCTACTCCCCTTCATACTAACCTACAAATATTGGAACACTGAACTGATGCACTTCATCATCCTTCCCTATATTTTCACCGTATTCAAAATCATACGCTATTCCCGCTCAATGAGGCTGATTATGGATGTCGTCAAGGCCGTAAAGGCAGAGCTGGTAACAGCCTGCACCGCTTGTGGCATAATCGTCTGTTTTTCAGCCATTCTGATGTACTATCTGGAACGAAAAGCCCAGCCGGAAGTATTTGAAAACATCGGCGACAGTTTCTGGTGGGCGATTGTCACATTCACAACAGTGGGCTATGGCGACATCTACCCCGTCACAGGACTCGGAAGACTGCTCAGCAGTTTCATCAGCCTGATTGGAATCGCGATGATTGCCATTCCTACAGGTATCATCAGTTCCGCATTCATCAACGTAATGAACCAGGACCGCAACAAGAACAAATCGGATGAAGAATGCTAAACTTGTCATTACGCCGGGCTTTTATTACATTTGTATGAACAATAAACTGGAACAGTGATGACAACTATTTCAATATCGCTATCCGATGCCATCGGTCATATCAATTGGCAGGATTTCTTCGCCGCATGGAACATAGCTCCGGCATTGGCGCAAATTGCCGACATCCGCGGTTGCGGGCACTGTCAGGCACAATGGCTGGCAGCACAACCCCAGAACGTGCGTTCGGAAGCATCGCAAGCCATGCAACTGCTGAAAGAAGCACGCGTAGCACTCGACCGTCTGCAGCGTGACCTAAGTACGGATTTTTTACGTGTCGACAGCACAGACATCCCAGAGGGAACACTCCTTCATGCCGCACTGAACGACGAAATAGAAACCATTGCCGCCAAGTTCGACACAGTACTTCCCGAAAAAGCAAAACTCTACCGCACACTTGCCGACTGTCTGCCGAAGGCCGCCATCGAAGCAGCCTACAACCAGCTTGTACCGACTGCCGTAACCGTAGAACCAGTCGAGCGAAATGGGGAAAACTGCACCTATATGCCCATTACGGCCAAACAACAGGAATACACTGCCGACCGGCATATCATTCAACAGGCAGAACAACTGTTTCCACCCCAACCGCAGTCGGAACTGGCCATTGTCAGCAACCGCAAACTTATTTACATCAGCCACCGCAAATGACAGAAATCGACGAAAACATCATAGAACTGCTTGACATCGAAACGGCACGCATCAACACGCCCGACTTCGTTGAAGCCGACCCCGTGCAGTTTCCGCGCCGCTTCGACAAATTGCAGGATATTGAAATCACGGCATTCCTATCCGCCACCATAGCCTGGGGCAACCGGAAAATGATTTGCAGCAACTGCGAAAAAATGTTGCGTCTGATGGACTATCAGCCTTACAACTACGTTTGCGACGAAGGGTATGAAGAACTTCCCGGACGGTTCAACATCCACCGCACATTCTTTTCCGACGATTTCGCCTACTTTCTGCGCGGATTTCACCGCATTTACAGCCGTCACGGTTCGCTCGACGCTTTTGCCTCGGCCTGCAAAGTTGGCGAATGCGAAATGCCGGCATGGGAACTCGTCCGCCACATGGCCGCAGAATTCGAAACCGCCAACAACGGAGAAAGTTCCGTACGCTGTCTGCCGGGCAATCTCGACAAAACAGCACTGAAACGCATCAATATGGCTCTCCGCTGGCTCGTGCGCAACGACGGCATTGTGGACCTCGGCGTATGGAAAAGCCTCCGCCCCTCACAGCTCTTTATTCCGCTCGACGTGCATGTCGGCAACACCGCTCGCGCACTCGGACTGCTTTCGCGCAAAGCCAACGACCGCCTGGCCGTTGAACAGCTCACCGCCACGCTGCGCACCTTACGCCCCGACGACCCTGTGGCCTACGACTTTGCCCTGTTCGGACTAGGCATCGGCGGAAAATATACCAATACCAACATACAAATCATCTGAACATGAAACAGGAAATACAACAGCTTGCCGACAGTCAGAACGCCACCATTGACTTCGACCTGACAATTAACGAAGAACTATATATCCGCACACGTATCGAACGGACAGCCACCCGGGTAAAATCCTACTATTTTGTCCGCAGCGGCGACACCGGCGAAAGCAGCGAAGGCGTATGTCCTGCCGACAATTTTGGGGCTTTTATACAGGAATTGGCTGCCGCCGTCTGCATCAGTTCCGAGCATCCGGCAACAGCCAATCACAAACTTGAGGTAAACAGCGCGACAAAGACCGTTCAATTGTCGGCACAGTCGCTTGTCGACGTGCTTGAAACACTGTCCAACTACGCGCCCGATCTCGCCATTCTCGACAATTTCAAACCATTTGTCAGCTAAGAGAGCCGGGCGGCATGATGTCTAACTACCTCGATATGTACTGTATCCGTTCGCACTGAGAGTCAACGGGATATGATAATGACCGTCGCCCTCAACACTGAATACGACCTCTACATAAGGATAAATCGAAGACAACTGTTGAACCTCAAAATAGGGCGCGACAAGAAACTTCAGTTTATAGATTCCGTCATTTGCCTTGGTATGCGGCAGAAAATTGCCGATGCGCCCGTTGTTGTCCGTGCGTCCCTCGTCGATTTTCACCCACTCACCCTTCTGTAGGCTAAACAGTTCGATAGCCACATCCGACGCAGGTACGCCACGGTTTATGTCGAGAATATGTGTACTTAACTGATACGTTGCATTCTTCTGGGCTGACAGCGGAAATGCCAGCACAGCCAACATAAAAAACATAGCTACAAAAATTTTTTTCATCGTTCTGTCGTTTTTTCTGATTCTTATAATTAATTGTCTGTCTGAAATTATAACACCCGTAACGTTACAATTGTTTTTATTTGTACCTTTGCGCAACATTTTTTTCTGACAACAATATGAAAACGCTTCTTAAAGACGGAGGAGGAATCCCCAACACCCTGCTTTATACACTTGCCATCATTGCCGGTATCTCAGTTGCCAATCTGTACTACAACCAGCCACTGCTGGAAATGCTCCGGCAGGATTTGCACGCATCGACGATGGAAGCCAACCACATAGCCCTTTACACACAAATCGGCTATGCGCTCGGATTGCTTTTCATCATTCCCCTTGCCGACCTCTTCAGCCGCAAGCGCATCATTCTTGCCAACTTCTCCATACTTGTCGTTTCACTGCTCGCCATAGCTACGGCCGGCAGCATCTATACCGTTCACGTTTTCTCGCTGCTGACCGGCATCTGTTCCGTCATTCCGCAAATTTTCATTCCGCTGACGGCACAGTATTCCCTGCCCGAAAACAAGAACCGCAATGTGGGCATTGTCCTGTCAGGACTGCTCACCGGAATTCTTGCCTCGCGCGTCGTAAGCGGTGCCGTGGGCGAATGGCTTGGCTGGCGCGAGATGTACTATATCGCCTCCGGCCTGATGATCGTGTCGGCAGGCATCGTTCTCCGCATACTGCCCCCGTCACGACCGAATTTCCAAGGGACCTACGGCGCGCTCATGCGTTCCATCTTCACCCTTATCCGCCAATATCCCGCCCTGCGCATCTATGCCGTGCGTGCAGCCTTTGCCTTCGGCTCGTTCATGTGCTTTTGGGCGTCGCTGGCATTTAAAATGGCCGAACCGCCGTTCTATGCCGGAAGCAACATTGTGGGAATGCTCGGACTGTGCGGCGTCGCCGGCACGCTGACCGCTTCATTTGTCGGAGCCTACATCCAACGTGTCGGCGTAAGGCGTTTCAACTACATCGGGGCCGTACTGCAAATCATAGCCTGGGCACTGTTCCTGCTCGGAGCCAATTTCTATGCCACGCTCATTGCCGGCATCATTGTCATCGACATCGGAATGCAGTGCATACAGCTAAGCAATCAGGCCACAATGTTCGACCTGAATCCGTCGGCATCCAACCGCATCAACACCATTTTCATGACCACCTACTTCATTGGCGGCTCGCTCGGCACATTCCTTTCAGGTGCGGCATGGTCGTTATGGGGATGGGAAGGAGTCGTGGCTGCCGGAACACTTCTTTCCTTGTGTTCACTGACTGTTACAGCCTGCACCAAGAAATAGGCCGAAGCATTCAAGATAGCTTAATTATCATTATAATTTACTAATTCTCTTTCTTTTGCCGTCCGTTTCCACTAAATTTGAGAATAGCAACACTAAGCAAACGAAACGATGAAACGAACAAATATTTTCCTAATCCTCTGCGGACTGCTTCTTGCCACAGTATCGACCTCATGTATCAGCCGCATGAAGACGACAGGAATGTCCAACGGATGGTATAACATTAAGAATCCGGAGCAGAACCTCGTCGGCAGCAAGCCCATCGTACGAGTTTCCGACTTCACAAATCTGCATCTCGATTCGGCAAAAATCCAGGGTTCGGGACAGACAATCTATACCATTACGGGAAATGTTGTCGACAGGGAGCAATGGGAAAAAGCGACACAAAAGGCAGTCGGTTCGCACATCGGATTTATCTACGACAACCGTCTGGTATGCGCCCCACGCATCAACAGCGCCGTCGACAATGGGAGATTCATGATTTCCTTCCCCGTTGCCACTCCGCTGGAAGCCGCTGAAAACGTGTATGCCAATCTCATCAGCCAACAAAAGGACAACCCGCTCGGTGCCTGGCAACGGCTTTATTACAAAGGCACGCTACCGGCCGCTTCCTGTCCGGGAACAGTCTACGAACTGACCGTAAAAAAATTCCAGCATAGCGGTGACGGAACTTTTCAACTGCGCCAGACATATCTGGAAGCAGAAAACGGTAAAGACACCCATGTCTACTATCAAGGCAAACTCTACACGTTGCGGGGCAGCGCAGACAACATCAACGACACCGTCTGGCAGTTCATTGCCGACGATGCCGCCAATACAACTTTCAATTTTCTTTACACCAACGACGGCAACACGCTTACTCTGCTCAATGCCAAACTCGAACGGGCAGACACGCAACTCAACTATAGCCTGCAGCTAAGTGCAAGAAAATAATATCTGCACGATACAAAATCCGGCAACCCGGCCACTCCGACATTGCTCAGTGGCCGGGTTGCTCGTTTGTACCATATTGCAAAGCAGGTCGTTACGTTTCGACACATCTATTATAAACAATAAATCTCTTTATTATGGTTTACGGTTATATTCGTGTTAGTACAGACAAGCAATGCGCTGAGAACCAGCGCTATGAAATCCAAAAATTCTGCGACAGGCACAATTTGCATGTTGACGTATGGACGGAAGAAACCGTTTCGGGTACAAAAAAGGTAAACGGACGGAAACTTGGCACACTGCTCAAGAAAATGAAAAAAAGCGACATCCTGATTTGCACGGAGCTGTCAAGGCTCGCCCGGAGTATGCTGCTCATCATGTCGATTCTTAACCGATGTATGGAACAGGAAATTCAAGTATGGACCATCAAGGACAACTATCGCTTGGGATGCGACCTGCCGTCGAAAGTGCTCGCGTTTGCATTCGGGCTCGTTGCAGAAATTGAACGCGACCTGATTTCGCAGCGAACAAAAGAAGCATTGGCAAGGAAAAAAGCGGAAGGAGTTGTTCTTGGCCGCCCTAAAGGCAGCAAATCAACGACAAACAAACTGAGCGGACATGAAGAGGAAATAAAAGCCATGCTAAAGGCAAGTATGCCGAAATGCAGAATGGCACAGAAACTCAAAGTGCACCGCAATACCCTTTATAAATATCTTGGAAAGCTAGAACTTTCCTCCCACTAAATTCAATAAAAGGCTCTATAAAACGTACATAAAAAATAGTCATATGCGTGTCTGTATTTATGTCTTTATATAGGTTCTTATTGATAGTAGACTAAATAACATATTAGGCTGAATATCTGATGCTTTAGCCTTATATTAATTTTGTCAAAAAATTTTTTTTCATGCTTTTGTAAAAAATTATATCTTTGCAATATTAAAGTGTACAATTAAAACTAAGCACAAATATCATTGAATATCCCTAAGATTTATTTAAACACGTTTATAAATGATTAGTATTTTAAATGTCTCTGGCTTGTGAAAGTCGGAGATTTTTTTGCAAAAAAAGTTCCGCAGAAAATGCTTTCCGCGGAACTTTTCATTTATACGTAAACAGTCTGTTATTTCACACATTCAAGAATCTGGCGTGCTACGGCACCTGTCACCAGTCCGTCTTCACCGAAATGCACGTCACGTTCCACGAAACGGCGTTCAATTTCGTCGATAACATCCTGTCCGACATTTTCTTCGCTCAAACGGGTAGTCAGTCCCAAAGAACGGAAGAAGGCTTCCACACGACGGATAGTTTCGTCGATACGTTCGTCGTGGCTGCCTTCAGTCACGCCAAACACGCGTTCGCCCAATTGAACAATCTTGTCACCTTTTTCCTTGCGCAACACCTGCATTGTTCCCGGCAGCACGATAGCCAATGTATGACCATGAGTCAAACCTGTAAGTGCAGTCAGTTCGTGACCGATCATGTGAGTGGCCCAGTCCTGTTCCACGCCCAATGCAATAAAGCCGTTCAAGCCCATAGTAGCCGACATCATGAAATCGGCCATCAAGTCATAATCGTGCTGGTTTTCACGGATTTTCGGTGCGATTTCCACCAAAGTTTGCACGATTCCTTCTGCCCAACGGTCCATGACGCGCGACTGGCCCGGCTTTGTAAGATATTGTTCCATTACATGAACGAATGTATCCGACAAACCGCATGCCACCTGCTTGGCCGGCAATGAGAATGTCACCTGCGGGTCAAGAATCGAGAATACAGGATAGTTGGAATAGAACGCATATTTTTCCTTCGTTTCGTGGCGGGAAATCACGGCACCGCTGTTCATTTCCGAACCCGTAGCCGGCAAAGTCAATACCGCTGCCAAAGGAACAGTCTTGTGAACCGGCTTACCGGCAATCACCAAATCCCATGCGTCGCCGTCGTAAAGCAGACCGGCAGAGATGAGTTTCGTACCGTCGATAACCGAACCGCCGCCTACAGCCACAAGAAAATCCACTTTTTCCTCTTTACCGAGGGCGATGGCCTTACGCAATGTTTCTACTGCCGGGTTAGGCTCAATTCCCCAAAATTCCACTGTACTGTGGTTGGCAAGTGCAGCCTTCACCTGATCGTAGACACCGTTTTTCTTCACACTTCCGCCGCCGAAAGTAATCATCACTTTCTTGTCGGCTGGTATTTCTTTGGCAAGCTGCGCGATAGTGCCCTTGCCCATTATCAGTTTAACCGGATTTTGAAAGCTAAAGTTTTGCATATTGATTGAATAAATGGTTATTGTTTCTTTTCACCCATGTAGATAGTGCATGTACCGAACGTCAGCGGATAGCAGCGGCAACCGGTAAATCCGGCACGGCGCATAATGTCGAGCATTTCCTCTCCCTGTGGCACAGCCGCTATACTTTCCGGCAGATAGCTGTAGGCACGCGTGTCCTTCGACACCATCCGACCCACAAACGGAATCAAATAGCGCGTATAGAAACGGTAGAATGCCAGGCACAAGGGATTGCGCGGCGTCGACAGCTCGATGACACAGAGCACGCCGCCCTTCGACAGTACACGGTACATTTCGGCATAACCCTGCTCCAGATGTTCGAAATTGCGGACACCATAGGCCACCGTAACCGCATCAAACGTACCCTCTTCGTATTTCAAAGCCAGACAGTCGCCCACTTCAAAGTCGATGACCGAAGCGAGTCCGGCGGCTTTTGCCTTTTCGCGGGCTATGGCAAGCATTCCTTCCGACAGGTCAATGCCCGAAATGCGTTTCGGCTGCAGTTTACGGTAAAGCAGCAAAGCCAGGTCGCCCGTACCCGTCGCCACATCGAGAATCGACTTTACGCCGTATTTTTTCAGTTTGGCAACAGCCTTGCGACGCCATATCTTGTCAATGCCGAAAGTCATGGCGCGGTTCATGAAGTCGTAGGCGGGCGCTATCGAGTCAAACATTTCGCGTACCTGCTCCGTCTTGCTCTCCGAACTTCCGTAAGGAGTGATTTTTTCTGCCTTGTAGTCCATTGGTAAAAACAAATTTCCGGCTTTCCGCCCAAAGCGAACGGGAAAAGCCGGAAACGATGTTAGATTTTATTATTTTTTCAAAGAGTTCAAATATTCTGTCACGTTCTTTTCGATACGAGCGTTGATGTCGGCATCTTCCTTCTTTTCAAACTTCAAGCCTGTGATGTGTTCGTAAAGTTCAATATAGCGGTTAGAAACCGATTCGCAGTATTCGTCGGTCATTTCCGGCACTTGTTGTCCGGCCTTGCCCATGAAACCGTTTTCGATAAGCCACTGACGTACGAATTCCTTTGAAAGCTGACGTTGTGGTTCGCCCTTTTCAAAGCGTTCTTCGTAACCTTCAGCATAGAAGTAGCGTGAAGAGTCCGGAGTGTGGATTTCGTCAATCAGGTAAACCTTACCGTCGCGTTTACCAAATTCATATTTTGTATCAACAAGAATCAAGCCCTTTTCAGCCGCCATCTTCGTACCACGTTCAAACAAGGCGCGAGTGTAGCGTTCCATTGTTTCGTAGTCTTCCTTCGAAACGATGCCCTGAGCGATGATTTCTTCCTTTGAGATATTTTCGTCGTGACCGGCTTCAGCCTTAGTAGTCGGAGTGATGATTGGTTCCGGGAACTTCTGGTTTTCCTTCATGCCTTCCGGAAGTTTCACGCCGCAAAGCTCACGGCAACCAGCTGCATAGTCGCGCCATGCGCTACCAGTAAGGTAACCGCGTATAATCATTTCCACACGGAATCCTTCGCATTTCAAACCCACTGTTACCATCGGGTCCGGAGTAGCCAGTTTCCAGTTCGGAACGATGTCGGCAGTTGCATCAAGGAATGTAGCTGCAATCTGGTTCAACACCTGACCTTTGAAAGGAATACCTTTCGGCAGAATAACGTCGAAAGCGGAAATACGGTCAGAAGCAACCATTACCATCAAGTCGTCGTTGATGTTGTAAACGTCGCGCACTTTACCGTGATATACGCTCACCTGTCCAGGGAAATTGAAATCTGTTTTTACTAATGTCTTTGCCATAGCTTCTTATGTTTTAAATAAAATTCATTTGTCGTTCTTTTCCGCCGCCTTTCTTTCGGCTTCCTCCTTTCGGAGCGCCTTCATTTCCTCGTCGTGCTTCTCGTAGGCTTCTACAATGCGCTGAACAAGGTGGTGGCGCACAATGTCCTTCTTGTCGAACTGCACCTTTCCGATACCCGGCACATCGCGGAGCACCTTCAATGCCTGCACGAGTCCCGACACCTGCGAATGAGGAAGGTCGATTTGCGTAATGTCGCCCGTAATAATCATCTTGGCATTCATACCCAGACGGGTAAGGAACATTTTGATTTGATGGGTAGTCGTGTTCTGCGCCTCGTCAAGAATAATGACGGCTTCGCTCAGCGTACGTCCGCGCATGAAAGCCAGCGGAGCAATCTGAATGACGTTGGTTTCCATGTATTCGCGCAGTTTGTTGGCAGGAATCATATCCTCCAACGCATCATATAGCGGCTGCAAATAGGGGTCAATCTTGTCCTTCATATCACCCGGCAGGAATCCGAGCTTTTCGCCCGCCTCGACAGCTGGACGCGAAAGAATAATTTTGCGCACTTCCCTGTTCTTCAAGGCTCTGACAGCAAGGGCTATCGCCACATAGGTTTTACCCGTACCGGCAGGACCGAGAGCAAATGTCAGGTCGTTTTCCTGAAAAGCCTTCACCAGTTTCTGCTGGTTGGCAGAGCGTCCTTGAATGGGCTTTCCGTTTACGCCGTAGATGATAACGTCGTCCATCTTCAACTCTTTGGGCGGCTTGCCTTTCACCACGTCGAGAATGACTTCCTCACCCAATCGGTTGTATTTCACGCAATAGTCTTCCAGTTCCTTGATTTTCTTCTCGAATTCGGCGGTTTCTTCCTCATCGCCCAACGCCTTGATAAGAGAGCCGCGGGCTGCAATCCGCAACTTAGGGAAAAGGCTGCGAATGAGTTGCATGTTTGAATTGTTCACGCCGTAGAAAATCACCGGGTCAACATTATCGATTACTACTATTCTTTCTATCATATATGAATTAAAGTTGCCACAAAATTACTAATACTCCGCGAATATTCCTCGCAAAACAGCGGTAAAATTACACGCCATTTTTCTTGTAGCCGCATCCTACATTCACTACTTTTGTAAAAGCTAAACAAACGGATATGGAATTTCGGACAAAAATAGAACTGCAACGCTTTCAGCCCGCCATTGGGCACGATGAAAAAATCATGATGCTCGGCTCATGCTTTACGGAAAATATCGGTGAAAGACTGACGAGGGGCATGTTTGACGTTGACATCAATCCGTTCGGCACACTCTACAATCCGGCAAGCATAGCCAAGTCGATAGACAGGCTGCTGGAGGAACGTGAATTTTCGAAGGAAGAACTGTTCGAATATCAGGGCACATGGCACAGTTTCGCCCACCACTCGCGCTTTTCAAGCAGCAATCCGGACACGGCTCTGGAACGCATCAACGAACGGTTCCACAAGGCTGCGGACAATCTCCGCCGGGCGCGCCATCTGATTATCACTTTCGGTACGGCATTCGTATTTTCACTGGAAGAAAATGGAGAAATCGTGGCCAACTGCCACAAACTGCCGGCGGCACGATTCCGCCGCACACGGCTTTCAGTCGATGAAATTGTAGAAGCATGGACTGCCCTGCTCCATCGTCTTTTAAAAGTCAATCCCGATTTATGCATAACATTCACGGTCAGCCCAATACGTCATCTTGCCGACGGAGCTCACGGCAACCAGCTCAGCAAGTCTACGCTTCTGCTTGCCGTCGACCGTCTTACGGAAACCATTCCGCAATGCCGCTATTTTCCGTCGTATGAAATCCAATTGGATGAACTTCGCGACTACCGCTTCTATGCAGCCGACATGACCCACCCCTCGGAAGTAGCCGTCGACTATATCTATTCCCGCTTTTCCGAAGCCTGCTTTTCCGACTCGGCGCAACAGGCTGCCACCGACTGCGAAAAACTCTACCGCCAAATGCACCACCGTCCGCTCACGGACAACGCCGAGGCCATAGCGCGTTTCAAGGCATCTACCGAGAAACTGCGCCAACAGCTTCTCGACAGATACCCGTATCTGAACATCTAATAGGAGGTCTTTTCCATCACCCCATCTTCATCGCTCAACAGCTTGTAAAGCACTGGGTCGCGGAGAATTTCATCAATGGCATACCGCTTGCCGTCGACAAGCGCATAACGGCAGAACAGCCGTACGCCGTGACTGTAGTCCACATAACGGTCGTGATGCACACCGCTCAGCGGCTGAATGGATTTTCCGTCGGGATAGTGCCAGCCATAGATAAACACCCGGCCGCCTTCCGTCAGACGGTTGGTAATGACAATGTCCTTCTTATGTCCCGTAATCAGTGCCGACAAAGGCATTCCTACAGAATCGCGGGAGGCTTCAATCAATCGGTTATGTTCGGTAAATACCGGAATTGTTATCATCGTCATGTCGGGAGTCATCGGGTGAGGCATCAGTTTGACTGCACTGTGACGCGCCACCAAATCCGACATTTTTCGTGTAGGCAGTGTAGCGCCTAAAGCATCGGCTATACATTGTGCCGTTCCCGGAAGCATCGGAATACGCACAAAATCGGAATCCGAACCAACGGACAAAACATCGGGAAGCACAGCAAGTTCTACTGCATGGCTCTTGCCGGCCGCATCGCAAAGTGTATCCTTGATGACAACTGCACGACGGAACGCATCGGGCATATTCCCAGCCGTAAGTTCGTTGAAAATGGCATTTTCACGGTCGTCCAGCTCCATATTTTCAATCTTCGCCATAAACTCCTGTCCGCCCACAGCATTTTCCTTGCGCGGCGGTATGCGCAATAGCGGCAGCTGTTCGACAGCGGGCTGAATGTAGTCAGCATAGGCCGATTCTTCCCAAAAGCGGTAAGCCTTTTCATTATGCTTCGTATCGAAAAGAAGGCTATGGATAAACCCGTTTTTCTCCACCAGCACCGTATGATAAATTTCCCGTTTCGGATTCGTTTTCAATAGGAAAAGCACCTGACGGTTACGCGTACGGAACATTTTCATTTCCTCCGTATCCCGGCTCTTCCATTTCCAGCCCAGGTTTTCCTGCAAATATTGCTGCATCACCTGCGAACGGTACCACGTTCCGCCCGTAGCCGAAACAAAGGGCTTTCCGTTGAGCAGAGCGTTCACATCGTCGTAGCAAATCACAGCCAGACGGTGGTCATCGGAACGCTTCAACCATTCTGTGAGTTTCTTGCCATAGCGTTCCGCTTCCCAGTTATAGTTGCTGTCGAGAAACACGATACGCTTCACATAGTCGGGAATCGTTTCCGAAGCGTCCATAATGGCAAACGGCACATTACCTCCACCGCTATGTCCGCTTAGTACGACAAACGGTTGGTAGTCCTTAAACAGGTCCAGCAGATATTCCGTCAGCTCTTTCAGTTTGGCGTCGCCACCTTCAGTGGTTTTCCGCCAGTTGCCCCAGCTTTTCGAAGAAGCCTCCAGATAGACCGTCACCCAGTTATATTCCGGCGACTGTTCACGCACGAAACGAGTCTGTGCACCGATATGCTGAATGGCAAAATGCCAATCATCACCCGGCGCAAGTTGTCGGCCGATGGTCCACTCCGTCGTGTTACCGTTAGGCAATCCGTACAGCACCAGTGCCGTCGGTTTCGTTGCATCGAAATCGTCCGCTGCCGGCGCATTGATTTCCACTTTCACATTCGGCTCATAGTTGAAAGCCGCCACCTGCTCGTCAAAATACGGGCTCGTCACAAATCCCGGCAAAACCACCGGCTTCGGGAAGGCATCCGCCACGCCGAGAATCAGCATGGCGGACAATCCCATTACAAGTTTTCTAAAACAGTTCATTATTCAACAATCAGTTTTTGATACTCCACTTTTTCTCCGACAGCAATACGACAAACATAAATACCTTTTGCCAAAGAGCTGACATCGAGACGACAAGCGTTGACACCCGTCAAAACAGCTTTATCGTTCAATCGGCTGCATAATCTGCCGTCGGAAGCCCATAGAGCGATGTCAATACATTCGCCCTCTTCGGCTTCAAACGCAACAGTTGCAACATCGGATGCAGGATTCGGATATATCCGAACAGTTGCCGTGCCCACGGTTTCCACACCAGAAGATGCTCCGTCGAAATCCAAGACACGTTTCATCAGTTCATTGCGCTTTTCTGCAGTTGAAACCGATTCAAACGGAATAGACATTACCACGACCTTACCTTCAGCTGTTCCGTCAGGGAATGTGCCGCAATATCCCACACCGGCAAAACCGTTAGCAGTGTCATAAATTTCGCCGTCTTTTTCGAAAGCAAGGAAACCTACTGCAGCGTCTTCCGGCTTCAATACGTCAGGATAAGCCACCGTCGTACCGGTTCCATCGGCGAACGCAAAAGCAAATTCTTCGCCAAAGCCTGTTTCCGCAAAAATTCTTGCATCATGATACAGACCGGACGAAGCTCCCGGATTATCGGCCACAAACGAGCACTTCAAATAATCTTTCAGGAACGCATTGGAAGCAGCGCCACTGTTGGAACGGCCCAAATCCCAACCGATTTCAGCAGAGGAAACAAACAAATCACCGCCTTGTTTCAAATAGGCCTTCACCAAAGCCTGTTCCGAAGCATTGAAAGTCTTGTCGGCCGTACTTTCTTCACCCAAAATATAGTCGACAAAAGCGTAGTCGGACAAAGTAACAAGTCCGTCGACAACAGCATCATTCGTTGCTGAAGCAAAGGTCATGCCATTAGCCATCAATGCCGGACCATGTTCTTTCACAAAGTCAAACGAATTGCCCGCCATAGAACGGTCAAAGCCATTAACAATCAAAGCCGACGTTTCCTCCGAAGGAACAGCCGCCAACACCTCGGAAGCAGCCGAACGTCCGTTTGCATTTTCAGCAACTAAAGTAAAATAATACAATTGTCCTGCTTCCAACTCTTTTACAAGAGGATTCTCCAAATCCAGAGTCTGTTCTTGCGTCAACGAACCCGACGATTTTCCATATTTGACAATATATTTCAACCCCTCTTCTTTCTTCACGGCAATCTTCACTCCGTCATCACCATCAGGAACTACTGCAAACGACTTTGGAGCTACCGGAACAGCTGTTTCCGGCGTTGGGTATTCCGTAATTTGCATGATTCCGTTTTCATCGCTCAACAATTTATACAAAGTTGCATCCTGCAAAATTTCTTTTATGTCACGAATTGTTCCGTCTACAACGATCTCCCGACAAATCAAACGCACTCCATGGCTATAATCCACATATTGGTCATTGTGCGCACCGCTCAACGGCTGTATTGCCGTACCATTCGTATAATGCCAACCATAAATAAACACCTTATTGGGCTCTGTCAACCGATTGGTAATGACAATATCCTTTTTATGTCCGGCCAACAGTGCCGTCAAAGGCTTACCTTCAGCCAAACGTGCCGTTTCAATACGTTTGTGATGCTCAAAAAACACCGGTACCGTTGTCATCGAAGCATCGGGAGTCATGGTTATCGGACTTAATTTCACTTCACTATTTTTATGAATCAAATCTGACATTTTACGAGTTGGCAGTGTTCCGCCAAACACGTTGGCTATACGCTGTGCTGTTTCAGGCAACATGGGCATCCGAACAAAATCATCATCAGAACCAATAGCCACGACATCGGGCAAAACTAACATTTCCACCTCATGGCTTATACCTTTTGCATCTGTCAAAGTTTCATTAATTTGTGTTGCTTGACGAAATGATTCCGGAATATTCCCCTGTGAAACTTCACGATAGATTTCCTGCTCACGCTGAGCCAATGACATTGATTTCACTTTTTCAATAAAAGCACTCCCGGAGATAGCATCTGCAGGACGTTCAGGAATTGTCCAAGTTTGCCCAAAAATCACAACAGACTGAAAAACAGCCAACATCGATAAAAAAAATCGTTTCATAACACTACGCAATAAAGTATTAAATTAGGTTCTATTATTTGACAGCTGAAAAATGCACAGCAAGAGAACAAATACTCCTGCAACACAAAGATAGTACTATTTTCATCTAAAATCCATTAACCAACAATTTGTTTTAACATTTCTCATTCCAACAACGACACAACCACATGGATTTTAATAAAAAGGGCTCACTTCAATAAAGAAGCCAGCCCATATGATACTATTTTACGAAATTGATTTACTTGATACTTTTAATTGCTTGTTTTTCCATTGAAGCAGCTTGAAATGTTGCTTATATTTTTGATAAGTTGAATCATCCTTTCCTTTTATCATTTCCATATAATTGATTTTACCATCAATCACATTGGCAAGACTCTTTTTTGTACCCTTACAGAAATCTCTAACAAATATAATCTGAGCCTGCTCATAACCGTATTTTTCCCAAAGATGAATCAAAACACGCAATTGTTTTATGTAATTTCGCGAAACATTAATTTTATCGCTTACCACCACACCTGTGACTTCCCTTCGTATACCCGGAACAAATGTTTTTGTTTTAGATTCATTTACTTTTAGTCCATACTTTTCTATTACATTCAATATCTGTGAAATCCAAAACCGGCTCATCTTTCGAATAGTTTTACTATGACTGAAAGTTATATCATCTGCATAACGGGAATAACGGCATCCCATTTTTTCAGCAAGACTTGCCATCTCATTATCGAAAGATTTTAAAACAATATTTGACAAAACCGGTGATGTTGGGGCACCTTGTGGCAACACCTCAATTCCATTTTCGTTAGGAACAGTGCAGAGTTTACAGATTATGTTGATAACATCCCTATTTCCCAGCTTTTCACCTAATTCCCTATGCAACGCCCTTCGAACCATTGTTTTTGTAATGCTCGGGAAAAAATTTTCCAAATCAGTATTAAATATACACGTCTGGCCGATATGTATGGTCGCATTATCTCTAACACTCTTACCTACAACGAATCCCATTGCATAGTTTGATGGTATAAAAATTGATTGGAGCAGCAGGTTTATAGCAGTCTGTATCGCTTTTAAATCTGCAACAGGTGCACTGATTTTCCGTTGACCACCCGACTTTTTAGGAATAGTAAATTCAACATAAGCCATTGTCCTCGCTTTTGCCGATGCAAAACGTAGAATTTTCCTGGCCGACATCGGTTCCGCAAGTCCCCAACTGTCAGTTAAAGGAGCAATGACATTAAGTACTTCAAAAAAATCCTTGCGGTCTTTAATTGGTATTTCCTTTAGGTATTCTGAAATCTGCTGTCTCATAACTGATAGTTTTACATGAAAAAATGAAAACATTGGCCTTACTTTCGTGTCCGGATGGCGACGAGCCGACTGATAAGGAGGATCGTCATTCGAGGCTTCGACAATGTACGTACTGAGCGAAGGAGTGCACCCTCATCAGCGAAGGGTGTAACCCGAAGCTGATTCCAGTGCACGACTGGAGCGAAGGACGTGCAGGGTCGCTGCCGAGTAATCAACATTGGGTGCGTCTTGATTTTCCAAGACGAAGTCTACCGGATGCAGCAGACAGGTTGCAAAGAGGCGACCAATGTTTTCATATTCTTATTTGTCACAAAAATATATCGTGTATGAGAAACACTGCTTCTCACTCATAAAAAGCTTGGGATTTTTTTAATATTTTGGCAATGCGCTGACGAAGTGATTGAGGCTCGACAACTTCAAGCTGATCACCATGAAGTAATATTTCCTGTACAAAATCAAAAGCAGGAATCAAATAATAGCCAAATTCAGTATATTCAGTTGTATGCCTGATAATCTCCTGTGTATGATGTAACGGCTGCGATTCAAGATAACGTGGCAGTTCATAAAACGCTCGTAAAATAACCTTGCAGGGTGTATTGGTATAGCCGTCCATCGACACGCCAAAATAATTTTCAAAATATTCATCCGGTTTAAAATCAGGTGGATATACAAAATGCTGGTCAGTAATTCTACAGTCTGACATTCGATCAAGTGCTAAAAGACGCATATCATTTGTACCCGATTTACGGCACAACAAATACCAGCGACGTTTAAACATTTTCAAAGCAAGCGGTTCTACTTTTAAAGACTTATACGCACTGCTATGAAGATGGAAACTTTGATAGTCAACTTCTATAAGCAAATCCGATTTTAATGCTTCTGTTATTGTCTGCAAATGTACAGAGCCGGAATCAACAGATTCCAAAAGAATCTTATCGGACATACCATAAGATTGCACAATCAAATTTTCAGTGGCTGCAGCTTTTAAAAGCCAATCCAGAATTTTATTATTTCCAAAGGCGTCAGGCTCAACAACATACCGACTATATTGACCAGCTTTCACCACTTTTATTTCAACACCAAACAAATCAGCAATGGCATTACGATGATTATAAAGAGTGCGTCGATCTATCTCACCCCCGCCACAATCTTTACACAACATATTACCATCATCCGTCCATCGGGCATTTATCTCAGCAAGCGTCAATCCCCTACCAGAACGACGAAGAGTGTCAATAAGCCACAAATAGCGTTTAAGAAGAAGTGCAACCATTACTCTAAAGGCTGGATATTTATACTACGTTCTTTAACAAAACCACTGACTATAGATGCAATTTCTTCAATGAAACTGTCAGCTATTCTAGCAGAAAACTGAGGACAATGAATCAGTAAGCATTCATCATTCTCATATACATCTATCCACAGTTTTCCCAGATTACGTTTAGAAATTAATTTGACATTGAAAATGTTTGCGAAATAATCGTGACCATATGTTTTATCTGGGAAACGTCCAACTGCGGCAATAATCACAGGAAATGTTTTAAAAAATGCTGTATTAAACATTGATGTAGCTCGGGCAATAACACTTGCCACCCCCTCTGGATTGACAATATGAGATGTCGATGCCTCACCACTCATATCTGTAGAAAAAGTTACGGAATGGAAAGTTAATTTTTCTCTTTTTTGAGCAATCCATTCAGGCAAGTTGCACTTTAAAGCTATCTTATTTATGAGTTTTTGATAATTACACCAAGTTGGAGCGGTTCCTTCTTGTCCTGCATATATATCTATTCCATTTTCATCTTTTTTCCCTGATTTTCTTCTATAAATAAATTTCTGGCCATTATAAGGGAACAATGGATTATAATTACACATAGTTTCCAAAGTGCAACATTTTTCCAAATTTTCAAAACCTATACCCTGAACAACATTATTTCCCCAATGTTTCTTATTCTCAAGGATTGACCGCTCATAATCATTGCGATTATCCAACGCTCTTATTTCATTTTTATCAGCAGCCGGTTCTTGTCCGAAAATAAGGATTTTTGCGTTCGGATTTCCATGCCCAATGTATGTTTCTGTCGTCAAATCAAGCAAGGACTTAAATTCTTTTGAGTATTTCATGATAATTCATTTAATTGCCTATATTAACGCATTTCGGCACTGCGTCCGCTATTAAAAAGAAAGGCGCGGAATGCCCTTCATCACTTTTGATTAGTCCGGCTCTGGTAAACCTTGAAGCTCAAAAATGAGAAAAGCAGACCGTGCCCCTATAACGGGACAAGCAGCCTACTCGATAATTTATTCGGCGCTTCGTTAAATTTACCAGATTTGACTAAGCCGTATAACCTATGAGTAAGTTGTTTGCAAATAAAGACCCACCCTCTGATGATGTATGCAAAATAAATATTTTTCAATACACCAACAACCGTTTCTGTCATTATCTCACACGGTGCTGCTTTATATCGGTCCAAAATTAAGCAGCATATGAGAAATATAACTTCCGATATATTATTTTCCTGAATTGTTCTCGATGTAATCTTCCTTTTCGAGATAATAAATGGCTTCTCCTTTATCGCCGTTTTCCAAATCGGTCAGTTCTACTTTGAAAACCCGATAGGGTAATGATGACGGTTTTGTGGGTTCGGCAACAGTCAGATAATAAGCAATGCCGTATTCATCAGCCTCATAATATTCCTTGATTTGCTGCTTCATCAGCACCGCAACTTCTTCACCGTCCACCCAAACTTTTATTCCTGCCTTGTCGATGGTCGGAGCGAGATTATCGCATTTTGCCGTGTTGTTGGTTACGGACTGTTGAATTCCGGACAAATCCTCTTTATGCTGTGTATTTATAATGTTTTTGTTGGCAAGATACCTTGTCAAGCTCATCGGACGAACATAAATCTGATAAGTCGGCACACCTCCCATAATCTGGAACACATGCAAGCCGTATGCCTCCATTCTATGATACTTAATATTCAAGGTCGTATCTCTGTCGGCAATAACATTCCACCCCCAGAACTCCAGTCGTAGGTCATCCGTTTTCATTCCGGGTTCCATCGTGTGAGGATAGGTATCCATGTCTATTGCACCGATATTGCTATATTTTCCTTTTGGAACAGTGATTTGATATTGGCCTTCATCATCGGTTTTTGTTTCAAACAATACGTCAAACATCGAATTTTGAAACATGACCGAACAATTGCGTATGGCATTGCCGTCATAATCGGACACAATACCCTTTATTGTTACTGAATCTTTCGGCGTTTGCCCGTAGGTGAGAGAATTGGCACATAAAAGCAAGGCCAACATTGTTTTTACTTTCGCATTCATCTAATTTACAATTTATTTTTAGAAAACAGCGTCCGGTTGCTTAATGCGGTCAGGCATCCAACCGAACATTCAACCATCCTACCACAGGAGCTATTTTGTGATAAGGTCTGCAAAAGTAGGCACTTTTTTCTCTTCTCCTCTCTATCCGTGTGTTATTATATTTTAATTGCATAGGCCGCGGCTCGGGATAAAAAATCAAGCAAGCTTGTTTTTTCTCCGCTCGCCTTGCACTATCTTTGCAATTGAAAGGAGCCATGCCCTTTGAAAAGGGCGACGGCCGGTAAACAAGGATAGACAAAATGGAATATTCAATACTTGAAATAGCCGACATTCTGGAGGCCAAAATCGACAACTTGCACAATGCAAGTATCGACACTCTTCTGACTGACTCGCGCTCGCTGACTTACCCGGAAAAATCGCTTTTTTTCGCCATCCGGACAAAGTGCAACGACGGGCATAAATTCATCAACCAACTTTATCACAAAGGAGTACGCAACTTTGTCGTAGAGAAATTGCCCGAGCAGGTCCCGGAAGATGCCAATTTCCTGCAAGTAAAAAGCACAACTGCCGCTCTGCAGGAGCTGGCCGCCTACCATCGTCGGCGCTTTAACATTCCCGTAATAGCCATTACGGGAAGTAGCGGAAAGACTTCGGTCAAGGAATGGCTCTACCAACTTCTGCGCGACGACTACAATATCGTGCGCAGTCCGCGTAGCTACAACTCACAGATTGGCGTGCCGTTGTCCATTTGGGATATCGACCAGAATACGGAACTTGCCATCATCGAAGCCGGCGTGTCGAAACGCGACGAAATGCAGATTCTTGAACGCATCATCCAACCTACGGCAGTAGCCATTACCAACATTGGCAGCGAACACCAGGAAGGATTTTCTTCAATTGAGGAAAAATGCGTGGAAAAGCTGCGCCTGTCACGCCATTGCGACAGCATTATCTACAACAACGATGACGCGGTAATCTATAATGGCATTATCGACCTGGCCTACGGCACACAGGAGTTGTGCTGGTCACGTTCGAACAGCGATGCACCGCTCTTCATATCGTCGATACAGCGCGGAAAAAACGAAACGACCATCCACTATTCCTACCTGATGCTCGACGGACGCACCATCACGCTTCCGTTCACAGAGGAACACGACATCGAAAATGCTCTCACCTGTCTGGCCGTGATGCTCTACCTGCGAGTGCCGCGCAAAGCAATCAGCGAACGCTTCTCGCGTCTGACTGCCACTGGCACACGCATCGACGTGTCGGAAGCGGTGAACAACTGCATGCTGATTCACGACACCTATACCAGCGACTACCTTTCACTCGACACGTCGCTCGACTTTATGATGCGCCGTGCCATCGACAACCGCAAACCGACTGTCATCCTCTCGGATGTCATGAAGGAAAACATTCCAGCAGAAAAGGTATATCAGAAAATTGCCGAACTTCTGCGGTTGCGCAACGTCGACCGACTGATTGGTATCGGACCGAACATTTCGCAACACAGCCACCTGTTCCCGGCACAATCGCGCTTTTTCAGCACTACCCGCGAATTCCTCGACACGATGAAGGCCGACGATTTCGCCAATGAACTGATACTGCTGAAAGGCGCACCCGATTTCCATTTTGAACTGATTACGGAGCTGCTGGAAGCCCGTCAGCACGAATCGGTGCTGGAGGTGAACCTCGACGCTCTTGTCTATAACTTCAATTTCTATCGTTCCCACCTGAACCGCGACACGAAAATCGTGTGCATGCTGAAGGCCTCGGGCTACGGAGCCGGTTCCTATGAACTGGCAAAGACGCTTCAGGACCAAGGTGCCTCCTACATTGCCGTTGCGGCTCACGACGAAGGCGTAGACCTTCGCGAAGCTGGCATCTCCATGCCGATTATGGTGCTAAATCCGAAGGTGGTCAACTACAAATCGCTGTTCGACTACCGCCTGGAACCGGAAATTTTCAGTTTCGACATGTGCCGTGAAATTATCTACGAAGCAAAGAAACTGGGAGTGGAGGACTACCCTATCCATATCAAGATTGACACCGGCATGCACCGCTTGGGCTTCATCTATGAAGAGCTGCCGGAACTCATCGAACTGCTGAAAAACCAGTCGTATGTCCGCCCGATTTCGATATTTTCCCATCTGGCTACAGCCGACGACTTTGAGAAAACCGACTATGCACGGATGCAGCTCGACTACTTCGATCGCTGCTGCAAGCTGTTTACTGAGAGTTTTCCGTTCCCGATTATGCGCCATATCCTGAACACCGACGGCATTCTACGCTTCCCCGAACACCAATACGAGATGGTGCGTCTGGGCATCGGACTTTACGGCATCCCGACACTCGGCAACGGCATTGACAACGACCTGCGCATAGTGTCATCGCTCCATTCGGTCATTATCCAAATCCGCGAATGGCCAGCAGGCACGACCATCGGCTACGGTTGCCACGGCAAACTCGAACGTCCGTCGCGCATTGCCACTATTCCGTTGGGCTATGCCGACGGATTCAACCGACGTCTCGGACGGGGAGTCGGCGAAGTTTATATCAACGGCAAGCGTGTTCCCACGGTGGGCAACATCTGCATGGACCTGTTTATGGCCGATGTCACTGACGTGGACTGCAAGATTGGCGACAAAGTGGAAATTTTCGGCGACCATGTGACCGCCACGGAAATTGCCGACAAGTTGGGTACCATCCCCTACGAGGTTCTGACCTCGGTTTCTACTCGTGTGAAACGCATTTACTATCGCGAATAAAACGACAACAGACATGAACGAAGCATTCAAACGACAAATAGAAGAAATATTGCCCGACGAGGCGGAACAGCTGCTGCAAGCCCTGACCACGGAACCGTCGGTAGCCATACGCGTGAACAACCGGAAAACACCGGCTGCACCCGATTATGCCCGTGTGCCGTGGTGCGACTGCGGCTACTATCTGCCACGCCGCCCGCAATTCACGTTCAACCCGCTGTTGCATGGCGGACACTACTATGTGCAGGATGCTTCGTCGATGTTCATCTACCATATCCTCCGCCAGTTGGCCGACGGCCGTGATGTGACCTACCTCGACCTGTGTGCCGCACCGGGAGGAAAAAGCACCACAGCGTTGGAGGCCTTGACCGACAACTCGCTGGTAGTATGCAACGAAATCGATGCCGGACGGGCACAGATTCTGCGCGAAAACATCATCAAGTGGGGCTATCCGAACACCGTCGTCACCAACGACAACGCCCGCAAACTGGGCAAACTGAAAAATTTCTTCGACATCATTGCCGCCGATATGCCCTGCTCGGGCGAAGGCATGTTCCGCAAGGACGAGGAGGCCGTACGCCAATGGTCGCCGGCACTTGTGGCTGAATGTGCCGAACGTCAAAAGGAAATCGTCGACGATATATGGGGCGCACTGAAGCCGGGCGGACTGTTCATCTACAGCACCTGTACTTTCAACCGTGAAGAGAACGAAAAAATGGTGACCTACATCATTGAGAACTACGAAGCCGAACCGATAGAAATAGCCACACAACCGGAATGGAACATCCATGAAGGAATCGACACGCCCTACCCCTGCTATCGCTTCATGCCCCACCGCACGAACGGTGAAGGCTTGTTTGTGGCCGTTGTGCGCAAAGCCGGCGAAGCGGAAAGCGGAAAGCAAAAACCCGTCAAGCAGAAAGGGAAACCGGCCAAAACACTGCCGCTGCCGAAAGGCTGCACCGAAATGCTTCTCTCTCCGGAAGAATTCACACTGACCGCCACCACCGAAGTTGTCAGCGCCATGCCAGCCGACATGACGGAACGCATGAAACAGGTTGCCGCCGCTGCCCGCACTCTCCACTGCGGCATTCCCATGGCCACACTGAAAGGCAAAGACCTGATACCGGAACATGCCCTTGCACTCAGCACTCGTCTGAACCGCGAGGCATTCCCCTTTGTAGAGATTGACTACGCCACGGCCATTGCCTATCTCCGCGGCGAATCAGTCACGCTCGACGCTGACACCCCGCGCGGATTCGTCATAGTAGCCTACCAAGGCTGTCCACTGGGCTTCATGAAACATTTGGGCAACCGTTCGAACAACAACTACCCGAAGGAATGGCGCATTCGCAGCTCCTATCTTCCGGATACGCCCCCTATCGTTATATAAGCCAACGAAATATCGAATTTTTCAGTCATTTTATTTGTCAGCCTTACATTAATTCCTATATTTGCAGAATATAGGATGCGGCTCGGGATAAAAATATCGAAACCTGTTTCATATTTCATTCTCCTCTCGCCTTTCACTATATTTGCAGAATATAGGACAAACAATTTGAATAATTAATCCTTACATATACCATTAAAAATGGAAAAAAAATTAGCTATCGTACGCCACGACCCGTGGCTTGAACCCTATGAAGACGCAATCAAAGGCCGTCATGAAGATGCTATTCGAAAAGAAATTGAATTAGTTGGGAAAAAAGGCAGTCTTGTCGACTTTGCCAACGCTCACCAATATTTCGGCCTCCACAAAACGAAAACCGGATGGGTATTCCGCGAATGGGCACCCAATGCAACCGCTATTACGATGATTGGCACATTCTCCGACTGGAAAGAACGTGACGAATACAAACTGACACGCAAGGACAACGGAGTTTGGGAAATCAATCTTCCTAAAACAGCCCTGAAACACGGCGACCTCTACAAGCTCATCGTTGAATGGAATGGCGGACGAGGCGAAAGAATCCCGGTTTACTCTACTCGCACCGTACAGGACGAAAAAACATATATTTTCTCAGCCCAAGTCTGGGAACCGGCAAGAAAATACAAGTTCAAAGTCAAGGACTTCAAGCCGAAAACCAACCCGTTGCTCATCTATGAATGCCATATCGGTATGGCTCAGAACAAAGAGGGCGTGGGTACTTACGAAGAATTCCGCAAAAACATTCTTCCGCGCGTAGTGAAGGACGGATACAATGCCATCCAAATCATGGCCATTCAGGAACACCCCTACTACGGTTCGTTCGGCTACCACGTTTCCAGCTTCTATGCTCCTTCCAGCCGCTTCGGCACACCGGAAGAGCTGAAAGCCCTTATCGACGAAGCCCATGCCAACGGAATTTCCGTGATTATGGACATCGTGCATTCGCATGCCGTTAAAAACGAAGTGGAAGGACTCGGACGCTTCGACGGCAGCTACAACCAATATTTCTACGGTGATTCCCGCCGCGAACATCCGGCATGGGATTCCCTGTGCTTCGACTATGGAAAGAACGAAGTACTCCACTTCCTGCTATCCAACTGCAAATACTGGCTCGAAGAATTCCAGTTCGACGGATTCCGTTTTGACGGCGTTACGTCGATGCTCTACTATAACCACGGCCTCGGGCAGGCATTCACTTCCTATGCCGACTACTACAACGGCGGACAAGACACAAATGCCATTACCTATCTGACACTGGCCAACAAGCTAATCCACAAAATCAATCCTCACGCCATTACAATCGCCGAAGAAATGAGTGGTATGCCGGGACTTGCCAACAAGTTCAACGACGGCGGTATCGGCTTCGACTACCGTATGGCAATGGGTATCCCCGATTTTTGGATCAAGACCATCAAGGAAAAGAAGGACGAGGACTGGAAACCGTCGGCCATCTTCTGGGAACTTACCAACCGTCGTGCCGACGAAAAGACTATCAACTATGCCGAAAGCCACGACCAGGCACTGGTGGGCGACAAGACTATCATTTTCCGTCTTATCGACTCTGAAATGTACTGGCACATGATGGTGGGCGACAACAACATGACCGTTGACCGCGGCATGACACTCCACAAGATGATTCGCCTCGTGACACTCGCCACTATCAACGGCGGCTACCTCAACTTCATGGGTAACGAGTTCGGACATCCGGAATGGATTGACTTCCCGCGTGAAGGCAACGGATGGTCGTATAAATATGCCCGTCGCCAGTGGGATTTGGTGGACCGCGAAGATTTGAAATACAAGTTCCTCGGCAAGTTTGACGAAGACATTATCGGTCTCGTTGGAGGTGTACGCAACTTCCAGGCTACGCCGGTTGAAAAACTTTGGGACAAAGACGACGACCAAGTGCTGGCATTCAAGCGCGGCGACCTTGTGTTCGTGTTCAACTTCAACCCGACACAATCGTTCACCGATTACGGCTTCCTCGCACCGATTGGCGAATACCGTCATGTGCTCAACTCCGACCAGGACATCTACGGCGGCTACAACAACATTGACCCGAGCGTCAACCACTTCACCGTCGACGACGAACTCTACCGTCCGCACGGCCTCGGCTGGCTCAAACTCTACATTCCCGCCCGCTCGGCACAAGTACTGCGACTGAAGAAAACGAAAAAATAGAATAAACCCAACGGCTCGACTCATTCAAGAGCGAGGCAATTACCACATAGTTATCCGGCAAGAGCAAACTCTTGCCGGATTTTATTTTTGTACAGAACAGAGTAAAAATGTTAAATATTGTACAAATAAAAAAACATAAAAAATTAATGCTAACTTTGTGAATAAATATAAAGAATCTGGCACTTTTGATTAAAAGTTCTATCATTTATCAGTGTATGCATTAATATTTGGCAGAACTACCCCTGACAATTTTAAGAATAGAATTGTAAAACAAAAATATTGTTTCACACAAAATTGTACTTTTCCAAGGAACCTCATTAATTAAATATCCATTTATAGAAGTTACGCCCAACGGGCAAACCTTAATATTAATCCTAAAAAGTATTACTATGATGAAACGCTTTTATCTTTTACTGCCATTATTGGCTATTGCTCTAACAGGCAATGCCCAAGGTTCTGTAACCATGAATACGGCTAAAGCCGTAGGCGAAGAACTGTCAATCACAACCTACTGTACGTCAATCGATGAACCGGTAATCATAGACTGGGGAGATGGCGTAGAAAAGACCTATACCATCGACCCGGACGGATATGGGTATCAACAAGAACAAACAGAACCAATCAAAGGACAGACCATTAAAATAAAGGGAAATCTCAAATATCTCTGCTGCAACGGACAGCAACTGACATCCGTCGTGGCAGAAGGACTTGCGTCCATGACAGAATTAGACCTTTCTGAAAATGAAATAGCGGACATCCAATTGGGTGAAATGCCACTGTTGGAAAATATGGATATCAGCAAAAACAAACTTACCGCACTCACGCTGACCGGCATGCCTAAACTTTCAAGACTCCGCTTGAACTACAACGAAATCGACTCACATCAATTGGACATTTCAAGCCTGTCGGAAACACTGACAGACTTAAATCTGTCTCACAACAAATTGGTGACATTAAATCTCATGAATTTCAGCAAACTGAAATATTTCTATGCCTCCGACAATCCAGACCTTACAACCGTAGTATTTCATGACGGCAGTACAGAATTGTCACTCATTGACATGTCCAACTGCTACATCATGCACTTCTATGCCATCAATCTGCCAAACCTGACACAACTGATGTTGTCAAACAATGCCCTTATGGAATTTGAACTAGGCGAATATCCGCGACTTTCCACATTAGGACTGAGCGACAATTACCTGAATGAAGTCGATATTGCCAAATACACGACACTAACCGATTTCAGTTGCGCCAACAATCAGCTAACAAGCCTGAATCTCTCAAACAACACAGCATTGGAGTCGCTCAATTGCAGTGGCAACCAACTTACCAGCCTTGATATCAGAGTAAACAAGAATATCCGATATTTGAAATGCGCAAACAACCAATTGACTAAAATTGACATTTCTACGCTTACCAATATTAAGAACCTCAGTGTCAGCGGCAATCCGATAAGATATCTGGACTTGACAAACGCCTATTATCTGGCAACCCTGGAAGCGGCTGAAACACAATGCGACCATTTCTATCTGAACTACATAAGCCCGGCCGGCACTTTAGAAAAAGTCGATATCCGCAACAATAAACGCATCACTTCTGATGCCCTCAGCATGATGTACAAAACCATGCCGGCACACGCCGAAAGCTGGTCATCCGAACCCACACTGCTGATTGCAGGCTCAAATGGTGAACATTCCAACACCGCTTATGTAACAAGCAACGATATGCAATGGAAAGTTGACGTGACAGGCGACGGAACTGCCCAAAATGCAGAAACTGATGTAACGATAGACGCAACAAAAACAGAAGAGACCATACACGTTGAAGGACAGACTGGCGGTAATTTGATGAACGACGGTATTTATGATTTCACAAAGTATACTACTGAAAACGGTGCCTTTGCCATATCTCAATGGCAAGCTCCCTATTATCAGAAAATGGCGGAAGTAACTGACAAGGCAAATATTGGTGTACCAATCTGTATCTTTGTAGAACCGGCTGAAGGCTATAAATTCAAAAGCGTAACAGTCAATGATGAAGAAATCAACGAATTGTGCTTTGTAATCAACGGCCCATCAACCATTAAAGTAAACTTTGTCACTGAAGAACAATCCATTTCATTCACCACAAATGCAGGAAGAGAACTTCAGTTCAGTCTTGCCGGCGACAATCCCAACACTCCGATTGCCATTGATTGGGGAAATGGCTCAAGACAAGAAATGCAAATTGGCAATACTACCATGAGTTTTATCAACGGAACAGCCGCTGGCGAAACCATCACTATTTACGGAGAAGTAACACGTGCAAACTTTGAAAGCTACGAACTCCCCGGAACAGACTTGATTGACAATGAAATTACAGCCATCGACCTTTCAAAGAATGAAATTCTGACTGAACTTATTGTCTACGGCAATCCAATTTCATCACTCGACATATCCAATCTAAAGAATCTGACCATTCTTGACTGCGGTGCATGCTACGAACTGACAGAACTGAACATAGCCGAAAATCCGGCACTGACACAGCTTGACTGTCATGCAAATAAAATATCGTCACTTGACCTGTCCAAATGCCCGGGATTAATTGAACTTGACGCACGCAACAATGAACTCACAGAAATTGCATTCGACAATAATCCGGAACTTGAATCTGTCAATCTCACCAATAACCAATTGCAGGAAATTGACCTGTCCAAACTTCAAAAACTTTCTGAATTGGAAATCAGTGGAAACATGCTGACTGAAATTAATTTGAAAAACAATCCGGAATTAAGAGAATTGACCGTTTCCAACAATAAGCTACAGGCTCTTGACTTGACGGCAAACACCAAGCTGCAATCATTATCCTTTAATGGCAACGCTATTCTTTCAGCCGATTTGAGCATGCTTACCGCACTCGGTTCTATCAATTGCGGAGGCAATGGCATGACAGCCTGCGACCTGAACGATTTCTACTTCAATCTTCCTGTATTTCCTTACGACCCAGATGAAGTTATTGGCACAACACTGACAGTAGTCAACGGAGAAGAAGCGACACCAAATGACGCCCGCAATGCCGACAGCATGATTGCAACGGAAAAGGGATGGATTGTGAACGTTGTAGGAAACGGCTCGGGATGTGAGGACGTATACCTTACAATCGAACCGTCGGTAAATGGAAAAATCGACATCACCGATCCGGAAGGAAACACGGTTGAATCAGGAAGCAAAGTGAAGAAAAACGTCACCCTGAAGGCAATAGCCACTCCGAATGAAAACTACGAGCTCGATGCCATCATCCTTAACGGCAATCGCATTGAGGGCTTGGAATTCACCTTGTCCAGAGCGTCAAAAGTCACTGCTTTGTTCAAGATGCTGGGCGGTATCAACAATGTCGATCTTGACGGCGTTTCAGTTTACGGAGGAAACGGCTACATCAAGGTTGCAGCAGAAACCGACAGCCAGACTGAAGTATTCAACCTGCAAGGTATCCGCACGTATAACAAAAACATCAACGGAGCAACGCAGATTCCTATGGCCACCGGCATGTATGTTGTCCGGATTACCAATAGCCAGGGTACAATGGTAAAGACAATAATCGTAAAATAAACTAAACTTTTTTGGCGGAAGACCGTATTACGTAAAAATGGTCTTCCGCCATTTTTTATTATTGACTAAAACCATTAACGAATATGAGAAAGAATTTTGGAAGTAAAACGTGGCTTTATCCGATGCCGGTGCTGATAGTGGCGGCATACGATGAAAACGGAAAGCCAAATGTGATGAATGCGGCCTGGGGCGGCATTTATTCAGACAATATGGTGGGAATCTGCCTGTCGGAAGGACACAAAACCACCCAGAATATTCTGAAAACAAAAGCCTTCACCGTGAGCGTCGGCACTGCCGACCAATTGACGGCATGCGACTATGTCGGACTTGTATCGGGCAACAAGGAACCTGACAAATTCACGAAAGCCGGCTTCCATGCCACAAAGTCGGAATTTGTCAACGCTCCGATTATCGACGAACTGCCCATGGCACTGGAATGCGAACTGGTTTCCTACGACATGGAGAGCAATTTCATGGTTGGCAAGATTGTCAACGTGTCGGCCGATGAACGCATCGTGGACGAAGGCGGTAAAATCAACGTAGCACGCCTGCAACCGGTCATCTACGACCCCTGCAACCACGACTACCTTGCCATCGGCAATAAAGTGGGAAAAGCCTTCAGCGAAGGGAACAAGCTGAAATAACGGAACACCCAGAAAAGCGAGCGAGCCGGACCCCATACGGGTTTCGGCTCGCTGACGTTTTTATGAAAGTTTTTAACCAGAAAGATTCCTATCGTGTACGGCGTACGGAACGCGTAACACCGGAACGTGACGAAGAAGAATTGCCATCGTCAATAGAGCTTGAACGTGATTTTTTCTTCTTAGTACTTTCCTTTTTAGTTTCTTTTTTCTGACGGACAGAACGGGTGTTGCGCGTATTGGTTTTCTTTTCTTCGCGTTCTTCCACCACTACATCATCCGTTTTGCCTTCTGCCTTCAGGCGAGCTTCCTCTTCAGCCTGTGCCTTGGCCTGCAACTCTTCACGCGACGGCACCCACAGACGCTGTTCGAAAGCCTTCAGACGGTTTTCAATGCTGTCCTGTGCCTGCTTCAAGTCGTCGGGGTCCGGATGCATCTGCATCAGCGACAAGTTGCGCAAATTGCGGGTCTTGTAGATTTCACCGTCATACATGCCCAACTGGAAAAAATCGTCGAACGTATATTTCGGGAGGTTATTGTCGTCGTCGATGAATATGCTCTGTTGTGTCAGATACGGGCGCAGTGCGTCGAGTTTAATCCAAAACATCGGGTAACGGATAGGTTCGCCGCCGAAATCATCGGTACGGTGAAGTACCGGACAGATAGCATCGACACGCGTCTTCATTTCGTTGGCAGTAGAGCTGAATTCCCAACGTTCGATGATGTAATAGCTCAACACTTCGTTGGAAGGAACATCGCTTTCCTCAATCACGAATTTCGGATTTTTGGCAGTGCTTCCCTTTGCTTCCGTATAGAGGATATGGAAACGGTCGAGCATTTCCTGAACGTTGATTTTATACTGGTCCGTAAAAATCTCGCGGCCGTCGAGATATTCATAAGCCGGCACCTGATTGTTGGTCACCAGTTTCATGATGACACGGAACAGGCTTTCCTGATTTTCGGTCGGTTCTTCCGGGAAATACAGCGGAAGGTTGGCTTCCTTTGTCAAATCCAGCTGACGATAGATGACGCGCATCCACATCATATCGGCATCCGACACGGGCTTTGCCTCATAGAATTCCTTCATACGGAAGGTCACGCCGGCGGTGGATTCTTCCTTCTTGTCCTTTTTATCAGATTTTCTCACCACCTGCGCATACGACGGCATCGCAACGCCGAGCAGCAACAGTGCGGCAATTATCCATTTCTTATTTTTCATATTTTCTGGTATGACTTTCATAGCTATGTTGTTTCAAAATCTGAATCACGTTTTGTTAGTTCACGATGACTTCCATCGGTGCAAGGTCGCGGGTGATGCCGTCAGGACCGATAGCCTTCACACGTGAGATATAGAAACGCTTGCCGCGTGACAGACGGCGGAAGCTGTTTTTCTGACGTTGCGAGAAGTTGGCACCGTCGGATGTTTCCGGAATGGCATTACCCATTGAGTCGAAAATCACCGTTTCGAACGAAATCACACGATACTGCACGTTCAGCAAGTCGTCATCGATAGCGGCCTCAATACCCGGTGTGCTGAGCAACAGCGTTTTTGCAAACGGTTTGGAACCTTTATAGCGCATTTCGTTGCCTTTGCTGTCCTTATAGGCGATATACGGCATCGGATCGGGCAGCTTGCGCACGCGGAACGATGTAGCTGAAACCTTTTGCGGCTTGCCGTCGAAGGTAGCCGTTACGGAGATTTCGCAGTCTGCACCCACTTTCGACGGACGTGCAATCCAGCCGTTTCCGCTGCGTGACAGTGTTCCGTTGGTCATCGTTGCCGAAATGGCATTCTGAGCCACACCCGGAACAGAAATGCTGATAGGGTTATCGATACCGGCATACAGCACGTTCATCATCGTAGCCGAAACCGTAGCCATCGGCTCAATAACGGTATAGTCGGAAGCGAATTCGTGGCGCGAGGTAGTTCCGTCGCCGCGTGTCACTTCAAGGTATCCCTTATAGTTGAATGTTCCCGTTTGTCCCGTATAGAGTTCATATTTGCGAGAATCCTTTGGCAACTGCTTGCCATTGATGAAGATGGCAGGACGCTGCGTTGTGTCGACAGCCGCCAAAACGATGTCGGCCGAATATTTGCCACCGCGCATCACCAGACGGGAATTAGGAATAACGAAAGCATCGAGCTGGTTGACACGGACGTCGCCCGCATCCACATTGTTCAACAACGTAGCAAGTACTTCGCCCTCGGCAAACAATACATCATTCTGCAATTTGGTCAACAATGTAACTGCGGCTACCACCGGCATATTCTCAAACATGCCGATTTCCCACGGTGCCTTCACGCGTGTACCCTTCTGTGTGACCGGTTCCGTAGAAAGCGCCTTACGGATAGTGGCACATTTCGACGTATCGGAAATGAATTTAGTGACATAATCGGTATATACTCCCAAACGTTCCTTCAACCGTTCTCCGTTGCCATAGGTAAGCATCACCTTTGACGCCGACTCCAAGTTGTCCTGATTGAGAATATTTGCCACATCCGCCTCTTCGCCGTCGGCATCCTTTACGATTTCCAGTTTCAGAGAATCGATGTAGTTGTATATGTTCAAAGTCTTTTTACGCACGTCCGAAGCCCTGTCATACCACACCTGTCCTTTCTGCGGATTCTTTTCCGCAAAAGCCTCCAGCTGCAGATAGAGCACCTCGTTACGGTCGCGCACGTTCATGTTGGTACGCATCAGACCGCTTTCCACGAGTGCAAACCCGTTGAGCACATCGCTGGAAACGTTGAGCGCAAGCATGGCGGTCAACACGATGTACATCAGGTTGATCATCTTCTGACGTGGCGTTAGTCTTGTTGAGTTAGATCCCATTTTCTGTTTTTATCTTCTAAATCACCTCAAAATGTAATTACCTCACCGCCTTCCTTCTTTTCAGGAGTATCCTCTTTCGGCACTGCCGGAGGTGTCTGCGGTTTCAAATCGTCGGGATTTACCATCGGACGATACATATTGATGGTCATTGCCGTAATCATCTTTTCGTATACGGAATTCAACTGCTGCATGTACTTCGCCATTTTTTGTGTTTCTTCCACATAGCGGTTGCTTTCCGAAGCCGAGCGTTCATACATGCTGCTGATATCTTTCAAGCCGCGGTTGACACGGTCGATGTTGTCAAGCTGCGAAGAAATGCTCTTCAACTGAATTTCGTAGATGGTATTCAGTCCAGCAATGTTGCGGTTAAGGCTTGTCATCTGTTCCACATAGCCGGTAGAACTTTCCGTGATGTTTTCCGAATTGTCGGTAATAGCCTTATAGCTGTCGAGCAGCACAGTAGAAACCTTGTTCAAAGCCTCGGTCGTTGTACGAAGCTGTTCCATCTGTTCCGTGATGGCAGCCATCTGCTCCATATACTGTTCGGAAATCGTCTTCATACCTTCGCCGTCGACTACTCCGCCGGCTACACCGCCGATGCCGCCAAGGTTTACCGTACCCGAAACCGATCCGCCACCAACAACATTGATTGTGCCGCCTTCGCCAGCCTGGCCCGGCACTCCGGCACCGTTGCCGCCGATAATGACAGAACCGCCGCCGTTTCCGCCCTTGAATTCAGGACGGTCTTCCGGATTTTTTGTGTTCAGCACCGGGAAAACCTCTTCCCAATGGTATTCACGGGGTGGACGGTCGAACGCCGTCAACACGAACATCAGGACTTCCGTACCCATACCGATGGAAAGCAAGGCATTACCGCCCGGAAGGTGCAAAATCTTGAAAAGCGCACCCCAGATAACGACAGCCGCACCGATACTGTATGCAAAATTGAAGAAGCGCTGTCCCTTCTCACCCGACAGGAAGGCTTCAATTCTATTCTTATATCTTTTATACTTGCCCATTTTACAGCAATTTTATATGTTTCTCGAATCTAAATTTCAGTTTTTATCTTTTTGGTTTCTTGGCAAATCCAATCTGCGTGCGAACACAGCGGAAACCGATGTAGGAACGCTGTTCGTTCTGATATTCCCACATACGGAGGTCAGAGCGCACGTTGTGGGCAATATCCTTCCACGAACCGCCGCGCACCACCTTGCGCTTCATCTTGTACGGGTCCTCAATAGCCGCATTGTAGCGGTATTCCGGATTGATGTCGCCTGTCAGTCGGTCGATGCTTTCCGTATAGGCCGTCGAAGTCCATTCGCTCACGTTGCCGGCCATATCATACAAGCCGAAATCGTTCGGTTCGTAAGTACCTACACGCGAAGTAATCAGGTTGCCGTCCTTCACATAGTTACCTTCATTCGGCTTGAAGTTGGCATAGAAACAGCCGTCGCCGGAAATCGGCAGGTCGCCTTCCCACGGATACATGTTTTCGTTGACGCCGGCACGGGCAGCAAACTCCCATTCGGCTTCCGTCGGCAGACGGTAAGGTTCGATATATACGCCCTGACGTCCCAATGAACGGCGCAGGTAGTCTGTACGCCAGTTGGCGAACGCATTGGCCTGCTCCCAGCTCACACCCACAACCGGATAGTCGCTGTAGCCCGGATGCGAGAAATAAAGACGTGTATAGGGTTCGTTGTAAGCGTTTTCGAAATCGTTAATCCAAGCCGTAGTGTCTGGATAAACGTTCACGATATAAGTATTCAGGAAGTCGTAGTCGCTCGACAACTGGCGCGTAATCGTTTCACGTACGATTCGTCCTTCGTCGTTGATATACGCCGTATCCTTTGAAATCATCGGCATCTCGTCGGACACCGGCACGTCCGTGTTATAGTTGCGGCGCGCAGGGTCAAGGCGATTTTTGCGTTTCGCAGCCTCTGTCAGATTAAACACCTCATAGCGGTAGTTCATCTGTGTCGGGTCGAGTTCGGTCACGCCTGTAATGGCATTGTAGCGGTAAACGCTGGCAATGGCACGCTGCTCGTCCTCGGTCGGGTTACGCCAGGGAATCGGCTTTTTCCAGTTCAGATAAGGTTTGATAGGGTTGCCTTCCTTATCTTCCTCGATTTTGTATTCCTCGTCACCTCCGTAAGCCGGGTCGGCAAGACGTTCGCGGATAATGGAGTCACGCACCCAGAACACAAACTGCTTGTATTTGGCATTGGTAATTTCCGCCTCGTCCATCCAGAACGATTCCACCGACATTCCGTTAGGGTCGGCCTTGATATTCCATACGCTGTCATTCTGGTTCGGTCCCATTTTCATAGAGCCACGGCTGACGAGCACCATTCCGTATGGCGTAGGTTCGCCCATTGCCGTCCCTCTAACACCGGTTACTTCACCGCCGTCGCTTCCCACTGCCGATTTCGGCGAGAAAGCACAGGATGAAGCCATCAGACCCAAAGCGATATAAACTGCTATTTTTTTCATATTCTTACATTATACGAATACTCTTATGTTTGTTTTTATTTTTGCCCGACAAATCAAGTTTCACATTATAGCCCACAAATATTTCATGGCTTCCGCTGCTGGCCTGCGAAATGGCTGATGTGGGATATTCATAGCTGTAGCCCAAGAAAAAGTTCTTGTATTCCGCTCCCACCTGCACTCCGACGGCATCGTTCAATCGATAAAGCAAGCCTCCTGACAAGAATTTGTTGTAGCGCACACGAGCCGTTATTTCGGGCTGTACCATCGAAAAGTCGGTACGCACCAATACAGACGGCTGTATTTCAAATAACGTATTTTTCACGGGAATATTGCTGCCCGCCATAAAATAATACATCCGACCCACCTGCGATTCGTAGAGGGATTCGGACGAACCTTCTTCGGTATTGAGCGACAGCGTAGGCTGCATCAGGTGAGTGGACGAAAGCCCTGCCCACACCCATTTATGGGTATAGAACAAGCCGAAATTCATGTCAAATGCCGTTCCATGGAGGTCGGTGGTCGGAATGGCATCGTCGGTAGCCTGATGGTAGTCGTCATCTTCCGGAATGCTCACTTCAGTACCTTTGAAACCCTGGTCAAACATTCCCACCTGAAGTCCGATGCTCAGTTCTCCGCCGAAAAGTTTCATCTTGTAGGCAATCTGCGCTCCGACATTGAGGTTGGTGAAAAGTCCCAGGCTTTCCTGCTGCATCATCAAGCCAACGCCAAAACGTTTGCCAAGAAACTTGAACGGCATGTCGGCCGCCGCAAGGAAGGCGTTCGGCGCATTGGGAATACCCAGCCATTGCAGGCGGGAGCCGCCGGTGATGTGGACAAAATCCGTTCTGCCGATAGCCGCAGGATTATAATAGGCAGGCAAAGCCCAATATTGCGACAATTGGGTGTCGAACTGTGCCGAAGCCCTGCCGCCGCCCAATGCCATCAGCACCAGCGTCAATATTGTAAGGGATAATATTTTTCGGAATCTTTTCAAATGCTGCAATCGTTATGTTTATTCAAAGTAGAAGGTGAACACCACCATGTTGGACGTCGCCTTGTCGATTGATTTCGTGTATTTCAGTTTGTTAGGGTCCTGCGCCAAGTCGGGACGGTCCTTTTTCAGCACATCGCTCAGTCCGAAACAGAATTTCACCTCAGGGATAAACTTGAAAAAAGGCACATACACATCCAAGCCAAGACCTACCGTTACATAATAGTCCGTATTTTTCAAATGAAGCAGTTCCCCGTCCTTGCGCTTCGACACGTCGAACGTGGCAAGCATACCCGTCGTGACATACGGACGGACATTGTGATAGCGCGATGCCGAAATCTTCAAATCAAGCGGCAGCACCACATAACTGTTTTTAATGCTCTGCTTTTCAATTGTTCCGTTTGTCTGGTCGCGGAAAGTCAGCGTGCGTGCGCCGAAATACATACCCGGCGAGAACCGGAGGTTAAGATGCTGGTGCAGACGGAGATCGCCCATAATGTTGACACAGAAACCCGGAGAAAGTTCCTGCATGTCGGCAAACCAAGCCTCACCGTTTTCCGTCACATAGCCGTTATGCGTCATCCACAGGCTCTGGTTGTAGAATCCGAACGAGAACCCGTAGTGAAGCAGTTTCATATCGGCATAGGGACGGTTCATAATCTTGTCGTTGTCCTGTGCCGAAGCGACCATTGCCACCAGAAAAACCAACGCTGACAATATGTAAGAACGCAATTCTTTCATTGAATAGATAACGTGAAAACGCCGTTGATATTGCCAACCCCGGAAAATTCTTTTATCCCAAGTTCCAAGCTTTCAGTTCTGCGGCATCACTCCCCTCTTTTTACTTGCAAAAAAAAACTTAAAACCGTATTTTTGCATAACAGATACGGGCGGAAATTGCATGCACGGCAAACTTTTCCGCTTTTGGCTTATATAAACAAAAAAAACATTTATGAAGGACAACGACTGGAAACAGCGGTTGAACATCGTCTATTCAACCAACCCCGATATGCAATACGAAACGGACGAGGAGGAAGAACAGGAAACGCTGCCTCCTGCGAAACAGAAACTGAAAATCATGCTCGACAAGCGCAACCGCAAGGGCAAGGAGGTGACGCTGATTACCGACTTCGTGGGCACGGACGACGACCTCAAGGAACTGGCACGCCTGCTGAAAACGAAATGCGGCGTGGGCGGTTCGGCACGTGGCGGCGAAATTCTCATTCAGGGCGATTTCCGCCAAAAGGTGAAGGACCTGCTTACGGCACAAGGCTACAACGCACGGATTATCTGACATTAACAAAATAAAACGACGACTATGATTTATGTTTACAAAGCATCGGCAGGTTCAGGCAAAACCTTTACGCTGGTACGCCAATACCTGAAGTTGCTGTTAGGGAAAAAACAGACTAACGGCGAATACCGCCTCAACGAAAAACCCGGTTTGGCACACCGCTCGATTCTCGCCATCACGTTTACCAACAAGGCGACCAACGAGATGAAAAGCCGTATCATTCAAGAACTTGACACGCTTCGCGACAAGAATGCAAAGCAGGCACACATGGACTATCTGACGGCGGAACTGCACACTACGCCGGAAAAGATTCACGCAGCCGCTGAAATTGCGCTGAAAGGGCTGCTGCACGACTATACGAACTTCAACGTCAGCACCATCGACACTTTTTTTCAGCTGATTCTCCGCACGTTTGCCTACGAATCGGAATTGTCCTACAACTACAACGTGGAGCTGAGTCTGGAGTATGTGGCATCGGTGGGCATCAGCGACCTGAAACAGTCGCTCCAACTCAAGAGCAAGGACAAAGACGTGCAACTGCTCATCAACTGGCTGGAAGAGTTCATGATGGAAAAAATCCGAAAAGGTAATTCATGGAACATCTTCAATCAGTCGACGGATTCGTATGGCACTACCCTCTACTCGTTTGCAAAAAATCTAAGCAACGAAAAAGTACAGCAAAATCAGGAAAGACTGGAATATTTTCTGCAAAACAAATCGAAAATCACCGAGTTCTGCAAACTGCTGAAAGAAAAGGAGGACGAGGAATGGCGCAACGTGATACAGAATGTTGACAAATTCAATGCAATCACTGCTGATTTTAAATTTTCCCGCAACATTAATCCAGTAGCTCCACTGGCGCGGCAACGGACCGACGGTCTCGACAAGAAAAAGCAGGAATCAGCTTTCAGCAAAATAGGCAACGAGGAAAAAATGTTCACCCAAAAAGTATGGAATTCCGGAGCTGAAGAAAAAAGCGGGGCAATGAGACAATGTCTGGAAGAGTTGCGCGAATCGTTTGCCAAGCTCAACTCATACAGCCTGATTACCGACCAGCTCTACTACCTCGGACTTTTGGGTGACATTCAATCTAACATCCGCCAGTTTACAGCTGACAACAACCTTGTAATGCTGTCGGACACGAACGAAATGCTCAAAAAAATCATCAGCGAAGACGACGCACCGTTCATTTACGAACGTGTCGGCGTAAGGCTGGAACATTTCCTCATCGACGAGTTTCAGGACACTTCTCAAATGCAATGGGAAAACATGCGTCCGCTCGTGCTCAACAGTCTGGCAAGCGACAACGACAGCCTGATTATCGGCGACGTGAAACAAAGTATCTACCGGTTCCGTAACTCCGACCCGCGACTGCTGAAGGAACAGATTTATCGGGATTTCCCAAAAGAGTCCGTCGTGTCGCAGGGCGACGACATAGAATCGAACACCAACTGGCGAAGTTCCCGCCACGTAATCCAATGGAACAACACGTTTTTCACTATTCTTGCCGACATGCTGGGCATGCAGGACATCTACTCCAATGTCATCCAGAAAGTTGCGGAAAAGAATTGGGACAACCTCGGCCATGTCCGCATTGAGAAACTGGACAAGCCGGCAAAGGGCGAAATCAAGCCCGGACTTGTCCGCATGATTGACGACATATACAGCCTGCTCGACCGAGGCTATTCGCAAAAGGATATTACCATTCTTGTCAACAGGAATACCGAAGGAGAAATGGTCATATCCCACCTGCTGAAACACAATGAGGAAAACCAAGACCCCGACAAGGCCGTTCTGTCAGTCGTGTCGGAAGAGTCGCTCCTCATCAAAAACTCCCCGGCCGTAAAAATCATCGTCAGCATTCTGGCAGAACTCGACAACTCCATCGACAAGCCCGACGCTGACAACAAGAGCCTGCTTGCCGGTAAGAATCTGGCACTGATTCGCAGCCGTTTCAACTATTATGCCAACAACGACACGACAAAATCGACCTCCGAGGCTTTTGAAGCGGCACTGATGGAGACAACGGCCATCGACTCGAAGGCGCTGCTCAGTTCGGGCGACTGTGCCGGACTGGACGCCATCGTCGACCATATCATCAATGCCTATATCCCGGAAGATATGCGCAGGGAAAACACGGCCTACATTCAGGCATTCCAGGACAGCGTAATTGCCTACATGGGCAACTACGGCTCCAACCTGCACATGTTCCTCAAATGGTGGGAAGAAGTGAAGAAAAAACGCTCCATCTCTTCGTCGGACGACATCGATGCCATCAAGGTAATGACCATACACAAGTCAAAAGGGCTGGAATTCCCCTGTGTCATTATCCCGTTCTGCGAATGGGAATTCGACAAGGGCGGACAGGAATGGATTTCGCAGACAGCTGAACTCGCAGATGCACTGGGTATCAAAGACCCCGACATAATTCCGCCGATTCTGCCTGTCAAACGCTCAAGCGATTACGAAAACCTGTTCAAAAAGGAATTCGACGAACTGAAGCACGACAGCGTCATGGACTCACTCAACAAGACGTATGTGGCATTTACGCGTGCCGCCAACGAGCTGATTGTCTATTTCGAAGGGTCCGAATCCAAAATTACGGAAATCAAGACCATGCCCCATGCACTGATGTCGGCATTCGGAGCGACTGAAATTGCTGTCAACACTCTGCTGAGGAACAATGCCCTAAGAGTCAAGGACAAGAACAACGGTAAAAGCGTTGACGAAATCGTTGCCATCTACAACAATCTGACCATTACGCCGGCCAACTATTTCAGCAACGGCATTTTTGAGCTGGGCACACCCACCGAAAAGAAGAAAAAGGAAAACGAAACCCCGGCTGAAAACCGCCGCTACACGATGCCGGCCTACGAAGTCATCAACCGACCGGAAATATGGCAGTTCGATCTGCCCGACCTGATAATGGAACAGCGCGACAGCCAGCAGTACCGAGGCATTGTGCTCCACAACATCATGCGGAAAATTCATGTGGCATCCGACAAAAATCACGTCATACGGACATTCAAGGAACGGGGTCTCATCAACTCGGCAGAGATGAAAGAATTTGACGAAATCATCACCCGAGGACTGAGCCTGCCCGATGCAACCGTATGGTTCCAGAAAGGCAACAAGCTGCTTCAGGAACGAACGATAGTCAACAGCGAGGGCAAGGAATACCGCCCCGACCGCGTGGTGAAAACACCTGACGGACGCACCATTGTCATCGACTACAAATTCGGTGAAGCGGAAAGCAAAAAGTACATTTCACAGGTTAAAAACTACATGAACATCATATCCAAAGCCATTCCGGGATGCAAGCCGGAAGGATATGTTTGGTATGTGACAGAAGGGAAAATCATCCCGGTTAACAATTGATTCAACCATGCTTAAGAAACTTCTATTATCACTTGCACTACTGCTTCCGTCGGCTGCATGGGCAGCCGACGACTACGCAGCATCGCCACGCTGCTTCGGACCTAACGCCCTGCCCGTTCCCGACATGCTGAACGGAACTGTGCAAAAACGCTTCTATGCAGAAGTGGATTTCGACCTCCACAAGGGTTTTTACGGCGACCTTACAAAAACGATTTTCGTCAAAGCCAACATACCGCTGTTCACACCGCGCGTGAACCTCTCGCTCTGGATGCCGGTAATTGAATTCTACAAGAACACGCCGGAATCGCTCCAACACCAGCAGTCGCTTGAACAGAAAACAAAAGGCCGGGAATTCGGCAACCTGTATGTCTCGACCGACATACAGTTGTTGCAACAGCGTGCCGGCTGGCGGCCCGACATCACACTGCGTGCCGCCCTCATCACCGCATCGGGCGACAGCGAACAATATGCCCGCTACTACGATGCACCCGGCTACTTCTTCGACATGTCGATAGCCAAATCCGTCTATTTCAAGGACGACTTTTTCAAGGAACTGCGCTTTGTGGTCAACGGCGGCTTCCTGTGCTGGCAAGTGGAGAAATCCGTGCAGAACGACGCCCCTCTCTATGGCGTCAAAGCGGAACTCGACACAAAGGTTTTCACCACAACTTTTGCCTGGCAAGGATATTCGGGTTGGATTGACGACGGCGACAAGCCGATGGTCATAAAAGCGGACCTCATGCTGAAATGCAAACAATTCCGACCACTTATAGCCTATCAATACGGACTCCGCGATTATCCGTTCCACCAGTTCCGCATAGGTCTCGGCTACATGTTCTAACAACCTGGCGTACATAATATTGCCACGTTAAATTTCTCAATTTAACATTGTTCCATAATAAATTTTCATAAATTTGTGGGAAAATTTATCAATTTATTATGGGAAAGAAGTTTATTATTACAGTACTGTTAGTGTTTTTCATGACGAGCATCTGCTCTGCACAGGAAACTGACAATGAAGTTTGGACTAAACGCAAAAAGTATTTCAACATTGCGTACACCAATCTCAATTTGGGAATTGCCGACACTCATGATGCAAAAAGTAAATTTGCACTTGGAATGAACATGGGAAGAGTATTCTACCTTCACAAAAAGCCGCTTTTGAACTTAATGAAATTTGGCATTGACGCCTCATTTATCGGCATAAACTACGCCAATTTCAACAATGAAGACATTATTCCCGGTTACGCAGGATTATTAGGGGACCTCAATGATATGGCGTCCAGCGATTATTCTGATTATGAAGACGAAGACATCAACATTGGCAGCCATCTCCTTGACGTCAACCTCAAAGTCGGACCGTCGCTCACCATCAATCCGGTCGACAAACTGAAAGTTCATCTTTACTTCCACTATGTGCCAACCTATTCGATGCTATTGCTTGACAGCAGCTTCAGTCATACCTATGAAAGTTGCTTTGACTACGGTGCCAGCATTTCCTACAAAGTAATCGGACTGGGTATTGAATACCGCTGGGGACACGCCAAACACAACAATACCGCGCTATTGGAATACTCCGACATTAACGACAAGACAAAAATCAATACCGGTGCTTTATCATTCTATATAAGTTTCAGATACTAAAAACCCACTACACATGAAAACTATTTCAAAAATCTTATTCGTATTATTCGGCTGTATGTTTGCCGTTTCCTGCGAAACGGGAGTCAGCAATGAGGAATTGGGAATTGTAGACAACTCCGGAAACGGACGACTTAACCCCGACAATGTATATATCCGCCAGTCACAAGTACAGACAATTCACGGTCACGGATTGATGACCTACACTTTCAATGAAGAAGGTTTCCTGACCGGCGTAATTTACAACGAGAAACTCATCTACAGTTTCGACTATCCGGAAGACAATCCAAACAAAGTTCTTTTGACAGAATACTCCTGGGATACCGACCAAGAATACTATACAGAATTTACTATCGGTGCCAACAGTTTTGCCAATATCGCTGTAAACACCAACAACTATGACAGCTACAGGGAAGTTTACAAATTCTATTACGACTCTGAGGGGCATCTTGTCAAATGTAATTTTGCCGGAGAAATCTACACCTTCAAATACGAAAACGGCAACCTTACATACATTGATTCCGATGAAAAGTCAGAAACAATAACCTATAACAACGAGGCCAACAATTACGCAGTCATGCCGTATACCTCTGTTTCTCCAAGTTTCACCAACTCAACATTCGGAGTGTCATTGACAAATGCTTTCCTCGGCGGTTTGCTCGGCAGACCAACAAAGAATCTCCCGGTAACCAGCACAACTCACGACAAAGCTGAAAGATTTGACGACTCAGTTTACGAATTCCAATATACCTACAATGAATTTGGTCAATTGATAGACATCAACTATTAACAGATATCGTATCTTATAAATGCAAATGAGGGTAGCTACCGTGTAGCTACCCTCATTTGCATTATAGAATTAAACCTGTTTATTTCTTGATAACGCGGTGGCGTTCCATTCCGTTTTCCATACGGACAATCACCACATATACACCTGAAGGCATCTGGCTCAAATCCATGTTCAACGAAGTCTGTCCATTGGCCGTGGCTGTCTGCATCTTGCGGCCGTCAACGCTAAACAAGTCAACCGAAACGACAGGTGAAGCAGCTGTCACTGTTATACGGTCAACTGCTGGATTCGGATAAACAGACGAAGCAACAGCCATAGAACCGACACCCGAAGGATCGAGCACAACGAACGGCAATGTTTTTCCAATGAATGTCTTTTCGCTATCGGCATTGTCCACGTAGCCGGAAATCTCCAGTTCATACTCCTTACCGATGACAAACTGACTGCCATTTAATTCAAGTGGAATGTCCACAACAGATTCTGTTTCGACATTCACATCAACCGTACCTCTGACAAGCGAATTATTGGAATAATCCTTTTCGTAGACCTTATATTCCAAACTGCCGGAAGCTGCCGTGTACGCATTATTTTCCAAATCAACGGCGACTGACACATTGGCATCCTGGATCGGTGCATTTGAGAAAGCCATTCCATTAACTTTCAGATAATTTTCCGGATCATACACATATACCCAATCGCCATATTTCTGAACATAAATCCTTGAAGTTTGCTGAAAATGTATCCAATCGTACGACATGCCTTCATACTGTTCTCTTGACATTGCTTCGAAGTAATATGCACCGTCTTCATAACCATCCATTGCACAGAATCCGGCAGCAATTTCACATTCAGAAGAATATGTCATCGAATTCAACCCAACAGTTCTGTAATTACAAATTTTATACAAACTACCGGCTTCATCAAACAATGCAATACCGACATCAGCCGTCATAGCTACATCATTATAATTTGTCAAATTGTGTATCATTACATTCTGCGACCATCCGGAGAAAATCTTGCTGTTTTCAACCGTAATGCCACCTTTACTATCCGCAGTGTCATAATAACCAAAAGCAAGCTGCTTACGTGGAGCGTTTTCTCCTACAACCGTAAACCGGAACGGTTCCAAAGAAGTTGTGACAGGCGTTTCATTATTCAAGTCATCAGCATAGTACAAATAGCAATTATAGCTTTCGCCTACTGCAAAATGTTGTGCCAAAGGAATCTCAAAAGACGTTTCAAAATCCACATCATCGTAAATGGTGACACCGTTTTCCACATATCCGATAGACGAGTTGTCGGATGCGTTAGCGATGTACAGCCTTAACTTTCCGATTGCCACAATATCTCCAACATTTTCAACAACACACTTGATATTTATTGTTTCATCGGTATAGACTTCCGACGGCCCTACCATTTGTTCATTCATTTCCAGTTTAAGTTCATTCGGAAGGACAGTTACTTGATCACCCGACACTTCAAAAATTATAAACGAACGGACTAAAGCATCTACCCATTCTCCTTCATAGCCCGTTTCACAACTTTGGAGCGACAACGTATAGCGACCGTCCGTCAGCTGGCTGAAATTCGGACTATAATACATAAACCCAACTTCAGGATACAGGTAGCCAGCGGTCAATCCTGCTATTTGAAAATAGTTTTCACCCTCAGCAACAACATCACCGGCCTCATTTTTCACACATGCCCGCACATTGCCATAATAATCGCGTGAAGAATAATTCCACAAACCATAAACTGTAAAATTCATCTGTTCATACTTGCTGAACGATTCAACATTGGCAACCAGACCGGCAACATCATTACCCGAAGAAGTTGAATAGCTTAATTTCACCTGCTTTTCAGGTGCTACATCTCCATCACGATAAGGCTTTAGCGTAGTAGCCGACTGACGCATGAAATAACCTCCGTCAGAACCGCCTATACCCTGTTCGTTAGGATTCATGTAGTTCACGTTGAAATAACCGTTTGACATACCTCCCCAACCCCAGTTAACATGAAAATAGCCGTCGGAATTGCATCCGTCAACCACAAAAGCATGACCGGATCCACTGGCACTGCCACCGCTGAAATAAACCGGACGCGACTGCCGCAACTCTGTCACCAGCAAGTCGACAAATTCGGAAGACGCCATTGACAAACGGGGATGATTCTCCACCTCATAACGGAAATGATTACGCATAGCTCGCTCTACCATTATATCGTTGGAACCACTGCCACCCGGAGCATAGCCCATCTCGAGGGCCACACCCAAATCTGCCATAAGCTGGGCAACGGCATCGCCTTCCTCCTGTGTCCACTCTTTTATAATGTTCCAGTCGGCATCATAATAAGCGTTATAAATGTCGCGCATTTTGTCCCATTGATATGTTTTCGTGAAGTCCGCACTCAACACTCCATAGTTCGAAGTATAGGAATAACTGCCAACACCGTTGACCGGCCATTCCCAATATTTCATAATCTGTGCCAACGCCGTTGCCACACATCCCGACGGACAACGCTCTCCAGCTTCGCTATCGTAAGGACACATGTCATTGTAGGGCATACTCTGATTCCATTGAATCTCACCCAACAACGGACGGATAACCGGATACGGTGCCAACAAATTATTTTTATACGGTTCAGCTTTAGAATGCCGGACGGCTTTAACGTATTCGGCATAAGTCTCCAACCATGAAGAAAGGTTGTCGGGAAGATTATCCATATCAATAGTCCCGCTGTCGGAATAGCCGACAAGTTCGGTCAGACTATCGTCACCCGAAACAATGACATATCCCTGGTTCTGGGATGCATTAAACACATAATACTCCGCATCAGGAGCAACCTCAGACGTGCCGGGAGCTTTTTGCTTCCACGGTGTCGCAGCCAAAGAACGATTGTACTTTTGAGCAATCCGATATGCTTCCGATTCCGTCAATTGTGCAGCATGCATACACCAACCTGTAATCAAAAGCATCCCTAATAAAAAGAGTCGTTTCATAAGTTTAATTTAAGTGTTTTCATTCATCGCAAAGTTAGTAAACTTCAGCAAGTTAAGCTATCATACAAACAAAAAATACCGGACAATGTCGTAAAATGACACTATCCGGTATTTTTATATACCTAAACAGACGGTCAGCGAACCAAAACTTTCCAGACCTGTCCGGAAACTTTCACAAAATATACGCCCGGAGCATTCATCGGAATTTCCCGCTCAGCTGTCGAACATACACAAACGCCCGACAAATCATATACAGCAACATTATCAGCCGTGCCATAAACATAAATTACATTTCCACGCACAGAAACGGAAATATTGTCGCCACCGACAGAAACCACACCCGACGGGTCAACAACCTCGACATAAGCAATCGCTTCGCCACCGGTGTAATTCAGTTCCACATCATTTGTCGCCTCAACGCCATCCACTTCAATACGGTAGCGGCCGGCTTTCATCGATTTTAAAAAGCGCAAACTAGCATTCGTTATATGTTCTCCATTCTTTCCTGCAAAAACGGTAACTGATGTTTTTAATATCTTCCGATTCTTCTCATCATCATATACAATCAAAGACACTTTACCCATAAAATCATATTCAGAGTCATTTTTCAATGTAAACTGAATATCAACAGTTCCACCTACATCGACCGTTGGAGTCAGCACTTCAAACTTTTCACAACTGATAACTGCAGTAGGAACAACAGGTTCACGTTTCTTGATTTCATTTCCAGAAACAGCAATGTCAATACCATCGGTAGCCACACGCACCCAATCATCGTAACCTTGCTGACGGGAAATCATGCGAATCGTATAGTCGCCGTCGGACAATGCTGCCAATTCTTCATTTGCAACCAATGTTTCCGGATAATAAGTCAAATTGAAACGACCGATAATCGCTTTATTTGAAGCTGTAACCGAAAGCATTTTTCCATCGCTGTCAAATATACCTAATGCGAATTCTCCGATATAATCAAGGTTCACCATATTCCAGATACCGTAATATTCCACCTTGAAATCTTCACCTTTGACAATTGACTCCTGCAAGGCCTTCACATAGCCGTCACCGCCACCCCACATGGACGAATCGACAAGACGCATTACGTTCTGACCGACAGAACCCGCTCCCGTTTCATCAGGATAAGCCACAACAATCGACTGCATTTCATTGAAACCGCCGCTACCGCCACCTGTGCCCAAGTCATCCGGATTCATGTAGCTGACATTGAAATAACCGTCGGAAATACCGCCCCATCCCCAATTGACGTGAAGATAGTCGTTGGAATCATAACCATCGACAATGTAAGAGTGGCCGCCTCCGGAACCTTGTCCGTTGAACACAAGCGGACGGCTGTTATCAAGTTCTTCCTTTATACGTGCCAAAAACTCATCCACAGTGTGACCGTCACGAGTAATCAAGTCAGCATGATAGTTGAAATAGTTGCACAAAGCCAATGGCATTTCCGTATCAGCAGCACCGCTTGAATATGGACCATACCCCATTTCAAGAGCAACGCCACAATCATACATCAGTTTCGCTACGGCATTTGCCTCCGTATCGGTCCATTCATTGACGATATTCTTATCCTCATCATAATAGCTTTCATACCGGTCCTTCATGTTGGCCCAATCGTAAACTGATTTGGAAAAATCAACAGTAAGTCGGCCGTAAGACGAATTATAACTTTTAGTTCCTTTTCCCTGCACCGGCCATTCATGATAGTTTATCAACTGTGCCATAGAAGTGGCGGCACATCCAGTCGGACACGTCACACCAACACTCGAGTCATAAGGACAAAGCAAATTATAGGGTTCTCCCTGATTCCAGCGGGTTGTTACCAACGGTTCCACAACAGGAGTAGCATTGTTAACAGACGCGCGCATAGGTCTCGACTCTCCGTCACGCACACTGCGGACAAATGCAGCATAACCGTCCAACCAGGCACGAAGATTCTCCGGAGCATTTTCCGAACGGAACTCGCCCTCATTTGAGTAACCCACCAACTCTGTCAACTCGTCGTCACCCGAAATAATGACGAACCCTTTTTTACCATCAGTATTAAAAACATAATATTCAGGACTTTCTGCCGACATTTGCAAGCCTTTCATTTTAGCAGGGGCAAGGTTCTGTCCGACATTCACCGCTTCTCCCAAATATTTTTCAGCTATTGAAGCGGCTTGCGATACACTGATTTGTTCAGCAGAGACACCGCTCCATACAGACAACAAAACGAAAGAAAATAGTAGCTTTTTCATCTCAATTATTAAGCAGAATATGATTTCAATTTACAAAACACAAAGATATTAAAATAATCTGCTCATTTGTGCAAAAGTTGAAAATCTTTCTACAAACAGCTCAAAAAAAGCCGCGAAATTTCTGTTTTTATAGAAAAAAAGCAGGATATGCCATCCGACATACCCTGCCTTGATCGTATATTTCAGTGCAATGAATTAGTTTCCGCTAAGCGACAAACCTTTCACAGCAGCTGCATTGCCGACAAAACCTTTACCGAAAACAAAGCCGCTTTCCTTAACCGGTTTCACAGCTTTCTTAGCCGGAACAGAAGCCGGTTCAGTTTCACCGAAAATAAACGGCAATTCTGAAACAGGACCCCATTCGCCCTTAGCATTGCGTGCAACACCTACTGCGATATATTCGCCCTTGTCAGTCAAATTCTGATAGAAATCATCGTAATAAGCCTTGCAGTCTTCTGCAATGTCAGCCGGACATTCGTCTTCCATCATGTGTTTCAGCGTGCCTTCCTTCATAGACTCATAACCGGCCTTTTCATAAACGGCAAAACGGAAGATAGAAGTCTGGTCGTTCGGAATCCAGTTGAAATATTGAGTCGGAACCTTGATTGGGTTACCTTCTCCGTCAAATGCATCAACAAGTGCGAACTTACCCTTTTGAATTTCCACTGTTGCCTCACCGTCACCACCAAGAAGTTTTGTAGTAATGTCGAAAGTCTGGATATCGGCATAGTTGCCGTTTGCATCGACCGGCTGAACATATACACGGTACAATGTATTCTGTTCCATGTCAGTCCACAAGCAGTCAGCAGCCTTGCCGAAGCCCGGTTGGAACGGAGGAGTAGTTTCGCGCATAGAGAACTGCTTAATCATATCGCCTTCCGACTTCCATCCGAAGTTAGGAGCATATTGAGCAAACTGTTCTTCAAATGCCTCTGGTTCCATTGCCACTGTATAGTAACGAGTTACGTCAGAGTTCGGTTCGAAGTGGATAGTAAACTGATAACCTTCGTTCGATACTTCGCTGATTTCAACAGTCGGATTACCTACAATCTGAGCTTTCGGAGTTTTGAACTCAGCACGGCTTACAGAACAAGGAGTTTTGTATTTGTCATAAGCCAAAGTAACGATAGTGTACTCTGTATTAGGAGCCCATTCGTCGTTTCTCAACTCACCGTTTACGAAATCCTGTTCGTAGATAGTCAACGATTGGTCAGCATCCATTGAACGACGGAAATAGTCATCGCTGGCAACCTTAGCCAAAGTAGTTGGAACAGTAGTCAATTTGAAACCCTGGCAAGCGCCTGAACGAGTTACGGCAATAGGCAAGAAATTGTCTGTTTCATTGAAATCACCAACTTCCATTTCTGCAATTACCTGTCCTTCTACCTGTTGGAATTCGATACGGTCAAGTGCTTCCACCATTATAGATGTAGGCTCGCTGGCATTCTTTTCCCAAATGATAACACGGTTAGGATTTGTCTGCGCATAGCCTAATACAGAAATCAAGCTGACGAGCAGTGTCAAGTATATTTTTTTCATAATTTCACGAATTTAAGAGTTTGTTGATTGTTGATTTGAATAAAATATTGACCGGCAGCAAGGTCAGACACAACAATTGCGTCACCGTTCCAATCGGCTACCGTTTTACACAATTGTCCTGCAGCATTCACAATGCGCAACATAGCCTTTTCACCTTTGTTCCATCCCTGAACATTGATAACATCCTGAGCAGGATTCGGATAGGCCACGAGCGACAAGTTGGAAGCCGTTACGTTTTCCACACCTGCGCCATCATAGGAAAAGGTCAACTTTTCCACGTTAGTGTACTGATAAACCAACTTCTTGCTTTCATCCTTGCCGACAACAGTAAAACCGTCTTCTTCGAATGTAATCTTCGACAATCCGGACAGTGCCTCCTGAGCAGGCACTTCACTGTTTTTCAGGTGAACTTCCAGCATTGTGTTGTCCTCAGCACCACAAACAGGCACACTTAAACCGCCTGCCACTGCAAGCAGAAGAGCACCTTTAAATAGCTGTTTTCTAGTCATACCTTATATATTAAATTTGAAAATCAGAGTGCCGCACGCTTACATACGGCACTCATGTTAATTTTAGCGTTTCAACAACGGAGTGTGAACTGTTCCGTTTTCTGTTTCAGCGACAATTACGTAATAGCCTGAAGGCATTCCGTTCAAATCAACCTTGCATACAGTTGAAGTTCCGTCAACCGGAGCATTTACCACCTGACGTCCGTCTGCGCCGAACAAGGCTACCGACTTGATAGGCGACTCGCATTCAACTGTCACATAATCAGTTGCAGGATTCGGATATACGTTCACACGTCCATCAGCAACATTCTCTACACCGGCTTCTTCCAGAATAGTGAATTCAAACGGTTCTACAGCGGCCATATCAAGCGTAAACGGAGTGTTGATATTCACTTCGCTGTTCTCGAATTTTTTAACTTGGAAACGGTAAGTTTCACCGACAGCAAATGCATATCTGTCAAGTTTCAGTGTATAGATAGCTTCATAATCCTCTCCGTCGTAAACAATTACAGGAGCCTGTGCACTGCCGATTACCTTGTCTTCTTTGTCAAGAATTTCAATACCCAATTTTCCGTCAGCAACAATGTCGCTCGGATTGTGAAGTTTCACCATAAATCCTACGGTGCTGCCCTGGTGGAATTCAGTAGTCGAAGCCGCGATAGGAGCAATAACCTTCAATGAGTACTCTTGTTCCGGAATCAACGTTACAATATCTCCGGAAATATTGATTTTGAAGCTGTGACGTCCGGAAACAGGAACCCATTCATCATAACCGTCCTGGCAGGAAACGGTATAAATCGTATAGTCGCCGTCGGCCAGTGGCACAAGTTCGTCGCTGATTGCCATTGCCTGCTTGCTCCATTGTCCGCCTACATAATTTCCGGCTTCAATGCTGACCATGCGTTTTCCGGCTTCACAAACGACAACACGTTCACCCTCGGCATTATAGATAGCCAATGCGATGTTGCCTTCATACTTTCTGTTGGTTGCATTATAAACCCCGGCTGCGTAAAGATTGAATTTACGTCCTTTTTCCAAAGTAGAAGGAGTGACATTGCTCTTAATAATCTGACCGCCGTAATAGCCCAGATAAGTCTGACCGTAAGTACCCTTGCCCGATTCTACCGGCTTGGCAGTGATGATTGTCTGCTGATACATGTAAGAACCGATACCGGCACCTGTACCCAAGTCAACCGGGTTCATATAGTTGGCATTGAAATAGCCGTCCGACTGTCCGCTCCAGCCCCAGTTTACATGCACAAAACCGTTGGAATCATAACCGTCAACAACGAATTCGTGACCAATGTTTGTCGGGCCGGCACCACCGAACATTACCGGACGCTTGGCATCCAGTTCCGAATAAAGAAGATCGAAAAATTCTTTGCTTGTAAAGGCCATACGCAAGTGGAACGAAGCGTCATATCCGAAATAATTGGCCATCGCATACGGAATGTCCGTATCCATAGAAGCACTCATTCCCGGATGATACATCATGTCGATTGACACGCCGCAGTCATACATCAACTTGGCAACAGCCGTGCTCTGAACTTTCGTATATTCACCTTTTTTATAGACATCGAGCATATTTGCCCAGTCATATTTTGATTGTGTAAAATCTACATCAAATTCAAGTTTGTCACCGATATTGTTCGTAAACGAGTAGGCATGCGAACCCATTCCCTGTTTCGGATGTTCATAATAGTTCATCACCTGCGCCATAGCCGTAGCAGCACAACCGGTCACATAGCGATAAAGCTGTCCGTCGTAAACAAACGTCGGCAGCAGGTCACCGTAAGGTTCCGTCTGGTCCCATTTGGATGTAATCAATGGTTCGACAACCGGAGTAGCAGCCTCCAGCATTTCACGGAAGCCCTTGGCTTCTCCTGCCTGTACAGCTTCCACATAATTGGAATACTCTCTCAGCCATACACGCATGTTTTCAGGAAGTTTCGACTCGTCGAAATGTCCCGTACGGGAATATCCGACCAATTCAGTCATGGAGTCATCGCCCGAAACAATAACGAAACCGTTATTATCCTCTGCATTAAAGACATAATAAGACGCTACACCGCCTCTGGATTCAGGGCTTTGAGCCGAACGCAATGCCTGACGCTGTGCTACAGGCAGATATTTCGCCGCAATCGAAGCCGCCTGCGACTCGCTGATTTGCTCAGCACGCACCGCTCCCGACAACAGCAAAAAAGAAAACGCTAATACACTCGCTTTTTTCATTTATATATGTTTCTAAAAAATTATTTGCCAATACACTACGAATCCGCAAAATTACAACAAAAAAAACGGAATCCAAATTCATGGTTCCCGTTTTTATTCTTTATCTACACTCACCGAAGATTAAGCTTCGTGGATAGCTTCGCTCGGGCAGTTTTCTGCGCAAGTTCCGCAGCTGATGCAAGTGTCAGCATCGATTTTGTAGATATCGCCTTCAGAGATAGCTTCAACTGGGCACAACGGTGCGCAAGTTCCGCAAGCTACACAAGAATCATTGATTACGTAAGCCATTTTATAAGAATTTAATTAGTTTGTTATGCAATTTGTTTCGCAAAGATAATACTTTTTCTGTTCCACCAACCTTTCAGCATTATCCAGCAGCCAACATAGACAGATATACAACTAATAATCAATATTATACAATTTCTTATTTGGACAAAATACAATTAACCAAGGTTTCAAGGGAACAAACTGAAAAAATACGACTAATTTTCCGTAATTTTGCACAGCTAATTTTTTAACAGACATGCAACCTTTATTCAGCATCATAACCATCACTTTCAATGCCGCCAACGAACTGCCGGCTACGCTTGCCAGTGTCAAAGCCCAGACATTCACCGATTACGAACACCTTATCGTCGACGGCAAGTCGAAAGACAACACCGTGGAACTGGCTCGCAACAGCGGAATCGCCAACATGCGCATTACGTCGGAACCCGACCGCGGACTCTATGATGCCATGAACAAGGGTATCCGTCAAGCCACGGGAAAATACCTCATATTCCTCAACGCCGGTGATGCGTTCCACGCTCCGGAAACACTGAAGCAGATTGCTGAAACAATAACTGCCAACCATTATCCCGATATCGTCTACGGACAGACACAGCTCGTCGATGCTGAACGGCAGTTTGTGGGCATGCGCCACCTTACCGCACCCGAACATCTCACGTTCGACTGCTTCAAACACGGAATGCTCGTCTGCCACCAAGCATTTATCGCAAAACGTGAACTGGCTGAAATGTACGACCTTAAATATCGCTTCTCAGCCGACTATGAATGGTGCCTGCGCTGCTTGAAGAAAATGAAGACAAGCGCCTACACCGGCACTACGATTATCGATTACCTGATAGCCGGCATCACCGACAAAAATCACAAAGCCTCCCTCAAGGAACGCTACCACATCATGTGCGACTACTACGGCACCCTGCCAACCATCGTCCGCCACATCGGCTTTTTCGTCCGCAATTTGAAAAGAAAATTCAACTAATTTTCTCTACCTGACAGCCCGCCAAGCGGGTTATCCCTTTTTTTAGGTATTGCAGCTCCCGAAAATAGCAAAGAGTTGCGATTGTATCGTTTGTTATGTCTCTCTACTTTTGCCTGCAGAAAAACGAGACAAACAGATGACAGACAAAGTAATTGAATGTAAGGGTCTTACGCACTACTACGGCAAACGGAAAATCTACGAGGACTTGAATTTCGATGTTCCTAAAGGACGGATTCTCGGGCTGCTGGGAAAGAACGGTACGGGCAAGACCACCACCATCAACATTCTGATGGGCTATCTGAAGCCGAGAGCCGGGAAATGTGAAATTTTCGGTGAGGACATCCAACGCATATCTCCCGCAACAAGAGCGAGAATCGCCCTTCTGCTGGAGGGACATATCCAGTATGCCTTCATGACAATCGAGTCCATCGAACGCTATTATTCCGCATTCTATCCGAAGTGGAACCGCGATGCCTATTATGAGCTGATGAACAAGCTGAAAGTGGCTCCCAACCAGAAAATCGCGAACATGTCGTGCGGACAGCGGTCGCAAGTGGCACTCGGGCTGATTCTTGCCCAGAATGCCGACCTGCTGGTGCTCGACGACTTTTCGCTCGGACTGGACCCCGGTTACCGCCGGCTTTTCATTGAATATCTCCACGAATATGCCAAAGCGGAAACCAAAACCATTTTCCTCACGTCACATATCATTCAGGACATGGAACGCCTTGTGGACGACTGCATCATCATGGACTACGGCCGCATCCTCGTGCAGCAACCCGTTGACCAGCTGATGAAAAACTTCAAGCGTTACAGCTACCGTCATACGGGAGCCGCACCCGAACTGCATTCCGACAAGATTTACAATCCGTCGATTATAAAGGACAGCGCCGAACTCTACTCGTTCGAAGACCGCGCTTTCGTCGAACATCTGCTACGGGAGTCGGGCGTAAGCTACAGCGAATTGAAGGAAGAAACGATGAGTCTTGAAGATGTGTTCATCGGATTGACCGGCAAATACTAACCAGAGTAAACGTACAGACGATATGAAAAAAGCTATTTTCTTCAAAGAATGGATAAAGACACGATGGTATCTGCTGGCTGCGCTGGTGGTTTTTGTGAGCTACACGCTCTATCTCATCCTGCGCGTCGGAAATGCCATTGAATTCAAGGGAGCGGCCCACCTGTGGGCGATTCTGCTGACACGCGATGTCATCTTCATTGAACCCATACAATATGTACCGATGATATTCGGACTGCTTCTCGGCGTGGTGCAGTTTGTGCCGGAAGTGGTACAGAAACGCTTGAAGCTGACACTTCACCTACCCTTCCCGCAATCCGGCATGGTGCTCTACATGATGCTGTTCGGACTGGGTACACTTACAATCGTAACCGTCGCACAGATAGCAGCCCTGTGGGTATTCCTCCAACAATATATGGCAGCCGAACTCATTGCCCATATCCTGCTCTCCTCCCTCCCGTGGTATGCAGCCGGCTATGCCGCCTATCTGATGACTTATGCCGTGTGTATCGAGCCGTCGTGGCGCATGCGAAGCCTGATTATCCTCACGGGCATCGGACTGCTGCGCATCCACTTCCTGCTCGATGTGCCGCAAAGCTACAATTCGTTTATTGTCCCGCTCTTCCTCTTCGACCTGGCGGCATTGCTGCTCATTTTGCGCTCCATGGTAAGATTTAAGGAAGGATGTCAGGACTAAACCACCGATTATCAACATTGTAATAACTATCCAATGAAACTGTCTGGAAAAATATACCTTTACATAGCCGCCGTCCTATTATTGGCATGGCTGCTACCCTGGCTCTACGCCATCTGCACAGCTGAATCGAAGTCAACGCCCTTTACACTCTACAGCTGCATTGTCGACGATTTTGCTTCGCTGAAAGTGAACGATGAAGGAAATATCGTTTACTTCGACCGAAAAGGCAACCGCTATACGGATGCGCAGTTTGACTCCATTCTGCCCATGTTCTACTACCGGCAACTGCTTTCAGAAAGCCGGATGCCCGATACCATCAAGGGTGTAGCCATCACGGCTGAAAACATACAGCATCATAATTTCAACATGCGACTCTCGCCGTCGGATGTCAACAAAACGACACCCAAGCTGTATATGATGCTGGAATCCATGCCCAAGCGTGTCGATCTGGAAGAGCCGACCGAAGCATTCCGCTCAACCGACAACGGACTGGAATTCATCGACATGGAAACCAACACAGTCAACGAGGCACGCAGTCGGGAATTTACGGAAGTGATGAAGCGCAAAGGCTTTGTGTTCCCCATCGGTAAAATCAACGGCAACCCGTCGACAATGAAAGGCTACGACGAAGGTTACGTGATGACCGACAGCAAAGGTTCGCTTTTCCATGTAAAGCAAATCAGCGGAAAGCCTTATGTCCGTGCTATCACTCTTCCGGACTCCATCAAAGTGGAATCCTTGATGATTACCGAATTTCCTCACCGCAACACCCTTGCCTATCTGTTCACCGCAGACAACCGGCTGGCTATCGTCGGCAGGGACTATTCCGTACATAAGACAACCGTCGAATACAATCCTTACCGACAAGGGCTGACCATCATCGGCGACATGTTCTACTACACCGTAAAAGTAGCCGACACAGAGGAAGAACACTATTATGCGCTCGATGCATCTACCTATAAAACCGTCGACGACATGGTGAACCGCTACGCCGACGATACGACTAATCTGTCGGAATACATTTTCCCCTTCAAAGTGTCGTTCACGTCCTATAACGACGGATGGGTTTATCCGCGTATCGGCGAATTTTCCCTAAAGGCACTCCCATTGGGACTGCTGCTTGCCATCCTGTTTCTGTTCGTGGCAAAACGTCAGAACAGACGCAAATATCCGACTTTGCTGCCGGTGCTTGTGTTAGGAATCTATCTGTTTATACCGCTATTACTTATCAAAAAATAATTTTAATATGAGAAAAACAATTTATGCAGCCCTGCTTCTTTCTGTAGCAGGCTTGATGGGCTTGACAAGCTGCGGCTCATCGTCAAAAACCGATTCAACCAGTGTTGCCGCCGACACAGTAGCTGTCAGTAGCGTAGACGACATTCTTGCGAAAACCGACAGTCTGGTCGGCAAGACCGTACAGGTGGAAGGCGTATGCACGCACATCTGCCAGCACGGCGGCAAGAAAATCTTCCTTATGGGAAGCGATGACAACAGCACTATCCGTGTGGATGCCGGAGAAAAAGTCGGCAGTTTCCCGAAAGATGCCGTCAACAGCGTAGTTGTCGTGACCGGTACCGTTGTGGAGGAACGTATCGACGAAGCCGCCATCCTGCAAATGGAGGAACAATACAAACAGGCTACGCTCGAAAAGCATGGAGAACAAGGTGAAGCAAGCTGCGCCGCCGACAGCAAGGCAATGGGTGAAAACCCTGCCGACAGTTTCGCGCAACGTATGGAAAGTTTCCGCAACAAGATTGCCGAACGCCAGGCCAAAGAAGGCAAAAACTACCTTTCGTTCTACAGCATTCGGGCCGATAAATACGAAATCAAATGACCTGGGCTTCCACAATGAGAAAATGGAGTAGGACAATTCACCGCGACTTGTCCTACTTTTTTTCGGGAGTGCTGCTCGTTTATGTCTTTTCCGGTTTTATGCTCAACCATAAAGGCGACTTCAACTCGGATTATTCCATCACGGTCCACGACTACCGTCTGCCCGACAGTTTCCCCTCAGAAAAGGCGGCTGTAACGAAGGACCATGTGGTCGGCCTTCTTGAGCAATGGGAGGAAACCGGCAACTACGCCAAGCACTATTTCCCGAAGGAGAATGAAATCAAGGTGTTTCTCAAAGGCGGTTCACTGCTGACTGCCGACCTCGCGCAGCGGAGCGTACACTACGAATCGGTGAAAAAACGCCCCGTATTGTCGGCACTCAACCGTCTGCACTACAATCCGTCGCGTGCATGGACCATCTTTTCCGACATTTTTCTGGCTTCGATGTTCATTATCATCGTGTCGGGACTGGTGATGGTGAAAGGCAAATACGGCCTAATCGGACGCGGAGGCATCGAGCTAATTGCCGGCATCGCGCTCCCCGTTCTCTTTATCCTGTTATAGCACTTACAGCCATAGCAAACGCAACGCGCCCTGAAAGCCAAACGACTTTCAGGGCGCGCTCTTTATCCCAAATCGGTCATTAGACTTTATGGTGGATTTCGTGCTGCTGTCAGGCAGATTGATTTCTGTCTTTGTCGAAGATGTAGCGGGCTACATCGAGAAAAAGCAGGAAGCAAGATGCCGGCAGCAGTGCGGAAAGCGACTAAAGAGCCAACTAAAGCTCACTGTCGACAGCCTAACCTTGTTTGGCGGTCTAATGACCGATTTGGGTTTATTTCAGTCTGCAATTTAGTGCTTTATTGCATCAATATCAACTTCCTTCACTTTGAGTCGGTCGCCTTCGCTCTTGACAATGTTGCGGTAGAAGTCTTCCGAATAGCCGGTAGCTGTCGGGCTTGTCGGATATCCGGTTTCCGTACGCGTGAAATTGCCGTTTTCGTCCACCTTCTTCACACGGCCGTCCATAAACTTCACCAACAGGTATTCACCCAGTTGCTTGTAGCGTGCTGTGGCATTTTCAGAAACGCTGTCGCTGAATTGTGTCAACATTTCCACGGCCTTTGCAGGCGACTGCTTGTAAACTTCCAAAGCCTTCTTTTCAATGTCCTTTGTCGACTGCGTATAGCTGCTTTCCAGTTCGTTCTGCACACGCTGAACGTCGGGATACATCTGCGAGTAGCGGATATAGGTCTGGTTGGCTACCCAGTTGTTAATCCAGAAAGCCGATGTCCAGGAGAAAGTATTGTAATCTCCGTTACCTACTCGATAGCATTCCGGCACCTTCGTCGTGCAGCAATAAATCGGGTTGTAAACGGTCATAGCTGAATCATCGACACCGAACCAAAGAATACCGCCTACTGCATCCGGCAACCAGTTGCGCATTTGGGCTACCAGTGTAAAGCCAGTCTGCTGTGTGGCAATCGGGCGTTCGTGAGCATATTCCACAGAATCCACCTTATACATCAGCGGAGCAAAGCGGTAGGGAGAATTCCACGGTCCTGCACCCGGGTCCTTGGTCATGTCGAGGTCAGTGCCTTCGAAATGGTCGCGGAGCATACCTTGCACGTCACGCACCGAAAGTTTCTGCTTCGGCTTCACGTACAGCGGCATCACTTCGCCGCCTTCAGCCTTGATGTAAGGAAGATATTTGTCCATGCCCTCGGCATAGCGGTTGAAGAACGACCACACACGGCCGTCACAGCCGCGCAATGCCAGATAGTCGGTTACGGAATAGGCTTTCGAGAAGCTGAAATCCTCATCTTTTCCATTGAAATAGCCCATTTTGCGAGCAAAAGAAACGACATCCTTCGAGTACATGCAGTTCTCTTTGTCGTTGAACGGAATACGGTGGATGCGTGCCTGGTTGGCATGACCGCTGATGCAGTCGTCAGGAATACGGATGGCTACCCATACCGCACCTTTTTCCTCCATGCCTTTTGAAATCATTTCCATTACCCAAACTTCATTCGGGTCGGCAATCGAGAACGATTCGCCGGTGCTGTAATAGCCGTATTTTTCCACCAAATCCGTCATCACCTTGATGGCTTCGCGGGCAGTCTTGGCACGTTGAAGAGTGATGTATATCAACGAACCGTAGTCCATAATCGCTGTCGTATCCATCAGTTCCGTACGGCCTCCCCAAGTTGATTCCGTAATGGCAAGCTGATGCTCGTTCATGTTGCCGATAGTGGCGTAAGTGTGGCGCACTTGCGGAATTTTTCCCAGATATTTCCGAGTATCCCATTCATACACATCAAGCATCGCCCCTTTCGGATAGTCGGCAGCCGGCGACTGATAGAGTTCGCCGTACAGCACATACGCATCGGCATTATAGGTAATCATGGTCGAACCATCGACCGTAGCGTCCTTTCCCACCAGCAGGCTGGTGCAGGCATCCGCCACAAACTGCGACGAAGCCAACAGCAACGACGCAAGCAGCAAAAAACGTTTCTTCATATATTTGTCAGTCTTTTTTTGATTTGTCACAACCGTCGGGAAACAACCGCAAAAGCGGTGCAGCCCCCTCCTATTTGCAAAGTTAACGCAAAAATGACATTATCACAAATCTACTCTGCGAGCATCGCTAACAATTTCTCGGAAAGTTCGTCGTAGGTCGGCACCGGGTCGTCGGTATATACATGGCGGATAACGCCTTCCGCATCGGAAATATAGATACGGGGCACTATGGAAGTGGCAAAAAGGCTGTAGATATGGCGGTCGGACTGAGCCGAATAGGGAAGCGTATAGCCGAAACGCTCCCAATAAGGAGCCACCTCATCGGCACCCTCCTCGCGGCTGATACAGATAAACCCTACACCAAGCGGAGCATATTCATCGTAGGCAAGCTGCATGACAGGCAATGCCTGCTGGCAGTCGGGGCAACCGGTATGAAAAAACATTATCACCGAAACATTCCCCATCAGCGAAACATTGGAAACGACAGCACCGTCACTCGTTTCGACGGAAAACTCCGGCAAGGAATCGCCCACGCCCAACGACGCGCCTTTTTCCACTTCCGTAATACAGGAAATGGAAAGAACAGCCAGAAGACAGGCTGACAACAGAAGGAATATTCGGGAACGTTTCATCATCAGTCGGTTACAACGGTTACACATCGTCCGTTTTCAAACCACGAGAGCATCCGGTAACTACGGCCATAGGCTGTAGCCTCATACGTTTTTTCGTTTTCCGTACCGTCAAGGCTGCTGAGGTCAAGATGGAGGTCGGCACGAAAGTCGACACCTGTTTCAGGAATTAGTTTGAACAATGCCTCTTTGGCAGTCCAGGCAAGTGTGTTGAGCACAACTGAAGACCCGGCAAAGCGGATTTCATCGGCCGACAGCACACGGTCGCGCACACGCATGACACGGTCGGACACGACTTCCACGTCCACTCCCACCTTCCGGTCACGGCAATGGGCAACGGCAACCAGTCCCTCACAGTGAGAAATACTGATGTTTGTTCCGACTTCTTCTCCTTTTTCCACCAAATAGGGAGCGCCCGATTCGCGATGTGCAAGGCTTACTTTTTCTCCGAAAAGTTCTTTAACCATCACTCCCTCCGTGATGATTTCATGGCGACGGTTTTCAGAGCGGACGTTTTCAGCCTGATGGTGCAGCCCGTGATAAATGACTGCATCTGAAATTTCAATCGGCGACGCAATCTCACAAAGAGATACGGACACGCCTTCGGACACTACTCTCGTTTTAATTTTCATTGTTCTATGTTAAGTCAAAGATTTAAATTCTTTACCAAATGCGCCACATCGTAGCTGAGGTAATCGAGCACCGGAGCAATGGAGTCGAAATTGGAAATCCGGTCGAGCACCACGGTTCCCGACACCACATACCCGACACTGTCAGTGGCAATGAAATGCACCGGTGTCAAGCAGTCGCGCAGACTGTAGAAAACCGTCACACTACCCCCTTCGGGATAATCGTGGCGGAACACATCCGGCTCTTTATTGCCAAGGTCCAACGCCACCCGCTCCAGACGCAATGCCAACAGTTCCTTCAGTTTTTTGGCATCGCCCACGCGGTTATAACCGCATAGCAATTCCGCACCATAAAGCGGATAAACGGCACAAAAACCGCCCGCATCGGCTGCCGAATCCGTACGTTCCACTTTGGCGTTGCGGTTCAATTCAATGTTCAATGGAGCATACACGCATGAATACACCGTATCGTAGCTGCGTTCCACACGCGGATATGCCACCGGGCGCGGCACTCCCACCTTCTGTCCCTCTTTTCGGACACAAGCCACCAGCAGGATGGCAAGCAAGGCAATGACATAGATAACCATGCACTTCCACATCATCGCATTTCTCTTCTGTCTGCTCATTTCTTATCCTGCGTTGTGTCCAAAATTCTCACTTTCACTTGCTTAACACGATGACGCTCAACTCCCATCACAAGGAAACGGCAGTTGGCATATTCCAATATTTCGTTATCGTGCGGAAAATCATGCTTGATGTTGAGAAGCATTCCGGCAAGTGTTTCCACTTCCTCTGCCACATCTTCAAACAGATCTTCGTCAAGTCCCGTGATGCGGAAAAAGTCGTTCAATTGCGTTTTTCCCTCAAACACGAACGTGTCGTTCGACAGACGGGTATAGGACTTTTCGTCCTCATCATATTCGTCGTTGATTTCGCCCACAATTTCTTCCAACACATCTTCCAGTGTCACAAGTCCCTGCGTACCGCCATACTCGTCGACAACAATTGCCATGTGAGTCTTTTTCTTGCGGAAATCCTCCAGAATATCGTCAATCATACGTGTTTCCGGCACAAAGAAGGAATTGCGAATCAGCGATTGCCAACGGAAATTGTCGTCCGCCCGATTAATATAGGGCAGAAGGTCCTTGGCACAGATAAAACCTTTTATATTGTCCTGGTTTTCTACATATACGGGAATACGCGAATAGCCGGTTTCCTGAATCAGTTTCATCAGGTCGGAAAACGAGCTGTCCCAATCGACATCGGTAATGTCCATACGGGGAGTCATGATGTCGGAAACCGTTTTTCCTCCGAATTTCAGGATTCCTTCAAGCATATCCTTTTCCTTACCCTCCTCCACATCGGTAATTTCAAGTGCATGCGAAAGGTCGTCGAGCGAAAGATTGTCGCTTTTCTTCGTCACGACACGGTTCACCACCGATGTGCTCATCGCCATCAGGCGTGAAGCCGGGCCAAACAGGCGGGAAAAGAACACAATTCCGTTAACCGCAAACTTTGCCCACTGCACATTATGACTGTTGGAATAAAGTTTAGGAAGAATTTCACCAAAAAGGAGAAGAAGAAATGTCAATACAACTGTCTGAAAGAGAAAATCGAGCCATTCCGCACGGAATTCAAACACCTGCGACATCACGAAGTTACACAACACGACAATCGCCACATTTACCAGATTATTGGCAATCAGAATCGTTGCCAGCAAACGTTCCGGCTTTGCAAGCAGTTGGCGGATTCGCTCCTGCTTCTGGTCGTTGTCTACACTTTCAATATCAGCTTCCGTCAGAGAAAAGAAGGCCGTTTCCGAACCGGAGATAAAGGCTGAAACCATCAGCGACATCACTGCGATAATTAAGGCTATTACACTTTCTAAAGTAGGCGCATGCACGGTCATCAGATTTTCACCGAGCTGCGGAGTGATGCCACACAATAAATTCAAGATACTAAGATACGGGTCTGCGTCCAAAATCACAAAAATTAGTTAAACAAAGGCGCCACGGCAACACTGCGGCATTGCCGACGCAACCAAAGCCAACCGGCTTTGCTGTGCAAAGGTAATCATTTTATTTATACTGCAATACTTTATTTTAAAGATATTAGTCGACAGCCGTTTAAATTATCATCCGCCCGGCCTCAGCCTTACTCCCAAGCCGTTCCCGCATTCTTCGCGATTTGCCGAACTGCCTCCCCCTCGTCATCCCTATATTGATGATTTAAAATTATTTAACGCGGCTATTTCTCATGGAGAAACCGTTTCCCTCGGCAAAAACGAATAATATCCGTAACTTTGTCCGCTCAAAACATTTTTGAAATCCCTGTTTTTATGAAAAAAATCTGCTGTATCGGACATATTACCCTCGACAAAATCGTAACGCCGCAAACCACCGTCTATATGCCGGGCGGAACATCCTTCTACTTTGCCCACGGAATGTGCAGCCTCAATCCCGACGCCAATTTTGAGTTGGTCACTGCCCTTGCCGAAAGCGAAATGAGCGCAGTAGAAGCCATCCGCAAACGGGGAGCGAAAGTAACGGTACTGCCGAGCCGCTATTCGGTATATTTCGAAAACAGCTACGGAGAGAATCAGGACAACCGCACCCAGCGGGTTTTGGCCAAAGCCGACCCGTTTGAAGCGGAAAAACTGCAGGACATCGAAGCCGACATCTTCCACCTCGGCAGCCTTCTTGCCGATGATTTCGACATCGAGGTATTCCGCCTGCTTTCTAAAAAAGGCACTCTCTCGGTTGATGCACAGGGATATCTGAGAGAAGTCAGAGGCGAAAAAGTCTACGCCATCGACTGGAAAAACAAACGCGACTATCTGCAATATGTCGATATTCTGAAAGTGAACGAATTCGAAATTGAATCGCTCACCGGCTATTCCGATGTGGAAAAGGCAGCTCTTCAGCTCTGCGACTGGGGTGTAAAGGAAGTGCTCATCACGCTCGGAAGCTACGGTTCCGTCATCTATAAGGACAACACGTTCTACAACATTCCTGCCTATCTGCCGAAAAGCATTGTCGATGCCACCGGCTGCGGCGACACCTACGTCACCGGCTATCTTTACAAACGAAGCCTGGGAGCATCCATTGAGGACTCCGGCTGTTTTGCAGCTGCCATGTCATCATTCAAGCTGGAAAAATCCGGCCCGTTCAACGGAACAGAACAGGATGTGGAAGCACTGATTGCCCGCAGCGGACTGAAACCGGAAATCGTCCGTCGTTAAGAAATACTCAAGAAACGGATTCCAACAGCGCAACAATCCGCTGCTCGGCTGAATTTACCCAAGCGCGAAACCGCTCGGTTTCTGCATCATATTCCGAAATAAAGTCAACCAACCGGGAAATGTCGAAACTTTTCGCTACAATTCCCGCACCGATACCGTGTGCATCGGCAGCATTGATTTGCTGTTCGAGATGGGCAGGTATCAGCATGACGGGCTTGCCCAAATACATGGCCTCGCAAATGGACTCGAATCCGGCGGTCGTGATATAGCCCGAGCAACGGCTCATGTAGGAAAGAAACTCGCTGTCGCTGATGCGGTGAAGTGTCAGCGTTTCGTCCACCTTTTCCACCTCTTTACAGTTTTTCCGGTCCCAGAAAAAATGCAGCTTCTGCCGTGGATTTCCGGCATGCCATTCCTCCACCTCTTCCATATATCCGGCATTAAGCATATAGCCCAATATGTAGTTCTCGTCGCTCGGCGTCAGACCGAACAGTTCGCTCCGCAATAATGGAGGAACGACGACAAGACGGTCGCGCCTGAATTCGGGCAAGGGATAGAACGACAACGCCAAAGTCAACGACGAACCGTAGGAGCAAATCTGATTGCTGAGCCGCAAGGCAAACTGTCCGTGCTCCGACACTACGGAATGTCCGAAATCGGGATGCCCGACAAGAAACTGATGTCCGAGGCTGACCACCGGCACATCAATGTGATGAAAGAAATTTGCCGCACCCATCAGCATTTCATAGAAATTCACAATGACATCGGGCTTCGTCTTGTCGATACGTTTCAACAGAAACGAAATGCTTTTCCGCCATTTCGCCAGTTTTTTGGGAGTCGTGTTGGCAACCACGGTTTTCAATATTTTCCCTTTTTTCCCGTTCTTGCCGTAATCAATGGCCGGAGAATGAAACACCTTTACCTCTGCCGGCATTTTCCCGACAAACGAAGCAGGCAACTCGCGGTTGGAACACTTTCCAATCAGCACCTCCACCACCTCATGCCCGTGGCGACGAAGCATTTCGCCCAACGAAATGGCCTGTGTCAAATGGCCTCTGCCCTCTCCTTGAACAACGAACAAAAATCTCATGCCAGCTCCTGTTTTTCATATAAATACAACTTCCACTCCCCTTCGTGAGTCTGCACCAGCGCCGACAGCGACTCTATCCAGTCACCGGAATTGAGATATTCAAAATCATTGTCCATGCGTATTTCCGGATGGTGAATATGACCGCAAATCACTCCGTCACAATTGTATTTCTTGCCGACCTGGACCAGATGACTCTCAAAATCACTGATATAGGAAACGGAAGCCTTCACGCGGTGCTTCACCTGACGGGCTATCGAATAATAGGGCAAACCCTTCTTGATGCGGCGGGCATTATAGGTTTTGTTTATCCACAGAAGCAAGGAATAGCACACGTCGCCTATCTTCGCCAGCCAGCTGTAGGAACTGGTCACCTTGTCGAACACATCACCATGCAACACATAATATCTTTTTCCGAAACTTGTATATATGAAATCCTTTACGATGGATATATTAAAAAATTTAATTGGTACAATTCTATCCAGAAATCCATCATGATTGCCTCGCACATAAATGATTTCCGTGTCGTGCGACAAATCAAGCAATGTTTTGATAAAATTCGTGTGCCGGCGTTTCCACTTCAGGCCCTGCCCCCGCAATATCGCCCACCCGTCGATAATGTCGCCGCACAGGATTAACGTTTCACAACTGTGTTTTTTCAGAAATCGGTTCACTTCTTTCGTTTTCGACCATTTTGAACCCAAATGGATGTCCGACAAAACGATTGTCTTGAATTCTTTTTGCATAATCTGCTTTTCCTATTTTTTCCGCCGCAAAGCTACCGCCACGATATTAAGAAATTATTAAGAAGCGGTAACAATCCTGTAAAGGCCACGACTGAAAACACAAAAAGCCGGAGAATACCGCAATCACAGCATCTCCGGCTTTTTCATTTAGGCAAATCCCTACAAATCGAGTTTTCCCGTCACACGCAAATACTCCGTTTCGTTTATCTTGAACTGAGTCTGCGCTTCGATACTGTTACTCAAATTCTGCTGCCACTGCGACTGAGCGTCGAGCAAGTCCGTCAAAATTGCCATACCGGCATCATAGCGGTTACGGACCGTACGCAAACTTGCCTCTGCCTGTTCGAGAGCCAGACGCGAAGTTTCTACCATTCCGTAGCTGTCGGAAAGATTTCTGACAGCCTGTTCGGCTTCAATTGTCATCAGGCGCGATTTCTCATGCAGGTCAAGCTGCGCGTTTTCACGCTCCAGTTTGGCTTTCTTCACTTTCTTCGCACCCTCACCCCAATGGAAAATAGGAATACTCAAAGTAGCCATCGCCGATGTATATCCAGAATCAAACGACTGCGAGAACGGTATCATCTCGCCGTTCGGTCCGGTGGCTGCTCCGGTCATCTTGACATTACCGAAATACATATATCCTGCGCTCAAAGCAAGCGAAGGCAGAAAATCGGCTCGCGTCACTTTTATCTGCTGTTCCTGTACCTCTACATTTTTTTGCAGCAGTTTCAGCTCCGGACGATTGTCGATGCTGCTGTCAAGCGACGACGGCATCCGTATTTCCAGTACCGTATCAGTGGGCACAATTCGGCTTCCAAAATCCGCTCCAATCGCATTGCAAAGCGACAAACGGCACAGCTCCAAACCATTGAAAGCCTTCTGACGCTGATAAAGAATCTCGCTGCGCTTGGCCTTGATGCGCAACAGGTCGTCGTTGGTCACCATTTCAGCCGACACCGAGCGTTCGGTCTGCGCAAGCAGCGTATCCATCAGCTGCATATAGCTGTCGAGCATGGCCACTTTTCTGCGTACAGCCACATAAGTCCAATAGGCATTGTCGGCATCGGCAATTGTCTGCATTCTCTCCAACCGCGCATTTTCTTCCGCACATTCTCGCCCGATAGTACCCAACTTGTTGCCTGCCCGAATCTTGCCGCCCGCATAAAGAGGCTGAACCAGATTGATGCCTGCCACATAAGTGCCCTTCATCGACATGCTCATCCCCATCATATCGGGTTCCTCCAACAAATACAGCACTCCGGCCGAGCCGCTGAAATTCGGCAGATAGGCCGTGAACGCTATCTCCTTGTCAAGCTCCGCCTGTCTCAACTTGTTGTCGGCGGTCTTAACGGCATCACTGCTTTCCAGTGCCATTGTCCGACAGGCGGAAAGCGAGAGGTTCAACACACTGTCAGCCGGCACCTGAGCCGCAACCGGAAATGCCAGCAACGACATTCCCAATATATATTTACAGACTGTTTTCATTTCTTTCGGAAATTTGGTTCGTTTTTCTAACTTTAAACAACATCGTATAAAACAACGGAAGCAAAATGAGCGTAATCACCGTGCCGACGGCCAATCCCGCCATAATCGTAATCGCCATCGAGCAGTACATCGGGTCGACCACCAAAGGAAGCATACCTACTATCGTAGTCAGCGATGCCATCAGCACCGGACGCACTCTCGACACCGTTGCCTCAACGACTGCCTTATAAGGCGAATAATTCTCCTCCCGTATCAGACGGTTGATTTCGTCTACCAGCACAATGGCATTCTTCACCATCATGCCGATAAGTCCCATCATACCGATGATGGCCATGAACGTGAACGGCTGACGGAATATCAGCAAGGCCGGCGTGATGCCGCAGAACACGAACGGGAAACATATCAGAATCAGAATGACCTGCTTCCAGTTGTTGAATAGCAACAGCAGGATGCCAAGTATCAGGAATATGGTCAGCGGCATATATTTCATCAGGTTACCGATAGCATCGCCCTGAACCTCCTGCTCTCCAACCCAACGCATACTGTAGCCGTCGGGCAGCGGAATATTTTCTATTTTATCTTTTATCGAAGCCATCACCTTTGCCGGAGTCGCTTCATAGAGTTCCGTATTCGGGTCGCACTCGGCTTCAATTGCCCGCTGACCGTTGTAACGCATCACGACTTCCTCTTCCCAGCCTAATCTCACGCCATGGGTGACAGCTCCAAGCGGAACCGAGCGGAACATTTTGTCCTGCATTTCCTCCGCGCTCAAACCTCCTGTTGTGAGTTTCTGCATGTCGCTGTCGCCAACACGCACGTTCATCATGCTCCAGACCGGGATATTACGTAAATCGGCAATCCGGCTGCCGTCGGCATTCCGTACCAACAGATTCACCGGCACCAGATTATTACGGTCGTTAATCAGACCGATTGCCAGTCCGTCGGTTGCAGCCTGCAATGCCTTTCCGACATCACCGCGGGCTATGCCGGCACGCAGTCCGTCGCTCTGCACATATTCAGCCACAAGATTCTTGCCCTTAGCTTTCCAGTTGTTCTGCACAGAATACGGGTCAACATACGGACACTGCCTCATAATATCTTCCGCCTGACGGCTCAGATTCCGCAACACGGCCGGGTCAGGCCCCCGGAATTCCACTTCGACAGTGTGTGATGTCGACACTGAGAAATTATATTTTCGGATTCGGATATATGCGTCGGGATAAGCTTCACGCAATTGTTTCCTGATTTTGGGAATTTCCTCGACCACGGTCTCATAGTCGGCACAATCCACCATCAACTCACCATAGCAGTCACCACCGGAAGTCATAGGCCGGACAAGACAGTAGTAGGCCGGCGCACTACCCGTACTGACAGCCACCCGTTCGATATTCGGATTCTTCCGGAGCAATGCTCCCATGTCAAGCAGTTCGTCGCGAACTTTATTGGGGTCGGTCTGCGAGGGCATGTAGCATTCCACAATGAACTGGCGATAGTCAAAATCAGGGAAAAACAGATTCTTCACTTTCGTCATTCCCCAAACTGACAGCAGCAGAGCGGCAAGCGCAACGGCCAGAGTGGTTTTCTTGTGGTCAATCAGGCGTGCAATGGCATTTCTCACAAACCGGTGCACCGGACTGTTCATCACCGTTGCGGAAGAAGTTTTCTCTTGTTTGGGCAACCACGATTTGGCACAGACAGGCACCTGCACAAGCGCCAACACCCAACTTGCAAGCAGACTTACACAAAGCACAAGAAACAGGTCGCGGGCATACTCACCTGCCGAGTCCGGAGAAAGAAATACACACAAGAACGTAGAAGCGGCGATGATGGTTGCCCCCAACAGCGGCATGGCAGTATTCTTTCCGATACGCGACAAATAGACATCCGGCGGCAATCCGCGCTTTTTGTCAATCAGAATGCCGTCCATAATCACAATGGCATTGTCGACAAGCATACCCATTGCCACGATAAATGCACCCAAGGAAATGCGCTGGAGCGTTGTGCCGCCCATCAGCAATATCGGGAAGGAAACGGCAATAGTCAGCACCAGACCGAAACCGATAATCGCACCGCTACGGAATCCCATTGTAAAGACAAGCACCAGAATGACAATGCCCACCGACTCTATCAGGTTGAGCATAAAGGAATTGATGGCCTCATCCACCTTGTCGGACTGGAAAAATATCTTTTCTACCGCGAATCCTGCCGGCAATGATTTCATCAGTCCGTCGAGACGGGCATCCACAGCCTTTCCCACATCCGGCACAATGGCATCGGCCTCCATGGCCACACACACGGCCACCGCCGGTTTCCCGTCGACATAGAACGCATTACGCTGCGGTTCAGCCAATTCTCGACGCACATCCGCCAAATCGCCCAACTTCACATATTGGCCCGAAGGCATTTTTATCAGCAGGTTGCGGATATCGTTTTCATCCCTCACCGCCTCATCGACACGCAGTTGAATCTTGTCCTGACCGTCGAAATATTCGCCCGCAGAAACCTTCTCGCCGGCACTGTTCAAAGCCGACATTATCTGCGTAGGAATCAAACCGTTGCGCGAAAGTTTCTCCTTCGAAAGTACAACATTGATGACCTCGCTGCGCAAGCCTGCTATGTTGATACGCTTTACGCCTTTGACATCCAGCAATCCCCGACGGATATATTCGGCGTATTTCTTCATTTCCGGATAGCTGTAGCCATCGGCAGTTATCGCATAAAATATGCCGTACACGTCCATCATGTCGTCAATCACCATCGGGTCATAGCATCCCTGCGGCAGGCTGACCTTGATATCGTTCACCTTGCGGCGAAGGAGATCAAAATGCTGTTCCAAATCCTTCTGCTGAACAGTCATCTTGAACTCTACGGTAAAGATTCCTGTTCCGTTCTGACATTCCGAACGTACGCACTTCACGTCGGGCAAGGCGCGCAATGCGTCCTCCATTGTCTGAGCCACCTCCAACTCTACATCATGTGCACTGGCCCCCGGATAAACCACCACGACCCTTGCCTGCTTGACGGCCACCGCCGGGTCTTCGAGTTTCGGCATTTGTACGAACGCCAGAACACCCGCAATCAATATGCCGACAACAAGCGACCAGAAGAGCGTCGGCCTTCGCATAAAGAAATCCAGTATTTTCATCAGATAAGTCCTCCTACATTCGTTTCCGACGGTTTATCCAATATTTTCACCTGTTCTTTTTCTTGCAGACAGTTCACTCCGCTGCGAACCACACGGTCCGTCACCTTGACACCGGAACGAATCTTGACACAACCGTTTTCGTCAATGCCAGCCACATCCACCTGGCGTTTCTCCACGACAGTGTCGGGAGTGACTATCCATACAAACGATTTTCCACCGTCCTCAAACACGGCATGCATCGGCAAACGCACCATGCCGCTGTCGGCCATGACTGATGTGCCCACAGTCACCGCTACATTCATTCCAGCGGTCAGCAAAGCATCGGGAGCGTCCTTAAATCCAAGCAGCATCCGGTATAGCTGATTGTTGTCGGCTTTAGGCGTAATACTTATCAGTGTCAGTTCTTCCGGCGCGTTTCCCCCATAGTCGGAAGTGCAGGAAAATCCGGAAAGCTGATTCCGCTGCTGATAAAACGACACCGGCACATCCACCGCAATTTCCATCCGACTCACATCGAGAATCTCTACAAACGGCGTTCCGGCATCCACCATTTCCGAAACGTGAAAGTTGACACTCTGCACATATCCGCTGACCGGAGCCCGCAATTCCGTATATGACAATTGGTTTTCCTTTGCTTCCAACTGCACTTTCAACTGCTTCAGCCCCGATACGGCTTTGTCGTAATCATTGCCTGAAATGCTCTTGCTCTCAAACAGTTGCTTCAACCGGGCCACTTCGCGTTCCATCTGCTCATATTGCAGCCGTGCGGCATCAACGCCCAAGCGGTAGTCCGACTTGTCGAGCACCGCAATCAGTTTTCCTTTTGCAACATAATCACCCTCTTTCACATATATTCCCGCAATCTGCCCGGCCGTTTTGAACCCAAGACTGATTTCCTGTGATTCTTGCACAACTCCCGGAAAATGATACTCTCTGATGCTGTTTTGTCCTTGCGGATAAACAACTTCCACATTCCGTCGGAAAGAGACTGAATCGGAAGATGTACACCCATACAAGCCGGCAGACAGCAGTACTGCATAAATAGTTAATCGATACGTTTTCATCATTCAAAAATTTTTCACAAAGGTGAGTCTTTTTACCCGGATAGTTATTTTCGAATTTTTCCACAAAATGTCCTAATTCGGACACAATTTATTTTTTTAACATTATTTCCACACAAATAATAGTCGATAAAGGTACATTTGCACAAATTGAAGAAACAGACAGGACAAAAATGAAAACGACAAATGAAATACAGGAAATAAATTTATTCGACATTCCGGACAACGAACGGACAATCAATTTCAGAAACTGCTTTAAAATAACCGACAATTTTAATCTGACAGAATACATCAGTCCTGATTTTGCCATGTCCAGCCCCATGCGGACAGACTTTACCATTCTGCTGTTCTGCAAAAAAGGAAACCTTGCATTCCGGTTAAACCTGAGAGAATTTCAAATGAAAACTCACGACATACTAATCGCACCGGCAAATTCCATCGGGGAGCTCACATCATTGGAATCCGGATGTGAATTGTTTATGATAGCATTTTCCACAGAGTTTTACAACAGCTTCGACCCTGTTACATATACCGAAATGCTGACCTACGAGAAACTCTTGAGAAAGCAGCCTTTTGTTCATCTGGAAGACAAGGCATTCGCTACAATATATTCATATTATGAACTGATGCGTGAAAAGCTGTGCGACGACACTTTTCCATTAAAAGAAAAATTCCTGCCCATCTGCCTCAGGCTGCTTTCTTTTGAGCTGTTCCACCAAGTCACCAAAAACATTGAGGCACAAGAACGGGAAGAGAAACCCAGCCGGCAGGAACAAATTTTCAACATGTTTCTGGAATGTCTGAACAACAACTACAAAAAGGAACGGTCGCTTACGTTCTATGCCAACCAGCTTTGTCTCTCCCCCAAACACATGTCAAGGTGTATTGTTTCGTTCAGCGGTCGACCGGCCACTGAATGGATTCGCAACTATGTCATTCTGGAAGCGAAAGTTCTTTTACGAACCCGGAAATACACCATACAGCAAATCTGCTACATGCTCAATTTCCCTAACGCTTCCTTTTTCGGAAAATATTTCAAAGAGGCGGTCGGTATTTCTCCAAAACAATATCAGCAAAACCACATATAATTGTTCTCTACATCATTTTTCCAATCCGTTCGACAATAAAGAAGGCCATTTTCCTCACGAAAACGGCCTTCACACTTCAAACTTAAACTCAATCTTAATCCGGACTGTCTGTCCGGCACATATTTATACAGCTACAATTAATTAAGACTTTATATTAATCTATAATCTTTTAAAGCCTGCAGAAATTTCTCGGCAGAATCACCTTTGAGACAATAAGGCTCAGACATCGGTTCATAAACAAACGACCCATACCTGAATATCTGAGCCATGGCAAACTTGCCGTCCTTCGACCAAATGACAAGCATAGAAACGGTTCCAGCATCGTTGGCACCGCCAAAACTCGGAACAGAAGCGCCTTCGGGCAGGAAACGGGGCAACGCCTTGAACATATCGCTATGAAACGGCACACTCTTCTTTCTGACCGCACTTCCGGTCTCAACATAGGCACGGTAATGAAGTTTGAACATCACAAGCACCAACGACAGAATCACACACAGACATCCTGCAAAAAAACGGAACGCATCGACATTGGAACCCGGTGCAAACTCGGGCAAGCTGAACAGATAGCAGCCAACTGCCAATGAAACGGCAGAAAGGCAAATCATTTTCTTATCAATGCGCTTATTTACATATTCTTGAGGGAAATTTTTCGACAAATCCATTGTTTCCATAAAATCAAATGTTTTTTTCGCCGCCATCGGCGGCAAGGTAAATAAAAAGTTTAATTTAAAATAGGAAAGACTATACGGCAGACTGCATCAATGTGGCACACCACACTGCTGTCCGTCGAACACGGCGCATGACTATACGCCCTGAAGAAAAATTTCCGCTAAATGACTATACGCCGCAACGCTATGACAAAATAGTCGCCGGGCACTTTCTGAAAATGGCTTGCCAGCAATGCCGGTTCGCCCGTGTAAGCAACTTTCAGCCCAGAAAGGAATTCGGGCTTATAGAAAAATAAACGAAGAAACACCGTATTGAACCGTCCTGACGCACGCAAAAGACGGCTGGAAATTTCACGGCTGAATGTCACATCGCTGTTGCGCAACGCTACGGGAAGGTCGAAATGCCGCCCGTCGTCGCATCCGTCGTTGTCGGAAGTGGCATGCAAAGTGCCTCCGGAAACTTCCACCAGATTCTCCTGACCGCATACGACGTCCGTATCCACCTCCTTCATTCCGAAGAAGACCGACAAGGAGAACAACAATATGGTCAGCAGTACCTGTTTCATTTTCCAATTATTTCGCCGCCAAATTTAAGGAAACTTTTTTGCCCGACACAATACCCACGGCCACTTTGTGCCCGTTTTTAATAATCATTTGCATACGGCTCAAAAAAACCGCCGGAAAATTTGGAGAAACCGCCTCTTGTTCATAGTTTTGTAAGTTCACTAAATTATGGACAATGGAAATCAAAAAAGACTACACTGACAATCAGGAACAACTGGCGCGCTTCGCTAAAGCGTTGGCCCACCCGGCCCGCATCGCAATTCTCCAGTTTCTTGCCTCCCAACAGACTTGCTATTTCGGTGACATCCACGAGGAACTGCCTATTGCCAAGGCCACCGTTTCGCAGCACCTGAAAGAGCTGAAGGAAGCCGGACTGATTCAAGGCGAAGTCGAAACGCCAAAAGTGCGCTACTGCATCAACCGTGAAACATGGAAGCAAGCCGGAGAGCTGTTCGGCCTGTTTTTCGAAAAAACCGTCTGCAAATCAGGCGGATGCTGCAATAATTAATCCAATACCCATACACGAAAATTTATCATAACCTAAAATATCAACTATATGAAAAAGATTTTATTTCTATTCGTAGCATCACTGGCTATGCTCGCCTCCTGCACGAACTCAGGCAATGAAAACAAAACGGAACAGACAACTGAACCGGTAGCCGACACAACGGCAGTGACACAAAAGGACTATGTGGAAGTGCTTTATTTCCACGGCGAAAAACGCTGCAACACCTGCCGCGCCATCGAACGCCTGACAAAGGAATTGCTCGACGAGCAGTTTGCCAACGAACTGAAAACCGGTGCCATCAAGTTCCAGGTAATCAACTTCTCCCTGCCGGAAAACGAAGCAATGGCAAAGAAGTTTGAAGTTACGACCCCGTCGCTATTCCTCATCAAGCATCACAACAGTACGGAACAGATTGAAAATCTGACAGGTTTCGGATTTACCAACGCACTCGGTTCGCCCGATGCATTTAAAGACGGCGTGAAAAAAGACCTGCAGGCCATGCTGAAATAATGCCGGCATTGCAATGTTTTTTGAAAAAAATTTGGTAGTCCTGTTATTTGTTCGTAGTTTTGCGAACAAATAACAGGACTAACTGTTTATATTGTCCGAAGCGGCAATATTTTTTTAATTCAATTGTTCGTTATTTTACGAATTACAAACAATATAGTTACAACAATGAAACAGCTTTTACTCTTACTCGCCATCTGCCTGACAACGCTCACGGCATGCGCACAAAACAAGCCGTCAACGACCGCAAAACAAACCGTCGGCAACTCCGTAGAAGTGCTTTATTTCCACGGCAAACAGCGATGCCCTACCTGTCGTGCCATTGAAGCAAATACCAAGGCTACGCTCGACAGCGCCTTCGCCAAGGAACTGAAAAACGGCACGATTGTCTACCGCATCATCGACTTTTCCAAACCGGCCAACGAGAAGATAGCCGCCAAATATGAAGTGGCATGGTCGTCGCTGATACTCGTGAAGCACAGCAACGGAAAAGAACAGGTGACCGACCTCACCCGCTTCGGATTTGCCAACGCCCGCAAGGCTCCCGCCAATTTCAAGAAAGGACTGGCCGAAGAACTGAACAAACTGCTGAAATAATCCCGACAATATGGACTGGCTATACAACCTGCTCGACCAGAGCACAGCCCCGGCACTGACTGCATTCCTGCTCGGACTGCTCACGGCCATTTCGCCGTGCCCGCTCGCCACCAACATTGCGGCTATCAGCTTCATCGGAAAAAACATTGAAAGCAGAAGGCGGATTTTCGCCAACGGTCTGCTCTATACCCTCGGCCGCACACTCGCCTACACGCTGCTGGGCATTCTTCTGTTGGCTGTGCTGAAAGGCGGCTCCAGTATGTTCGGCATACAAAAGGCCGTGAGCGAATGGGGTAAACTTCTTTTAGGTCCGCTCCTGCTTGTGATTGGCCTTTTCATGCTCATAGGCGACAGGCTGAACCTGCCGAAATTCGGATTCAACGGCGATGCCGAAGGACTGGCAAAGAAAGGCGGTTGGGGCGCATTGCTGATAGGCATCCTCTTCGCCCTTGCCTTCTGCCCCACAAGCGGAGTGTTCTACTTCGGCATGCTGATTCCCATGGCAGCCACCACGACTGCCGGCTACCTGCTTCCCGCCGTTTTTGCCATCGCTACGGCACTCCCTGTGCTTGCAGTAGCCTGGATTCTGGCTTTCAGCGCACAGCATTTGGGAAATTTCTACGGCAAGGTCCGCAATGTGCAGAAATGGCTGAACCTCATCGTGGGGATTCTGTTCATCGCCATCGGACTCTACTATTGCTATATCATGTATTTATAACCAATAATATCAACGGAATTATGGAAATCAAAGTTTTAGGACCGGGTTGCAGCAAATGCAAGACAACCTTCCAAATGGTGGAAAAAGTAGTGAAGGAAAACAATGTCGACGCTACTCTCACAAAAGTGGACGACATCATGGAAATGATGAACTACAACATCATGACCACCCCTGCCATCGTCGTTGACGGCGAAGTGAAAATGAAGGGACAGGTTCCTTCGGAAAGTGATGTCAAAAAAATGTTGGGACTCTAATCCGTCCCCCTCTAAAAGCGGCGGAATCATCCTCCGCCGCCTTTATTGACAACAATCGGCCCACCATAAACGGGCACAAAAAATACAAGCATCTATGATACAACAATTTGCCGACTGGCTTGTCTACGGCATAATGGGACTTGACAGCGCAAGTCCTCTGGGGACAGCCGTCAACTTTTTCTTCTACGACACGATAAAAATTCTCATCCTGCTGTTTTTCATCAGCGTGCTGATGGGAATCATCAATGCCTATTTCCCGATTGAACGCCTGCGCAACTACTTGCAGACACACAAAATGTACGGGCTGCAATATCTGCTCGCCTCGATTTTCGGTGCCGTCACGCCGTTCTGTTCGTGTTCGTCCATTCCGCTGTTCATCGGCTTTGTGAAAGGCGGTATCCCCCTGGGAGTAACGTTCGCCTTCCTCATCACATCGCCGCTGGTAAATGAAGTAGCTGTAGCCATGTTCCTCGGCTCGTTCGGACTGAAAGTGACACTGATTTATGTGGTCAGCGGTATTCTGCTGGGCGTAATCGGCGGCTTCGTCCTGGGCAGAATGAAACTGGAAAACAAACTGAGCGACTGGGTACGCCAAATTCAGGCACAGGCCACAACTGAAGCCGAAGCATGGGAAAAGGAGCACACGTCGTTCTGGAAACGCCTTCCAAGCATCGTGCGCAATGCCTGGGGCATCGTCCGTGGCGTTCTGATTTACATTCTTATCGGTATCGGCATCGGTGCATTCATGCACGGATTCGTTCCGGAAGGATTTTTTGAGCAATATATGTCGAAAGACAATTGGTTTGCCGTACCTTTGTCGGTGATTCTTGCCGTACCCATGTATGCCAACGCCGCCGGTATCGTTCCCGTCATCGAAGTGTTTGTGGCGAAAGGTATCCCTATCGGAACGGCAATTGCATTCATGATGGCAGTTGTGGGCCTGTCACTTCCCGAGGCCACACTACTGAAAAAAGTGATGAAATGGCGCCTTATCGGAATCTTTTTTGGCACGGTCACCCTGTTCATCATCCTTTCGGGATATTTGTTCAACTTCTTATTATAACTAAAAACACAGACAATATGAGAATTTTGATTCTTTGCACAGGCAACAGCTGCCGCAGCCAGATGGCACACGGCTTTCTCCAGTCGTTCGACGCATCGCTCGAAGTGTTTTCAGGCGGTACGGAACCGGCCCAACAGGTCAATCCGAAAGCCGTAGAAGTGATGAAGGAAGCGGGCATCGACATCAGCGACCACGTTCCTACCCACGTCAACACCTATCTCAACCAGGAATGGGATTATGTCATCACCGTTTGCGGCGGAGCCAACGAAAGTTGTCCGGCCTTCACCGGCAAGGTAGGAAAACGCCTGCACATCGGTTTCGACGACCCGTCGCACGCCGTCGGCACGCCGGAATTTATCGATGCGGAATTCCACCGTGTGCGCGATGAAATCAAGAAGCGTTTCGCCGAATTCTATGTAAAGGAAATCAAAATGCAGGAACTGCCGAAATGTTCCTGCGGCTGTAATGACTAAACATCCACTCTCCGGACCTTGCCACTCATCGGCTTGTCCGGAGATTTTTTTAAACGGTAAATACCTCAACCCTGTCCTCCTCCGTCACGGGGCGCAACGGGCGGCAGGGATTGCCTACGGCCAACATATTTGCCGGAATGGATTTTGTCACGACACTTCCGGCACCAATCACGGCACCTTCGCCGATTTCCACACCCGGCAACACCACCACGTTGGCGGCAATCCACACATTGTTGCCGATAGTTATCGGTCGGGCCGCCATCACTCCGGCGTTGCGTTGGGCAGCCGTCAGCGCATGCGTGATGGTAATCAGCGAGCAGTTCGGCCCTATCATCACATTGTCGCCGATAGTCACTTCGGCCTCGTCAAGAATCGACAGATTGAAATTGCCCACAAAATTATCGCCAATCCGGATATTGAATCCAAAGTCACAACGGAAAGGGCTGTGAATCGTCAGTCCATTGCCCGTCTTTCCCAACAGCGATTTCAGAAGTTCGTTTCTTTTTTCCGATTTGGAAGGAGGAAGCATATTGATTTCGTGGCACATGTCGGCACAGCGCAAAAGCACATCCGCCACATCCGGGCAGTCCTTCGCCGCCGCACTCACCCACAGCCCACGATTAAGAGCATTTAAAAGAGATTCAAAATCCATTTCACCCAAATTTTCACCCTGCAAAATAACAGAATTTCCCGAATACCACCAAAAGGGATGCCTATATGGTATCTTCCTGACCGTTCTTCATACCTCGAAGTTCACAATTATAATTCTTACAAAATTCCTGTTTAGCTTTTTCCATTGCTGGGTTGGATTTGTTTGAAGGAAAAGACTGCGCTACAATACGGGCACGGATAATAGTATTTGAGGGGTGCTTGAACATGTCCTTTTTCAACGTTTCACGCAACTGGTCAATGGCATGATTTGTATCAACCCCCTTCAGTTCGACAAAAACTTCTGCCCACTTCTCCAACTCATTTTCATTAGCAGGACATTTTACGAGCACCAACTTGTCACAACGTAATCCGTCTTTTATTATATTCCCATCTACGGCATATACAACCGATTCCAAACCATCAGCCACAAGTATATACCGTTTTCCTTTTTCATTCGTACTGATCTTAGAACGAACCTTCAAAGGCTGTTCGGGGAGAAAGCCCTCTACCGCCAACCGATCGTGAGTTGATTTGCATGTCACTTTTTCTCGTTTCATACCGTCGCAAACAAAATATCATTCAATTGACCAATACAATCGTCCACCCAATCAGACACACCGTCCAGTTCATTGCCGCTAAGCATCGGCACCTCCACATCCAGAATATTCTGAAAAACACCGTTCTCGTCAATATAGTAACCGGAAATATCAGATATAGGCAAAACACAGTCTTTATCTATAATATTTTGCGGCAAGTCTTTTTCTTCAATCTTGGCAGCAATCAACAGCACATTCAACACAGACATTATATATGGACTATGGGTAGTCAGAAATACCATACTCCGCTCAGAACCATTTCTTAATGCTTTTTTCAGCGAACGCACCACACTCAGCATTACGAGTTTTTGTGATTCCGGATACAAATTCTGTTCTGGCTCCTCTATAAAAACTTGAGCTGACTGATAGACTAATCTACGAAAAGAATTTTCCGTCTTACTAATTTCATTGCGCTCATGCATCGAAAGTGTGGCATTTTCCCCCACACGATCAGTAACGTAGTTCGTCATCACATCCATCGGCATTACACTTTGCATGCCGCTCGATGCATAAAAAGCCGGAGTTTCACTACCATCTTCCCGAACAAACACATCGGAGCCCGACTTATTCACATAGCTGAAGCCACCAGTAACAGCCAATTTAAACGGATGCTCACTTGTATAAGGAACTTTTGCCTCATCCCATTCGTAAATAAAATTAAAAAGAACATCTCTTTCAGTTGCCTTGTAAGTTTTATCTACATTTTGAATAGCCGAAACAAGATTCCGTTCTGCCGGTATGTAACACAGTTTACTGTTATATCTCTTTTCAACAAAAGACTTCTTTCGCACAATCTTGACATTACCGCCAACACCGGAATATTCGATACTGATGACATCCCCATCATATTTGAGTTCTGTATCAATTTTGAAATATTCATCATTCAACCGATGAAACAATTTCAAATCCCTTACAAAACGGCCGTTATGAGTATATTGGCTCACAAAATCATCCGTCGATACCATTATTTTTTTTTCAATCCAACGACAGAAACAAAGAACCTTCATAAAGGTGCTCTTTCCTGAACTCTGACGACCAATAAGCATCATTAGCGGAGTCAATTCGATTTTAGTTGAGTCCGATATAGGACCAAAGTTTTTGATGTGCAACGAAGCCATATATCTTTTCTATAAAATTAAGGCATTTAAAGCGGCTTATTTACCCACTGCTTTTATTAGCAAAGTTAAACAAATAAGTTCAAATGGTAAAAACTTACATCAACGATATTTAATATTATTAGGTATTCTTATTATTAAACATTCTGACATTATCCCCAATGCAATTTCTGGATATATACAAAAAAGTAAAGGTCTTCATTACTGAAGACCTTTCTTTGGTGATCCGCCTGGGGCTTTCACCGTAGCGGTCTATATCTTTGATTTATAAGCTCTTGTAAACCTTAAAAAATTGTACCGTAACGAATTAGTAACGATTTATAGGAACGCTTGTTGTCAGTGAGAGGCATTCGTTTGTCAGCCGTTCTCTGATACCGCAAAGATAGGGCATTACTTTTTATTTTCCAAACATTTGATTATTAAATCTTTAAAAAAGATCCCCAGTGCAAGGGGCGAACCTATATATATGGATAGGTTTGCCCCTTGCACCGGGCGGATGCTGCATCAGTCCTACAGCCTTGCCGTCCGCCTCGATACCGCCATTTATGTGAAGCGGTTCCCCCTCCTTTTTCGCTGAACCGAAAAAATCATGGTGTAGTACACGTATAGTATCCCATGCGCTGCCTTTTATTGTTATTCTTTTGCAGCAAACATTAAAAATTAAGTTTGTTATGGAAGTTATTACATTTGAAAGTGAAGCGTATAAAGCGCTTGTAGGGAAGATTGAAAAAATCGCCGGGTATGTAGCCGAAGCGCAGCTGCCTTCGGAAGAAAAAAAGGAGGCTTGGCTGGACAGCAACCAACTGGCGGAAGCGTTGGGAATCAGTACACGTACATTGCAACGCCTGAGGGATGAAAACCTGATCAGCTACTCCATGCTGCGTGGACGGTGTATGTACAAGCTGTCGGAGGTCGAACGCTGTCTGGAAGAGCGTACCATTCGGTGCAAGCCTCAAACATTGGAGGATTTTCGCAAGAACTACCTAACGAGAACCGGCAATGATAAGAAAGGATGATATACTGAAAATGACGGAAAAGGGCATTTCCGTATTCCGCTATTACCTGCCGGTGGACTTCAAGGTGGGAAAGAACTTCCTGAACCCTTTTTATAAGGATACGAAGGCTTCGTGCAATATTTATTACGAACGCAAGGCAGGTGTATTTAAAATGAAGGATTTCGGGAATGAGGATTATTCGGGGGACTGCTTTGAACTGGTGGGCAGGCTGAACGGCCTTAGCTGCAAGGAGCCTAAAGAGTTTGTCGAGATCATGGAAATGATAAACCGTGATCTGCATTTGGGGCTGTCCACACATGAGGAATATCATGTGAGCCATAGCAAAGTCCCCCAAAAGAGTGAAGTGGTATCGGAAGAACCGAAAGCGAAAAGCGTCCGGCCTTATACTGTCGTGCAAAAGCCCTTTACGGCTGCGGAACTTGCCTTTTGGAGCAAATCGGGAATCGGGGAAAATGTTCTGAAAGCGTACCGGACGGTGTCGCTGAAGAAGTTCAGCAGCGAGAACCAGGAAAGGAAGCCTTTTTCCTGCATGACAAGCGTCGATGAACCGATGTTCGGATATATGGGGAAACAGCATATCAAGGTTTACCGTCCGTGTTCACAAATGCGGTTCCTGTATGCTGGTGATTTTGGCGACAACTACTGTTTCGGGCTGGAGCAGCTGCCGGCAAAGGGTGATCTGCTCTTTATCACAGGCGGGGAAAAGGATGTGATGAGTCTGGCGGCACACGGCTTCCATGCGATCTGTTTCAATTCGGAAACGGCTTTTATCCCTGCGGCTGTCATACACCGGCTTTCATTCCGGTTCAAACATATCATCCTCCTCTATGATGTGGACAGTACCGGGCTGAAAAGCTCGGCGAAGCGTGAAGAGGAGCTGAAGGAATACGGGGTTAAACGATTGTTGCTCCCGCTTGCCGGTACAAAGACGGAAAAGGATGTATCGGACTACTTCATGCTGGGGAACAGCCGTGAGGATTTGATAAAGCTTTTTCTGGACTATCTGGAAACCTTATACAGTGAAACCATGTCGGCATTGAAATCCTGCGAGGTGGATTTCAACAACCCGCCTCCCATTGCACAGATGATCGTATCGGTAAATGACGTGCCTCTCGGAACTCAAGGCAACCTGCTTTGTATCACCGGCGGAGAAGGCACGGGAAAAAGTAACTATGTGGCGGCACTGATTGCCGGTGCTATCCGTCCCACCGGAACGGATGTGGATGCGCTGGGCGTTACGCTCCACGAAAACGGCAGGAACAAGGCAGTACTGTTCTATGACACGGAACAGAGCGAAGTACAGCTGTATAAGAATATCAGCAACCTGCTGCGGCGATGCGGACGTGAGGCGATGCCGGAATGGTTCAAGGCGTATTGTCTTACGGGAATGAGCCGGAAAGAACGCCTGCTTTCCATTATCCAGAGCTTGGACAAGTACCATTATCAATACGGCGGTGTTCATCTGGTGGTGATAGACGGGATTGCGGATTTGATAAAATGCGCCAACGATGAAGCGGAGAGCATAGCCGTCGTGGAAGAACTGTACCGGCTGGCCGGTATCTACAAGACGTGTATCGTTACGGTACTGCATTTTATCCCCAACGGGCTGAAGCTGAGGGGACACTTGGGAAGCGAGTTGCAGCGGAAGGCTGCGGCGATCCTTTCCATAGAGAAGGACAGCGATCCGGCCATATCGGTGGTGAAGGCTCTGAAAGTAAGGGATGGAAGTCCGCTGGATGTGCCTATCATGCAGTTTTCGTGGGATAAAGAAAAGGCCATGCACGTCTATCTGGGCGAAAAGCCGAAAGAGGAAAAGGACAAGCGCAAAGAGGATGAGCTTGTAGCGGTGGCCAAAGAGGTATTCAGCCGGAGGCGTTTTGTTACTTATGTGGAGCTTGCGGAAGAAATCCAGTCGATACTGGAAGTGAAGGAGCGTACGGCGAAAAGCTACATCAGGTTCATGCGTGAGAAAGAAATCATTCTGAAATCATCCGATAACCAGAGCTATTATGTTATCGGGAACTTTTAAGGAGGAAAGCGTATGTTAGTAGATAAAACGGAATTTGAAGCATGGATGGAACGTATCATGGGTGAGCTGTACCGCATCTCACGGAAGCTGGACAAGGCGGAAACGAGGGAAAAGCACCTGAACTACCTGAACGGAGAGCGTCTGTACGACAATCAGGAAGTATGCCTGTTGTTGCGCATCAGCAAACGCACGCTGCAACGATACCGGAATAACGGGGTGTTGAAGTTCTATTCGATATATCACAAGACATATTACAAGGAGTCGGACTTGCACGAGTTCATCCGCAACAACTTTGACGAGAACGAGATAAAACGGCAGGCACGTGAGGACAAACTGTCCGAGAGCTATCCGCTGCCGAAAGAATAAGTCCATGTTTTTGCTTTGTACCGGTGAAACTACTGCCGTGAGGCAGGAAATCCCAAACTGCGTATTGGTGTTTGTCATGGCAATGACTTCATACAGTTGTGAAACAGGATGAAGTTTCTTTTCTTGTTCGAATGGTGATACTCCAAAGGACAGCGGTCCAGAGGGGTATCATTTTTTATGTGTACACCTAAAAATATTCCAGTTTCGTGGCGTAAAAACCGGAATATGAAAAGTTAATTCCCTCAATACTCAAGTATCTATCATGATTCTGCAAAAAAAGAAAAATACATTCATAAGAAGAATCCAAAGGTTTTTTCCTAATTTTGCAATTATGAATATAAGTTGGTCTGAAATAAAGCCTTATGAGAACGAGCTGCCTACTAACTACGCAGATAGAATAGGCAGGTTATATACTGATACTGTTACTGCTGCTTTCAAGAAAAGTAACGGTCAGTTTTTCACACCGGTATCTATCGCCTATTTTATGGGTAAACAAATAAGTGTGAATAAGGATTCTGTCTCCGTATTAGATCCGGGATGTGGAACTGCCATATTATCATGTGCCATGATTGAGAATCTGGTTTTGCAATCAAAAGTAAAACAGATAGAGTTGGTTACATACGAAACCGATGAAAATCTTATACCGGGATTACAAAAAGTTCTGGAATATATAACAATATGGGGGATGCGCCATAATGTCCGGATTGATTGCCGTTCATATTGTGAGGACTTTATTTTATCCAATTATTCAGTATTATATTCTGATACGATTTATGGCAGGGCTGAGAGTTTGCAGAAATATGATTTGATCATATCCAATCCTCCCTATTTCAAACTTTCCAAAGAGGATAAACGGGTGAAAGCGGCTCAATGCATTATAGACGGACAGCCTAATATATACTCTATATTTATGGCCATATCAGCTTTATTGCTTGCGGAACAAGGTCAGATGATTTATATAACCCCAAGAAGTTTCACTTCGGGAAGATATTTCCGTTTGTTCCGTAATTTCCTGTTTAAGCATATACAGATAGATTTTGTCCACCTTTTCAATACCCGGAAAGATACGTTTTCCAAAGATAATGTGCTTCAGGAAACAATTATAATGAAATGTTCCCCTAAAAAGGGGGCAGATTATAATGTCGTTTTATCATACAGTGAGGGGCTTTCCGACTTGGCCACCCCTGCAATCAAAGAAGTACAGCGGAAAGAAATCATTGACCTTACCTCAAAAGAATTGATATTGCATTTGCCGGTCAGCCTTGAAGACGAGAAAATTATCAGGCTGTTCAAATCATGGGATGGCAACCTGAACAAATATCATATCCAGATTTCCACCGGCCCGGTTGTAGCTTTTCGTTCAAAGGAACAATTATGTGAAACCTCCGGAGAAGGAACAGCAGCACTATATTGGTTGCATAACGTAGTAAAGATGCTGGCTGATCATCCTGTCGTAAAGGAAGGAAAACCTCAATTCATCCATATAAATGAAATGTCTGTATCCACCTTGTTACCTAACAAGAATTATGTTCTGTTGCGACGTTTCAGCTCCAAAGACGATAATAGCCGGTTAATTGCCGCACCTTATTTTGGAAACATGACTTCCTGCGCACATGTAGGAATCGAAAACAAACTGAACTATATCTATCGTCCCAAAGGACACTTGAACCGTATGGAGGTAATGGGGATAGCCGCCTTATTGAATAGTGACTTGTTCGATAATTATTTCAGAACATTCAATGGAAATGTAAATGTCAGTGCTACGGAATTGAGGGAGATGCCCATGCCTCCCCTTGAAGTCATTGAAAGTATCGGAAAAGACCTGATTGCCATGAATGATTATTCTATGGTGAACGTAAATAAGATTGTAAACAAATATTTTATGTAATATGAGTAAAATAAGTGATGCACAAGATATATTGTCAGTGTTGGGTTTGCCTCCGGCGCAGCAGAATGAAATATCCGCTTTGACTTTACTTGCATTATGCGGATTAAAGGAAGAAGACAACTGGGCGGATGCCACCCGCAAGAGCTTAAAAATAAGCAAGGATATTATGGCATTTGTCAATGAGAACTATAAAAAAGAGCAGCCGTATGCCCCAAATACACGGGAAACTTTCAGACGGCAGGTGCTTCATCAGTTCTTGCAGGCACGTATCGTAGATTATAACCCGGATAATCCGGCTTTACCGGTGAACAGTCCAAACGCCCATTACAAACTGACAGAAGAAGCCTATGAAACAATAAAATCATACAATACCCAAGAATGGGAAATAAAAGCCCAAAACTTTAATGATGCGGTAGGGCGATTGATTGAAGAGTATGAGAAAAGCCGTGAGATGGAAATGATACCGGTTACTATTGAAGGTAAGGAATTTAAACTGTCTCCGGGCAAGCATAATGAAGTACAAGCGGCGGTCATTAATGAGTTTGCACCTCGTTTTGCGGCAGGCGCAAAAGTCCTTTATATCGGTGATACTGCCAATAAAGACCTTTATTGTAACAAGGAGCTTTTAAAAGAAATTGGCATTCCGATCACAGAACACAGCAAACTGCCGGATATTGTCATTTATGACGGTAATAAAGAGTGGCTATTCCTAATCGAAGTGGTTACTTCGCATGGGCCGGTATCTCCCAAACGTGTAATCGAGCTGGAAGATTTCACGAAAGAATGCAAAGCGGGGAAAGTATATGTTACTGCTTTTCCTGATAGATCAGAGTTCAAGAAACATGTGGCTGATATTGCATGGGAAACCGAAGTTTGGATAGCGGAGAATCCAGACCATATGATTCATTTTAATGGAGATAGATTTATAGGGCCAAGATAGTAAATTTGTATTGAGTATGACAAAAGAAGAACTTATAGGAATAATTAAGAATAAGAAAAGTGCTCCTTTTTTATTTCTTGGATCGGGATTTACAAAACACTATTTAAATACCCC
>OOIG01000043.1_pt1 | contig 117451 bp, 95 predicted proteins | sample 1692091 | NCBI WGS metagenome assembly OOIG01 (sample SAMN06348188, study PRJEB24527) | human gut metagenome | biome: human gut; feature: ankylosing spondylitis patient; material: feces | host: Homo sapiens | place: China | collected 2015-10 | reverse complement strand
AAAACTGTAAACCATGTGATTGCACAATCTGTAAACTATCTTACTGCACTTTACAAAAAGCCCGTCAAATCAAGGCTTCCGGGCCTCGAAACCCCATGCCCCCGTATGTTGATACTCCCCGCCCCGAAAAACGACTTCAACTTTTCTACAAGGAGGTTCTATGACAGCGTACATTCACCTGCACCAGAAACCCAAAGCGGCCAGCTTTACCCAGCTTCCCAACTTCCTGTTTGAAGCGCCCGGCTTCCAGCCGTTGAGCAACGGGGCGAAAATCCTCTACGCCATGCTCCTGCGCCGCACCGACCTCTCCCGCAAAAACGGGTGGGCGGACGAGTACGGCAGGATTTACCTCTACTACCCCATCAATGAGGTGACGGCCCTGCTCCACTGCGGGCGGCAGAAGGCGGTGGACACCCTGCGGGAACTGCAATACGCCGGGCTGGTGGAGATCAGGAAGCAGGGCTGTGGAAAACCCAACCGCATTTACCCAAAATCCTATGAGGCGGTTCCAAACACCGACTTCAAGAAATCCGGCTGTGGTACGCCGGAGGGCTGAAAACCGTACTCATGGAGTACGGTTTTCGGCCTTGAGAAGTACGGAAACCGGACGGTATATAGAAAGATAAAGATAAAACAAATTGATCTATAATCAATCTATCCAATCCTATCCGAGATATTTTCTGCGGGGTTTTCCTGTGGAAAACCCCGGATGGGAAGGGATGGGGAAAGGAGTTCTATGGCGCAAAAAGCCCCGCACGCAATTTTACGCTTCGCCAAACACAAGGCAGGCCCAGCCGGGGCGCTGGAGGCCCACCACGAGCGCACCAAGGAGCAGTACGCCAGCAACCCGGACATTGACACCAGCAGGAGCAAGGACAACTTCCATATTATCCAGCCCGCCGGGAAGTACAGGCGGGAGATAGACCGCCGTATCAGGGCGGCGGGGTGCCGCACCCGGAAGGACAGCACCATGTTCGTGGACACCTTGATAACCGCAAGCCCGGAGTTCTTCACGGGCAGGAGCAGGAAAGAGGTACAAGCCTACTTCACGGAGGCGGTAGCCTTTATGGAGAAGAAGGTGGGGCGGGGCAATATCTTTTCCGCCGTGGTACACATGGATGAGAAAACGCCCCACCTCCACCTGTGCTTCACCCCCATCACGGAGGACGGGCGGCTGTCGGCAAAGGAGATTTTAGGCAACCGGGCGCAACTCTCCCATTGGCAGGATGAGTTTCACGCCCACATGAAAAAGGCGTTCCCCGTCCTCAAGCGGGGCGAGAGCGCCCTCGTCACCAAGCGCAAGCACATTCCCACATGGCTGTTCAAGCAGTCCGTAGACCTGACCCGCCAGCAGCAGGCCATAGAAAAGGCGGTGTCGGAAATCGGGGTGCTGAACGCCGGGAAAAAGCGGGACGAGATTTTGGAGATGGTGGGGCCGTACTTCTCCCGGCTGGAAAAGCACTTGGGACAGATGAAGAAGTATCAGGCCACCATCGACTATCTGACGCAGGAGAACGAGGGCTTGAAGGAGAAGGTCAACAGCGAAAAGAGCATACAGAAGCAGATGGAAGTCCTCATGCTGAAAAAGGAAAATGAACAGCTCCGGCGGTTTGTCCAGCGCATACCCCCGGAGGTCAGGCAGGCGCTCAAGGAACAGCAGCAGGGCCAGCGGCGGGATAAAGACCGCCAGCGGTAAATCTTTAGAAACACGGAGGTACATTTGGGCAGAAGAAAAAAGCTGATTAACAACTCCGATATTCCCCAGCACCAGATTGAGGCGATAGCCCGCTGTATCATGCCGGACATTCTCGCTTTCTACGAGAGCGAGGAGGGCCAGCGGGAATTTGCCGAATGGAAGAAGCAGAGGGAGGCGGAGAGGCAGGAGGCCGAAACGAAGAAGTAACGAAAAGGGCGGGCGCACCGTGCAAACGGCTGCGCCCGCCCTTTTTGCGTTTATGGGGTCGCTTTCTTCTTCCGTGGGCCTCTCGGCTTGGAGGTGGGCCTGCGCCGTACCCCGTTGCGGAAGTAGGTGCTTTCGTAACGGTCAAAGAAAAGCAATAATCCGAACCCATCGCCTATCGGAAACGGGTTCGGATTATATTGGTTTGGTGCCGGAAGTGGGACTCGAACCCACACGTTGTCGCCAACAACGGATTTTGAGTCCGTCACGTCTGCCAATTCCATCATTCCGGCGCGAGCTGTATTTTATCATAATTCAGCGCGCAATGCAACATAAATTGCGCACACAAACACCGCACGGCAGCGCAGCTTATGCGCCGCCGCAACGGCATGAATAATTATTCTTCGTCTATATAGGGCTTAAGGAACGCGGGCGCATCATTTACGCTGCCGGTTATGCTAAGCACCAGCTTGACTTTGCGGCGCTCGGCAAACGCTGCCATCTCCTTGAACAGATCCTCAAGGGTATCCAGCGGATGATGGACTATTTTCATAAAGCCGTCAACAAAAAGGTATTCCAAATCGAAATCCTGCGCCGCAATGCCGGAAACGAAGCCGAAGAACATCTTGGGGCTGTCTATATGATATTCCGAAGCATCCACAAAGCGGATATCATGCTTCAAGCCAAACATATACTGGCTGTCGTTATCGATGAACACTATGCTACCGTTAGCCGTTTTAAGCGTTTCGTTAGCAATGTCAATTATGCGCTTGGTCTTGCCCGCGCCGGTTTCGCCAAAGATTACCTTTATCAAGTTGAGCCTCCCTCTGCGTTCAATAACGCTACTGAAATGGTCATGTATTATTATAACCTTTTTTCATGCGTTTGGGCAATAGCGGTTTATACAAATTCACCTTAAATACATAAATACATTTTATATGTTCTTTTCGGGGCCGAATTATGGTATACTGCAAAAATGAGCGACAAAAAAGGAACTAAGGACATGAAAAGAGTTTTGGGCTGCATCCGCCGCGCGGACGAAAGATACAATATGATACGCGAAGGAGATAAAATATGTGTTGGCGTATCAGGCGGAAAGGACAGCCTTCTGCTGCTGTATGGATTAAAGCTGTATCAGCGGTTTTGTTACAGGCATTTTGACGTATGCGGTGTGATGCTCGATCTTGGGCTGACGAACCAGGATCTTGCCCCGGTAGAGGAATTTGCGCGCAGCATAGACGTGCCGTTTGACATTATAAAAACCGACATAGGCGATGTTGTGTTCAACATCCGCAAGGAAAGCCACCCCTGCGCCCTTTGCGCCAAGCTAAGGCGCGGTGCGCTGAACGACGCCGCCAAGGAACGCGGCTGCAATCTTGTTGCCCTTGGCCACAACCGAGACGATGTTATAGAAACCTTTTTCATGAGCCTTCTTTACGAAAGCAGGCTGAATACTTTCGGCCCGGTAACATACCTTGGCCGCAAGGACGTTACCGTTATCCGCCCGATGGTATTCCTGCCGGAAAAGCAGGCTCTCAGCATCGCCACGCGGCTGGAGCTGCCAATACGCAAGCCAAACTGCCCCGCCGCAGGCCATACCAAGCGAGAGGAAATGAAGCAGGTGATGCGCTTCTTTACCGGCCTTATACCGGACGCAGAGGAGCGCATAATGAACGCAATTGCAGACACGGAAAAATACGGCATGTGGGACAATCTCCGCCTGCCGCCGCGCGACGTGCTTGATATTGTTTCCTCCCCGAAGGCGCCGCGCTTTTGCCGCGAGTGTCCAAACAACGCAAATAAATCAGACGATAACGGCGAGGATGAATAATATGGACGAAAAAACTCTGTTCATAATCATCATCACATATCTTGGCATAATGAGCCTTATACTGTTCCTTATGATGGGCATAGATAAAGCAAAGGCCAAGCAGGGTGCGCGCCGCCTAAGCGAAAAGTCGCTTTTCACAGTGGCTGCACTTGGCGGCGGAATAGGCGGAGTGCTTGGCATGAAGGTATTCCATCATAAAACGCTGCATACCTCATTCAAGCTTGGTATGCCAGCGCTTACTGTGCTCAATTTCGGCATAGCCTTCCTTATAATGTGGCTTAATCAAAGATAAAAAGACCGGAGCGGTTATTCAATAGGCTGCTCCGGTTCAACGTATTCTATTGCGCACCAAATCGTGCTAAGCAGGCCGTCGGCATTGTTCAGTTCTATCTGCACCTGTCTGCGGCTTTTGTTTACCTTAAGCACGCGCCCGTTAAGCTCACATAGCGGGCCTTCCACAAAGCGTATCTTTGTCCCTTCCTTTATTACCTTTGTCGGCTCTATCGTGCCATCGTGCCGCCGTATCCACTCAACAAAGTCCAAATCGGCACCACGCAAGCGATATTCGCCGTCGTCATACTGCAGCAGCTTTATGGCGTTTTGCAGTGTGTTTATCGAGCGTACGTCAAGCTCTTTTTCGTCCGTTTCAAAGAACACATAGCCGGGCAGAAGGCGCAGTTCTTTTTCAACCAGCTTTCCTCCGCTCGGCTTAAACTTTTTTATTTTCGGAACCAGCGTAACGTAACCGCGCCGCTTAAGGCGGGACTCTATGCCCGCTTCAAAACCGGTTCTGCAAAAAACACAATATACTCCCGTCAAGATCCCCCACTCCGTCGGTAGTTTTATTTTACTATTCGATTATACCTAATTCTTTCAGTTTTTGCAAAAAAACTTTTGTATCGGCCTCAGCCGTTGCTGTATCAACATCATATTCCGCGGCAAGCATGGCCGCAAGCGCGCTTTCGTTTTCCGCCTTTTCAAGCGCGTCCCACAGGAACTCTCCCGTTTCGTTCAGCGTTATAAGCCCCTTTATTTCAAGCGATGCATCCCCTACGGGTACCAGTATGATATCGCCCGCAATGTTTCGCTTAATAAGCCATTTCAGTATTTTCATTTGCTTTCCTCCTCCAATGTAAGCCGAACCGTTTCGTGCGTCATGCGGCACACATATTCCGGCTTAACGTTAAAATGCCCCGTTTCCGTTACGCACATGGCGGCGCAGGCATGGCACGCATGCTTATATCCGCATACGGCGCACTCCGCCGACAGGCGTATTTGTGCCGTTGCCGCCTTTGTAGCTTCCCAGGCCTTTATGAACCCAAGCTCCTTCACGTTTGCCACGGGTTCGGTCATCATGCCGCATGGGGTCATTACGCCCTGCCAGTTTATCCAGAATGCGCTCCTGCCCGCGCGGCACATTATGCCCTCTCCGGGCGTGCCTTCGCAGTCCGTATTCTCGCTTACGCTTATGCCGCGGCGCATGGCCTCCGCCCGCGCACGGAACTGTTCTTCGCTAAAGCGCATCCTGTCCCACATAACGCTGTACTTTGCCGCCTCCTCCGCGCTGAAGCGGTCGTTCTCGCCAACCATGGCTGTGTCGCGCCGTATGGGCGGGAACATATATGTTGCAAGCTGCATGGGCGTGCCGAGCGATTCGGCAATTTCATAAATGCGCTGCATGTCCGCCGCGTTATACTGCGTAAGCGACACGTTCAGCTTCACGCCGATGCCTATATCCTTCAGCGCCTGTATGTTATCAACCACCCTATCGAACGCATTGTTGCCGCAAAGCCGTTCGTACGCTGCCCCGCTTGCGCCGTAAAGGGTTATATTGAACCTGAACGGCGGCTCATGGCGGAAAAAGTCCAGCATGTCCTTATCTATAAGCGAAGCGTTGCTGTTTATGCTCACCATCAGGCCCATCTTTTTCAGCTCGCTCAGAATATATCTAAAATCCGGCCTTATCAGCGGCTCCCCGCCCGTGAGCAGCAGAAAAAGCATACCCTCGCTGCGCGCCGTTTCCGCAATGCTCAGCCATTCGTCCGCGCTCAGCTCCGCGCCGCGCCGCTTCTGCTCCGCCTCGCTCAGGTGAACATAGCACATTTTGCAGTTGAAATTACACCGCGGCGTAAGCTCAAAATTGCCCGCAAGCGGCGTTCCCGCCCGGCAGGCCTTTGCATGAAGATATGATGATAGGCGCGGTTCTGCGCTGTTATTTTCCATTTTGCCCCCCAAATAATTCGTTTTGCAGCAGCCGCACCGCCCCTTCGTCCGCGCGGCAGCTAAGCCGATACACGTCCGCACGCTGCACCAGCCCAGCTACCAAATCCGTCATATTTATTGCCGACTCCGCATCCCATTGATAATATGAGCATTGGCTCAGCACAGCGGCAAAGGCCTCCTTTGCCCCGGCGCGGCGCAGCGTATTTTCGCCCGATTGTTCAAGCAGCACTATAGCCCTGAGCGGCGCGGTGACGTTTTTGCATATGCCGGACGTGCCGGAATAGAACACGCCGTGCGCGGTAATATCGCCCGTGCGGATGAGCGTCCTGTCCCCGTTTATAACATCCGCGCCGGCATACTGCTGCCACAGCGCGGCTTGCGTGCTTTTGCCTATGCCGCTGGGGCCGCTGAAAAGCACGGCTTTACCGTTTGGCGGCAGCACATAGGACGAATGCAGCACAAGCTGGCCATAGCCCGCCAGAATATCGAACATATCGGCGGATTCAAGTATTGCCTGTGAATACATTGTGCTGCGGTAGCCTTCGCCGAACACAAGGCGCGTTTGCCCCTGCGTGCGCACGGCATACGAAAACTGCGCCGCACCGTATACCCTGAGTGTATGCAGCGCATCCCCTTCGCGCCAGCGGCTCACCGGGCCGTTTTTCACGGCATGGTCGGGCACGGGCGGCGGGGTTGGGCTGTATTCCACGGATATGACATGGTTCGTTTCCGCGCCGTCCTCCGCATGGAAGCGGGCGCTGGCCTTGGATACCGTCCATGCGTCCTGCCCGCGCACTTCAAGCGTTACCCCGCCGAAGGTGAAGCGTTCAGTGTTCATACGTGGCGAACATCAGCTTGCTGTATTCGGTTGAATAGTGTCCGGCGTAGCAGGTTGTGCTTTGCCCTGCGGCAAGGCCGTTCACGCCCACACGGTAAGTTATGCCGCCAAGGTACAGCTCGCCATACGCCACCTTATAGTATACATAAACCTGCCCCATGTCCTTACCGGAAATGTTCTTTACGGTGATTGCCGTATCCTGCGTGGTTATCTCCAGCGCGTCAGCATTCATGCCCGGCTCGGCATCGAACGCGGCATACATAGTTACCAAGGCCGTGTATCCATCCGTGCTTTCGGGCATGGGCTGGCGGCTGAGCTCAAGGAGCTGAACCTCCGCATCGGGCGGCAGGGTGGTTACGTCAAACTCATATGCCGTTTCGCCTATGGTAACGGTCAAATGCGCATACTGCACCGTTTTTTCCGCATTGTTGCGCACCGTTACGGCGCATACGTCGGACACGGTTTCGTCCGTTCCGTCCTCAACAAACAGCCCCGCGTATTTGCTTATGCCCTTTATTTCCAGCCCGTATTCGGCGGTATTGCCGCTGCTGCCGCCGTTTTGCTCAGCGTTATCGTTTTGCATATCGCCGCCGCTGCTTGCTGCGGGCGTGGTTTCGGGCGGTATCTCCACCGCGTCGCTCAGGTCGTCCCCGCCGCCCGTGCAGCCCGCAAGCATAAGCGCCGCCAGCGCAAGCGCAAGCAGTATAATTGCAGTTTTTTTCATGGCATACTCCTTTCCGTCAAAAAGCGCCCCGCCCTATGCGGGCAGGGCACTCGTACTACTTATCGCACTTATTGCTCAAGAACCATCGAATATGTTCTGGTTAGCAGTTGGAATATCATAGCAAATCCCACCTTCATTCGGCTCATATGCACACGGATTCGGCGAAGTTGAGAATATCGTTCCTCCTGTTGTTTCATATGCACATTGATTACCATCCGAAAGAGTTACATCAGTATATGCACATGCCGCTATACTCGTGCTCAGCTCAAAGTTCTCGAAGTACAATTCGGGCTTAACATATTGTTTTTTCATGTTTTTCACCCCTTTCCTTAAAACCAACCCTTGAACCAATCCCACATGTCGCGCATGCTGTTGGGACGGGTTTTAACGGTAAGCCGCGCGGTGATGGCTTCGCTCTCGGTGCCTTCCGCATTGATGGCGGTCACGCTGAAGTCCGCGGATTCCTGAGCCACCATGCTGTAAGTGAACTCCCTGTACGTTATGCGCTTCGCGCGGCGGCCGAAGCCCATGCGCTCGGTACGGGTGCGGTAGCTCCTTATGGTCTGGCCGTCCACGGTAATGGCTTCCACGTCCTCGGAGGTCTTAACGGTAAGCGTAGCCTTCCTGCCCTGCATAACGTTCCTGCTCCAGCTTGCCTCGAACCGCTCCGGCTCAAATGTCTTTTCAGGCTCCGGCTCGGGCTCAGGGGCAAGCAGATTGTTCACCATGCTGACTGCCATAAGCGCATCGTCGTAGCTGATAGCCAGCGCTACTGTGTTGTTTTCGGTATTCGCAGGCTCATCGAAAGTGCACTTGACATTGGTTATGGAGATGATGTTAGTAGAACCTTCCGCGCTGTTATTAGTCAGCACAATCAGGTTAGATACCTTCTTTTTACTCTGCTCACCTGTGCCATCACTCCAAGTCAACCCTGTCAGCGCATAGTACATATCGGTCGCGGTAGTAAGCTCCAAACTGTTAGCTACAACTTTATTATTATACGCCTCAAACTTAATTTCTTCGCCGCCTATTTTCAGCGTTCCGCTCTCTCCGTTCGCAAGCTTCACGCCAAGCTGTACGGTTTTGGGTTGGCTGTCAGCAACTATCTTGAACGCTATCGCCTGACCTTGTGCAAGATAGACCTCGTGATTCGGGCCGTAGTTCTTATATTCATCTATAGTTGCGCCAGACGCCTTGCCGTCAATGAATACCGCGCCTGTTACGTTAGTAGCGTCATTTGAGACAAAGCTTTTCTGACCAATCAGCGCCTTACGAACCTCGGTATACACAGGCTTGGCTTCACTGTCCTTACCATATTCTGTATCAAGCTTATTGCCAGCAGGATTGTATACGCGCACGGCGTCAAGCCAGAATGAGTATTTCTTCCCATCAGCCACATCAAATATTTTGTCATAGCATACTTTTATTACAACAGTATGCTCACCGTATGTAAGCCCACTAACCTTAATTACAGGTACCTGATATATAGCGTTGGAATTATTATCTATTTCCCATCCATTTTCTTTTGAATATGTATAGCCATAATAGTTATTAACAACGTGGCCTTTTTCCTTTTCCCCGCTATTACTATTGCCCTTATACACATCCACAAATATCGCACCCGACGTATTATTCGTCAAGCTGATGATATCAAACCCGGTGCCCTTGAAGGTAAACTGCGCCGTCGGCCAGACTACGCCATCCTTTGCCATGTCGCTGGTCACGGTCACCTTGCGCGCGCTGCCCATGGAGAACATGGTGCTATCCTGATACGCAGGGTCGTAGCCGTAGACATTGTGGTTCGTCTTTTCGCCAAGCGCTTCGAGGGCTTGGTTGGCGGTCTGTTCCTGTCCGGCTATGTACCATACGCCGGGGGTGTCGCCAGTGCCAGTCGCAGTGAATTGCGTCTGCTGTATGCCGTCGCTGCCGTAGAACTTCGCAAAGCTGTCCTCGTAGTAGACGTTCGTGGCGGGGATGATGTTAGCGGTGAACAGCTGCGGTTTGTCATTATCCCCTTTTTGACTAAACTTTACATACAGCGGTATGGTTATGTTCTTGTCAAGCGGCTTATCCAGTGTGTACAGGACGTACTTACCCTCGGTGTCATTCATAATAACCTTGGCCGTGCCATACAGTCCTTTGTTTTCGAGTACTATCTCTTTTTCCCAAAGAGACACTGTATCTATGTCTGCATCATTCGTTACGCCAAAGTCGCTAAACTTAATCTTCAGCGGCAGGCCGAAATCGATAACATACGTGTGCTCGCGTGTGAACGTATAGTATATCCATATATTCTTTGTATCTTTAAGCTTGCTTTCTTCGACTTTATACTTGGAATAGCGATACTGCGGTTCAAGGCCCTGCAGCGTGGCAAGGTTCGAAGATACAGTTATAGTTTCGCCGTTGCTGTTTGTCACCCTTCCGTTAAGCAGCGGCCCGCCAACATAAGGATCCTGACTGTGATCAAGAGCTATACCGGAATCAAAGGTTGTGCCTCGGTCAACGGCTATGTTGTATTCATAGAACGCCGTTTCGCTGCCTTGTATTGCGTAATGCACCGTCAAGCTATCAGGGGTTTGCTTGGCGCGCAAATAATACGTTACCAACAAGCCCTGATACTGATATATCTTAACGGATTCGAGGAACGGCTCGCCACCGTATTTCACATTGGGCATTTTGTTAAGCTCGGTGCTGTTGGCATCGGCCTCAGTCTTGGCCCACGCTATTTTTTCAGTACCACCATAATTCAATTCAGTTGGCTTAGTACCCTTGGTAACATAGTCAGTATGTGTATCGCTTGTCGGCGTAACCGTTATCATGTAAACCTCATATTCCGCGGTTTCTACACCGGCAATACCATAAACAGTACGATAATAAGTACCATCGGTATCCTGCACAACATAACCATTGCCGAGCGGTACAGGTTGATTAGTCGGGCAATCGAACCCAATGGTCTTACCCGTTACTGGGAAACTATTCGGTATTCTATCTGAAGTACCGTCGTATTTTACCGCGAAATCAAGCAGACATTGATTCGCACCATATTTTATCGGACCCCAGTCAACTATTTCCGTAGTAACCTCGCTTGTAACCGTGGTCACCTGGCGATACCATATACATACTTGATTCTTATCTGTGTCGGTTGCTCCTGCGCCGACATTTTCAATATTTACCCATGTAATGCCATCTACGGAATAAGCCCAACTGCCCTCATAGAACCTGATATATTCAAATTTGGTTCCTTTGTGGGAATAATTCGTCCAGCCATCGGTAGACTGCCTGTTTTCTGCCGTATGGTATGCGCTTTTCCAGTAAGTTACATTGTATGTATCGTTGTCCCAGCTTTTTGCTGTACCGGTTACTTGAGGTAATATGCTGCTCAAGCTTATTCCGTTAGGGCTGTTCACCGTGGAGTGCGATGCTTTAAGAGTATATATACTGCGCCTGTTGCCTGCAGTATCGTCATATGAAAACTCCGCAGGGGCATCATTACTCCAATTGGTCGGCACAACGCCCGTGTTGGTTATCCACAGGTTGATGGGCAGTACCACATTCTCAAGGTCAGCGGCCTTAACCTCTATGGTATACTCCACTCCGGCAACTGTCACCGTAGTTATGCCTTCCTTAAGGCCCTTAAAGGTTATTTTTGTAATATCATCAAGGATTGCGTTTCCTTTACGCTCATACAAATAGCCGCTTGTGCCGTTCCCAGTACTTGCAGTCCAGCCATTATTAAACTTCAAGTAGTAGTAGTCCCAGCTTTTTTGCTGGTAAAAACCATATCCATCATAATAGTACCACGACGAAGATGAATTCTGGATTGCCAGCTTATTATTGTTATTTATTGTCAAATACTGGCTTTTGTCTTTGACCTGAATAGTATAAGTAGTAGTCCAATACCCTGATGAAGATGTAACAGTAAACACCGTAGCATTGGCTATTTCTGTCGTATTACTAATCGAACCTGTGTCCGACACAACCAAGTAGTTGCCATTGCCATCGGATATAACACCTTCGCCGGTTGTTATCTTGTTGCCAAGTGTAAACTGGGTTCCTTCACCGGGCTTAGTGTCGTACTTTACACTTGTTTTAGTTGCAACAGCCGTATCCGCAGGATCGCCAATTTCGTTTTCGGCCAATTTACCATCAACGGTCAGGACTTCCTCTTTCCCTTCTACAATCGTTATCGTTCCGCCAACCCCTGTCGTTGCGGCCTTCTCATATATGCCCATTACGGAGAAGTGCGGCGCGGTAAACACATACCAGCCATCCTCGGTCTTGCCTGTGATATCCTTAACAGTGCCATCGTTTTCCACGATGAACGCGATAACCTTGCTGCTATCCCATTCTGCGGGTATCTTTATGCGAACCTCGGCCTTTTCGGTATAATTAGAATCCGCGGTCGAAGGGGTCACATTATAGGCCGCTATCTTCCCCTCAGCAGCACCCTGTATCGTAACCGTTGCAGTCTCACACTTCAGCGCCGCAAGGTTGGGGCCGGTTACGCGAACGGTATCGCTATCGGCGGTAGTAGCATTGCCTACGGTGGTGGTGGGAACATTTATTGTTCCATCAGCCTTAAACCCGCCCTCAACATGCACATCAGAAGCGGAATAGTCGTTTTTATTCTGCATGCGCGCGCCAATAACGCGCAGTATCATGCGAATTTGCTGCGCAACTTCGGTTTCAGTTCCCTGCCCAGGCTCATCACACCAAATACAGAACATAGAACCCGCAGGTGTAGCTGTATAATTACCATTGCCTACTGCGGTATTCCAATTATTATATGTGGTATTGCTAAATCCTCCAGCGTAGTTTTCCCAGGAGTTATTTCCGTTATTATAGTTTCCGGAAGAGAGTTTATACTCGCTACTCTTGCTGGAATCCAACACATAGTAATAATCTTTATTAGTGTTAATTAGATTGTAGCCGCTATCTGCTATGGTCTTTGCGCCGGAATACAGGTTTCCACTGTACCCAGTATACCAGTAACAAACATCTTTCAGATATTCGTTAGATATATAAGTGTTACTATTATATCTAAAACTATCGTTAAATGCCCGTGCAGTCATACCAGCTTCGGAAATCATCTTTGCAACATCGTTGGCATAGCTGTAGAAAGTATTATTCCATCCGCCGACATATTCATCTGCGCCGAAGTTGAAGTATTTGCAGCCATTACCTTGGAAATAGGTAATATACTTCTGCATAAGCGCCTTTACGAATGCAGTAGCATAATCGTTGCTAAGGTTCAGGCAAGCTTTATTGTTGCCATAATATGCATCTTGAATATTAAGCTGTCCCATTGCCGTAATAACGGCTTCCATATGGAAAGGCGTATTGAAAAGAGGAACGATTTCAATGCCGATTTTTTTTGCGACCGCTAAAATCTCATTCATTTCGGCTTCAGTTAGCTCATTCTTTTCGCCTGCATTGTAATATGCCTTGTTGCCTTCCTTAATTGCATCTGTAACTGCCTGTTTTTCATAAGTATTCACAGACATATCATCAAGCAGGAAGCGCAGACCTTTATTTCCGAACGCAAGCTGAACCTGATTATATCCGGCCGCCTTCGCTTCATACATCAGTGCAATAATCCAGTCTTTGCTGAAATACTTGCGACCGCAGTCCAGATGTACTATACGATATTGAAGTTCCACATTCGCCTGCACGGGCATCACGTTCGCCGGCATAATCCCCTCATCCGTGGGCTCGGCAGTGGGCTCGCCCTGCGTGGGCTCTACCGTGGCCGCGGGGTTCTCGGGCGTGGGCGCGGGAACTTCGGTGACTTCGGGAGTCTCCGTCTCGGTCGGCGCGGTGGGTTCAGCCGATTCCGTCGGTTGCACTGCTTCCGTAGGCGCGGGCGTAGAATCCGCATTGCCTTCCCCCTCCGCCAGCACTGACGCGGGCAGCAGACCTGCCACCATTATCAGCGCAAGCAGCACGGAAAACAGCTTCTTGAACACTTGATTTCTCATATGTTTCCTTCCTCCTAAAAAATGTCGGTCCATACCGCATAATTTTAGTATTATACAGGATATATTGTATCCCTTAACGAAAGAAAAAGCAAGAGCGGAAACGAAAAACGGTGAATTTTTTGTTAAAAAAGAGCCGCCCGCGCACGGGAGACTCTTTGCATATAAAAAACAGCTTTACGCGGGCAGCGAAACGGTTACTGTCGTGCCCACGTTCGGGACGGATTCAAGCCTTATGCTGCCGTGGTGATACATTACCGCGTGCTTGACTATGGATAGGCCAAGGCCGGTGCCGCCGCTCTCCTTGGAGTGGGACTTATCCACGCGGTAGAACCGTTCAAACACGCGGGCTTGGTGCTCTTCGGGTATGCCGATGCCCGTATCCGCAACGGTAACGGTTGCAAGGCCGTCCTTTTCGCCCACGGTTATGCTTACGCTGCCGCCGTCGCGGTTGTACTTAACGGCATTGTCGCACAGGTTGTAAATAATCTCATACAGCAGCCGCCTTACGCCCGTCAAATATACGCTGTCGCCCTGTACGCTCACGGAAACCCGCTTTTCCTCCGCCTCCGTGCGCAGGTCGTTTGCAGCCTCCGCCGCAACCGCCTTCAGGTCAACGCGCTCCGTAGGCATGTCGCAGCCTTCGTCCAGCTGGCTCAGCCTTATTATGTCGCCTATCAGCGTAACCAGCCGCTGCGCCTCCTGCCGAATGTGGCCCACAAAGCGGGGCATATCCTTCGCCTTCACCATGCCGTTTTCTATCAGCTCCGCGCTGCCTATAATGCCCTGCAGCGGGGTTTTCAGCTCGTGCGAAACGTTTGCCGTGAACTCGCGGCGCATGGCGTCCGCATTCTGCTTTTCGGTTATGTCAAAGCTGAGTATCACCGCGCCTATGGTCTTTCCTTCGGATTCTATGCGGCTCACGTCAAGCTGATATACCTTGCCGCCGCGGTCGATGGTCGTCTCGCCGTGGCCGCCGTCGTATGCGGCGTGTATGGCCTCGCTCAGCTTGGGGTTCCTGTCCACCGTAATAAAATCGTGGCCCGCGCAGTTTTCTTCCGCATTGAATAGCTGCCTTGCCGCGGGGTTCATGCTTATTATGCTCCCCTTTTCATCCAGCAGCACAAGCCCTTCGTTCATGCTGCGGGTTATGGCGCTGAACTCATCCTTTTTCTTGTCCAGCGCGCGCATCTGCGCATTTATCTGCATATGCTGGCGGTTTATGCGGCTCAGCAGCGGGGCTATCTCCTCGTATGCATCGTTGTCCAGCGGATGGTCAAGGTCCAGCGCGTTCAGCGGCGCAACTATCTTCTGCGCCAGCCTGTTCGCCATGATCGTCGCCAGCACAAGCGCCGCCAGCACTATTATTACCACCGGCCTCAGCATGCCCAGTGCCAGCGTTGCAATGGTAGCCCTGCTTACGGATATTCTTATTACGCTGCCGTCGTCAAGCCGCTTTGCGTAGTACATCGTCTTTTGCATAAGCGTTGCCGAATAGCGCGTGCTTTGCCCTTCTCCGGCTTCAAGCGCCTGCCGCACCTCCTCGCGCGCGGCGTGGTTGTCCAGCGTGCTTTTGTCGCTTCCGCTGTCGTATTTCACCGTGCCGTCGGGCGCTATCCATGTCAGCCTGTATCTTTCGCTGTTCACGCGGGCAAGGTATTCCTCCCCGCCCTGCTCAACGCCCGCCGCCGCAAGGCTCAGCTGATCCTTCAGCTCGTTTTCCTGCAGGCTTGCAAAGTATTCGTATAAGCAGTCCATTATTATCAGCAGGCTTGAGAGCAGTATTATGCCCGCAACCAGCATTATCGCCCTGAATATTCTTTTCGTCATTGCCCTTCCTCCATCCGGTAGCCAACGTTTCTTACGGTTTTAATGCTTTCGCCGCATTTGCCAAGCTTTTGGCGCAGCGTGCGTATATGCATATCTATGGTGCGCGTTTCGCCCATGTAGTCCGTTCCCCAAACCTGTTCCATAAGCTGCTCCCTTGTGAACGCCGTGCCCATATGGGAAAGGAACAGCTTCAGCAGCTCATATTCCTTGTATGTCAGCGTTATTCGCTCCCCGTCTGCGCTCACGGTATGCTCAAGTGTGTTCATGCTTATGCCGCAGGCGTTGAGCGTGCTTTTTTCATCCTCCGCGCCGCATCGCCTGAGCACGGCCTTAACGCAGGATATAAGCTCCATCACGCCGAAGGGCTTGGTCAGATAATAATCCGCGCCAAGGTCAAGCCCTTGTATCCTGTCGTATTCGCTGCCCTTGGCCGTGGCCATGACTATGGGTATCTGCTTCAGTGCGGCGTTCGCGCGGATGCGCCTTAGCAGCTCTATCCCGTCAATGCCCGGCAGCATAACGTCCAGCACAATAAGCTGCGGCTTTTCCTTTTCGCCCGTTATGGCGGCATAGAAGCTGCTGCCGTCCTCAAAGCCCCTTGCCTCAAAGCCGGCTGAGTTCAGCGCGTATACCTCTATGTCCCGAATGCTTGCGTCATCCTCCACGCACCATATCATGCACTTTAGTCCTCCTTATGCACTCCCGTTACGGAGAATATGACCCATTCGGCAATGTTCACCGCGTGGTCGGCAATGCGCTCAAAATACTTGGCTATCATCAATAGGTCCAGCGCATATTCGCCGTCCGTCGGGTCGGCCGCTATTCTTTCGATAAGCTGATGCTTCACCCTGTCGAAATATGCGTCAACAACATCGTCCGCGGCAATGACCTTCTCCGCCATTATTGTATCATGTTTTACATATGCGTCCACACTATCCGTAACCATTTTTATTGCCGCGTTCGCCATTTCGCGCATAAGCTGCTCATTGGCGGCGCTCCTGTCGCTGAGATAGGTTATTATCTCCGCGATATCCTCAGCCTGGTCGCCTATGCGCTCCATGTCGGTTATCATCTTAAGCGCGGCGGATATCTGCCTTAAATCGCGTGCAACGGGCTGCTGCTGAAGCAAAAGCTTCAGACACATGGATTCTATGCTGCGCTCCTTCTGGTCTATCGCCACGTCAAGCCCGGCAACCTTTTTCGCAAGCGCCTTGTCGCCATCCATAAGCGCCTTCAGCGCCATGCTTATGGATTCCTCGCACATTGCGCCCATCTCAATAAGCTCCCTGTTCAGCTCCGCAAGCTGATTGTCAAACCGGCTTCTCATTATCCGAACCTCCCTGTAATGTAATCCTCTGTGCGCTTATCCGTGGGCTGTGAGAACATCTCCTCCGTCTTGCCGTATTCAACAAGCTCGCCCAGCAGGAAAAACGCCGTGTTGTCCGATATTCTTACGGCCTGCTGCATATTGTGTGTAACAATGACTATGGTGTATTGCTCCTTAAGCTGCATGGCCAGTTCTTCTATTTTTGATGTTGATATGGGGTCCAGCGCGCTCGTGGGCTCGTCCATCAGCAGCACGTCCGGCTCCACCGCCAGCGCACGCGCTATGCAAAGGCGCTGCTGCTGCCCGCCGGAAAGGCCAAGCGCATTCTTCCTCAGCCTGTCCTTTACCTCGTCCCATATTGCCGCGCCGCGCAGGGACTTTTCAACAATGTCGTCCAGCTTGGCCCTGTTCCTTATGCCGTGGGTGCGCGGGCCGTAGGCAATGTTGTCATATATGCTCATGGGGAACGGATTAGGCTTTTGGAACACCATGCCTATCTGCCGCCTCAGCTCGCTCACGTCCACGCCCGGCGCGAATATATCCTCCCCCTTGTATTCAACGCTGCCCGTTATCTTAACGTCCGGTATCAGGTCATTCATGCGGTCAAGCGTTTTAAGGAACGTGGACTTGCCGCAGCCGGACGGGCCTATCAGCGCCGTTATGCTGTTTTTAGGTATATCTATGTTTATATTTTTCAGCGCCTGATGATTGCCGTACCATAGGCAAAGCTCTTTCACGCTCAAAATGCTCTTTTCATTGGCTTCCATATTCTCTCTCCCTTCCATGCGCTTACTATATCTGCCTTTTTTTCTTAAAGCTTCTTGCAACCGCTTCCGCGCTCAGGTTTATTATCAGCGTCAGCAGCATAAGTATTGCCGCTATCGCAAACGCAACGCCGAATTCGCCGCGCTCCTTTGCATAAATATACAGCGCTACCGTAAGCGTCGCGCCGGAGCTTTTAAGCCCCATGAAGAAGCCGTTCACCGCGTGCGCTATGCCCGCCGTGAAAAGCAGCGCAGCCGATTCGCCGAGTATTCGGCCGACAGACAGTATGCAGCTGGTTATAACGCCGTCTACGCAGCCCGGCAGCACCACCGTGCGTATTACGCGCCATTTGCCCGCGCCAAGGCCGAACGCGCCTTCACGGTAGCTCTGCGGCACAGTTTTAAGGCTTTCCTGCGTTGTGCGCATTACCGTAGGCAGGTTCATTATAACAAGCGTGAGCGCGCCCGCCATAAGCGAGGTCTGCATCTTCAAAAATTCGCAGAAGAACAGCATGCCGACAAGGCCGTATATAATGCTCGGTATGCCGGAAAGCGTTTCCGCAGCGTATTCTATAACGCGTACAAGCTTTTTGTTCGATGCATATTCGCTAAGATATATTGCCGCGCATACGCCAAGCGGAAGCACGATTATTATGGTTGCTATCACAACATAAATGCTGTTCAGTATATCAGGCCAAATGCCTATCGTGTCGTTCAGTATGCTGGGCGCCGTGGTCAAAAACTCCCACGTTATGTTCGGTATGCCCCGGTAAAGCACATACCCTATCAAAAACAGCACCAGCGCGCCTATCGCGGCTGTTGACGCATACATCAGCGCCTTCATGCCGTATATATATGCCCTGCGGCCAAACGAAAGCTTTTTATTCATTTATTTACGCCTCCTTGTCCCGCTTCAGGAAGAGATTGAGCGCCGCGTTTATAAGCATTATGAACACGAACAGCACCAACGCTATGGAAAACAGCGCCTGCCGCTGAAGCCCGCCGGAATAGGACATTTCGCTTGCAACGGCTGTGGTAAGAAATCTTACGCTTTCAAAAAGCCCTGGCATATTCGCCGCATTGCCGGAAACCATCATAACCGCCATTGCCTCGCCTATCGCGCGGCCAACGCCCAGCACCACCGCCGCGGCAATGCCGCTGCGCGCCGCGGGGACGGATACCTTGAAATATGTTTCCACCTCGGTCGCGCCAAGGGCAAGCGATGCATCCTCGTATTCCTTCGGCACGGCCTCAAGCGCCGTTACGGACACCTTTATTATTGAAGGCAGTATCATTATTGCCAGCACTATTATCGCCGCCAGCAGGCTTGCGCCGTCCGGCACGTTAAACAACTTCCTTATCCCCGGCACAAGCACCAGCATGCCCACAAGGCCGTATACAACGCTTGGTATGCCCGCAAGCAGGCTGACTGCCGACTGCATAACATTCTTCAGCTTCTTCGGCGCAAGCTTTGCAATATACACGCTTGCCATAAAGCCTACCGGCACGCCCAGCACTATTGCGCCGCATGTGCCGTATACGCTGGTCAGTATAAACGGCAGTATGCCGAAGGAAGGCTCGGTAGTCTTTGCCGTGGACGCCCACACCTTGCCGAACAGGAACGGTATAAGGCCTATTTCTTTTATTGCGGGCAGGCCGGATATTATAAGATAAACCGTTATCAGCAGCACGCAGCCCACGGTTATAAGTCCCGCCACAAGGAATATTCCGTGCACAATGGCTTCTATCGGCTTTGCTGTATGCTTCTTATTCTGCTTCATGCCTGCTCCTTTCTTATTAACGTGGCTGTCGGACGGCCCTTCGGCCGCCCGATCATTAAGGTTTGTATTGTTCACGCTCAGTTCGCGGCAACCGCACCGGCCTTGGCGATTATGTCCGCCGCATCGGCGCTGGTGGCGTAGTCGAAGAACTTCTGTGCGGTTTCGCTGAGAGCCGTACCCTCCTTGGTTACCAGCACGAACGGGCGCTGCACAACGTAGCTGCCGTCCTTAACGGTGTCCTCGGTTGGGATCACTCCGCCAACGGTCAGGGCCTTAACGCTGTCCTTCAAAGAGGCAAGGGAAGCATAGCCGATGGCGTTGGGGTTCTGAGATACGGTGGTTATAACGTCGCCGGTGGAGGTAAGCTCCTGGCGGTATTGGCACTTGTCGGCAGTGCCGGTGATGGATTCAAAGCCGTCCCTTGTGCCGCTGCCCGCCTCGCGGCCTATGAGCACCACTTCCGCATCGCTGCCGCCAGCATCCTTCCAGTTGGTGATTTCGCTGGTATAAAGCTTGGCAATGGTTTCAAGGTCAAGATTGTTTACAGGGTTTTCCGGGTTTACTATTATGGCGATGCCGTCATACGCAAGCACGGTCTCCTTCAGCCCTTCGGCCTTCTCGTCGTCCTTCAGGCTTCTGCTGGAAAGGCCGATATCGCAGCGGCCTTCAAGCACGGCCTTTATGCCGGAGCCTGAGCCGGTGGGATTGTAAGTGAACGATGTGCCCTGGTTGTTCGCCATGAACGATTCGCCAAGCGCGCCTATCACCTTTTCCATGGACGTTGAGCCATCCGTTGAAACGCTGCCGCCCGCGCTGCCGTTATCGGATGCGCAGCCCGCAAACATAGCCGCCGCAGTTATCGCGGCAAGTACGATCATCATAATCTTCTTCATAATTCTTATCTCCTTTCGGTTCCTTCAAATCATTTTTGTTTATGCTTAAATAATACCCATTCCGTGTAAAATCAAAAAGAAATGTTATGTAAAATCCATGTCAAATCGCACGTTATTGACAAGGCGCTGTCAATATGTGTATAATGTAAGCAACACTTGTTGCGCAAACTATGTTACTCAAAAAGGAGGCTGCCTGATTGGAGGCGCTTAGCGTAAAAGGATTATGCAAGGAATACCCGTCCTTCAGCCTGAAGGATATTTCCTTTTCGGTTGAGCAGGGTGCTATAATGGGCTTTATCGGCCGCAACGGCGCAGGAAAAACCACCACGCTCAAATCAATACTCAATTTGGTGCATCCAAGCCGCGGAGAGATACGCTTTTTCGGCATGGAACTTGAAAAGAACGAGCTGGAGATAAAAAAACAAATAGGCTTCGTTTCCGGCGGCATAGATTACTATGTAAAAAAGAAAATCAAGACCATAACCGGCGTTACGCGCCGCTTTTACGATGCTTGGGACGAGCAAGCGTACCGCCGCTATATGGCGCAGTTTGAGTTGGATGAAAACAAAACGCCGGATCAGCTTTCCGCCGGCATGAAGGTGAAATATGCGCTCACGCTTGCGCTGAGCCACAGGGCGAAGCTGCTTATACTCGATGAACCCACAAGCGGACTCGATCCCGTATCGCGCGACGATCTGCTGGATGTCTTTCTTACGCTTCAGCGCGAAGGCGTAAGCATACTTTTCTCCACGCATATAACAAGCGATCTTGACCGCTGCGCGGATTCAATAACATATATACGCCGCGGGGAGATCGCCGCAAGCATGCCGCTTGAGCAGTTCCTTGGGCAATATATGGCCGCGGAAATAGACGCCGATGCCATCCCCGCCTATATAAGCGCGCTGCTCATAGGCGCAAAGCCCGCCAAGCACGGCTATACCGCCATAGTGGATAAGCGGGACGCAGCCAAGCTGCCCGCATTTGCGCGTCTTGCCCCGGCCGATCTTGAAACGGCCATGATACATCTTGAAAAGGAGTGAAAGCCATGCTGTCAAAGCTGTTGTATAAGGAATTTAAGCTTGCCCTGCATCCGGCGTCGGTGCTTTTTCTGCTGCTCAGTTCAATGATGCTTATTCCCAATTATCCCATGTATGTGCTGTTTTTCTATAACACGCTTGGCATATTCTTCATCTGCCTCAGCGGACGCGAAAATCACGACTTTGCGTATTCCCTCTCCCTGCCAATAAGGAAGCGGGACGCCGTGCGCGCACGCATTGTGTTCGCCGTTATATTGCAGCTTGTGCAGTGCGTATTGGCGGTTGGCTTCATGTTCGCCCGCCGCGCGCTGGGCCTTGGCGCAAATGAAGCCGGCATGGACCCGAACGTTGCGTTTTTCGGGCTCAGCTTCATAATGCTCGCCGTTTTCAACTATGTTTTCTTCACCGGCTATTTTTCGCGGCCCGACAAGGTCGGCCGCGTGTTCGCCCGCGCAAGCATAGTAACGTTTGTGTACATTGGTATTGCGGAAGCCTGTACGTTTGCCGTTCCGTTCTTCCGCGATGTGCTCGATACGCCAGATCCCGAAAACATGGGAACGAAGTGCATCATACTTGCCATAGGCGCGGTGATATACGGGCTTACATCATATGTAGTGTATCGCATATCCGCGAAGAAATTCGAAGCGCTTGATATGGAAAATTAAATCTTCATACAGAAAAGAGACAGCCGCGTGACTGTCTCTTTTTATGTTTAATTATGCGTTTCAGGCTTTAAGCGCTGCTTCGATGGTGTCTATCAATTCCTTGGCGGCAAGCGTTGGCGGCATTTCCCCGCTCATTACCTGCCCGCTCAGTTCGTCCATGCATTTCTGCACGCGCGGATTTGAATAGATCATTGTGCGGATATAATCATCCGTCATGCTCTTTACCCATTCCATGGTCTGCGATCCGCGGCGGGATTCAAGCACGCCCGTGCGGCGCGTCTGCTTGATAAAGCCGAGTATAACGTTCCATATGCCCTCTACGCCTTCGCCCGTTATGGCGGAGCATGTGTATGCTCCCGTGGTCCAGCCTTCGGTCGCAGGGCGCAGATATCTGAGCACCTGCTCATATTCGGCCCTGGCGGCCTGCGCGCGGGTTTTATTGTCCCCGTCGGCCTTATTGACCAAAATAGCGTCCGCCGTTTCTATAACGCCTTTCTTTATGCCCTGAAGGTCGTCCCCCGCGCCGGCAATGGTTATAACAAGGAAAAAGTCCACCATTGCGCGCACTGAGGTTTCGTTCTGGCCCACGCCCACGGTTTCAACAAGAATGGTATCGAATCCGGCCGCTTCGCAAAGGAGCATGGTTTCGCGGCTTTTGCGCGTTACCCCGCCCAATGTTCCGCCGGAAGGAGACGGGCGTATGAACGCTTCGTTCCTTCTTGAAAGGCGTTCCATGCGCGTTTTGTCGCCCAGTATGCTGCCGCGTGAGATGCTGCTTGTCGGGTCCACGGCAAGCACAGCAACCTTCCTCCCCTTATCGCAAAGCATATTGCCGAAGCACTCTATAAACGTGCTTTTACCGGCCCCGGGCACGCCCGTTATGCCAACGCGTACGCTGTTACCGGTATAGGGCAAAATGCGGCGGATTATTTCCTGTCCCAATGCGAAATGCTTTTCGGAATTGCTTTCCACAATGGTTATGGCCTGCGCCAAAATGCGGCGGTTGCCGCTGAGCACGCCCTGAACATACTCCTCCACGCTCATCTGCTTACGCGAAAAGGGGCGGGGCGCAGTTTCCTGCACTCCGCTGCCTTCTATCCCCGGCATAACGCTGGAAGCGAATTCGCTCCCCGCACCGTCCGGAGTCCATTCGGGTTTATAGTTTTCCTTGTTCTCTGCCATTTTTATTTGGTGTAGCCAAGGCGCTCGTTAAGCTTATTTAGCATTTCTTCCGCGGCCTCGGGTATGCGGGTACCGGGCCCGAATATGCAAGCCGCGCCGGCCTTATACAGGAAATCGTAATCCTGCGGCGGGATAACGCCGCCCGCTATTACCATTATGTCCTCGCGGCCAAGCTTCTTCAGCTCTTCCATCAGCTGCGGCAGCAGCGTCTTGTGTCCGGCGGCAAGGGAACTCATGCCAACGATATGCACGTCGTTATCCACGGCGTCGCGCGCGGTCTCGGCAGGGGTCTGGAACAGGGGACCTACGTCCACGTCAAAGCCCATGTCCGCATAAGCGGTAGCGACTACCTTCGCGCCGCGGTCGTGACCATCCTGGCCCATCTTGGCGACCATTATGCGGGGTCGGCGGCCTTCGCGCTTTTCGAATTCATCGGTCATCTTCCTTACGCGCTCTATCGCGGCGGTATCGGAAGATTCCTTGGAATATACGCCGGAAATGGAGCGTATAACGGCCTTATGGCGGCCGCAGACCTTTTCTACTGCCATAGATATCTCTCCCAGGCTTGCGCGCGCTCGGGCGGCCTCAACGGCCAGCTCAAGCAGGTTGCCTTCTCCCGTTTCAACGGACTTGGTGATCGCGTCAAGGCACTGCTGAACCTTTGCATTGTCGCGGTTGGCGCGCAGCTTATTCAGCCTTGCTATCTGCGCCTCGCGCACGGCGGTGTTGTCAACTTCAAGAATGTCTATTGCATCCTCGTGCTCAAGCTGCATATAGTTCAGGCCGACTATATTCTCGCGGCCGGAGTCTATGCGGGCCTGACGGCGCGCGGCGGCTTCTTCTATTCTCATCTTGGGCAGGCCGGTTTCTATTGCCTTGGCCATGCCGCCCAGCTTTTCAACCTCCTGTATATGGCCCCAGGCGCGCTTTATCAGCTCATCGGTCAGGGCTTCAACATAGTATGAACCGCCCCAAGGATCAACCACCTTGCAAACGCGGGTCTCGTCCTGAATATAAAGCTGAGTATTTCTTGCTATGCGCGCAGAGAAGTCCGTTGGCAGGGCAATGGCTTCGTCAAGGGCGTTGGTGTGCAGGCTCTGCGTATGGCCAAGCGCGGCAGCCATGGCTTCCATGCAGGTACGGCCAACGTTGTTGAACGGATCCTGCGCGGTAAGGCTCCAGCCGGAGGTCTGGCAATGCGTCCTCAGCGCCATGGACTTATCAAGCTTCGGCCCGAATTCCTTTATTATCTTGGCCCACAGCACGCGGCCCGCGCGCATTTTGGCAACCTCCATAAAGTAATTCTTGCCCATGCCCCAGAAGAAGGACAGGCGGGGCGCGAACGCATCTATATTCAGCCCGGCGGCGATACCGGTGCGGATGTATTCAAGGCCGTCCGCAAGGGTGTAGCCAAGCTCTATATCCGCCGTTGCGCCGGCTTCCTGAATATGGTAGCCGGAGATGGAGATGGAGTTGAACTTTGGCATATACTTCGCAGTGTAAGCAAAAATATCGCCTATTATGCGCATGGAGGTCTTGGGAGGATAGATGTAAGTATTCCTCACCATGAACTCCTTGAGTATGTCGTTCTGTATTGTACCGGCCAACTTGGACTTATCAACGCCCTGCTCCTCGGCAGCCAGAATGTAGAACGCCATTATGGGCAGCACCGCGCCGTTCATGGTCATGGAAACGGACATCTGGTCAAGCGGAATGCCCTTGAACAGTATTTCCATATCCAGTATGGAATCAACGGCAACGCCGGCCTTACCAACGTCGCCAACCACTCTGGGATGATCGGAATCGTAGCCGCGGTGGGTAGCAAGGTCAAACGCTATTGAAAGGCCCTTCTGACCGGCGGCAAGGTTGCGCCTATAAAATGCATTGGATTCTTCCGCGGTGGAGAAACCGGCATACTGGCGAACGGTCCACGGGCGGGTGACGTACATTGTGGGGTACGGCCCGCGGAGGAAAGGCGGCAGACCGGCGGTATAACCGGTGTGCACGGCGTCCTTAATGTCCGCACGGGTATAGTTGGGCTGAACGTCTATCTGCTCCATGGTATGGGTGACCAGTTCTTCAACGCTCATGCCGGTTTCGGCCTTAACGCGCGCGGCCCACTGCTCCTTTGTTTCCTTTTCAATGCAGGGAGCGGTAAAATCTACTTTCGAAAAATCGGGTCTTGTGCTCATATCAGCCTATCCCCCTCTCGGACTGTATCTTTTTAAGTATCTCAAGGCAGTTTGCTTTAACGTGAATGTATTCATCCACGCCCGCCTCGTCATAGCTGGGCTTGAACTCGGCCGCAGGCGCGCCCGCAAGCATAACCAGCATATTCGGCGCCTTTTCCTTTATGCCCTTTGCAATGGCGGGAACAAGTTCCGGATAAGTATCATCGGTGGAGCAGATAACGGCCACGTCCGCGCCGCTTTCCACCGCCGCCTTAACGGCGCAGTTGGGGCATTCAAAGCCGTCGTTGCCAATAACGTTTATGCCGCCCACCTCAAGGAACCCGCGCGAGAAATCCGCCCTGGCCTTATGCTGGGGGATCGGCCCCATGTTCACAAGGAACGCGCTCAGGCGCTTGCCGGTCTTTTCCGCCGCATCGTCGGTAGCCTTGCGCAGCGCTTCAAACTGCTCCGTCCAGCGGTGCTGTTCGATGGGTTCAATGTGCATGGCCATGCTGCCGCCGCAGCAGGGCTGTCCAGCGGGCTTTGCAGCCCTTTCGAGCGGCTTTTCGCTCATGTTGGCATACATATTGGTGCCCACGGCCCTGTCCGCACGGGTAGCCAGCTTCTTAAAGCGCTCGTTGAGCACCTTTTTAACTTCGGCCTGTATTTCGCCCTTTTCAAGCATGGCATACATGCCGCCGTTAGCCTCTATTTCCTTAAATTTATCGGATATCGCCTTTATCAGCTCTCCGGTAAGGGTTTCAACATACCAGCTTCCGCCTGCGGGATCCACAGGATGCAGCAGGTCGAATTCCTCACGCAGCATAAGCTGCAGATTGCGCGCTATCCTCTTGCTGGTTTCATCGCTTTCGCCGATGGCTTCATCAAGCGGGGAAACGCTCATGGCGTTTATTCCGCCAACAACGCCGGAGAAAGCTTCCGTGGTGGTACGCAGAATATTTACATAGGGATCAAACACCGTTTTGGTGAACGCGGAAGTGCGGGCATAAACGTCCGCCTTGGCGGCCTCGTCACCCGCGCCGTATGCGCGCGCCATGCGCGCGTACACAACGCGCATCGCCCTAAGCTTGGCTATTTCCATGAAGAAGTTGGAACCGAGGGACACGGAAAGGCGAATGCTCTTAGCAGCATCGTCCGCACTTATGCCGCGCTCCATCATGGCGGCGATATAATCGCTGGCGGTGGCTATAACATAAGCCGCTTCCTGCACGGCAGTAGCGCCGCCGTTGGCGTATACGTTGCCGTCCGCTATAACGGTGCGCAGCTTGGGTGCATTCTCCTTGGCGAACTTTACGGATTCCGCCATGTCGTCATACGCCTTTTCAAGCGTTTTGCCTATGCCGCCGCGCAGCGCTATCATGCCGATGGGGTCCGCGCCGAAGCAGCCTTCCGCCTTATCAAAGTCCTTAACGGCGGCCTTGGCAAGCTTCAGCTTGCTTATGGCGGAGCCGCCTGCGGTTACGTGCAGTCCGGCCGCGGGCAGCACAACGCCTTCAAACAGCTTTGCCATGTCCGCTTCGTTTTCTACCTTTACGCCGCCGCACAGCTTAACGTTAACGGCGGTAGCGCCGCGGTCAAGCTCATGCAGTATCTGCTTATTGGCCTGCGCCGGATCAACGGCGTTCACTTCCTGTGCTATCGCCCATGGGTGATCCATATAGCCCGCGGGGTCGGTGCCGCGCAGATAGTCGCCCTCGCCGGGGCGTTCGGGGTTGGCGGAATAGTCCGCATCGGTATATATGGGCTTAAGGGTTATGCCCTCATATGTTTTGGTGAGCAGCTTTTTATCAAAATCCGCACCCTTGAGCGATTCTATCGCCGCGGCCTTCCATTCGTCATAGGTAGGCACGGGGAATTCGTCAAGAGACGGCCTGGTGAACAGGTTTTCTTCGTTTGCCATTGTATAAATATCCTCCTTGGCTTAAACGGGGAAATTGCCGTGCTTCTTTTCGGGACGGGTTTCCTTTTTGCTTTCAAGCATGGCAAGGGCGCTGGCTATATGCACGCGGGTAAGCGCGGGCTCTATAACGTCGTCCACAAAGCCGCGGGATGCCGCCTGATAAGGATTGGCAAAGTTCTTGCGGTATTCCTCTATCATCTGCTTGCGGGTCTCCTGCGGGTTCTCGCTGGCCTCTATTTCCTTGCGGTAGACTATGTTGGCCGCGCCGTCCGGACCCATAACGGCTATTTCCGCCGTGGGCCATGCGAACACCATGTCCGCGCCAAGGTCCTTGGAGCACATTGCAAGATACGCTCCGCCGTAGGCCTTGCGGGTAACTACGGTTATCTTGGGGCAGGTAGCCTCGGAATAGGCATAGAGCATCTTCGCGCCGTGGCGGATTATTCCGCCGTATTCCTGGTTCACGCCGGGCAGGAAGCCGGGAACGTCAACAAAGGTGATGAGCGGTATATTGAAGCTGTCGCAGAAGGAGATGAACCTTGCGGCCTTATCGGAAGCATTTATATCCAGGCTGCCGGCCATAACGGTGGGCTCGTTGGCCAGTATGCCAACGCTCTTCCCGCCAACGCGGCCAAAGCCGGTTATCATATTTTTCGCATAGTAGGGCTGCACCTCGAAGAAGTCGCCGTCGTCAACAACGCTCTTTATAACGGTCTTCATTTCGTAAGCCTTGTTGCTGCTTTCGGGCATTATCTCGTTCAGGTTTTCGCATACCCTGTTCACATCGTCTCCTGAGTACCTTACAGGGGCGCTCTCGCGGTTGGAAGAAGGCAGGAAGCTTACAAGGCGCCTTATGCCCTCAAGCGTCTGATATTCGTCGGGATATACAAAGTGCGCCACGCCGGACTTCTGGTTATGCACCATTGCGCCGCCAAGGGCTTCGCTGGTGACTTCCTCGCGGGTAACGGTCTTTATTACCTGCGGGCCGGTTATGAACATGTAAGAGGTCTTATCGGACATGAATATGAAGTCCGTAAGCGCGGGGGAATACACCGCGCCGCCTGCGCAGGGGCCCATTATGGCAGATATCTGCGGCACCACGCCGGATGCAATGGTATTGCGGAAGAATATGTTGCCGTAGCCGGAAAGCGCGTCAACGGCTTCGGGTATTCTTGCTCCGCCGCTGTCGTTAAGGCCTATCACGGGCGCGCCCATCTTCAGCGCAAGGTCAAGCACCTTGCATATCTTCTTTGCATGCATTTCGCCCAGCGAACCGCCCACAACAGTGAAATCCTGTGCGAAAACATACACGAGCCTGCCGTCTATCATGCCGTAACCGGTAACCACGCCGTCGCCGGGGGCCTTGGCGTCGTAGCGGCTTTCAACGAATGCGTCAAGCTCAACAAAGCTGCCCTGATCCAGCAGGTAGTTCAGCCTTTCGCGGGCGGTCAGCTTGCCGGAATCATGCTGCTTGGCTATGCGCTTTTCCCCGCCGCCGGCAGCGATCCTGTCCTTCTTCTCGTAAAGCAGATCTATCTTGTTTCCCATCTGTTTTTCTCCTTAATTTATGTTGTACCTGTAATTTTTTATTTTCTTTCGGTAAGCTCCAGCAGCACGCCCGCAGAAGCCTTGGGGTGCATGAAGGCTATGCTTGCTCCGCCCGCTCCGTAACGGGGGGCGTTATCTATCATGCGGAAGCCCTTTTCCTGCATTTCGGCTATGGCAGCCTTTATATCGGGAACGCGGATAGCAATATGCTGTATGCCGGTGCCCTTCTTTTCTATGAACTTAGCTATGGGGCCGTCCTCGGTGGTACTTTCAAGCAGCTCCAGCTCGCTGTCTCCGCAGGGATAGAACTCCACGCGCACCTGCTGCTCCTTAACTTCCTCTATGCCGGTGCTCTTAAGGCCGAGCGCCTCATAAAACGGCCTCATTTCGTCAAGGCTGTTTACCGCTATACCTACATGGTCGATCCTGAGTGGTTCCATACTGTACCGTCCTTTCTATGCGTTAAAGCAGAATATATCTATGCTATAATTCTACACTATTTTTCTTCGTTTGGGTATACATATCCCACCTGTCGATTTTTCAACAGGTGGGATATGGTAATTTTACTTGTTAAGCAGCTCGTCTGCAAACCTGAAGCCGGCTTCCGCGCACTTCATGTTCTTTTCTATGAAGCGGGGGAACTGCTCCTTGAGCGATTCAAGCGCGCTCTCGCGCCTTACAAGGCCGGTATAGCCAACCAGGAAGGATACGGCTATAACGTTTGCGCCCTGGGGATTTATCTCATGCGCGGCATGCAGAATGGGAACCTTTATAACGTTCTTGCCGCTGCCGTCGGTATGCATGGAAGAATCCACGAATATGACCGTTTTATCGTCCGCCGCAAGGCCATAGGTCTTGAATGCGTCGTCCGTGAGGCACAGCAGGTAATCCGGCGTGGTCGCCTTGGGATAATCGATAGGCTCCTCGCTTATTACCACTTCTGCTTTGGAGGAGCCGCCGCGGGCTTCGGGGCCGTAGCTCTGGCTCTGTATGGCATACTTGCCGTCGTGCACGGCGGCCGCGGCCAATATTATACCGGCAGAGATTATGCCCTGTCCGCCGGAACCGCTGAAACGGAATTCAATACGCTTACCCATTATTTCTTTCCTCCGGCCTTCATAATTACTTCATCATAAGCCTCGGTATATTCCTTGGCTTCCTTGTTAACAAATTCGCCTATGACGAACGGCTTGTCGTATTCCGTTACGCCGGGCTTAAGCATGGTGCAGTCGTCGCGCAGCCTTTCCATCATGGATACAGCATCGCCGATCTTGTTCCTGCGGCCGTAATAGGTGGGGCAGGTGGACAGGCACTCAACAACGGAGAAGCCCTTATGCTCTATTGCATGCTTTATATAATTCTTTGTCTGCATCGCATGATACACGCTGCCGCGGGCAACATAGGTCGCGCCTGCGCCGCCGGCCAGATTCACCAAATCGAACGGGCGGTCGATATTGCCGTAAACGGCGGTGGTGGCGAACTTACCGGTAGGAGTCATGGGCGAGAACTGGCCGCTGGTCATGCCGTAGATGCAGTTGTTGACTACCACAAGCGTTATGTCAACATTCCTGCGGCAGGCATGGATAAAGTGGTTGCCGCCTATTGCTGTGGCGTCGCCGTCGCCGGAAATCACTATGACATGAAGATCGGGGTTAGCCATCTTTATGCCGGTAGCAAACGGGAGCGCGCGGCCGTGCGCAGTGTGCAGGGTATCGAAATCCATGTATCCGGGTGCGCGGGAGGAGCAGCCTATGCCGGAGACTATAACGGTCTTGTCGCGGTCAAGGCCCAGCTCATCTATGGCGCGGATTATGTTCCCCATCACGATGCCGTTGCCGCAGCCGGGGCACCAGATATGGGGCATATGGGACTCTCTGAGGTAATCTTGTACGTTCGTCATTTTGAAATCACCGCCATTACGTCGTTGTAAAGTTCTTCGGTCTTGAACAGCTCGCCGGAAGCCTTAGCTATCAGGCTGACCTTGGCCTTGCCTTCGGTGTAGCGTTCAACCTCGCCCACATACTGGCCAAGGTTCATTTCGGGAACGATTATGTTCTTCACGTTCTCGTTAAGCAGGGACTGATATTCCGTCTTGGGGAACGGCCAAAGCATCTTCACGGTGAAAAGGCCCGCCTTGATGCCTTCGCTGCGCAGCCGCTTGACTATGTTCATGGAAGTCCTGGCCACGGAACCGTACGCCACGAATATATGCTCTGCATCGTCGGTCATGTACTTTTCGTTTATGGCGAAGTTGGGATCGTTCTCCTTCACCTTGCCGTTTATGCGCGCCATCAGCTTTTCATGCACAGCGGGGGTGTTGGTGGGGAAGCCGGTCTCGCCATGGGAAAGGCCGGTCACGTGGAAGTGATAGCCTTCGCCGTAGGCCGCCATCGGGGGAACCATGCTGCCTTCTTCAACCTTGTAGGGCAGATAGTCCTTGCCGGGCACCTCGGTGGGATGCACGCGGTTGACTATTTCATAGTCGTCCTCAAGCGCAACGCCCTCGCGCATATGCGCAATGACCTCATCCGTCATCAGCAGCACGGGCGTGCGGTACATTTCCGCAAAGTTGAACGCCTTTATGGTCAGCTCATACATTTCCTTAACGGAGCTGGGGCAAAGGGTTATCATGGGATGGTCGCCGTGCGTACCCCAGCGGGCCTGCATCACGTCGCCCTGTGCGGGGGAGGTGGGAAGGCCGGTGGAGGGGCCTGCGCGCATTATCATGGCAACAACTATGGGCAGTTCCGCCATGGCAGCGTAACCTATAAGCTCCTGCTTAAGGGAGAAGCCCGGGCCGCTGGTGGCAGTCATTGCCTTTTTGCCGGCCAGGCTTGCGCCGCAAACGGCCGCTATGGAAGCGATCTCGTCCTCCATCTGAAGGAACTTGCCGCCTACTTTGGGGAGCAGTATGCTGGACTGCTCGGCTATTTCCGAGGAAGGGGTTATGGGGTAACCCGCAAAAAGACGCATGCCCGCCTTTATTGCGCCCATAACGCAGGCTTCATTGCCCTGCAGCAGAATTGCCTTGCTCATTTGTCGCCCTCCTTAATCACTTTGATCGCCAAATCAGGGCAGCGCAGCTCACACATATAGCAGGCTATGCATTCATCCTGATTAACCACCGTGGCCTTCTCCGTTTCTTCGTCAAGGCCAAGCACCTTCTTGGGGCAGAACGCCGCGCATATGCCGCAGCCCTTGCACCATTTCCGGTTGATTTCGATTCTGTTCATCAATACAAACCTCTGCAATCATTTTGGGCAGAGCGTACAGTACCAACTCCGCCATGTATGATTGTACTGCATATCCGTTAAAATGTCTACAAATTTTTTATATTTTTATTCATTCATGATAGCTGGCGGCGTTTTTAGCCAAATGCATAATTTTAGCTTATTTCTCTGGATTTTAGTATTTTAGCCTCCACGGATTCCCGTATTCTTGTATCCTTGTATACAGCATAATCATTTTATATTTTGGTATAATTATGCATTATTTTTTACAGCGAAACAAAATGCGGCAGCAACATAAGCCGCCGCCGCAAAGCAAATCATACGTTCAGTTTTATCAATAATTGTCGGCCTTTATTTCAAAGTAAGCCTTGGGGTGCGCGCACACGGGGCAAACCTCCGGCGCCTTGGTGCCGATGTGTATATGGCCGCAGTTGCTGCATTTCCAAACAACTATGCCATCCCGCTCGAACACCTTGCCGTTTTCAATGTTATCTATCAGCTTATTGTAGCGTTCTTCATGCTCTTTCTCTATCTTGCCGACCGCCTCGAACAGATACGCAATGTGGTCAAAGCCTTCTTCCTTGGCCACGGCCGCAAACTGAGCATACATATCCGTCCATTCATAGTTTTCGCCTGCAGCAGCATCCTTCAGGTTTGTCAGCGTATCAGGCACCTTGCCGTCGTGTAGCAGCTTGAACCACATTTTTGCATGTTCCTTTTCGTTGCCGGCGGTTTCTTCGAATATGGCTGCTATCTGGTTATAGCCTTCCTTCTTGGCGGCGGACGCATAGTAGGTATACTTATTCCTGGCCTGGCTTTCGCCCGCAAACGCAGCCATCAGATTCGCTTCGGTCTTGCTTCCCTTGAGTTCCATTTTTAATTTTCTCCCTTCAATTTCTTTTCATCGTTTTATATTCTGTCTTTTTTCAGCGGTATTCATTCCGCTGCGTTTGGGCGCACCGTGCGCATATTCCGGAAAACAGCATGCTCACGCCGTCCACATATATGTCGCGCTGCGCATTGGCTGCCGCGCAAACATCCGGCAGCGGCACCATTATATCGAACATTCTGCCGCAGCAGGAGCATACGGCGTGGTTATGATGCACGATGTTGCCATCGAACCTGTCCGCCCCGTTCGGATTGGAAATTTTGAGCACCTTGCCCGCAGCCGCAAGCTGATTAAGGTTGCGATACACGGTTGCAATGCTTATGTTCGGGTCCTGCCCCTTCACCATCTCGTGCAGCTCGTCCGCCGTGGGATGAACAGGATTCGTCCTGAGCGTGTTCAGTATTATTTCCCTCTGCCGGGAATAGATCATGCGTTTTCCTCCTCTTTCAATATTAGTAACAGTTCTTAATCTTATTATATTTATTTTGTGCTCATTGTCAAGAGCTTTTATAAAAAAGCCGCCGAATTTTTTCGGAGGCAATTTTCAGGAGGAATTATTATTCTATTCGCCTGCTCTCGGCAGCAGCTCGCGCGGTTCCTTGCCAAGGTAGCGCAGCACGCACACGATAACGCCGCCCATGAACAGCACAAGCGCCGCCGCAATGGCAACCGCGCTCACGGTGTTCTTTGCACCGAGCGCGAACTCAACTTCAATGTTCGTGTTCTCGGTAAGATAGGCGCTGAACGCCTGGAACTCTTCCGGAACGGTATCGGCGGAGGCGATTATGCTTTCGCCAACGCGCTGCGTCAATGCATGGCCAACGTATGCGCCCACGCCCACGCCAACAATGGCTATCATCGCCGCGCACAGCACAACGGTTATTGCCGCTCGGGCTTTGCTGCACCCAAGCAGGCGCATCGTGCCTATGCTTTGCTTTTGGGACAATGCATAGAAGAACGCCAGCAGCAGCGCCGCTATAACCAGCAGGGAGGATGACAATATCAGCAGCAGCTCCGCCGTGCCGGAAAGCGCCTCAAGGCTGGGCTGTATGCGGGAATAGCCCTGGTCATAGAACGTGAACCGCGCCTCATAATCCCCGTTCTTTGCACCGGTTATGCCCAACTCGTTCATCCGCTCAAGGAACGGCTCTATTTTGCCGTTTTCTATACACAGCGTCATAAGCGCGCCGGTAACGGGGCGTTCTTCCTCCGCAGGGGCGTTTTCAAGCGATTTTTCCGGAATATATATCGTGTTCCACGGCACACTGAGCGCCGAACGTGAAACCGTTGAGCTGCCGGTTATTGGGCGCACGTCGTATATGCCGACCACTTCGTATTCCCCGCTGTCGAAGAAATGGTTCGGGTCTGTGTATGTATAATACGGCTTAAGCGTTGACCCCCACATGGTTGCGTTGGTAAAGAAGCCGAATTCGTAAAAGCTAAAGTCAATCTTGTCCCCAATGGTCCAGTTCTGCACCTTTGCAAGTTCCTTGCTTATCATGCATACCTTTGCGCCGGAAGCGTATTCTTCCTCCGTAATGCTGCGGCCTTTTTTCATGAACATGTTGCCCAAGTGGAACGCCGGCACGCCGCTTATATCATTGGTGGTCATAACGGCGAAGGAGCGGGAATTTATGCGGTACGCGCGCGCCAGTTGGTCAAACTTTTCCTTCAGCTCCGGGTTCGCCAGCACGTCTTCATATCGATATATCGCAAACGGCTGTTCGTCCGTCCAGTCATATAGAGCATATTCGTCGTACCCTACCCTGTATCTGTAATACCAATTCACAAACAGGCGGTCATCTTCATATCTTAGCCAATCCACTTTGAATTTGCCGTCTTTTGTTTTCTTCCCTTCGTCTCCCAATGCGCCCAAGTACCCGCTTATTATGTATTCCGTATTAGGTTCTATCACTATGCAGTTCGGCGGGGTTCCCTCCCCGTTAAGCCTGCTCAGAGCGTAGTCCAGATCCTTATTCGCATTTGTTTCATATGTGATTATAAAGAAATCCAACTCATTGAAGAAAAACGATTCTGTGGCGGATTCTATAACATCCACATTATAAATACGCGCCCCCCACGCTCCGCTCATCTCGCTGCGATCACGATGGACATAATCATGATAGGTTAGTCTGTAATTTCCATCGTCCACGAAATCAACATCGTCCCATGGTTTATCCACTTCTTTTACCTTTTGATGTTCCGGCACAAGCTTAAACCGGAATACGTCATAGTTTGAAAACGCTTCCTTCCCATTTTTTGCACTTGCTATATTTTCATCGCTGTATGCCCCGTAGCGCGCGCGCAGTTCGTATTTAATAACGCTCGGCGCGGTCACAATGGGCTTTATATCGTATCCGTTAACGGTAATGTCATGATATCCGGCGTAATCCTCCGCCGTGCTTACGTCCGCAATAAGGTTGCCGCGGCTGTCCACGTCCGCATATAGTTCCATCACGGCTATGGTGCTGTATGTTTCCTGCGCAAGGCGAATGTTTTGGCGGCTGTTATCATAAAGATTAAGGCTCACGCAAAAAAACGCCGTAAGCAGCGCCAGTATCAGCAGATACAGAACCGTGCGCATTGGTTTACGGAATATTTGGCGCAGATGCATGGACAACATCATAATCTCCTCCTAAAAAACAATTCTCGCTTAGCTAAACCAAGGGTGGAGTTATCCACCCTTGTAATAGTACATATATCAGTTTTCCGGTGCAGCCGTTCCCTCCGGTGCAGGGGTATGCCCGCACTCTATCATGCTGTAAGTAACCGTATCTCCGTCCACGGATTCAACCGTCCAGCTCGGGTCGGGTGTTTCCGTAGGGAAGTCCACCTTCCATACCGCTTTAACGTCGGGTGCACCTTCAGGATTAATTTCGCACTTAACAAATTCATATTCATAGTCATGAGCATAGTTTAATTGCGGTGTAGGAGTTGGTTTAATAGTTGCGTCAGGAGTCATTTTCTCAGTAGGTGTAGGTTCCTCGATTATCTGCTGCTGTGTGCAGGCGATTAGAACTGCAAGCAAAGCAACGCATAAAGCCAGACACAATACTTTATATTTCATTCTGCACCTCTCAATTTCTGTTCAAGCGGGAAAAATCCCCGCTTGAACTTGTACTATTTTACTTAATGGTCACATTCAATATTCGTATGGGTTACAGTATCAACGAAATGCTCGTTGCAGTTTGCGTTTGAACAAACCCAAAGCTCGTCAACCTTATACATCTCCTTTACATCTTGTCAACCAGAGACTTTCTTGCAGGACACGAACGTGTATTTATAATCATACGCATCAGTCCTTTCTGAAACATACATGCGGCGACCGCATTGCGGGCATCCTTCATATCGCGCAAAGGAGGTCGTTGCAAATGCCATGATCACCATTCTGTGCTTTCATATTACCATACGTTTCCAGATTTGTAAAGCTAATTTGCGGCATAAATAAAATATATTTTTTGCCTGATAGTCTGGATTTTTTAGCGCTAATTTAATTAGTATAGCATACTTTTGATAAACTTTTCAAGCCTGCTGCAATGCAATTAAAAAGAACCCCGAATCGCTTCGGAGTTCTTCATTTTTGCCTTTTCTAATTCACCGATATACCGCTGCGCGGAACAAAGGGGATTAGCCCCAAAGGTGGGGGGACGTTCTGCGTCCGCCAAAAAACGGAGGCTTGTGGGTTTTAAGCTGTCAGCTTACCTTCCCTTGCGCGCCTGGAAGCAGGCGGAGCAATAGATGGGCCTGTCGTTCTTGGGAACGAAAGGAATCTTGGTGGGCGCGCCGCACGCCGCGCAAACGGCGTCGTACATCTCACGCTCGCCGGAGCGCTGGGACTTACGAGCGTTCCTGCACGCCTTGCAACGGATGGGCTCGTTCTGGAAGCCTTTTTCGGCATAGAATTCCTGCTCACCGGCCGTGAATACGAATTCAGCGCCGCAATCCTTGCATACCAATGTCTTGTCCTGGAACATGTGTGTGTTTCCCCTTGTAAATATTATTTATTTGGCTGTACCAAACTTCGGCTGACCTGGTCTTTGCCCCCACACTCGCCGCCCGGGGCTTCCGCTACTGAGCGTAATTGCCTCCCACTACCGGCCCTCTCGCGCGTTATGCGCGGACGGACTTACATCTAAGCCGCACCATGCTCACGGGCGCTTTGGCCCGCTTATGTGGATCGTTTCGCCTGCGACTGGCATCGACTTTCAACCACAGACCCGAAGCGTTGGTATAACTTTGTCTATTATATTGCACCCATCCAAAAAGTGCAAGCAGTTTAAGCCGCAGAAAAATAATATATTCTGCTTATCTGTGGGGCATTTCGTCATACGCCGCGCGCGGGCCGCCAACGTATTTGGGCCGTGTGCGCGCCATGGTAACGTTTGCTTCGCCTATATGGCGCGTTTTTGCGTGAACGGGCACCACCACCGGATGCATATGCATGCCAATAAACGTGCCGCCTATGTCCATGCCGGCGCTTGCCCTGCCGCGCAGATCCTCCACCATAACATGGTCGTCAAAGCGCGCCACCGCCTCCATTGAGAATGCGCCGCCCGCATGCAGCTGCGGCTTCACCCAAACCTGCTGAAGGTGATACTTTTCCATGCATTCGCGCTCCACAACAAGGCAGCGGTTAAGATGCTCGCAGCACTGCACCGCAAGATACAGCCCGTGTTCCTTTATTTTGGGCAGCACGGCGTCCATTATGGCCTTCGCGGCTTCCACGCTGGAGCCCGTGCCTATAAGCTTGCCCATCACTTCGCTTGTCGAGCAGCCTATAACCAATATATCGCCCTTTTTAAGCGTATCCGCAGCCTCAAGCAGTTCGTCTATCGCGGCGTTAGCCTGGGCATTTATGCTTTCATATGCACTCATAAGTTTTTCCTCCTGTTTTTCCTTTATAAGCGGGATTATTATAGCACAAATGCGCAGCCGTAGCAAAATAATATATACTGCCGTTGAAAAAAGGTATCAAAGCGTGCTATAATCCAATCAATCCACTTTGTTAAAGGAGATTCTCATGAAAATCACAGAAGTCCGTCTCGGCATGATATCCGTGCCGCTGCGCGTTCCCTTCAAGACCGCTCTGCGCTCCGTAAACAGCGTAGAGGATGTGGTGGTAGAAATACACACCGATACCGGAGCCGTCGGCTACGGCGAAGCACCACCCACCGGCGTTATAACCGGCGATACCACCGGCGCAATAATCGGCGCCATGAAGGATCACATTATAAAGACCCTTGTCGGCCGCGATGTGGACGATTTTGAAAGCGTTACCAAGGCGCTCAACGGCTGCATAGTGCATAACACTTCCGCCCGCGCGGCGGCGGACATGGCGCTGTGGGATCTTTACGGCCAGCTGCACAATATCCCCGTGTACAAGCTGCTTGGCGGCGGACGCAGCAGCATAGTGACCGATATCACCATAAGCGTAAACAAGCCCGAGGAAATGCAGCGCGACGCTATAAACGCCGTGGAACGCGGCTATGATTGCCTTAAGGTAAAGGTCGGCAGCGATCCTTCGCTGGACGTTGCACGCCTGAGCGCCATACGCGAGGTTGTGCCCAAGGATATCTGCATCCGCATAGACGCCAACCAGGGCTGGACGCCCAAGCAGGCCGTGCGCATACTGAACGACATGCAGGACCGCGGCCTTGACATAGAATTTGTCGAGCAGCCGGTAAAAGCGCTGGACTTCGACGGCATGAAGTACGTTACCGAGCGCAGCTATGTGCCGGTATTGGCGGACGAGAGCGTATTCAGCCCCGCTGATGCGCTGAAGATAATGCAGATGGGCGCGGCGGACATGGTGAACATAAAGCTCATGAAGTGCGCCGGCATAACAAACGCCCTCAAGATAGCTTCCGCTGCGGAAGTTTACGGCGTTGAGTGCATGATAGGCTGCATGCTGGAAGCAAAGATAAGCGTTACTGCGGCGGTGCATCTTGCCTGCGCAAAGAGCATAATAACCAAGATAGACCTGGACGGTCCCGTGCTTTGCAAGGAAGACCCCATCATCGGCGGCGCAGTATTCAACGAAAAGCTTATCTCGCTGCCCAATGAACCCGGCCTTGGCATAAAGGGCATAGAGGAAGGCAAAATACATTACATAGACTGATACCCCCTAACACTAAAAACACGAAGGAGGCTGTAACAATATGGATTATCGTGAACTGGCGGGCAATTCCGTATCGCTGCTCGGCTACGGATGCATGCGCTTCCCCACCAACGAGGCGGGCGAAATAGACGAACCGCGCGCGGAAAAGCTGCTGCTTAGGGCATATGAGCAGGGCGTGAATTATTTTGACGCTGCCTGGCCTTATCACAGCGGCAAAAGCGAAGCGTTCGTGGGTAGGGTGCTTGCCAAGCTTGACCGCGACAGTTTTTACATTGCAACCAAGCTGCCCATGTTCACAATAGAAAGCCTTGATCATGCGAAAGAGGTATTCAATACCCAGCTTGAGCATCTTCAAACTGACCACGTTGATTATTACCTTCTTCATTCGCTGGATGAAGCCAAATGGCAAAAGGTGCTTGACCTTGGCATTCTGCCGTTCCTTGAGGAGCAGCAAAGGCTTGGCCGCATAAAGAAGCTCGGCTTTTCTTTCCATGCGCCGTATGGTGTTTTCAAGCGCATAATAGACTACCGCAATTGGGACTTCTGCCAGATACAGTTCAACTATATGGATACCGAGCATCAGGCAGGGCTCAAGGGTCTTGAATACGCCGAAAGCAAGGGCGTTGGCATTGTTGTAATGGAACCCGTAAAGGGCGGCACGCTTGCCGCTCTCCCCTTATATGCTTCAGATCCGCTCATTGCGGCAGATCCCGGCAAATCCATGGCTTCCTGGGCGCTGCGCTACGTTGCCGGTTTTGACAACGTTAAGGTCATACTCAGCGGCATGAGCAACGAGGAACAGTTGGAAGATAATCTTTCCACATTCTCGCCCTATGTGCCGTTTACCGACCATGAAAAGGTTGCGCTGGACGCTGCCATAACCGCGCTCAAGGCCCGCCCGAACAACGGCTGCACGGGCTGCAAATACTGCCTGCCCTGTGCAAGCGGGGTCGAAATTCCGCGCGTGTTCCGCGTGTGGAATGATTTCCAGCGGTATCAGAACGAGGATGCCGCAGCTGCGGATTATGGCTACATTCCCGCGCTTGGCCGCGCGCAGAACTGTATCCGCTGCGGCATGTGCGAGGAGCGCTGCCCGCAGGGCATAAAGATACGCAATGATTTGAAAACCATCGCCGCTCAGCCCTGGGCAAACAAGGCATAATAAAACAAAGAAGTAAAAAGGCTGCCGTAAACGGCAGCCTTTTTTATGGCTCAAATCCCGCTCATCTGCTGCATTTCGCGCTTCAGTGTTTTCAAAATATGCTTTTCAAGGCGGGAAATGTAGCTTTGTGATATTCCCATCATGTCCGCCACCTGCTTCTGCGTCAGCTCGCTGCGCCCGCCAAGGCCGAAACGCAGTTCCATTATGCGCTTCTCCCGTGGGTTCAGCCTGTTCATGGCAATATTCAGCAATTCCTTATCCACCTCGTCCTCTATATCTCTGCAAACAAGGTCGTTATCCGTGCCGAGTATGTCCGAAAGCAGCAGTTCGTTGCCGTCCCAGTCTATATTCAGCGGCTCGTCAAGCGAAACTTCCATTTTCAGCTTGCTGCTGCGCCGCAGGTGCATCAATATCTCGTTTTCTATGCAGCGCGAGGCATACGTTGCAAGCTTTATCTTCTTTCCTGCGTCGAATGTGTTCACGGCCTTTATAAGTCCTATCGCGCCTATCGATATAAGATCCTCTATATTCACGCCCGTGTTTTCAAATTTGCGTGCAATGTATACCACCAGCCTTAAATTGCGCTCTATCAGCACGCGGCGCATGCTTTCATCCCCCGCCGCGAGCGCGCCTATGCATTCCGCCTCCTCCTGCTTGCTCAGCGGCGGCGGAAGCGCCTCGCCGGAGTTCACGTAATGCACCGGCATGCCAAGGCCAAGCGCGCAGTATATTTTCTCAATTATCCTGCGTATCAGTTCCCTCGCTTTGTTTAATATGTTCATAGGCTCTCCTTTGCTATATGATATGGCACAATGGCCTCCGCTCCGCGTATAGGTTCGGCGCTTATTGCAAGCAATGCGTCCGTATCCGCGCCGTCTATGCGCATTCTGTCCGGCTTCAGCGCGTATATTATTCCCCGCCCACTTACGGTCGATAGCGGCACGGGTATGCGCGCCTCGTTAAGCAGCGCCGGAATGTGCGCTATCACCACCGCCGCGCCCGTTACAGGCTCCGTCAAAAAACAGCCGGAATCCCTAAGCGCACATAGTTCGTATTCCGCGCCGTCTATACTTACATAAAGCCGCGCCATGCCTGCCGCAAGCGCCCTGCGCAGCCGGTAATGCCGCACAAGCCTTGGCATGAATACGGCTGCCGCGCCGCTTATCAGCAGCATACGCATGTATTTGGGCAGCAGTACCGCGCCGCCATAGTCAGCGCCGCCCAGCGCATATGCTGCCCCGCCCGCAAGCCACGCGCTTATCAGCACCGCCGCGGCGTTTTCCGCATATTGGCGTATATTTTGCGGCCTTATGAACAGCGCAAGCACAAGCCCAAGAGTCACCTTTGCGCCGAAGCTCCACAGCGCCGGCAGGCTCAGCGCAGCTATCGCATACGCGCAGCCTATCGCCCCGAATGCCGCAGTGCGCCGCAGGCTGCACGGCCTGCCCACAAGCGCCGCCGCCATGCGCAGCACGAGTATATCCATCAAAAGATTGTCCAGCGCATACAGCTCTATATACATGCACATCACCCGCGTATACATTACCATATGCATGCTTTTCATCGTGTAGAACAACCGCCGAAACAATGCGGCAATGTTGTCGATTAAATTTAAGCATAGCAAAACGGCGGCCTTTATGGCCGCCGCGCAATGCTTTTTCAGTGTGTAGTTATATATTCTATTATATCCCGCGCGGCATATTTGTTTATCTCCTGCCGCTGGCATGAATGCATATGCTCGCGCTCCGCTTCGCTTGAAAGCAGCTTTACCGCTGCTGCGGCATTTTCCGCCGCGTTGCGCCCGCTCAGCGAAAGCCCGTGCTTAACGAAGAAGCGCACGTTTTCTTCCTCCCAGCCCGGCAGCGGGGACATATGCACAAGCGCTATCTCCTTGACCGCCGCCTCTGTCGAGCTTAGTCCGCCGGGCTTGCTTATCAGCACGTCCGCCGCATCCATATATTCTGATACGCGCGTGGTGTACCCGGTGGCAAACAGCCGGCATTTGCCGCCGTATTTCTTTTCAAGCTCCGTGCGCAGTTCGTCATTGGTCCCGCACAGGGCAACTATCGCCGTATCACGGGGCATCATAGGCAGCAGCCGCTCCGTCAGCTCCTTCACGTTTCCAAAGCCCATGCTGCCCGTCATCATCATAAGTATCGGCACGTCCTGCGGCAGGCCAAGCCTTTCGCGCGCGGTGCGCTTATCCGTTTTTATTATCTTGTTTTCCGATACGGGTATTCCGCTTGGGATATACAGCCTGTTGGGCGCCTTCTTTTCATAATCCGCAACTATGTCCTTATGCGGCACAAAATATGCGTCAAGGCAGGTGTCGCTTACAAACGTTGTGTAGCAATAATCCGTTGCCACGAAATACCCCTTGAACGGCATTCCCCAGTTTCTCAGATAGCTCATTGCCTCCGCCGCGAAAACATGCGTAGCCACTACTGTATCCACGCCGTTTATGCTGCAGAATTTGGCTATTCTGTCCGCAAAGCCCGCGCTTTCATAGTATATTGCCGATTGATACGGCCCGTTCGCCATGCGCTCGGCTATGCGTTCCCCTGTTTTGAATATGCGTGGGTTATACAGCGCGCTGTTTATATGTATTTTCTTTATGCGTTCCGAACGGCGCGGGGAATCAAACATAAGCGTATCGGCTATTATCGCGCTTATACCGCGCGCCTCCGCCTGTTCCATCAGCGCCTTTGCCGCGCTGTTATGCCCTTCGCCGTTGTTGCTGGATAATATCAGCAGCTTCACTTATTCCGCCCTCCCTGCCTTGAGCTCATCCGCTTATACAGCCGCACGAGCCGCGGCCTATTATATCGCTGTATCATTATGAACGGAATGTTTGATAAGCCGTAAAGCACCGTTGCAACTATGCTCAGCCAGCCTGTCATCGTTATAAGCAGCACCGGGCTTATAACAAGCAGCGCCCAATGCACCGCCTCCGCCACGCAGGTTTCCCGCGCAAGCAATTCAAAATGCGCGCCGGATACATCTCCGCCAACGCTTTTGCGCACGGTTTTGTTTTGGGCGAAAGCGAATTTGCTCTTGTCCGGCATTTTGTCCTTCCATTTGGCAATGCCCAGCTTTTCGTAAACCTTGCCGTACTTTTCCCATGCATACGGCGCATATGGGAATTTTTCCGGATCGAACTTTGCGCGCGGCAGTTTTTCGCCCAAAATGTGCGCAAGTATGCCTATTATTCCCGCCGTTACAACAAACGCCAACACATTAAGCAATAATTCCTTCATCGTATAATACCACTCCTTATGCAATGGATTATACATTTACGCCCCGCCGTAAACCAGCCGGTTAAGATTGATAAAGAGTGAAATAATTGTGAATGTAAGCAAAAAGGAGCCTTTTACGGCTCCTTTAATATGCTTTGTCCGCTTATTCTCCGCGGTTTCTGAGGAAGCTGGGAAGATCCAGATTGTTCTTCTCCTTGGGGTTATACTCGGTCTTGTTCAGATCCTTGCGCGTAACGTGCGGGGTCACTTCCTCGCCGTCGGGCAGGGGAGCGGAGTATTCCGGCTTCTTCGTGCGGCGCTCGTACCATACTTCGGGCTCCTTCTGCTCGCTGCGCTGCGACTTCATGGAGCCTATCGTCTGGCGGACGGAGTTTTCGGGCTTTTTGTCCGCTACCTGGTCCGCGCCTTCAAAGCCGGTGGCTATAACGGTTATGCGTATTGCGTCGCCCAGCTCGTCGTCTATGCCCGCGCCGAATATGATATTCGCGCCGGGGTCGGCAAAGTTGCGGATGAATTCGGAAGCCTCGTTCACTTCCTTCAGGCCCATCTGCGGGCCGCCGGTGATATTGATTATCAAGCCGCGCGCGCCGTTTATGCTGGTTTCGAGCAGGCTGCTTTCAACGGCCTGCTTCGCGGCCTCTATGCCGCGGTTTTCGCCGGAGGCCATGCCTATGCCCATGTGCGCCATGCCGCGCTCGCGCATTATGGTGCGAATATCCGCAAAGTCAAGGTTTACTATGCCGGGCTGGGAAATAAGGTCGCTTATGCCCTGAATACCCTGGCGCAGCACGTCGTCCGCAATGCAGAACGCCTCGGTAAACGTTACGTTGTTCACCGTGTCAAGCAGCCTGTCGTTAGGAATTATTATAAGCGTATCAACGTTTTCCTTCAGGTTGGTTATGCCGTTTATGGCGTTGTTCATCCTTACCTTGCCTTCAAAACCGAAAGGCTTGGTGACCACGCCTATCGTCAATATGCCCAGTTCCTTTGCGCATGCGGCAACTATCGGCGCGGCACCCGTGCCGGTGCCGCCGCCCATGCCCGCGGTTATGAACACAAGGTCACTGTCCTTAATGGCTTCGGTTATGGCTTCGCGGCTTTCTTCCGCCGCCTTGCGGCCCATTTCGGGATCCGCTCCCGCGCCGAGGCCCTTCGTGGCCTTTTCGCCAATCTGAACCTTTTGCCCTGCGCGGGAATGATAGAGCGCCTGCTTATCGGTATTTACCGAAATGAACTCCACTCCCTTCAGGCCGTATTGTATCATGCGGTTCACGGCGTTGTTGCCCGCGCCGCCCACGCCAACCACCTTAAGTTGCGCAGGCTGGCTGCTTTCAAAATCCAGTCCAAACGGCATATATCATGTCCTCCTCATTATTTGAATAAGTCTATCAGCTTTTTGAATACGTTTTTACCCGGCCTTGCCCCCTCAAGCCTGCCGGCATTGTCCTCATCGGATGCATGCATCACGAAATCCATAACGGAAAATGCGCTTGCATAATTCGGCGAGGATAGTCTTGGCATCCAGGGCATCCTTACCTGAACGCTTGTGCCAAGCTCCTTTTCCATAAATTCGCAGCAGCCGCGCATAAGCGTTACCCCGCCGCCGCTCATATAAACCGGCAGCTTAGGCGTTATCTCAACGCCCATTTCGCCAAGCGCTTCCTTTATCAGCCGGCAAAGCTCACGCGTGCGTTCTTCTATTATATACTGTATCGCTTCGTGCTCAACATACATCATTCCCCCGCCGGGAACGCGTATAGTGTCTATACTGTCCTGATAATCAAGGGAATAAACATATCTGCGCTTAACGGTTTCCGCAACGGCTTCCTTTATGCCTATGCCGTAGCCAAGGTCTGACGTAAAGTGCGCCCCGCCAACGGCTATTGTACGCATGTCCATAAGCGCCGCGTTTTTAACCAGCGAAACATCCGTATGCGTAGCGCCCGAATCTATAAGCACAGCGCCCTCGCTGCGCTCGTTTTCGGGGATTACGAAAACGCCTTCGCTCAGCGGAACGGCAATGTACATGTCCGCATCAAGCCCAATGCGCAGCAGCGCGTCGCTCACAAGCTGCTTAAAGCGGTTGTCCACATAAAGGTGGGATACCTTTGCCGAAAAGCCTTCCGCCATAACGCCTATGGGCATGTCCGCCCTTACGGCGCCCTGAACGGTGAACTCAACAGGCGTTGAATGGATAAGCGAATATCCGTCCGGCGCCGCAAAGTCAAGCGAGGCATTTATAACGTCGTCTATGTCCCGGTGCGTTATTCGCCGCTGCTTGCCCTTGAAGTCCACTTCGCCCTGCTGCAGAATAAGCTTTGTAAACGGCGCGGGAACGCCAACGGATATATCGCGCACCCTGTGCCGCGCCTCCGCCTCTGCCGCGCCAAGCGCATCTATTATAGCATCTGCAAGCTGCTGCTCATCCTCGAACGCGCCGTGCTTATAGCCCGGGTATTCCTTTATGCCCGCGCCCTGCACAAGTATATTATCCCGCCCGTCCGTACCGCAAATAAGGCAGATGACCTTTGAACTGCCGATATCGAGTATTGCCGTGTTCTGACCCATTCTGCCTCCTTTGCCGTATTAACCAAGCCGCCTTTATATAGCTGTTAACAGCATACCACAAGCGCGCCCGCTTTCGCAATATTATTTGCACCTAAATGTATAAAAGTTACGTTTAGGCAACATATTTCCCATACCCTGCCATTACCCGGAGAATGCGTCCGTAGGCCCGGGCGTGCGCATTGGCGTATCCTCAGGCGTGGACGTTACGCTCGGCTGCGCCGTCGCATTCGGGTCGGGCGTAGCGTTCGGGTCAGGCGTAGTGTTCGGCTCCGCAGTAACTTCCGGCGTTGCGATGGCTATCGGTTCCGCCGTCTTTTCCGGCGAATATACCGGATCGCCCTGCGCGGAAAGGTCAAGCGTGCCGTCCGTATCATGCCCCATTGACCTAAGCGTTGGCAAAACGGTCTTAAAATCGGCCAGCTTTTCTTCCGCCCTGTCCGGCTGGCCAAGGTGTATCCTTACGCCGGACGCGGTTTCCATATTTATGCTCAGCGGGTTGCCAAGGTCTATTCCGGTTATCTCCTTTTCAAGTCCGGCGGAATACACGGCCTCAAGCAGGCTTATCATAGTGCGGGAATTGAAGTCCGATTCTTCACCAAGCCTTTGGTTAACGTGATAACCGCTGCTGCCCATGCCCGATATCTGTATAAGCCCTGAATAGTCCGCGCGTGCGCCTATATAAAGCACATATCCGTCCTTATCTATTACCGCCTGCGCATTCATGCCCACAAGCACCGCCGCTTCCTCGCGCTCGGTTATGTTCACCACCAGCTTGTCCGGATACACGCGGGTAACAACGGCGGAGGCGATATATGCATTCTGCTCCATTCGGTTTTCCGCCTCGTCTATGCGTTCAAGCCACATGTGCTTGCCCACGCTCAGTCCCGATGCGTGTATGAGCTCCTGTGCATCGTAATGCGTGCAGCCATATATCTCTATGCTGTCCACAATAAGCATAAAATATGTCAATACGGCCGCAGCCACAAGCATTACCGCCGCCGTTATCAAAACAACCAGTTTGATTATCTTTTTTCTTCTTTGGCGCGTGCGCTTTTCCTTCTCGGTCAGTTTCCTTTTGCGCCTTGCGTCCGCGCGCTTGGCCTCGCCCACGGTGCGCTTCTTTTTCTTCTTGGGTTTTGGTTCTTCCTCGTCCTCTTCCGCTTCAAAAAAAGGCTCATCCGCAAACGGGTCGGCGTTCTCTTCCTGCTCCGCGTCCGCCTCATCTTCGTCGTAAGGCTGTTCTTTCTCGGCTTCCGGCTCGGCAGTATTTTCCGTTTCTTCGGTATCTATATCGTCTGTGCTGTCCGCTGCGCTCGCTTCTTCGCCCGTATTTTCATCTTCTGCGGTTTCTTCGGCCGTTATCCGTTCTTCTTCGTATTCTTCCGCTTCCGGCTCATCCGCCCGTTTGAAGGGTCTTAAATTAAGCCTGTGGCTTTCTTCGGCCGCCTTTTCGCGCCATGGCTCGTTCCCTTCGCCCTTCACAGCATCAGTTTTCCTTTCGTATTATTTGCGCGCCCAGTGCATTGAGCGTTTCATGCAGCTTATCATACCCGCGGTCTATCAATTCCGCGTGGTCTATTATCGTTTCGCCTCCCGCTGCAAGGCCCGCAAGCAGCATTGCCGCGCCCCCGCGCAGATCCCATGCCTTCACCCTTGCGCCCGTCAGCTTATCAACGCCGCGTATTATCGCCGTTCTGTCCTTTTGTGTAAAGCTTGCGCCCATGCGCCCCAGCTCCGCCGCGTGGCGGTAGCGGTTTTCAAACACGTTTTCAACAATCACGCTCGTTCCGCTGGCAATGGTACACAGCGCAAAAAGCTGCGCCTGCATATCCGTTGGAAAGCCCGGGTACGGCATGGTTTCCGTAAGGCGTATTTCGTTTGGTCTGTCGGGCGAGCTTATGTGCAGCATCCCCTCGCCCGCAGTTATTACAGAACCCGCTTCCTTCAGCTTTGCCGCAATGCTGCCTATATGTTCCGTGTTAACGTTTGTCAGCGTAAGCTCTCCGCCGGTTATCGCCGCGGCAGTCATAAGCGTGCCTGCAACTATTCTGTCCGGTATTATGCGGTGCGTTGTTTTTTTCTCCGCTGCGTCGCCGCCGCGGATGGTTATGGTCGAACTGCCCGCGCCTTCAATTTTATATCCAAGCTCGTTCAAAAACCGCGCCAGGTCGTCTATTTCGGGCTCTCTCGCCGCATTGAACACGGTTGTTTTTCCCTCCGCGCACGCTGCGGCCATCATAATGTTTTCCGTTGCGCCCACGCTTGGGTAATCCAAATGTATGTCCGCGCCCTTAAGCCGCCTGCCTTCGCATATTATCAGCCCGCGCTCCTCGCGCACGTCCGCGCCCAGCATCACGAGCCCTTTAAGGTGCAGATCTATCGGCCTGTGGCCTATTTCGCATCCGCCGGGGAATGTGCATACCGCCCGCCCGAAGCGCCCCAGCAGCGGCCCGAGCATGAATATACTCGATCTTATCTCCTTGCTGATGCTCTGCGGCATTATGCAGCGCTCGGCCTTTGCCGCGTCTACATGCGCCGTGCCTGCTTCAAGCGAGCAGCTTACGCCCAGCGAGCGCAGTATTTTGAGCATATTTTCAACATCGCTCAAATGTGGGCAATCGGTCAACTCCACAGGGCCCCTTGCAATAAGCGTTGCGGCCAATATGGGCAGCGCCGCGTTCTTCGCGCCCGATACGCGCGCCGTACCAACTATCTTTCTTCCGCCGGAAACCAAAATGGATGCCATCTGTTTCTCCTTCCCGCATAAAAGCTAAGCACATTCATTATTATGCGGGAAACGGCGGTATTGTTCGCGTTTTTTCAGCGCATCATTGCGTATTGCGCGAAACGTTGAGCAAAATGCCTGCCGCGCTTAAAAATATTACCAAACTTGTGCCGCCCGCGCTTATAAACGGCAGCGTTTGGCCGGTGGTGGGGGCGCTGCTTGTGGCAACCGCAATATTTACTATCGCCTGCATGCCTATTACGCTGGTTATGCCCGCGGCAAGCAGGCTGCCGAAGCGGTCCTTGCAGCGCATGGCAATGCGTATGCCCCTGTATACAAGGAACGCGTATGCGCCCATCAGCAGCACGCAGCCGATAAGCCCAAGTTCCTCGCCTATTATCGCAAATATAAAGTCGCTTTCGCCATACGGCAGAAACAGCAGCTTCTGCCGGCTGAAGTTAAGCCCCTTGCCGAATATCCCGCCGGAACCGAGCGCTATAAGCGACTGCCGCAGCTGATACGCGCCGTCCGCCTTGCTGGTCCACGGGTCCCAGAACATTGTCATTCTGGCCTTTCTGTATTCTTCGCTCAATACCGCAATCACCATTACCGGCGCCGCTATGCCCGCAAGCGTAACAAGGTGCGCCATCCGCGCCCCGCCGAAAAACAGCATCACCGCGCCCGTCATGACCATTATGACCATCATGGACATGTTTTTTTGCAGCAGCAGCAATATGCCGAAAACGCCCATTATTATAAGCATGGGCACTATGCCGTGCGAAAAGCTTGCCATAAGCTGCGGGCGTTTGGACATGAACGACGCCATGTACAGCACCAGCACGAATTTAGCCAATTCCGAAGGCTGGAAAGACAGCGGTATGCCTATTTTTGAAAAATCAAGCCAGCGCTTTGCGCCGTTTCGCTCCACGCCCCAGAATACGACCGCGACCATGAGCGCGATTATAAGTATTAGCGCAAGCGTTTTGAACTTATCCAGCGTATGGTAATCAAAAAAGCTGAGTGCAAGCATAAGCGCAAAGCCAATCGCAAAATACATGCTTTGGTTTTTAAGGTAATAAAAACCGTTGTCCATGTTCCTGCTCTGCGCGTAATAATAGCTGGCGGAAAACACCATAACAAGGCCGAACGCGCATATTATGACCACGGTTATAAGCAGCGCGAAATCAAGCGGCCCCTGCCGCTTCTGCATCGGCCTTACGCGCGCGTTCTGCGCCTTCCCCCGGGAGTTCAGCGCCGGAGAGTTGCTTACATGCTCCACTTTGCCTCCTTGCTCAGCCGCGTTTTAATACGTTAAAGCTTATTCACAAGCTCCTTAAATATTTCGCCGCGCTGTTCATAGTTATCGTATATGCCCCAGCTTGCCGCCGCCGGGGAAAGCAGCACCGCGTCCCCGCTTTGGGCCAAGCCTTCCGCCTGCTTTAGCATATCTATCATAGGCCCGTCGTTCACATACACGGGCGAATACCCCGTCTTTTCCGCGGCATGCTTTATCGCCGGCACGTTCAGTCCGCTTGCTATTACCGCCTTTACCTTGCCGTCAAACGCTTCAAACAGCGGCGCAAAGTCGCTCTTCTTGTCGTAATTGCCCACGCCAAGCAGCAGTATCGTAGGCCGTGTCATGGCCTGCACGGCCTTTATGGTGGAATCGGGGTTGGTGCCCTTTGAATCGTTTATCCATGCCACGCCGTCCTTTTCCCGCACGAACTCTATCCTGTGCTCAACGCCCGGGAATTCCCTAAGTCCGCGCCTTACGCCCTCCGCGTCAAGCCCCTGGCTCATGGCAAGGCATATCGCGCACAGCGCGTTTTCTATATTATGCCTGCCCGGTATCCTCAGCTCGCTTGCGGCGATAAGGTCCGTCTCCTTGCCGTCCATGCGGAATATAATTCTTCCGTTTCTTATAAACGCGCCGTTTTCCGGCTCGGTCTCCTGCGAAAAATAAAGTATCCTTGCCCGCGTAAGCTTTGCCATGTCCCTAACTATCGGGTCATCGTAATTCAGCGCGGCAAAGTCGTTCTCCGTCTGGTTTTCAAAGCCGCGGCACTTTGCGGCAATGTAATTCTCCATCTTGTACCGGAAGCGGTTCAGATGGTCCTCGGTAATATTCAGCATGCCGAACGCATTCGCATGGAAGTCCGCAATGCTTTCAAGCTGCAATGCCGCCGTTTCCGCAACAACATAGTCGCCCGCCTTAGTTTCGCGCGCATGCGCCGTTATAGGCACGCCTATGTTGCCCAGCACAAAGGTATGCTTTCCGGCAGCCTTGAATAATTCTCCCGTAAGCGCGGTGGTGGTGGTTTTGCCGTTTGTGCCGCTTATGCAAATGAACTTAGTGCCGCGGTCGCAGTAACGATATCCAAGCTCTATCTCGCCTATGACCTCCGCGCCTGCCGCGCGTGCCTCGTCAACAAAGGGGCTGAATATCGGCACCACAGGGCTAAGCACAACAAGATCCGCGCCCTTTACAGCCTCGGCATGGTCAACGCCCAGCGCGTCTTTATACTCTATGCCGCTCAGTTCTTCCTTTAGACCCTTTATGTCCGTTTTCATATCGTTTACGGTAACGTCATAGCCCAGCTCGTATAAAAGCTTTGCGCTGGCTATGCCGCTTTTGGCCATGCCTATGACCACCGCTTTTTTCCCGTTCTTTTCCATTTGCCCTTTACCTCCCCCTTATGATTGAAGTTATATTGAATGCGCGTGCATTTATTCGTAAAAAAAGGGGCCGTTCAGTGCCGGTCAGGAGGCTTGAGACAAAAGAGCCGCGCTCTGTCTCAAGCATCTTAACCTTCAAGCGCACGCCGTGCCAAGCGCCAAGGAACCACGGCTTCGCCCGCACGCACCGAACGACCAAACAAAAATTTTATAGATATGCCAACAGGCACACTAAACAAAGCAGTACGGTAATTATCATATATACCGAAACTATGCGCGTTTCAGTATAGCCCAGAAGCTCGAAATGATGGTGCAGCGGGGCCATTTTGAATATGCGCTTTTTTCTCAGTTTATAGGAGCCAACCTGCAATATGCAGGAAACGCTGCTGGCCACGAAGCAGCCGCCCATTATGGCAAGCAGCAGCACGCTGCGGCTGAATATGGCCATTGCGGATATTGCGCCGCCAAGCGCCATGGAGCCGGTATCTCCCATGAACACGCGGGCGGGGTAAGTGTTGTATCGCAGGAATCCAAGGCAGCCGCCCGCTACGGAGGCCGCGAATATGGCCATGGAGCTCAGCTCCGCGCTGTACTGCGTCTGCACGGCTTGTCCTTCGGCTACTGGAGCCTTCACCGCGGCAGCCATATAGATGAATATCATCATCATGCTTGTTGAATACACAAGCGACACGCCGGAGCAAAGCCCGTCAAGTCCGTCGGTAAGGTTTACCGAGTTCACCGTGCCTATGATTATGAACATCATGGCCGGTATATAGAATATGCCAAGGTCCCACTCCGCCTTGAAGAAGGCAAGGTATATCTTCGACCCTATGAACGGGGACTGATACGCATACAGCGCCAATATAAACGCTATTGCGAACTGCGCTATTATCTTTTGGTACGGCCTGAGGCCGATTGTGTTCTTCTGCTTCACTTTAAGGAAGTCATCTAAAAAGCCTACCAATGCGAACGCCGCCGTTGCAAGCAGCGCGGGAAGCGCAAGCTCAGTAGCGTTGAGCGAAAATGCAAGCGTGCCAACCAGTATGCCCGCAATGAACATCATGCCGCCCATCGTTGGCGTGCCGGCCTTGCTCAGGTGGCTCTGCGGGCCGTCGCTGCGCTCATTCTGGCCGAACTTCAGCCTTCTTAGCATCGGTATTATCACCGGGCCCAGCGCTATCGTCACCACGGCCGAAACAATAAAAGCATATATCGCGTATTTCATACTATTCCTCCGATAAAAGGACGCTTCGGCCCCTTCTTATCTTCTGTCCAGCTCCTCAAGCATCTCGGCAACAATCTCCTTTTCGTCAAAATGGCGCTTTCCGCCGCCTATTTCCTGATAGTTTTCGTGTCCCTTGCCCGCAAGGACTATAACGTCCTTCTCCTTCGCGTTTTCAAGCGCGTATTTTATCGCCTCGCGTCTGTCCTCTATCACAACGTGCGGGCAGCCGGACTTGTTCACGCCCTCCACCACGCTTTCAATTATGCTCATCGGCTCCTCGTTGCGCGGATTATCGCTCGTAACTATAAGAAAGTCCGAATACCGCCCGGCGATTTCGCCCATTATGGGGCGCTTTGCCTTGTCGCGGTTGCCGCCGCAGCCGAAAAGGGTAACCACCCTGCCGCGGGCAAAGCCGCGCACCGTGCGCAGCACGTTTTCAAGCGCGTCCGGCGTATGCGCATAATCGAGCAGCACGCTGTAATCCCCGTCCGTGGGCAGGGGCTCAAGCCTGCCGGATACGGATTTGAGCCTTGCCAAGCCTTCGCGTATATCGTCCGCGTCAAAGCCGAGCAGCATGCACGCCGCAGCCGCGCCCAGCGCGTTGAACACGCTGAAAAGCCCCGGTATGCTTATTTTTATATTTATGCTGCCCTCCGGCGTGCGCATGGCGAACTGCGCGCCGGCGGTGGTTATCTCTATGTCGCTTGCGAAAAAGTCCGCCTTTTCCCTTACGCCGAACGTAGTCAGCGGGATATCAAGCCCTTCTGTTATGCCTGCACAGTGCGGATCATCCGCGTTCACAACGGCGCGTTTGGACTGCAAGAACAGCTTTTTCTTCGCCGCAAGATAATTATCAAACGTTTTATGATAGTCAAGATGGTCCTGCGTAAGGTTCGTGAATATGCCTATATCGAACTCCACGCCGTGCACCCTCGCCTGGTCCAGCGCATGGGACGAAACCTCCATCACCACCAGCTCAACGCCGGCGTTCTTCATGTCCCGCAGTATTTTTTGAAGGTCAACGCTTGCGGGCGTGGTGCGCTCGGTCTCCAGTATCCTGTCGCCTATCAGGTTGTGTATTGTGCCTATCAGGCCAACCTTCAGCCCCGCCTCCTCGGCGATGCTCTTTATCATGTATGTCGTGCTGGTTTTGCCGTTGGTTCCGGTAACGCCTATCATCTTCATTTCCCGGGAAGGATAGCCGTAATACGCCGCCGCCATTTCCGCCATTGCAATGCGCGTGTTCGGCACGATAAGCTGCGGCAGATCTATGTCCAGCTTGCGCTCTACCACCAGCGCCGCCGCGCCGAGCTCCTTCGCCATGGGCGCGTATTCATGCCCATCGGAAAACGTACCCGTTACGCAGCAGAAAAGGTCTCCCTCATGCACCTTGCGCGAATCGTATTCTATATTTGCAATTTCCCTATCCTCGCCCACCAGCGTATGCTCGGTGACCTTGGCCAGTTGACTCAGCAGCATTTTTCGCCTTTCCCCGGGACGGCTTTAGCCTATCCCCGTATCAGAAAATTCCACAAGTACCTCCGTGCCCTTCGGCACGGTTTCCCCCGCCACGGGGGATTGCCGTATCGCTTTGCCGGATTGATCCGGCGGATCTATCTTTATTGTCAGCCCCTTCGCCTTCAGCGCATCGCTCGCCTCAAGCCGCGTTTTATCCAAAACGCCCGGAACCGTTACCATTTCGTCCTCTTCGGCGGTAATGTCCGGCTCGTCTGCCGACGTCATCACCGTGTACAGCAGCACATCGCTGCCCGCCTGCGCCGTTGCTCCCGCGGCAGGCACCTGCGCGGTAACAAGCTCGTTCTCGTCATCCTGGAATGTGGCTTCCAGCCCAACCTTGCTCAGCTCATGCTTAGCGTCGCTCACGCTCATGCCCGTAACGTCCGGCACAAGCACGCTGCCTTCGGCGGATTCAGGCAGGTAGCCCGAATATCTCAGCACTTCCTCCATAACCTGCTTCACGAACGGCGCCGCTACGGTGCTGCCGAATATCGTGCCCACCTGCGGCTCGTCAACCAATATTAGGCAAACATACTTCGGATCGTCCGCCGGGGCGAAGCCTATGAACGATGCTATAAGCTTACCCTGCGCAACCTTGCCGTCGGAGCCGTACTTCTGCGCGGTGCCGGTCTTTCCGCCCACCCTGTATCCGGGTATGGCGGCGTTTTTGCCGCTGCCTTCGCTCACTACGCTTTCGGCTATCTCCCGCACCAGGGCGGAGGTTTCCCCGCTTATAACGCGGCGCACCACCGTGGGCTCGTTCTTCAGCACAACCGTACCGTCCGGCGCAACTATGCTGTCCACCACATACGGCTGCATAAGGTTGCCGCCGTTTACCGCCGCGCTTACCGCCGTAACCAGCTGCAGCGGCGTTACCGCTATGCTCTGCCCAAAGCCTATGCGGGCCAAAGTATTATCGGTAATGTACTTCTGGTGCGTAACTATGCCCGCGCTTTCCCCGGTTATTCCGCTGCCCGTTGAGGATCCGAAGCCGAAGGAGTATATGTAATCATAGAACGTTTCCGTTCCCATGCTGAGCGCCATGCGTACAAAGCTGGGGTTGCAGGAATTCTGCACCGCCTTATACAGCGTTTGCGAGCCATGCCCGCCGTGCTTCCAGCACTTTATCCTTTCCCCGTTCACGGTGCAGCCGCCATCGCAGCTGAAGCCCGTATCCGCAGTTACGCTTTTGCTGTCCAGCGCCGCGGCAAGCGTGATAAGCTTGAACGTGGAGCCCGGCTCATACGAATCCGTAACCACGCGGTTGCGCATAAGCGAATTGAGCAGCGCCATGTCGCTCCTTGGCGGGGAGTTGGGGTCAAAGTCCGGCTGGGTAGTCAGCGCCTTTATTTCCCCCGTGGTGCAGTCCATTATTATTCCCTGCACGCTTATTGCCTTGTTTACCTCCAGCGCTTCCTTGCAGGCCTTTTCAAGCGCGCTTTGCATCACCGCGTCAGTTGTCAGCACAATATCGTCGCCGTCGGTTGCGGGAATCAATTCCTGCACGCCGTATGCAAGGGCGTTGCTCCTTGCGTCCGTTTCCGTCACCATGCGGCCGTCTTTACCGGCAAGGTACTTGTCGTATTTCTGCTCAAGCCCCGCCTGTCCTTCGCCATCAACGGTGGTAAAGCCCAAAAGCTGGCTGAAAAGCGAACCGGCGCTGTAATAGCGCTTTGTGTCTATTGCCGTGCCAACGCCGTTGCCAAGCTTCATAGCCTCTATTTTATCAACAACGTCCCGCTCTACCTGGCGGGCAAGTATAATTTCCTGTTTGTTGGAGCTTACCCTTTCAAGCACCCTTGCATAGTCCATGCCCAGCAGGTTTGAAAGCTCCCTCGCTACCCTTTCGCGTTCGTCTGTCTTTATGCTTTTCGGCCAGACAACGATTTTATACGCCGTAGCGTTCCTTGCAAGCACCACTCCGGTGGAATCGAGTATTTTCCCGCGCGTGGCGCTTAGCATTGTGTTCCTTGTTTGCTGCGATTCGGCGCGGCCTGCCAGCTCGTCGCCGTCTATCACCATTATTTTTACCAGCCTTATGCTGAGCACGAAAAACAATCCGCATATTATGCCCAGCATTATTTTAAGCCTTTTTTTGTTGGAAATGCCCGGTGCGTCCAAGGCTGCGCCCTCCTTTATGTTTTATCAGCCGCCGCACTCCGTCCTTTGCAAATACAAGCCTCCCTGCTATGGCTCGTTCGGCGCCGTATCCCCGTCCGGCTCCTGCGCGTCCTCCGTCCAAGCGGTCTGCTCAGGCTCGGTCTGTGTCTTTGCCGCGCCGTTCATGTAACCGCCGACGGCGCCGTTGACTTCAACTATTTGCTCGGCCGTAGGATAATTCAGCCCTGCCTGCGCCGCGGCCCGCCTTGCTTCGTCCAGGCTTACCGCCTCGTCCAGCTGCACCTCAAGCTCCGTTATCCTTCTTTGGCTTTCTTCTATCTTTTTCTGCGTGCTGTTTACCGCCCTGTATGCGCTTGCTATCGACGCATACCTGAACACCAGCCCTATCATTACCGCCGCTATCATCAGCACGCCCGTAACGCTTATAAGCTTGGGCAGCGTTCTTTGCTTGCGCTTTTGTGCTGTTGTAGCCTCGCGCATTATGCGCGTCTGCGGGGCGGCGTGGCGCTTCGGCTCGGCGCGGGGTATCTGCGCGGGGATGCTTTCCGCTTCCTCATAGGGCAGCTTTTCCGCCGTGGCCGCGCGGGAATAGGAATACACCCTTGAAGGTGCGTATACATTCTGTCCCTTTTTCGCCGTCGCTGCCATTTTATTCACCGTCCTGTCTTTTTATGCGCTTAAAGCTTTTCTATAGCCCTAAGCTTTGCGCTCCTTGCGCGCGGATTGTATTCAAGCTCCGCTTCCCCCGCCACTATCGGCTTTCGCGTAAGCACCTTTGCCGTTGGCACCTTTCCGCAGGTGCATATGGGGGCGCGCGGGTCGCAGGTGCAGGGCTTTTCAAATCGCCTGAACGCCTGCTTTATTATCCTATCCTCCAATGAATGGAAGGTTATCACGGCCATTACCCCGCCCGGGGCCAGCAGGTCGTGCGCATCCTCTATTGCCTTTTCAAGGCCGCCGAGTTCGTTGTTGACCTCTATGCGTATCGCCTGGAATGTGCGTTTTGCCGGGTGCTGCGCTTCCCTGCGCGCCGCCGCCGGCATGCTGCGGGCAATTATGTCCGCCAGCTCAAGCGTTGTGGCTATGGGCTTTTCCGCGCGGTTTTTGACTATTGCGTTCGCAATGCGCGAAGCGTAGCGTTCCTCTCCGTAGTCCTTTATTATTCTGAAAAGCTGTTCGCTGCCGTAGCCGTTCACAACGTCGTACGCGCTGAACGCCGCGCTCTTGTCCATCCGCATGTCAAGCGGGGCATCTTCCCTATACGAAAAGCCTCGCTCCGCCGCGTCCAGCTGATATGACGACACGCCAAGGTCCATCAGTATGCCGTCCAGCTTGTCCACCCCGCGCTGATGCATAAGCTCCTTCATGTCAAAAAAGTTGCCGTGCACCGCCGTGAACTTATCGCCGAAGGGCTCAAGCCGTTTGCTTGCCGCGTTTATTGCGTCCATATCGCGGTCTATGCCGTATAGCCTGCCGCCATCGGGCAGGGCAGTAAGTATGGCCTCGCTGTGTCCGCCGCCGCCGAGCGTGCCGTCGGCATATATTCCGCCGCGTTCGGGTTTAAGCAGCTCAAGCACCTCTTTTAGCATTATGGGTATGTGCTTAAATTCGCTCATAGGCCGCTCTGTATCCTTGTAAGCGCAAGCAGCGTTTCGTCATCGAAGCCGGACTCGTCGTCCATCTCCTCGTTCCACTTGGCGCGGTTCCAAATCTCTATGCGGTTGTTGGCCCCGGCCAGCATAATGTCGCCGTCAAGCTGCGCCCTTTCCCTTAGGCTTGGGGCTATGAGTATGCGCCCCTGCTTGTCCAGCTCGCATTCGCATGCGAGGGCGAAAAGCTTCCTTAGCGCCTTCTGCACCACTATGTCCGCCAATGACACATTCTGTACCGCGTTCACGAACGCATTCCATCTTTCTTCGGACATGCCCATAAGGCACTGATAATCCCCCTTACGGGCAAAGCCGCAGGTCACGATTATCCGCGCCCCAAGATCCAAGCGCCATTTGGCAGGGATGATTATCCTGCCCTTGCTGTCCATATTATGTTCGAAACAGCCAATAAGCACCTTTCCTGTTGCCTCCGAATCCCCTTCAAATGGGTATAAAGCGCCCTTTATCCCATTTAGGTAGCTTGATTATACCACCACTTCGTGGCACTTGTCACCACTTTTATGGTAAAAACTCATATTTTTTGTTAATTCATCCTTATTTTGAGTCAAAAAAGTCCCCCGCCTTGTTTGGCAGGGGATATGCGTTTGCTTATTCGCGTTTTATGTTCAGTTGTTCTTCTGCGGCAGGGGGAGCTGATACTCCGCCTGAAGCGGCGTACCCGCAACATAACCGGGCCATACATAGTAGCGCCTGGGGTGCATACGGTAAATGGTGTTGGCTATTGGCTCGCGCTTCACCTCAACGCCGTTGAGCTTATATGACTTAAATGTATCGTATGCATAACCGGACTTAGCTTCGTTCTTCAGCATCCAATACGGCGCGGTAAGGCCGGAATAGGTTATGTATTCATCCGCCGTCGGCTCTATATTCGGCAGGCGCTCGCTTATCAGCTCAATTTCATCAAACCCCGCATCCGCCGCAAAGGGCAGGCCGTATATTTCGCACCATATGCGCTTCTGCTCCTTATCTATCCAGGTGAACACATATACGGGCGCTTCCGTATTGTTGCTCCACTTAAAGTCTATCGTGCCGGTGTTTATGGTTGCATCCAGTCCGCCGGGAACATAGCTGAGCCTGCTTGAATGCGCCTGGCGATAGACTATATTATAGTCTCCCATAAGCACAGCCTCATACATGGTTGTGCTTACCTGGCATACGCCGCCGCCCGGCTGATCCTCCGTATTTGCGCCGCCCTCAATAACGGCGGGGGCAGGCTGCCAGCCGTATTTTTCATATCTGTCCCCAAGCAGCGTGTTGCAGGAAAGCACATCGCCCGGCTGCAGCACAGTGCCGTATATCATTCCGCAGGCCTTGGTCATGTTATGCACGCGCTCCGCGCGGCCGTAATGCCCCTTGGCATAGCTTGTATAAGCGCTTGAACGCATTACAAGCGTTTCCTTTATGGTGGCTATGGTAACCTCCGGCTCTATGGGTTCGTTTTCAAATTCAACCGTGCCGAACTCCCTTGCTTCGGTGCGCGCGGTAAGCTCGTCAATAAGCTTCTGCTCGTTCACGCCGTGCCCGGGTATGCCCTCAACAAAATCGAACCGCAAATCCCTCAAATCGGTTACGGTATCGTCGTCCGCCTTGCCTATGTTCACGGCGTCAAGCGCATCGGTAGCCTTGTTCATTTCAAGCTGCTTAACGCCAAACGTTGCGTCCACGGGCGCGGTGTTTACCTCCGCCGCTATGCCCGCCGCAAATTCGGTAAAATCGGGCGCGGCGATAGTGTATTCAATATCGAAGCTCCTGCCGTTTGCGGCTATGTCGCCAAGCTCCGCCCGCAATTCTTCAAGCGTGCCTTCGCGGCCGAGCGCCATGGCCTCGTTAAGCTTTTCTTCCGTATTATAAGTTATGTTGAAAAAGCTTTTGTCTATCGTGTATGTATGTTCGCCGTCGGTCACGGTGAAGCCCACGTCCTCCGTCAGCTTTTCTTCCGCCGCTTTAAGCGCATCCTTTGCCGCAGCCATGCCCATGCCGCTTACGTCCACGCCGCCCACGGTTATGCCCGTGTGGAACGTGCCGGAGTTGATTATGCTCTGCCGCTGTTCTTCTTCCCTATCCGCCTTTATTTTGAGCGCGATAAGCACGCCGCCGAGCACCAGCGCCGCCGCAAGCAGCGATATCAGCACTATTGTAAGCGTTTTGCGGGAGTTATTCTGCGGCTTTACGTCTGCGTTGTTTTCCATATTCCCTCTACCCCTGTAAACAGTTTTTTTCATCAGCCGTATTTACTATTATATTTCCATTCACCCCTCATGTAAAGACAGGATTTCGCTTTATTATGTAATATGCAACCTGATATTTATGGAAAATGAAAACGCATCACCTGAACCGCTTGATTATATTCGTATTTCAAAGTATAATCATGGCATCATTATGGGGTATACTGCCCCGGTTAACAGAAAGGGGATTTTCCTATGCACAACAGCAAAAAGGATTCTGTCCGATTCTTTATTCAATTTGCACTTTTGGCGGCGATAGAAGCCGTGTTCTGCTTTACTCCGCTCGGCTCCCTGCCCGCGATAGGGCCTATAGTGGCCACGCTTGCGATGATACCCGTTATAATAACCTCCATACTGCTCGGCACCAAGGCCGGCACGCTGATGGGCGCGATAACGGGCCTGTTCAGCTTTATAGTATGGACGTTCACTCCCCCCACGCCCATAGCCGCGTTTGTATTTTCGCCGTTCTATACCCTTGGCGAATATCAGGGCAACTTTTTCAGCATAGTTATATGCTTCCTGCCGCGCATACTGGTGGGTACGGTATCGGGCGTGCTCTATAATGCGCTTAGCAAGAGCATGAAAAACAATGTTATGGCAATGGTCATAGCGAGCGTTGTGGGCAGCCTTGTGAACACGTTCGGCGTGATGCTTGGCATATGGGCATTCTTCGGCGACCAATACGCAAGCATAGCAGGCCAAGGCATATTGCTGATAATCGGCAGCACGGTACTGACCAACGGCATACCGGAGGCCATAGTTGCGGGCGTGCTTTGCCCCGCAATATGCAAGCCGGTGAAGAAATTCATACTGAAGGACTGACAGGAGAAACACGATGGGCGTAGTGCTGGGCATAGACATAGGCGGCTCCACCACCAAGATTGCCGGTTTTCAGGAATCCGGCCAGCATATAGGCACGCTTAGGGTTGAAGCGTCGGACAGGCTGACTTCCCTATACGGCGCGATAGGCAACTTTTTAAGCACGCGCGCAATATCACTAAACGACGTGGCCTGCTGCGTTATAACCGGCGTTGGCGCGGCGCTTGTGAACGGCGATATATACGGTATACATACCGAGCGCATAGATGAATTCGTTGCCATAGGCAAGGGCGGCCTTGCACTCAGCGGCAAGGAGGAGGCGCTTGTTGTAAGCCTTGGCACGGGCACGGCGTTCGTGCGGGCGGGGAGACTTGGCTGCGTGCATATAGGCGGCAGCGGCGTTGGCGGCGGAACGCTTGCGGGGTTATCCTTCCATGTGTTCCACGAAAATGACCATTCCGCAATGGAACGCCTTGCCAAAAAAGGCGATTTGAGCAAGGTTGATTTGATGATATCCGATATATGCACCAATGAGGTTGGCGCCCTGCCTTCGCACATTACGGCATCCAACTTCGGCAAAATAACCAGCGGCACGGAAAAAGAGGACATTGCACTGGGGCTTTTGAACATGGTGTTCCAAACGATAGGCATGCTGAGCGTGTTCGCGCTGAGGAACGACACGGTTAAGGACGTTGTGTTGACGGGCAGCCTTGCGAACATGAGCATAGCTTCGCAGGTGATGCGCGTGGTTGAGGAAATATCGGACGTTAAGTTCTTCATCCCCGAAAACGCAACCTTTGCAACCGCAATAGGCGCGGCGCTGCCGTTCGTGCGCAACGCAAGGATATAAGGCATATATAACAAAACAGCGTGCGGCAAAATGCTTCCGCACGCTTATTTTATGCCCTGCTTTAACCTTCTTTAAGGCTGTTTGCGCGGAAGTTTATCCTGCGCGGAGTGGGCAGCGAATCAAAGCGGATAACGTATGCCATGCGGCCGCGGTCAATATCCACCACCATGCCGCCGCCCATAATGTCGTGCATCACGCGCTGGCCAACCACGAAGCGAAGCTCCTGCGTTTGGGCGGTAAGGCGGTTCTGTACGGAGGATATGTAGCGCTCCGCCTCCGCCTTCAGGCTTTCGTTAAGCTCGCTCGTGTAGTCCAAATACTGCCGGTCTATATCGAACACAAAGCGCGAAGGGTAGCGGAAGGAGCCGTCTATGCTCCTGCCCTCCGCGTCGGAAAGAAACAGCCCCTTTTCGGCCCTTGTCACGGCAACGAACATAAGCCGCCGCTCCTCCTCCATGCCTTCAAAGCTGTCCGTCCGCTTGGAGGGGAACACGCCTTCATCCAGCGCGCATATGAAAACATACGGAAATTCAAGCCCCTTTGCCGTATGCACGGTCATAAGCTTCACCGCGTCCGGGCTTGAGGCTGCATCAAGATTGGTAAGCAGCGCAACATGGGCAATGAAATCCTCCATTGCGCTTTCCTCGCCGCAGCCCGTTTCGTATTCATACACGGCCTGCTTCAGCTCCGCCAGGTTATCCAGCCTGTCCTGCGCGCCCTCTGTCCTCAGCGCGGCCTCGTACCCGCTTTCGTTAAGTATTGCGCTTAATGCTTCCGATGCGGGCATATTTTTGTATATCGCCGCAAAATGCTCAATAAGCTTTATAAACCGCTTTGCCTGCGTGCCGGCAAAAAGCGGCTCGTCCGCGTTCCTGTCCAGCGCTTCATAAAGCGAGCAGGCGTTCTTTTCCGCATACTCGGTCAAAAAGCGCATGCGCCGCTGCCCTATGTTTCGCCTGGGCGTATTCACTATGCGCAGGAAGGAAAGATCGTCCTTATACACAACCATGCGCATGTAGCTTAGCGCGTCCTTTATCTCCACCCTGTCGAAAAACTGCACGCCGCTGTATATGGTATACGGTATTTCGGCCCTCATCAGCCCTTCCTCTATTGTCCTTGCGGCGTAATGCGCGCGGTACAGCACGGCTATGTCCCCGTACGGCACGCCCGCTTCGTTCAGCCCCTTTATGCGCGCGGCTATTGTTTCGGCTTCGATATCGGTGGTTTTGTTGTGGGTATACACGGGGCGCTCCCCCTGCGGCAGCATGGGAATAAGCTCCTTTTTCATGCGGATGGTGTTTTTGTCTATCAGCGAATTTGCGGCGCTGAGTATCTCGGGCGTTGAACGATAGTTCTTCATCATCATTATGGTTTTAACATTGGGGAAGTTCCGTTCAAAGTCCAGCAGATATTTAACGTCCGCCCCGCGCCAGGTATATATTGTCTGGTCCGGATCGCCAACTATAAAAAGGTTCTTATGATATGCGCACAGCGCCTGCATAAGCTCGTATTGCAGCGGGTCTATATCCTGAAACTCGTCTATCATTATGTATTCAAGCCGCTGCTGCCATTTCAGGCGTATTTCGTCCGATTGGGAGAATATATACAGCGTGAACTTGATAAGGTCGTTATAATCAAGGCCGAAGCATTTCTTTTGCTGATAAAGATAGCCGTAGAATATTATGTCCTTGGCGGTTACCGCTTCGTCGTATTTCTTTTTGAGCGTATCCAAGTCCATGGCTATAACGTCCAAATAATACTGCGGGCGGTTGACGCATTTTTCAATCTCTATCATGTCCCGCGCCTTGGAAAACGTCATATCCCTGAGTGTTAAGCCGCGCTCCTCATATATTACGGCAAGCATTGAATCAATGTCCGAATTGTCCAGCACAAGGAAGCTTTTGGGGTACTGGACAAAATAGCTGTCCTCCTGCAATACGGATACGCAGAAGCCGTGGAACGTGCTTATAAAGCCGGTGTCGTTATCGCCGGTAAGGGCGCGTATGCGCCGCCGCATCTCGTTTGCGGATTTGTTGGTGAAGGTTACGCAAAGTATGTTTGAAGGCAGAATGCCCACCTCGTTCACAAGGTATGCAAACCTGTGCGCAAGGGCGCGTGTTTTGCCGCTGCCTGCGCCCGCCATAACGCGCACGAAGCCTTCCGTGGCGGTCACGGCCTCGCGCTGCTCGGTATTCAGTCCGCTAAGTATATCGCTCATATTCCCCCCGTTGAATAAGCACGGGGCGGCCGCGCGGTCGCCCCGATAGAGTTATTGTTTAAGCTTTGTACGGCTTATTTCTTCTTTTTGCTGACGATGATTATAACCGCCGCGGCAACTATAACGGCAGCAATTATGCCAACTATCGCTCCGGTGGACAATCCGCCCTCGGGCTCGGTCGCCGCGGGCTCGGCGGGAACGGGTTCGGCTGTGGCTGCGGGGGCTTCGCTCTCGGCAGGCGCCTCGGTAGGCGCGGGCGTGGGAGTTTCCGTAACCTCCGGCACAAGCTCAAGGCTTGCGGTATAGGTTGTACCGTTGTTCGCCATTACGAATATGTGCATGGTTGCAGGCTTCTTCAGCCCGCCCAGTATAGCCGTGGGCTTAATGGCAAGATTGCCGTTTTCGTTGCCCTTAACGGTATAGCGGAAGGTATGGTTTGCGTCGCCGGTTTTTACGTTTTCGGGCATGGGCGCTTCGCTCACGTCCTCGCCCTCAAGGTAATAGGCTATTATGCCGCAGCCGTCGCTTTTCCATTTGGCGGAGGTGAAGTTTTTGCCTATCTGCACGGCCTCGCCGTTTGCCATAAGGGTATATTCGTTCTCCCCTGCGCTCACCAGCTCGCACTCAACGCGGTTGGGGTTGCAGGCGGATATGTTCTCTTCCTTGTCGTGTATAATATATGCCACCTTGGCGCTCCATGCCGCGTCAAGCTGATCCGCGCGGTAACGCCTCAGGCAGCCTGCGTCGCTTCCGGCGGCGGAGTCGCTGGAATAGAAGTAATCCACGCCGTCTATGGTTTCGTAACCGGTTATGGTTATAAGGTGGCCGCCGGTGCTGCCCGCAGCGCCGTTTTCAAGGTAAGGATACTGGCCGTTTGTACCGGAGGAATACTTAACGTTTATGCCAACGCTGTATCCGTGCGCAAGCTCCTGACGGACAATGTCAAGGTCGGCATACTGAATATAAACATCGTAGCCGTAGCTGCCCGCGGCAGCAACGCTGAACGACCAGTTGCCGAAGCCGTCATAGTCGCTATCGTAATCGATAAGGGCTATTTCCTCGGGCAGGGTATCCTCTCCGCGGTCGTTGAGCATGGTGCATATGGTTGTTGCGCTGCACATGGAGTTGGCAATGCTCTGCTCGCGCACCATTTGCGAATACGCGGGCGTATCCAGCACCACCTTTTCGGGCAGCTCAACAGTCTCGCCATGGTAAACGGGGGTTATGTACTGCCCCTCAAGCGTGTTCTTATAGGTAACGCCAAGCTGCCTTACCGTGGGGGACACGCCGTCGGCATTGGCATGGAGTGTCACCTTGAGCTGAATCTTGCTCGCGGTTTCGCCATCCTTGCCGGAAATGGTGAACGTATCCGTATCCATATAGGCCAAATCGCACTCCCCGGACACGGAGCCGCGCTTCACGCTGTCGCTCCATTTGCCCCAGCTGAGCCATTCCGTCCAGCCCTTTTTCATGTCCACATACGCGCGGGCGGAAACCTCTATCCATGTGCCGGTGGGGGTATCCGCTCCCCAGGAAGCCACCATGTATTCAAACGGGGCCGTGCCCAGCACCTCGCTTGTGTATGTGCCTTCGCTTTCGCCTTCCTTGAGCACTATCGCGCCGTTGCCTATGCTTTCGTCGGTAACAACGTTTTCAAGCGTACCCGCGGCAAAATCCTCCGCGGTGGTAAACACGGCCAAATTGCCCTCTATTTCCCTGTCCGCCTTTTCCGCCATTACCGGCACGCATATCAGCGCCATTATAAGCGCAAGCGTTATCGCGGCAAATCTTTTCATTTTGCAATTATCCTCCTATTTGTCAGGATGTGAATCCAATATATTTTATCACCTATCGCGCGTATAGGCAATAGGGGGAACTTAACTCCCTCTCCCCCCCTACACACTATCGTCACTTGCGTCACTATCGTCGAAACAGGCTAAATGTCTGGCTTTTTTCTCCGACGCAGCTTCGACGATGAAATTCCGCGTCGCTCATTTGCTTCAATCAATCTAAAAATGGCTTGCACTCTTTCTGCCCAAATTTAAGATTATTTTGCCTAAATTTTGCACTTGCCTTGCGCTTTTGGGCGGGTTATACTGTTTACGATGGAAAAATCGGCCATGCGCCTTCCCTTCACACCCGAAGGGAGGGCTTTTTTTATGCCCGTTTTCAGCCATCTATTTTTATTTTTGGGAGGAAATATCCATGATTGAACAAACCGTTGACAACGCCCTTACGGGCAACGAGGCCGCTGCCGCAGCGCTGGAGATGATGCGCGCCACGCGGGAAAAGCTCCGTGCCGAAGCCTTGGCGCGGGAGGAAGAGCAGTTCATTGCGGACGAACGCCGCCGCGCCGCTCTGGAAGCGGGGGACAAGCCAAAGGCGGACGAGGACTACCGCCCAGGGGCTATCGCCATAGATGAGGAAGATGAAAGCCCCGCTCTCCTCGGCAAAGACATTGTGAAGGGCAGCGAAAGCTGCGTGAACGCGTTCCGGCTGGCAACGCTCGGCTTCCCAGAGCCTAAGCCGATAGTGCAGCAGCTCATAGTGCCGGGAGTTACGCTGCTTGTTGGCGCAAGCAAGATAGGCAAAAGCTGGCTGACGCTTGACATGTGCCTTTCCATCGCCACCGGCGCGCCCTTCTTGGGCAGAAAGACACAGCGCTGCCGCGTATGGTACATGGCGCTGGAGGACAGCCCCAGCCGCATGAAAAGCCGCCTTATGCGCATAACGGACGGCGCGGTCAGCTACGATGCCTTTAACCTGACCTTCATATTCGATTCGCCCACCGTGGACATGGGCTTCACCAAAAGGCTTACGCGCTCATTTGACAAAAACATAGCCGAAGGCAAGCGCGAAGCCAATCCGGAGGTTATAGTCATCGATACGCTTCAGGTGATACGCGGCATGGCGGGCGCGGCAAGCAACGCCTACGCCGCAGACTATAGCTTCATCCGCAGCATGAAAGCCGTTGCGGAGAAATACGGCGTGGCGATAGTGCTGGTGCACCACACGAACAAGCTCAGGCAGACGGACGACCCGTATGAGAAGGTGTCCGGCTCAACCGGCCTTATGGGCGCGGCGGACACAACGCTGCTGCTTGAAAGGGCGCGCGGGAGCGACGAGGCCACGCTGAGCGGGGTCAGCCGGGACGTGTACTTTGAGGACATACCGCTGCGCTTTGACAAGGGCTTATGGCGCGTGAGCGAGCCGCGAGCTGCGCTAAACGCCTATGATGCCATCGATTCGCCGCTTTCGCTCACATTGTGCGAGCTGTTCACCTCGGCGGACTGCAAGGGCACCTTCGTATCCTATGCCGACTGCATCAACCTTATCCGCGAGAACGGCGGCATGCCGCCCGCCACGGGGCGCGAGCTTGCGCGGCAGATAGAATCCCTCATGCAGAAGCACCCTACGGAGCTTGGCTTCAGGGTGCAGACGGGGATGAGGGCAACAAGTGGGGTTCGCGGCATAAATATCGTTCCGGTTTAAATGTGTTCTTCGACGCAGAAATTCATCGTCGAAGCTGCGTCGGAGAAAAAAGCCAGACATTTAGCCTGTTTCGACGATAGTGACGCAAGTGACGCAGATGTATGGGAGGGGGTGGAGCAGCTTAATTGTGCTGTATAAAAAGGCTCCCCGAACGGGGAGCTGGCAATCGCCGTAAGGCGGATTGACTGAGGGGTTGACGATATACAAAAACCAGGGGAACGCCATCGCGTCCCCCATCTTCGCAATTTCACCGCATGCTTTACCGTTTCACTATCGCGCCGAATTTGCAGCTTGCTTCGCACGCGCCGCATTTTATGCACTTCTTGTTGTCTATAACGAAGGGGCTGCGTACCTGCCCGCTTATGGCTCCGGCGGGGCAGTTGCGCGCGCACAGGCTGCATCCGCGGCACTTTTCGGGGTCTATGGCGTAGCTGAGCAGCGCCTTGCAAACGCCCGCGGGGCAGCGCTTTTCGTAAATGTGCGCCTCGTATTCGTCGCGGAAGTACCTGAGCGTGGACAATACGGGGTTGGGCGCGGTCTGCCCAAGGCCGCAAAGGGCGGAGGCCTTTATGTTCTTGGCCAGCTTTTCAAGCTTTTCTATGTCCCCGTCCTCGCCCTTGCCGTGGGTTATCCTGTCCAGTATTTCAAGCATTCTGCGCGTGCCTATGCGGCAGGGCGGGCATTTGCCGCAGGATTCGTCAACCGTGAACTCCAGGAAGAACTTGGCAATGTTCACCATGCAGTTGTCCTCGTCCATTACTATCATGCCGCCCGAACCCATCATGGAGCCTATGGCGATAAGGTTATCGTAATCAATCGGTATGTCAAGATGCTCCGCCGGTATGCAGCCGCCGCTCGGGCCGCCTGTCTGCGCCGCCTTGAACTTCTTTCCGTTGGGTATGCCGCCGCCGATGTCGTATATAATCTCGCGCAGCGTTGTGCCCATGGGAATTTCCACAAGGCCCGTGTTGTTTATCTTTCCGCCCAGGGCGAAAACCTTTGTGCCCTTGCTCTTTTCCGTGCCCATTGATGCGAACCATTCCGGCCCGTTCAATATAATCTGGCAAACGTTTGCAAGCGTTTCAACGTTATTGAGTATTGTAGGCTTGCCGAAAAGGCCCTTTATCGCGGGGAAAGGCGGGCGCGGTCTGGGTTCGCCGCGGCAGCCCTCTATCGATGTCATAAGCGCGGTTTCCTCGCCGCATACGAACGCGCCCGAGCCGAGCCTTAGGTCTATATCAAAGTTAAAGCCGGTGCCGAATATGTCCTTGCCCAGAAGTCCCGCTTCGCGCGCCTGAGCTATTGCTATGCGCAGCCGCTTTACGGCTATCGGGTATTCCGCGCGGACGTATATATAGCCCTGCTCAGAGCCTATTGCGTAGCCCGCAATGGCCATCGCCTCCAGCACGGAGTGCGGGTCGCCTTCCAGCACGCTCCTGTCCATGAATGCGCCCGGGTCGCCCTCGTCCGCGTTGCAGCAAACGTATTTAACGTCGCTTTCGGGAGCCTTGGCGAATTTCCATTTAAGCCCCGTGGGGAAGCCCGCGCCGCCGCGCCCGCGAAGGCCGCTTTTGAGTATAACGTCTATAACGTCGTCGCGGCTCATCTCCGTAAGCGCCTTGGCAAGCGCCTTGTAGCCATCGAAGGCGATGTATTCGTTTATGTTTTCCGGGTCTATAACGCCGCAGTTCCTCAGCGCCACGCGCTTTTGCTTTTTGTAAAAATCGATCTCCTCAAGGGAGCGTATCTTGCCGTCCTCCGTAACGCTCTTTTTATAAAGCAGGTCCGCGACCACCCTGCCCTTAACAAGATGCTCGCTCACTATGCGCTCAACGTCGTCTACCTTGATGTGGCTGTAAAACGCGCCTTCGGGATACACTATGCAGATCGGGCCGTTTTCGCAAAGGCCGAAGCAGCCCGTCCGCACAACCTTTATTTCGTTTTCAAGTCCGGCGTTCCTTATGCATTCCTCAAATCGCTTTATTATGGCGGGGGAATTGGAAGATGAGCAGCCCGTGCCGGTGCAGATAAGTACCTGGGAACGATAGTATTCCATTATGTTTCCTCCTATGCGGCCCTTTTATTTGGCTCTGTAATGGCTAAGCGTGTATTCTTCAATGGGCGTTCCGCCCTCTATATGCTCGCGCACTATGCGGCGCGCCATGTCCGGCGTTACCTTTACGTATGTAACCGTTTCATGCCCGGGCTGATGCACCTCCACTATCGGCTCCAGATGGCACATGCCTATGCAGCCCATCTGCGTCAGCGCAACGTGTATCAGCTTCCTTTCCGCCAGCTCCTCCATAAACGCCGTAAGCACTCCGCGCGCGCCCGCCGCTATGCCGCATGTTGCCATGCCAACGACTATGCGCGTGCCGTTGTGTTCCTTCCTGAGGGTCATGTTTTCAAGCGTACTTTCGCGAATCGCTTCCAATTCCTGTATGGATCTCATATTGGTTCGGCACCTCCGTTTATTTCATCAATGCGTTGTTGTATTTCCTTTTTAGCTGCCGCCGCAAAAGCGGGCGTTCTGTCATGATATGGTATCGTGTCCGTTGCGAAGGCAAAGGCTTTGCCGTCCGCCGCGTATTCCAAAGTAAAGTCCGTTTCGGGATTCGCCGCAATCAGCGCCGCCATTGTGTCCGCAATGCTCCCAAGCGGCGCGCGGTCTATGCCGGATATGATATAAACCGCCTCCGCCCTTGTGCCGCGGCCCTGCTCGCTCCGTATTGTGAAGCTGCCGCCGCTTTGCTCCGCGCTCAGCTTATAAAGCGCAAGCCCCAAGCCCACGCGCCTTGCTGTGCGCGTTGTCATGAACGGGTCCGTGCAGCGATAAAGCGTGTCCGCATCCATGCCGCGGCCGTTATCCTCAACGGCTGTTGTCAGCCTGTCCGCCGCGCGGTCTATCATAACGCTGAGCCTTATCCGCGCAGCTCCCGCGGCAAGGGAGTTTTCCGCAATGTCCGCCATATGCAGCGCAATTTCCCGCATATTCCTTCCGCCCTATCCGCGGGCGCGGTATTTTTCTATTATGCCCGGCACATCGCCCGGCACAAGGCGGCCGTAAACCTCGTCGTTCACCATCATTGCCGGTGCAAGGCCGCAGCAGCCTATGCAGCGCGTTGCGTTAAGGGTAAACATTCCGTCCGCCGTGGTCTCCCCAACGCCTATGCCAAGCCGCTTTTCAAGCTCGTCCAGCACCTGCTGGCTGCCGCGCACGTAGCACGCCGTGCCAAGGCAAATGCCCATTGTGTACTTTCCGCGGGGTTTAAGCGTAAATTGGGAATAAAACGTGGCCACGCCGTAAATGGTGCTTACGGGTATGCCTGTTGCGGCGCTTATGTAATGCTGCACCTCTTCATCTACGCAGCCCAGTATTTCCTGCGCATGCTGCATGATTGGCAGCAGTCCGCCCTCCACGCCTTTCCATTGCGCAATTACGCCGTCAAGCTGCTCGAACTGTTCCTTTCGGTTGCCGTTGCCGACTGCCATGAACGATAGTCCTCCTTTTGATTTTTTACGTCAGAATTGTCAAAAAAGTCACACTATTTATATGGATTTTAGCACACGCCAAACCAAAATAAAAGTGCAAAGTTTTGATTTGCAGCTTTTATTTTCGTTCATGCATATTCGTTCGGTTATGCCGGCATATCCGGTTTGATATTGCGTTTTATGGCCGCTTTTGGGACTTTTTGTGATTGGTCTGTTTCGGCCTGTTTTCCTTTATGAATTTTTGCTTTTCCGTTCCTGCATTTTTGCCTGCCTTTTCGGCGGGCCTGTGTATGTCTCTCGGCGGCAGGAGCGCATCCTTTGAAAAGCCTATCAAATCCTCCCTGTGGGCCCTCTTCAGCGCCTTTCTGGCAAGCGGGGCATAGTTGGGCATAAAGTATTGCATAAGCGCGCGCTGCATGGCCTTTTCCTCCGCATCCCGCGCAACATACACGCGCTCCCCGCTGCGCGGGTCAATGCCCGTATAGTACATGCAGGTGGAAAGTGTGCCGGGGGTAGGGTAAAAATCCTGCACCTGCTCCGGCCGCTGCCCGCTCTTTTTAAGGTACAGTGCAAGCTCTATCGCCGCGTTAAGGTCGCTGCCGGGGTGGCTGCTCATAAAATAAGGCACAATGAACTGCTCCTGCCCCGCCTTTTTGTTCAGCGCCGCGTAGCGCGCCGTGAAGGCGTCGTAAAGCTGATGCCGCGGCTTGCCCATAAGCTTCAATACCCTGTCGGACACATGCTCCGGCGCAACCTTCAGCCGCCCGCTTATATGATACTTTATCAGGGAATTTAGGAACGCGTCGCTTTTGTCATACATAACGTAGTCATACCTTATGCCGGAGCGGACGAACACCTTCTTCACTCCCTTAACATGCCTAAGCTTTTCAAGCAGCTCCACATAGTCGCTGTGGTCAGCGCGCATCTGGCTGCATGGTTCGTAGCCCAGGCATTGCCTGTCCGCGCACACGCCGTATTTAAGCTGCTTTTTGCAGGCGGGGAAGCGGAAGTCCGCAGTCGGGCCTCCAACGTCGTGTATATAGCCCTTGAACTCTCTGTCGTGCGTCATAAGCTCCGCCTCCCTTATAAGCGAAGCATGGCTGCGCGCCTGCACAACGCGCCCCTGATGGAACGTGAGCGCGCAGAAGGAGCATCCGCCGAAGCACCCGCGGCACGACGCAAGCGAGAATTTGACCTCCTTGAGCGCGGGTATCTCCCCGCGGTAGCTTGGATGCGGCGCGCGGGTATAGGGAAGGTCGTACACCGCGTCCAATTCTTCTTCGCTCAGCGGCATGCTCGGCGGATTAACAACAATATATGCGTTGCCGTGCGGCTGAACAAGGCGCTTGCCGCGTATCGCGTCCTGCTCGCGGTATTGCTTCATGAATGCGGAGGCGTACTTTTTCCTGTCCGCCGCCACGTCCTCATAGCTTTCTATCAATTCGTAGTCATAAACCCGCTCAAGCGAGCTTGTCATATAGCAGCTTCCGGCAATATAGGTTATATCCTTTATGTCAAGCCCGCCGCTCAATGCGTCCGCAACCTCAACAACACTGCGCTCACCCATGCCGTAGAGCAGAAGGTCGGCCCCGCTGTCGCAAAGCACGCTGCGCCGCACCTTATCGTCCCAGTAATCGTAGTGCGCAAAGCGCCTAAGGCTTGCTTCTATCCCGCCTATTATGACCGGCACGTTCTTATATGCCTCCCGGCAGCGGTTTGAATATACTATAACCGCCCTGTCAGGCCGCCTGCCCGCAACGCCGCCTTCGGTATACGCGTCCTCGCCGCGGCGCTTTTTGGCGGAGGTATAGTGGTTGACCATGGAATCCATATTGCCGGAGCTTATCAAAAACCCCAGCTTGGGCCGCCCCAGCGCGCGGAAGGCCTCCGCGTCGTGCCAATCGGGCTGGGATATTATGCCCACGGTATAGCCGTGGCTTTCAAGCACGCGGCTTATTATAGCCGGGCCGAATGAGGGATGGTCGATATACGCATCGCCTATTATGTACACAAAATCAAGCTGCTCTATTCCGCGCGCCTTCATTTCGCGCTTTGTCATGGGCAGGGGTGCATTATCGGGTATGTTTTGCGCTGTTTCGTTCTTCATGGCAAAACCATACCACAAATGCTCACTCCCTGTAAAGCACGATCATGTGTTCCTTTCCGTCATCGGCAAGCCTTATGCCGTCCGCATAGCCCTGCCGTTCGCCTTTTTTAACCGTGATGCGGTATTTTGCGCCGCCGTAGCGATATTCTATTTCGTATTCGTCAAATTCCGTGCACGGTTCTATTTTCAGCGTATCCCCGCTTTTCTTAAAGCCAAGCACGTCCTCCAGCACGCATTTGTATATCCATGCAGCCGCGCCCGTGTACCATGTCCAGCCCGCCCTGCCCTTTTGCCGCGCGGTTGTGTATACGTCCCCGGCAACGGCATACGGCTCGCCCATGTAGCTTAGCATTCCTTCCCGCGAAGCCGTGCGCTCAATGGGGTTCAATAGCCTTATCAGCGCGTGCGCGTCATTTGCGCGGCCAAGCGCACACGCGGCCTTTATCATCCATGCCGCGGCGTGGGTATATTGCCCTCCGTTTTCCCTAACGCCCGGCACATATGCCGTAATGTAGCCTATGCTCTCATCCGCCTTGGCAAACGCGGGTGCGAGCAGCGCCGCCGTTGCGTGCCGCGTATCCACAAGCGCGTTCATCGCGCTTGCAAACGCCGTTTCCGCGTTAGCCATGCCCGTTATGCCCGCCCATGCCTGGCATATAAGGTCTATGCGGCAGCATTCGTTCTCCGCGCCGCCAAGCGTTTGCCCGCCGGCAAAATACGCCCGCTTGTACCATGCGCCGTCCCATGCGTTCGCCTGTACGGCCTTTTTCAGCCCTTCTGCGTGTTCCTTATATATTGCCGCGCGTTCGCCCTCGCCCATATCCGCGCAAAGCGGCGCAAAGCGCATCAGCACATCATATAAAAACATGCCGAGCCACACGCTCTCCCCGCCGCCCCTGCCAACGTTATCCATGCCGTCGTTCCAGTCCCCGCCGCTCATAAGCGGCAGCCCGTGCGCACCGACGGCAAGGGATGAATCTATCGCCCTTACGCAGTGCGTAAACACGCTCTCCTTTTCCTCCGTCCGCTCCATGCGGCGGTATATGTCCCGCTCCGCTTCGCCAAGCTCCGGCCCCGTAACGTACTCCGCCTGTTCATGCCATATGGCCTTATCCCCGGTTATGCGCGCGTATTCCGCCGCAACGTAGGGCAAAAACAGCCTGTCGTCGCTTATATGCGTGCGCACGCCCGTGTCCCCCTCATGCCACCAGTGCATAACGTCACCTTCCCTGAACTGATGCGCCGCGCATTCCGTTATGTGCCGCCGCGCGCGCTCAGGCTCCGAATACATAAGCGCAAGCATATCCTGAAGCTGGTCGCGGAAGCCCGTTGCCCCGCTGCATTGATAGTATCCGGTTTTGCCCAGCACTCTGGAGGCAAGCGTTTGATAGCAAAGCCGCCCGTTCATCAGCGTATCAAGCCGCGCGTCCGGCGTTTTTATTTTTATTACGCCAAGCTTATCCCGCCACGCGGCCTTTATACAATTAAGCTTATGCTCTATATCGCCTATGCTTTGGCTGCATATTGCCGCCATGGCTTCTTCATTCCCGCCGCCTAAGCATATGCAAAGCCTTCGCGCTTCGCCCTTGGGTATGCTTATATCTGCCCTCAGCGCGGCAAAGCCCTGCGCCGTGCCTACCATGCGCAGCGTTTCCTCCGCCATCCATGCGCCGCAGAGCAATGCCTCGCGCTCGTCCCCGTATTCGCAGTCCGCGCCAATGCAGGCCATGTACGCCTGCTCCCCGTTCATAAGCGAACGCGCAAGTATGCCCTGCTTTGTCCTTCGCGTATGTATGGCGTGGCGGTGTTCACGCTCTCCCAATGTAAGCTCAGCGCCGAAGAACAACCGCATTTCTTCCGCCGTATCGCCCGCGTTTTCAAGCGTTATCAGCGCATAGCGCACGGCGGCTGTATCGTCCGTAAAAACGCGTTCCTCCATGCGTATGCCGCCTTCTTCGCCCTTATACAGGCTGTATCCGAACCCGTAGCGCACCGTTCGCGCCGTGTGCGCAAGCGGCCCCGCCTCAATTTGGCATACCCTGCCGCTGTGCTTATTCATTATCAGCATAAAGCTGCCCATGGGGTCGCGCACGGGGTCGTTATACCATGGGGTAAGCTTTGCTTGTCTGCTGTTGCCGCCCCATGCGTATCCCCCGCCGCGCTCCGTAACCATTGTGCCGAAGCGTTCGTTCGCCATTATGTTTGCCCACGGCAGCGGCGTTACCTGCCCCGGGGCAAGGGTGAAGCGGAAGCTTCCGTCCGCATCAAAGCCGTATTCAATATCGCCCGCCGTGCTATCCTCCGCCGCGTATTCCTTGGCTGCCGTTTCATATATGCGCGCTGTCTCCGGCACAAACTGCCTGTTCAGGCTTGTTCGCGGCTCTATAACCATGAGTGAGAGCGCCTCTATCCGCTCCGCGTCCCCTTCGCCAAGCTCAAAGCCGTGTATAAGCCTTATGCCTTCCATATGCATGGCGTGCATAAGGCTTTCTATCCTGCTGCGCAAATCGTTTTGGTATTCCATAGGGTAGCCGCCTATCACGGCAAGCTGCGCCCTTACCCCGCGCAAAGAAGCATAGCGCATGAATTCAAGCAGCGTTTTAAGCTTCCTCAGCTCGCTTATGCTGCGCACGCGCATGGATATTATGGGTACGTTCGGGTCTATGCCGAATTTATACAGTATGTCCGCTCCCGCCTTTATCCCCGCCATACCGGCGTTCTTGTGCGGTATATGCATTATTGCCCGCGCGGCAATTCGCTCAAACAGCTCCGCCTTGCCCGCGCTTACGCGGCTCAGGTTCCTTTCGCGCTTCTCCGCGGCCCATGCGCGGTACTCAATGTCCCGCGTGCCGTCTATCGCGGCCTGCATGGCCTCCTTTGCGGCGTGTTCATTATCCTCAGCACCCATTACGAACGCAAGCCTTGCCGTTCCCTGCGGCGGTATGGTGCGCACCGCGCGGGCGCAGAGCATAGGCTCTATCGGTGCGCTCACGTCCCCCTGCGTTATGCTGAGCTGCCCCATTGCGTCAATTATGCTCCTGCCGCGGCCCGGCATAATCAATGCATCCGTGGTATACACAGCGTCGCTTTTCAGCGTGTCCGCATCAATAAGCGCGGCGTATGCCCAAAGCGCGGCCCCCTTCACGCTGCGCCTTGTAAACAGCACCCCGCCCGCATGCAGCGCCGCGTCTATGCTAAGCCTTACGAACGCCGGATGCGCGGCGTATTCCTCCCTGTCCGCAAGCGCCATTTCCGTAAATGTGCCCATGTCCGCGCGCAGCTCGCCGTCCGTAGTATTGGTAAGGCTTATCAGCCTTATCTCCGCGTCCCGCGCGGGGTCAACGTATGTTTCCTCCCTTACCTTAACGCCGTGCAGCTCCTTTTCATGCACCACGCGGAAATCATCCAGCGTGCAGCGGCATGTCCCCTCCCCGTTTGCCGGCGCGTCTGTCAGGGTGAAGGCCGCATTCCCCGCGTTCACGGCTATGAACGTCCCGTCCGTGCAGCGTATGCCGTCGGGCGTATATTTTGTTATGTCCCTGCCGCGGCGCGCGCTGTACCCCGTGCCGTTATCGCACACAAATACGGTGTAGCTTCCGTTTGAAAGGAGCTTTGCTTCGCTAACCCTGTATTGCCCGTGCGATACCCTTGGCGGCCTTGCTACGCTGGGCTTAGTCTCCCGCTCCCTTCGCGGAAGATACCGGCGGATGGCCACGGCGTGGCTGCTGCGCCTTTCTTCAAGCAATGTGTTCGCCGCGCGTGCGTATGCATTGGAAAGGAACAACTTGCTTATGCAGTTATCCTTCAGCGCGTTCGCCGCCGCGCAGAGCGCCATTCCCTGATGATGCGCCATGTAGCTTTCAACGGTTTTCATATCGCAGTTATCCGGAAGCCTGCGCGCGGTGAAATCCACCGCCTCGTAAAACCCGTACTTGCCCCGCGCGCCTATGGCCTCCAGCCGCCTTAAATTGGCCGCGGCCTCGTTCGGGTCGGTCATCAGCGCAAGCATGCTTGCATACGGCGCCGCTACGCTTTCCTCCTCCCTGTACGGGCAAAGGGCAAGCCGCCTTTCGCCGAAGGCGCGGTATTGATAAAGCATGTTCGCGTCGAACGCATAGTAGCCCGATTCGCTCACGCCCCACGGAATGCCCCGCCGCGCGCAAAGCTGCTGCACATAAACGGCGTTCTCCGCGCTTTCCCCCGCCGCGCTCATATATACGCTGCCCGTGAATATTATCGGCATAAGGTATTCAAACATTGTGCCGCTCCACGATAGATGCACCCTTCGCGTGCGCACGGAGGTGAGCAGGCGCGAAAGCGAATAATAATACCGCGCGTCTATTTTGTTCAGCGCGGCGGCAACGAAATAAGTCAGCCGCGCTTCGGATGCAAAAAGATCGTAACGGCTTTTTGAAAGCCTGCCCTCTTCCGCGTCAAAGCCGATGGAAAGCAGCTTCCTTTCCCCGTCCGCAAGCAAGCCGAAATCAATATCCGTATAAAGCGCGCCAAACCGCGCCGCGGTCTCCTTCCGCCCAAGTGAAGCAAGCTTCACCTCCGCGCACATCAGCGCCGCGGCAAGATTGCCGCTGTCCACCGTTGAAACGTATTTGGGGTGCAGCGGCCGCATTGTTTCGATGGAGTACCAGTTATAAAGATGCCCGTGCCATTTTTCAAGCCCCTCAATGGCGCGGCAAATACCCAAAAGCATTTCGCAAAGCCTGCTTTCGTCAATAAAGCCAAGCTCCTGCGCCGCTATTGCGGACGTTATAGCCATGCCTATATTCGTGGGGGAAGTGTTGTTCACGGCCCTGCCGAGCGGCCTGTATTGAAAATTATCCGGCGGCAGGAAGCCGTTCTTCTCAGTGCAGAACGTTTCAAAAAAGCCCCAAGTGTCCCGCGCGGCGGCTAATATATATTGCCGGTTTCCCGCGCTCAGCTCCTTATGCGTAAGCGGCGCGTCAAGATACATTATAAGCACCCCTGCGCACGCAAACAACGCAAGCAGCAGCATACACGCAAGCCGCGCCCCAACGAACGCCCCCGCAAGAAACAGCGCCGCAAAAGCCGCGCACGGCCACATGGCGGCATAGTATTTGCCAAGCTCGCCCATGTTGCCGCCGCCCTGCGCCGCGGTTTGCCATTGCAGCATGTTTTTATGCGAAGCATACACGCGCCACAGCGTGCGCACTATCGCGTCCGCCGTCCGCACGGCTGCATAGGGCAGCGTGGATAGCTGCATAAGCCCGTTGAGCAGCGCGGGCTTTGCCTCCTCAATAGCCCCGCGCACGTCCAGCTCATCAATCCGCGCGGTAACAAAGCGCCTTATAAGGCCGATAAGCTCCCATACCGCCCCGCGGCACAGCGCAATAAGCGCCAGCGCCGCATACAGCCCGCCGTTGGTATACGGCATAAGCATAAAGCATACAAGCGCCGCTATCGGCACAAGGCTATTTAGCATATTCCCCAAAAGCTTCGCCCTGCCGAGCGCGCCTATCGGGTTACAGTAAGCCGCGCCGGAAGCATCCCGCGTTTTGCGCATGGCAAAGGGCAAAAGCTGCCAATCCCCGCGTATCCAGCGGTGCTGCCGCTTCCACCACGGCAAAAATGCCGCCGGTTCCTCATCAAACAGCGTAATATCGTGCGCAAAGCCCGCGCGCAGGTAGCAGCCTTCTATCAAATCATGGCTCAGTATTGCGTTATCGGGTAGCTTACCGAACAGCGCGGAATAAAAGCAGCTTATATTGAATATCCCCTTCCCGCCGAAAAGGCCGGTTCCGTACACATCCTGATAATATTCGCCAGCAAGCGAAGAATATATGTCCACCCCTGCCGAGCGGGATATCAGCGCGGCGAATCTGCTCCTTGCCGCGCCGCTCAGCGTCTGCCGCATGCGCGGCACTATCACGCCGTAGCCCGCGCGCACTATGCCCGCGCCGTCCTGCTCGGGGGCGTTGAGCGGATGCTCCATCGCGCCCACAAGCCTTTTAAGCTCGCCCTTTGGCAGCACGGTGTCCGCGTCAAGCGTAAGGCAGTACTTTATGTTTGCCGGAAGCGGAGACGTTATCAGCGCGAACGGCTCGTCGTCCCCATTTATTATCAATGAACACAGTTCCATTATCGCGCCGCGCTTGCGCTCATGCCCCATATATTTTCCGCTTGCGGCGGAGTATGTGCGCTTTCTGTGCAGAAAATAGAATATGGTTTCGCCATCCTTGGCGTATTGCGCGTTCAACTCCGCCGTTTGCTTTTTGGCAAGGGCTATAATGCCGTCCTCGCCGTCCATATGCTCCGCATCGCTGTCCTTAAAATCGCCAAGCACGGCAAAGCAGCAGTTTTTATACGGGTTGGCAAGGTAATGCGTTTCAAGCCGCCTAAGCGCCGCAGTCACGTCCCCTTCGCCCGTTATAAGCACCGGCACGCTCACTATCGTTGCGGCATGATCGCTTATGCCTTCTTCAAGCGAAAGCCTTGGTATGCGCCGCGGAGGGCATAGCTTCAGCGCGAAGCGAACCATTATTTCCCGTGCAATACACCACGCCGGTATTATGCCGACCATCGCCGCTACCCACCCCGCCATACCGCATAGCGCGATAAGCGCAAGCATTATAACCCCCTCGCCGCAAAGGGCGAGCGCAAGGCGCGTATCCTCATCCGCATAGTCAAAGCGCCTGTCCGGCCTTAACGCGGAGCAAAGGCGGCTTATGCCCTCCCGCTCAATAAGATAATAGCCTATGTGCGCCGCCTTGCCCGTGCCTTCGCCCGCAAGCCTTGCCGCCATGCGCGCGGCAACCGTTTCCCCCGCGCCGCACCGCGCCGCGATGCGCTCAAGCTGCTGCGCATAGTACCCGCGGGACGCTTCATCCATTGCGCGGTACGTTGTATCCTGCCTCAATATGCTTTCCGGTTCGCTGTATCTTCCAAAGAACGCGCCGCGGTCTATCCCCTGCAAATATTTCAGCGATGCTATGGCGTTCCCTATGCGCCGCGCACAGGCTAAAGCAACGTTCCTGTCCCGCGAAAGGAGCCTGTCCGCCGCGCTGCCGCCGAGAGAGAGCCGCTCCTCTATCCGTTCGCACAGCGCATATTCGTCCCGCTCCCTGAGTATTGTCATCAGCCGCTCCGCCGCCGCAGGGTTCTGCTCAAGCTCCAGCTTTGCTGTTATCGCGTCCCGTCGCCTGCTTCCCTTCGGCATTGCGCATAGCTTTTCCGCCGCAGCCTCCGCCGCGGCATACTGTTCGGCGCGTATGCATATGCTGTCCGCATCCAGCCGTATCTGCCGCACAAGCGCCAAATTGAGCATGCCTATAAGCGCGCGCACTTCCCGCATTTTAAGCGGCCTCGCGGCCTGATACGCGGCAAGGTAGCCTTCCATCGTTTCGCCCGTTATGCGCCCGTCGCACTTGCTTACCATCTCAACCGCAATTGAATACAGCCGCGGGCAACCTATCCTGTCGCCCTCCGCTTCAAGCGGCAGCGCGCCAAGCTCCCGCGCGTAGTTCTCCGCTTCGCCTGCGGCTTTTTCTATTATGTAAAACGAATCCGCAAATTCGTCCGCGCCCACGGGCAGCTCCGTACCGCTGCCGTTAGCAGCCTCCAGCGCGGCGTTGGCGTCCTCAATGGCACGCCTGTCGTCCTTGGCGGCGCGTGCGTTCGCCTTATAGAACGCGCTCCTGCCGTCCCTTACGGCGCGCGAGGCCGTTTCCCGCGCAAGCGCGTTCAGCTTTTCTATTGATAGCTCGGCGTCCCTCAAGCCGCCGTATAAATCGTATTTCCGCATTATAAAAAGACCCTCCCGCAAAAGGCATATTGCCTATTATCTGCAAAAAGGGTCCAAATTATATGCGCTTGTTATGCATTCAGCCTTCGGTATGCTCCGCCGCCTGTTCAGCCGCGGGTTCTTCAGCATCCGCCTTATCCTCAGCCGCAGCATCGCCCGGCGTTTCGTCAGCCGATTTGCTTTCGCTCTCAGCCTCCGCCGCTTCATTGGATTCCGGTTCGGCCTTTGCTTCGCCCTCAGTCTCCGCCGCCTCGGCGGGTTCGGCTTCGGGTTCAGCCGTTTCTTCTTCCGCTGCCGCGGGTTCGGTCGCAGGCTCTGCCGTTGCCGTTTTGGGCGCGGCTGTCTGCTCCTGCCCGGGCTCGGCTTGGGCGTTTGCCGTGCTTTCCGCCTGTTCGCGCTTTTGCTCCGCGGCGCTTTCGTGGAAGCGCTCAAGCTCTTCAAGCAGCATCTTGTTGCGCAGCCTTGCCACGTCCAGCTCCTGCTTCATGCGGTCAAATTCGCGTATCACTTCGTCAAGAAAGCTGTCCACTTCCCCCGCGTCGTAGCCCAAGAAGGCGCGCGTGAAGGTTTTGTTTATGATTACGTCTCTGTTCATAAGCGGCTGTTCCTCTGCTGAAATTACGGCCGCCGCAGCATGTGCGGCGGCCCGTGGGGCGGATCAGATGATGCCGTCCTCGTCGTTTTCTCCGTTGCCTATAACGTCATAGTTGGTGGGGGCTACGACGAATATGCCGCGGGAGATTTTGTAAATGGTGCCGTTGAGCGCGTATATTGCGCCGGCCATGAAGTCCAAAATACGCTGCGCGCAGTCAAGATCCAGCTCTTCCATGTTGACAATAACAGGTTTGCGGCTCTTGAGATTGTCGATGATATTCTGGGTATCCTCGTAGCTTACGGGATGATAGACTATCATCTTCAGCTGAGCGGCGTTGGGGAGGGAAACCACGTTGGATTCGCTATGCACGTTTTTCTTCGCGCGGTTGCCGAAATTCACCACGTTGTTGTCGCGGGATTCATCCTCGTAATTCACGTCCTCGTAAACCTCATCGTCGGCGCCGTTTTCCTCAATACCGATGTACTCGAGAAACTTGCCCAATACTCCTGCCATTTTGTTATTCCTCCAATTAAAATATTCTTTTTGGCGCTTGGAGAAATAGTTCCTTGGTTTTCGGGAAAATTTATGCCGTTCGGGCTGATATATGTTTACGCCTTCGGGCCGGGCCGCATCCGCTCCCCGAAAAGCGCGTGGCCTACGCGCACCATTGTTGCGCCTTCGGCCACGGCGGCCCTGTAATCCCCGCTCATTCCCATGGAAAGCGTGTTCATAAAAACGTTGGGCATGTCATACCCCTTCGCCTTTTCAAACAGCTCCCTCATCATTGCGAAGTAGCGGCGCACATTCTCCCTGTCCACCGCGGGGGGAATGCACATCAACCCATCCACCCTAATGCCGGGCAGGCGGGAAATACTCGATAAAAATTCGTTCAGCTTGTCCGGCTCCGCGCCGCCCTTTTGCGGTTCGGAGCCTATGTTGACCTCAATGAGCACATCCTGAACTATGTTTTTCTTTTGAGCCAGGCGGGATATTTCGTTCGCCAGCTCAATGCGGTCCACGGATTGTATGGTTTTCACGCGGCCTATAATGTATTTTACCTTATTGGTCTGCAATTGTCCAATAAAATGCACGTCCGCGCCGAATTCTTCAAACATGGGCATTTTTTCGCCCAGCTCCTGCGCACGGCTTTCGCCGAAAACGTTCGCGCCCGCCTCATGCGCCAGGCGTATGCGTTCTTCGTCCACGAATTTGCTCACCGCAACAAGGGTTATGTCCTCCGCCCTTCTTCCGGCCTGCTTTGCGGCGTCGGCTATGTTTTGGCATATCTCAAGGTAATTTTCGCGTATGCTCATGGCTTTTTATACCTCATTCCCTCGCTGAGCGCGCCCTCTCCGTCCCGCGCGCGGATAATTGCATTGTCCTCATCGCTTGCAATAATATCTATCTGCACGTCGTAATCGTCCTCGCCGTTTTCTATTGTTATTATGCTCGCGCCGTCCTTGTAGCCTATCGCGTCAAGCGGCACCGTAAGCCCGCTCACGCTGCCGCGCGCGGTAATGGTTATAACGCGGCTGTTGAGCAGCGGGCCCATATCCTCGCTCAGCTCAAGCATATTCAGCACGCCCGCTTCCGAATGAATGAGCTCCATTGCATTAGCGGTAAAGCTCTGCTCCTCGTATCCGTCAAACGTAACGGTATACGTTTGCCCTTCGCAAAGGCTTGCAGCGTCGCTTTTATTCGTTACAAATGCGGCGTACCAAAGGCGCGTGTTCACAAGCCTGTACAGCAGGTTGTTTGACGAACCGCCAAGCGTATCCACCGTGCCTGCAACGGTAGTGTTCACAAGGGCTGCGTTCACGGTATCGAGCTTATCCTTATTGAGCACCTGCTCAAAGCCGTCAAAATAAAAGCTTACGCGCCCGTCCTTGGCGGCGGTAATGTCCGTTTTATAGGACGCAAGCTGGTTCAGCTTATCCTCGCGCGAATTATACAGCCGCGTCAGCTCCTCCGTGGGCTGCACGGTGTTTTTAAGGAATGTTCGGCGCTGCAGCATAAGGGCTTTGAGCTCGTTTTGCAGCGCGAGCGTGTCCCCTTCGCCGTTTGCGCTTACGGCTGCGCGTATGGCGGCGCGCTTCTGCTCGATTTGCAGCTCTATGCTGGATAACTCCGCGTTGTCCACGCCGCTCAGCTGCTTCTTTTGCGCGTTGTATATTTCCGTCTCCGTGCTCAACAAGGACTGCGCCATGTCGTCCGTATAGCCCCATTTGTAAACGGTAGCTATCGGCATGCCCTCATACACCGTTTCGCCTTCGCCCACCCTGAACTCCATGCGGTCGTATTTATCCACGCTTATGCTCATTTCGTCGCGTATAAGCACGGCTTTTTTGGTTATTACGGCTTCCATGCTGCCCTGCTTCAGCGTGCCGCCTGCGCTGTCCTGCAGCGTTATTGCAAGCACCGTTACGGCTACACCTATTATGAATGTAAGTATCAAATAAAACTTTGGCTTTATCTTTACGCGCCTTCGGCTCATCGGCTTCCCCCTTATCTATTTCAGCCCTTTATGAGCCGCTCTATCGCGCGCGTATCCATGCCGGCGGTCTTTCCCGCAACGAATGCGCACATGTTGTTCGGGTCAAGCGTTTCGTTCAGTATATCTTCAACGTCCGCCATGCTCACCGCCTCAAGCTTTTTTATAAGCCTTGCTTCCTCCTCCGCCCGGCCCAGAAGCAGCTCCGCCTTGCCTATGGCGCTGCTGCGCGCGGATGTGCTTTCGCTGGAAAGTATGTAGCTTACGCGCATCTGCTCCTTCGCCCGGTCGAACTCCGTCTTTGTTATGCCGTCCTTGCGCGCGGAGGCAAGCTCGCTCAGCATAAGCTCCGTCACCTTAGCCGCGTTTGCAAGGCCGGTTCCGGCGTATGCGGTAAGGTAGCCGGTTTCGGCATAGGACGTTGGGTAAGTATAGGTAGAATACGCAAGGCCGCGCTCCTCCCTTATGCGCTGGAACAGGCGCGAGCTCATGCACCCGCCAAGCACATTGCTCAGCACAAGCATTGCAAAGCGCCTGTCGTCATTTGCGCCGAAGCCGGGCATGCCTATGCAAATATGCGCCTGCTCGGCGTCCCTGTCCGCGAAGGCCACGCGCCCGCCCGCGCCAATGGCGGAGGGTATGCGTTCCTCCCCCACGCCCGCGCGCATGGCGCCGAATTTATCCCAAAGCATTGCGTCAAGCTTGGCTTTATCAAAGCTGCCCGCAACGGATATTACCGTATCGCCGCCGCGGTAGCGCTTGTCCATATAGTCTATGAGCGACTGCCGCGTGAAAGCGTTCACGCTGTCCGCCGTGCCGAGTATGTTCGGCGCAACGGGGCAGCCTTCATATAAAAGCGAGCATATGCCCTCGTTTGCAACGTCCTCGGGCGAATCGTCGTTCATAAGGATTTCTTCCGTAACAACGCCCTTTTCGCGCTCTATATCGCCCGCATCCAGCTTTGAACGCAAAATAAGGTCGCTTATTATATCCACGGCCTTTTCAATATGCTCGTCCAGCACCTTTGCATAAAAGCACGTGCATTCCTTTGACGTGAAGGCGTTAAGGTTGCCGCCTATGTCGTCCATCTCCGCGGCTATTTTGGATGCGCTGCGGCTCTCGGTCCCCTTGAACAGAATATGCTCAATAAAATGGGACATGCCGTGTTCCTTCTCCGCTTCGTAAACCGAGCCGGACTTTACCCACACGGCAACCGACGCGCTGCGGCAATCAGGCATTTTTTCATACACGGCCCTTATGCCGTTCTTCAATACTGTTTTTTCTATCAAGTCCTATACCATGCCGCCCAGCACGTCCCCCACGCGGGCGGCAATTATACCTTTCGCATTTAATCCGTCTATCAGGCCGCCCAGCGCATCGGCGCACGCGCGCGTGGGCTGCAATAATATTATACTTCCTATTATCGGCTCATTCAATCCCCGCTTGATTATATCATCTTTGCTGCCGTATCCGCAACGCAGATCGACGGTGGACAGCACATGCGTAAGCCCCAGCGCACGGGAAGCGCGCGCGCTTACGGCAACGCTGCGCGAACCGGAATAGTAAAGCACCGTGTCAACGCCGCTTGCCGCCTTTATGCTTTCAAGGCTTTTTTGTATATCCGCCTTCGTTTCGCTCAAGTTTCCGTCAAAGGAAGGGTCGTCGCCCATGGTGCCTATTTCGTGCCCTTCGTCCGCGATGCGCTTTAGCATATCCGCGTTCTCCCGCGCCCATTTGCCGCTTACAACGAACGTTGCGCGGGTATTCTTATCCTTAAGCGTTGCAAGTATATCCTCCATTGCCGCGGCGTTCCACGACACGGCAAATTCAAGCGCGATTTTATCGTCCGACCGTCCCCTGTACGCAGGCCCCGCATACAGGCTTGCCATTACCTGCGCGGCGTCCTGCCTGCTCGTGACAAGATAGAGCGATATTATTATAAACGCTAAAAAAAGATTTATTGCCCAGCCGTTCTTTGCGCGCCGCTTCATATGCACCCTCCCCGTTCAAGCCGCATGGTATGCTTGATTTTATGATGCCGCGCCGCCATATATGCAAAGGAGCGGCCGCTTGGCCGCCCCTTATCGATACGCTTTATTATTTTCTTATGAACAGCACGCCCAGCGTCCTTGGCCCGCAATGGGAGGACACGGTGCAGCCGGCATGGGTTTCGATTATTTCATCGAAGCTTTGATATTTTTCAATGGCCTCCCGCGCGGTTTCAACATCCCCCTCAGGGCAATGCGGATGGGTTATGAATATGCGGTGATTACGGATATCCTCGCGCCCTTCAAGCCTGTCCTTAACGTATTTCTGTATGCACTTTTCAAAAGAGCCGCGGTATTTGGTGCCTACGCGCATTTTGCCGTCAACGACCTCTATGCAGGGCTTTAGCTGCAATACGTTCGCGCCGAGCATGGTAACCGTTGAGCAGCGGCCGCCCTTTGCCATGTAATCAAGCCTGTCTATAATAAAGCTTGCGTCAACGTTGGGCACTATGTCCGTTTCAAGTTCCTTCACTATATTCTCCGCCTTCATTCCGGCTTCGGCACGGAGCGCCGCTTCCACAACAACGTGGCCGTGGCCGCTTGAAAGGTTGCGCGAATCAACAACATAAACGTTCTTATAATTCTCCGCCGCTATGCGCGCGTTCTGGTGGCAGGCGGAAAAGTCGCTTGAAATGTTTATGTGTATAACGGCGTCGTATTCGCGGCTGAGCTGAGCAAAGCGGGTCTCATAATCGTTCGGCGTTACGGCGGCGGTGGACGCAAGCGCCCCGCCCGCGGCAACGTGGGCAAAAATATCGTCCGGCGTTATTTCCACCCCGTCCCTGAGCGTTTTGCCGCCCAGCGTTATATACAGCGGGAACAGCTCTATATCGTGCTTTTCAAGCAGCTCCTTTGCCAGATCGCATGTGCTGTCCGACGTTATCTTGATAGCCATTTTGTGACCTCCGAAATTATTCCATAATAATTGTTGCCATTTTACAGCGCCAATATTAACGCAATATTAACGCAATGCATTCTGCACAAAATTAAAATTGGCTTTACATTGCCCCTTTGGCGGTTTACAATCAATAATGAACGGCCTGCGTATGCTTATACGCGGCGCACGGATGATATTGCCGCGAACAGGAGGAACACGAATGCGACTTGCAAACTGCACCTGCCAAAGGGTAAACGATTATCTTAAAGAGCACGATTCCATAATGCTTGTGCTTGGCAGCACGGAAAACCACGGCCGCCATATGCCGCTGGGTACGGACACGATGATACCGGACAAAATTGCGGAGCTGACCGAAAAGCAGAGCCATATTATGATAGCGCCCACGCTGCCGTACGGCGCTACGGATTCGCTGATGGGCTTCCCCGGAACGATATCAATAGGCGTGGACGGGCTTTACGACATACTTACAAGAATAACGGACAGCCTTTACGAATACGGCTTCCGCCGCTTTATAATACTGAACGGCCACGGCGGTAACTCAAAAAGCATAGAGATGCTGGGCAAGCGTATGCACCCTCGCGGGGCATATGTTGCGTGCCTTAACTGGTGGCTGATGGCGGGCGAGCTGAATCCGGACTGGGCCGGCGGGCACGGCGGCGCGGAGGAAACGGCGGGCGTAATGGCCGTTGATCCTTCGCTTATAGATTACGACCATATTGACGAGCCGCTCATAATGCAAAGCGACGTATATGAAACCATGCCTTCCACCGGATGGGACAAGGTAAGCTTTATGGGCGCAACGGTGGTAATCCCAAGGAGAGCCATGAATTACAACGCAAACGGATGGTACGGCACGGATGCGCCCAACAAAGCCACCAAGGAATGGGGCGACAGGATGGTGCAAACCATGGCGGACTACGCAGCAAGGTTTATAGAAGAATTTGAAAAAGCAGAATTGCCCAAGGAGGAGCATAAATAATGGTAAACGAAAGGGAGCTTGCCGTAATAAAGGCGCTTACGGAGGCCAAAGGCCCCAGCGGATTTGAGGACGAAGCGGTTGCCGCCGCGCGCGAAAGCCTATCGGACATTTGCGATTTTGAAGAGGACAGCCTTCGCAATCTTTATATATACAGGCGTGCGAACACGGGCGATAAGCCCGTACTCATGCTTGACGCGCACAGCGACGAGGTGGGCTTCATAGTCCATTCCATTAAGCCAAACGGCACGCTGCGCTTCCTTGAGCTTGGCGGCTGGAGCAAGAATACCCTGCCCGGCACGCGCGTGCTTGTGCGCAACAAAGACGGCGAATGGATACGCGGCGCAATAGCGGCAAAGCCCCCGCATTTTTTAAGCGATGAGGAACGCGCGCAGAACAAGGTGCAGAGCGTATCGAATCTTGTTATAGACATCGGCGCCCGCAGCGCGGAGGAAGCCAAGGAAGCATTCGGCATACGCATAGGCGAACCCGCCGTGCCCGCCACCCCGTTTGAATACGACGAAGCGCGGGACATTATGTTCGGCAAGGGGTTCGATTGCCGCATAGGCTGCGCCGCGCTGATAGAGACAATGCGTCTTTTGAGCGGCATGGAGCTGAGCGTGGACGTTATAGGCGTATTGTCCGCGCAGGAGGAAGTAGGCGAGCGCGGCTGCAAGGTTGCCGTGAACAAGGTAAGGCCGAATATTGCAATAGTTTACGAAGGCTGCCCCGCGGACGATACATTCGGCGAAGCTTACGCCATGCAGACCATTATGAAAAAAGGCCCCATGCTCCGCTACATGGACAAATCCGTTATATGCAACCCCCGCTTCCAGCGTTTCGCGCTTGATACGGCGGAGAAAAACGGCCTTATGGCGCAGGCGTCCGTGCGCGAAGGCGGCGGCAACAACGCGGCCGTTATACAGGCGCAGCTTGCAGGCGCGCCCAGCATAGTTATGGGCGTTCCCGTGCGCTATATTCACGGCCCAAGCTGCATAACCACCTATACCGATTATGACGCCACGGTAAAGCTTGCCTGCGCGATAGCAAGGGCGCTGAACGCGGACATAATAAAATCATTCTGAAAAAGAAGCGAAGCATATGAACACGAGCACAGCCGGAATACCCAAAGCCGGACTGCCGGAAGGCTTTGTATACATTGACGAGTTGATAGAGGACTGCATAATAGACGCAAAATACGCGGGCACGGACAACTTTATGGGCCGCCCCGCCGCGGGCTACGAACAGCCGCTGGTGGTAATGAGCCGCGAGCTTGCGGACTGCTGCATAAAGGCGGCGGACACGCTGCGCAAGCAGGGCTACATAATGAAGTTCTTTGACGCATACCGCCCGCAGAGCGCGGTGGACGATTTCTGCCGCTGGGGCGAAGATCTTAAGGACATCCGCCGCAAGAGCGTGCATTACCCCAACATTGACAAGGCCGAAATATTCGACCAGGGCTACATTGCCCGCCGCTCCGGCCACACCCGCGCGAAGGCCGTCGATCTGACGATAGTGGACATGCACACGCATCAGGAGCTGGACATGGGTTCAATATTCGATTATATGGATTCCCGCTCCAACCACGGCGCGGCCGGTCTCACCCCGCAGCAGGAGAAGAACCGCGCCATACTGCGCGACGCAATGCTCGGCGCGGGCATGACGCTTTACGAGGGCGAATGGTGGCACTACAACGTCAACCCCGAACCCTACCCCGATACGTTCTTCAATTTCCCGATAAAGTAGCACACACAAAAAAGGAGCGGCAAATCAGCCACTCCTTTTAAGTTGCTTTTATTTTGTTCAACCCATTATTTCGTCTATAGCGTCCGCGTATTCTTCCTTATCGCGCGCGCCGACAAGGCGGTTCATTTCCTGCCCGTCCTTAAAAAGAATAACGCAGGGAATGCTCATTATGCGGAAACGCTTGGCAAGGTCTATTTCGTCGTCAACGTTTACCTTGCATATATCCGCGCGGCCTTCGTAATCCTCGCTCAGTTCCTCTATGACCGGCCCGATCATGCGGCACGGGCCGCACCAGCTGGCCCAGAAGTCCACAAGCACCGGCCTTGACGCATTTGTTGCCGCTTCAAAATCGGCGGCGGTAAGATGCTTTACCATTGTTCTTCCTCCTTTTGTATTTATTCTTTTTTTATTTATTCTTTGCCTTCTTCGTTTACAAAGGCGGTCATTCGGGGCTTGAATTCGTTCATTTTGGCGAATTTCGGCTCCAGCTTTTTAAGTATAAGGAAGCTCAGCCCGCTCAGCGCAACGCCGCCTATCGCCGCATATATCTCGCCAAAGCGGGAGCCTATCACCACGCCCAGTATAAGCCCTATTATGGGAATGCCGTATACTATGGCGCTGGCCTTGAGCACGGTGTTTGCATGCATGTCTATATACACCTCGTCGCCCTTCTTCGCGCCGAGAGTATTGTCCATTTCTATATCCGCCTCGTTAGAGCCGAAGCGGAAGCATGCGTTGCAATGGCCGCAGGCATCCGTTTTTTTGAAGCGCACAGTGGCCCTTTTGCCGTTCGCTTCAACAACTATGCCCTTTTGCCTTACATCCTCACTCATCTATGTCCACCTTTATATGCAGTTCCTCAAGCTGCCTGTCCGTTACCGTTCCGGGCGCGCCCATCAGAATATCCTGCGCGTTCTTGTTCATGGGGAACGGTATAATCTCCCTTATGCTGTCCTCGCCCGCAAGCAGCATAACCATTCTGTCCACGCCAGGGGCTATGCCGGCATGGGGCGGCGCACCGTAGCAGAACGCGTTGTACATGGCGGGGAACTTTTTCTTCACGTCCTCTTCGCCAAGGCGCACAAGGCGGAACGCCTCTATCATTATTTCGGGGTCGTGATTTCGCACAGCGCCGGAAGAAAGCTCTATACCGTTGCAAACAAGGTCGTACTGCTGCGCGGTTATGGTGAGCGGGTCTATTTCGCCCGCGATAGCCTTCCTCAGCGTCTCCGCGCCGCCGCCGGGCATGGAGAACGGATTATGGCAGAATTCAAGCTCGCCGGATTCTTCGCCTATTTCATACATCGGGAAATCGACCACCCAGCAGAATTCATAGCGTTCCTTGTCCATATGACCGGGTACCAGCGCACCGAGCATTTTGCGCATGACTCCGGCGGTTTTCTGCGCGGCAGACTTTTTGCCCGCAGCTATGCCGATAAGCGTTCCCGGAGTGAGGCCGAGCGCTTCAACTACAGCATCGTGGTGCGGAGTCATGAACTTGGCGACGCCTCCGGCGAAGCTGCCGTCCGCCTCCACCTTGAACCAATAGGGCTTGGAGCCGGCCTGCACCTCAACATCGGCGCACAGCTTGTCTATCTGCTTTCTGGTAAGCTCGCATCCGCTGCAGGCTATGGCCTTAACGGTGTTGCCCTCGGCAAAGGGAGCAAATTCGCTGCCAGCTACCAGCTTAGTTATGTCCTGTATCCTCAAATCTATGCGGTAATCCGGCTTATCCGTGCCGAACTGTTCCAGCGCATCGTTATAGGATATGCGCTTGAACGGCGCGGAGGAGGCCACGTTATACGTTCCGTATTTTGCGAAAATGGGCGGCAGAACGTCCTCTATTACGGAGAAAACATCCTCCTGCGAGGCAAAGGCCATTTCCATATCCAGCTGATAGAATTCGCCGGGGCTTCTGTCCCCGCGGGCGTCCTCGTCACGGAAGCAGGGGGCAATCTGGAAATACCTATCGAAGCCGGAGGTCATCAAAAGCTGCTTAAACTGCTGCGGCGCCTGCGGCAGGGCATAGAACTTGCCGGGGTGCTTCCTTGCGGGCACAAGATAGTCCCTTGCGCCTTCGGGGCTGGATGCGGTAAGTATGGGCGTGGTTATTTCAAGGAAGTTATGTTCAAGCATGGCCTTCCTGAGCGCAGCTATAACGTTGCAGCGCAGAATTATATTGTTCTTAACTTCGGGGTTCCTCAAATCAAGATAACGGTATTTGAGCCGCTGCGTTTCATCCGCTTCGCGGCTGCGGTTTATTTCAAAGGGCAGCTCGTTATAAATGCAGCGGCCAAGTATCTCTATCTTTTCGGGTACGACCTCTATTTCGCCGGTGGGCTGCTTGGCGTTCTTGCTGGCGCGCTCGCGCACGGTACCGGTAACGGAGATGGTGGATTCCTTATTGATGCCCTTTATAATGTTCATCATCTCTTCGGTTTCTATAACTATCTGCGTTGTGCCGTAAAAATCGCGCAGCACCACAAAGGCGAAGTTGCTGCCCACTACGCGGACGTTTTCCATCCAGCCCGCAAGCGTTACCTGCTTATTTACATCGGCAAGCCTAAGCTCGCCGCAGGTATGGGTTCGTGATTGTATCATTATCCTGTATGCTCCTTAATAAATTATTCTGTATTTTTCGCTTTTCAGCTTATTTAACCAATTCAGCGGCCTTTTCGGCAAAGCCCTCTATGCCAAGCGCCGTCTCCGTGCCGTCCGCCATGTTTTTCAGCTTTATTACGCCGTTTTTAACCTCGTCCTCGCCTATCACGGCAACAAAGCGCGCGTTAAGCTTGTCTGCATACTTAAACTGCGCCTTGAAGCTGCGGCCAACGTGGTCAAATTCGGTCTTTACGCCGTGCTTTCTAAGCTCTCCCGCAAGCTTCAGTCCAACGTTCCTTGCTTCGTCCCCAACGGGTGCAATGTATATGTCCACAAGGTTGGGTTCGGGTATGGGGTTGAAGCTTTCCGCAACCAGCAGCAGCCTTTCCATGCCCATGCCGAAGCCGACAGCGTTCATCTTCGGCCCGCCAAGCTGCTCGATTAGTCCATCATACCTGCCTCCGCCGCACACCGTGCCGGTATACGCGCCTTCGGTAGAGACAAGCTCGAACACGGTTTTCGTATAATAATCAAGCCCGCGCACTATCATGGGATCAACTTCGTATTCTATGCCCAGCGCATCAAGGGAGGCTTTAAGTTCCTCAAAGTGTGCCTGACATTCGGGGCAAAGGTAATCAAGCACCTTGGGTGCTGCCGCGGCTATTTCGCCGCAGCGCTTTTCCTTGCAGTCCAGTATTCTGAGCGGGTTCTTTTCATAGCGCGTTTTGCAGGTTTCGCAAAGCTCCTCGTAATTCGCTTTAAGATATTCTTTAAGCGCGGCATTGTATTGGGGCCTGCATTCGGGGCAGCCTATGCTGTTTATTTTGGCCTTTACGCTCCTTATGCCAAGCTCGTTCAGTATGCTTATAGCAAGAGAGATAACCTCCGCGTCCGCGCTGGCCCTGGGCGCGCCGAAAACCTCCACGCCGAACTGATGATGCTCCCTCAGCCTGCCCGCCTGCGGCTTTTCGTAGCGGAAAACGGGGCAGTAAAGATAGAACATCTTTGTGGGCTGCGCGTCGGCAAAAAGCTTGTTTTCAAGGAACATACGCACGGTGCCCGCCGTGCCCTCCGGCTTCAGCGTTACGGAACGGTCTCCCTTATCGGTAAAGGTATACATTTCCTTTTGCACAATGTCCGTTGTGTCTCCCACGCCGCGGGCAAAAAGCTCCGTATGCTCCAGCACCGGCGTGCGGGTTTCGCGGTAGCCGAATTCCGCGCAAGCGCTGCGCATAAGCTTTTCGATATACTGCCATTTGTAGCTTTCCTTAGGGGTAACGTCCTTCATGCCCTTAGGCGCCTGAATCTGCATAATACACCTCTTTCATATTTCCCTTATAAAAATAGGGTCCTCCATCCTTAAACAGGGACGGGGAACCCGCGGTACCACCCTTATTGAGCATAATAAAATGCTCCGCTCGCGCCCCATAACGCGGGGCGACCGTCCGCCATTTCCTGCGGAAGGCTCATAAGGCGTCCTTCACCATATGCCCTGTTCGCGGCGGCTTCCAGCCACGGCCTGCCTTCTCTTGTGCGAACGCAATACGGCTACATCCTTATTCATTGCCTATCAAACCATATAATAGCATCACTAACGCCGCTTGTCAACGCGCGTATGCCGCTTATATGCCGATTTTTCTATGTTATTCGCCCTTCTCTGCGGCCCTGCGCCTGAGCTCCTCCTCGCGCTCCTTTTCAAGCATCAGCTTTGAATAATCAACAAAGCCGCGCGGGTCGTCCACCCACAGCCTTTCCATATTGTAATACTCCCTTTCTTCGGGATAGAATATGTGCACCAATATGCTGCCGAAGTCAATAACTATCCAGCGGCCTTCGCTGTATCCTTCTATGCGCCTTACGCTAAGGCCCATTCCTTCGGCCTTTTCTTCAATTTCGTCGCAAAGCGCCTTCACCTGCGCCGTTGCCCGGCCGGAGCATACCACAAACCAGTCCGCTATTATGGTTCTGTCCCCAACGTGTATGGCCATTATGTCCTGCGCCTTTTTATTATAAAGCGCGTCGCATATCATCATCGCCTGGCGGCGGATGTTTTCTTCGTCCTGTGCATCTATCGCGTTAAAAAATTCGCTCATTTTATATCTCCTTTATTATTTTCGGTCTCTCTTTTTATTGCCTGCCTTATCATAAGGGATTCGTCCGTCGGCTCTATTCCCCGCGCGAGCAGATGGCCTATTGAGTTATTCATGGTCATAAGCACCGCGCCGTTAAGATCCTCCTTCGCCATGTCCCTCAGCTTGTCAACGCCTTCATACGTCCGCGTGAACTCTGCTTTATCCGCAACGTATAATATTTTATCAAGCTTTGTCATGTTCATCCGGCCGAAAACGTGGCAGCCGATGGCATTTATAACGTCCGCGTCATCTATCCCAAACTCCCTTTGCGCCCTTATCGCCCCCAAGGGGCCGTGTAAAAGACCGGGCGCACACCGCTGCTGAGTATTTGGCGTATAGCCGTATTCCTTGGCAAGCCGCAATGCGTCCTCGTCGCCAAGCTTTGCGCAGTCGTGCAGCAGCCCTGCTATGCGCGCCTTTTTGCCGTCCGCACCCCATATTGCCGCAAGCTCCACGGCGTAGCCCATTGTGCCTATAGAGTGGGCAAGGCGCTTGGGCTTGGTGTATTCCGCAAGGCGCTTTTCATAAGAAAGAATATCCTCGCTTTGATATAAAAGCCCCGCGTATATCCGCTCCATCACGCCGTAGGGAACAAGCTTTGCAATGCCTTTCGCCATGTTCACGCGGCGGCGTATCTCAGTGGATGATATATCAGGCCCGCAAAAATCCGCCATGCGTATGCGCGCGCCATAGCGCCGCCTAAGCTCCCGCGCTGCTTCGTAATCGCCCGCGTTGTCCGGCCTTCCAACGGCTATTATGCCCGCAAGCGCAAATATGGTTTCAGGCCTGCTCCATTGGTGCAATGTTTTTAGCATATCCGCGCCGACAATAAGATGCAGTTCGTCAACGCCGTTATACAGCCCCATCAGCGTATCCGCCATGTAGCTCACGCCGCCGCGGCGAATCTCATCATCGCACGCAATAAGCCCTTCCTCGCCCGCAAGCGCGGCACGGGTAAGCTCAAGCCGTTCTTTTGCATCCACGCCGAAAGCGATGCTTTTATGCGGCGGATCGCCCGCCACCATAAACAGCACCCTGTCAAGCGAGAAACGCCGCCTGACCTCGCGCGCAATATAAACATGTCCGTTGTGCGGGGGATTAAAGCTGCCCCCCAATATACCGATTCTCATTGAATTTATTATACACTACTATTCCTTGGTAGTAAACCGCGAATAATCGCCGCGCACGATGGGAACAATCCATAAAAAAGCAACAGGGGGAATTAAACATGAGCATAGGTGAAAAAAGAACGCTGAATGCATATTACAAGCGCCGCTTTTACCGCGGGCGCACGGCCTTTGCCCGCGCTGCGGACTTTATTGCGCTAAGGGTAATATTGCTTATTGCATGCTATCTTTGGTTTTCGTTCAACGTGGAAAGCATTATCGCCGCCGCTGTACTCACGGCAGCTGCGGTCGGGGCCATATCCGTATTTGCCGAGCTTGTAAAAAGCGTGCGGCTTGAAAAATTCATATTGCGCGAAAACGCCCGCCTTTCAAAAAAGCTGTTCAGCGAAAGCCTTGTGCTTATGCCGCGGAGCGAGTTTCTGAGCATGGTGCGCGAATACATAAAGCGCCACGGCAAGGAATTTGCGGGCGAAAGCCTTGTGTATACCGCGCAGACGCTTTCTCCCGTGGATGAAGAAACGGTGCTTTGTGCCTGCCGCGCGGCAAACAGGCGCGGCTGCAAAAGCCTTTTCATATTCTCCTCCGCCGCGGTGAGCCAACCGGCGCGGGACATTGCCGCGCGTTACGATGGGCTGAGCGTTGCATTTATATCGGGCGATATGCTCGCTTCCTGCACAGAAATGCCGGACGATAACGCCGTAAGGCAATATATATTGAAGCAGGCGGAGCAGAAAAAGCAAATAAAAAAGCAGAGCGTGTCCACAGCCATAGGCCGCGGAAGATGCGCGCGGTATCTGCTTGTTGCCGCGGCGCTTTTCGCACTCAGCTTTTTTGTAAGCTATACGCTTTATTACAGGATGCTTGCCGGCGCCTGCGTAAGCCTTGCCGCGCTCAGCTTTTATGCGGCGCATTCGCCTTCCGCCGCGCCGAAGGATGCTTAACGCTGCGGCGCTCAAGCTTTATATCAAGCATAGCGTTCAGGGGAATATAGTCGATACCGCCGTTCACCGCCGCGCGCAGCACAAATTCACCGCCGGCATATATAAGGCATATCGGCTCTATTTTTTCGCGTGGCCAAATATCCGTATCGTCAATGCAGGCGGAAGGAACGTAGCTTAGCTGCTTTTGGGCGTCTATCGCCAGGGTTATGGTTTCTATCGCGGATCTCAGCCTGTTTTGTGCGCCGTATGTGCGCTCTATCCCGGCCGGGCTTTCAAAGTTCACGCTCTGCGTTTTTGCTATGCCCTGCCTAAGCCTCTGCGCCGTAGCCTCGTCTATAAACGGCGCGCAGTCCAGCGCAAGCATTATAAGCCGCGCATCCTCCGCCGTGAACGGGCGGTCGTTTGCGTAATACCCGCGCGTGGTGCTTTCTATTTTCCATCCCATGCGGTTCAGCGCGGCAACGTCGGCATATACGCTGCGCCTGTTTGCCGCAATGCCATGCTGCGCAAGTATTGCGCAAAGCTTATTTGCGCTCAGCGGATGCTCTTCATCCGTATATTCATTCAGCGCCTTAACAAGCGCAATAAGTCTTTCCCGTGCGGCCATGCTTTACGCCCCAAGCCCGATAAAGCCGAAGCACAGCAGCGCCTGCGCCGGTATATATGTTATCATCACGGGGAAATTCGGCCGCTCAACATCGCGCACGAACATGCAGCGCGCAAGTATTGTGTCCGAAGTCAAGAACAGCATTGACCCAAGCGTTATCAGCGCGGCGTAAAATTGGCCTTCGCCCGAATTTATCCGCGCCACAAGGTTCACCCACGCGAAAACGTTCACCGCCGCAACTATGCCGAGATACACCGGCATAAGCACGCGGAACTTTTTATCGTCCACATGCTTTTCAAGCCTGAAACTCATGTATGCTACAACGGCTATATACGCCGCAATGAACACCGCCGCCGTTATAAGGTGCGATCGTGTCATTCCCGGGGTGCGGCGGAATATGCTAAGCGCATACAGCCCATGCCCAAGCGTAAAGCTAAGTGCGCCCGGTATAAAGAACTTGTCGTTCTTTTCCCATATCAGCAATATATCGCCCGCAAGGCCGCATATAAGCGCCGCCAGCACCGCACCGTCCACAGGCTTTGCCGCGCACGCATAGCAAGCGGCAAGCGAAAGGAGCAGCAGCGGCTTTGTAAGCTTTCTTGGCGTATGCATGCCAAAATAGCAGAAGAACAGATGCGCTATGCTCAGCAGCGTAAAATATATTATAAATCCGGTCATATCCCGTCCCCCTTGCGGCGCAGTATTTACGTTTTCTTTATACGCCTTATAATACAACACACTCGCTTGCCCCGTAAAGCGATATTGATAATACTTCATTGCGTCATAAGCAAAGTGAATGTGAAAAAACGTTTTTTGTGGTTTTCATATCACTTTTTATGATATACTATTATGCGAAAAGATAAAAGATAAACAAAGGAGGAGATATTTCATGCAGTATTCGCGTGAGGTTGAAGAGATGTTTTGCGTGGCAAAGGGCGCAAAGCACGACCCCGCACCCATCCCCGAGGAGGGCAAATGGGTCAAAGCAAAAGAGATTACGGACATATTCGGCCTGACCCACGGCGTGGGCTGGTGCGCGCCGCAGCAGGGCGCATGCAAGCTGACGCTGAACATAAAGGGCGGCATAATTGAAGAGGCGCTGGTGGAGACGATAGGCTGCTCCGGCATGACGCATTCCGCGGCAATGGCGGCGGAGATACTGCCCGGCAAGACCATACTGGAGGCGCTTAATTCCGACCTTGTGTGCGACGCCATAAACACCGCCATGCGGGAGCTGTTTTTGCAGATAGTTTACGGCCGCAGCCAAAGCGCGTTTTCAGACGACGGCCTGCCCATAGGCGCAGGGCTTGAGGACCTTGGCAAGGGCTTAAGGAGCCAGGTTGCCACCATGTTCGGCACAAGGAAGAAAGGTCCCAGGTACCTTGAAATGGCCGAAGGCTATGTGCTTGAGATTGGCCTAGACAAGAACAACGAAATAATAGGCTACAAATTCGTAAACCTTGGCAAGATGATGGACGCCATAAAGAAGGGCATGGAGCCGAACGAGGCTTTCCGTTCCAACATAAACACCTATGGCCGCTTTGCCGAGGCGGTAACCGTTATAGACCCGCGCAAGCAGTAATATAAGGAGGCGTAAAGATGGTCACTTTTGAAGGATACGAAAGAAGAATAGATACCCTGCGCCCCGTGCTTGCAAAGTATGGGTTCGACGGCTTTGAAGCGTGCGAAGCCTTCACCAAGGAGCATGGCGTAGACGTGCGCGGCATAGTGCAGGGCATTCAGCCCATAGCATTCGAAAACGCGGTTTGGGCATATACCCTCGGCGCGGCGATAGCGCTGAAGAAGGGCGTTAAGAGCGCGGCGGAAGCGGCCGAATGCATAGGCGAAGGCTTGCAGGCGTTCTGCATACCCGGCTCCGTTGCCGATCAGCGTAAGGTGGGTCTGGGCCACGGCAATCTTGGCGCGATGCTGCTTTCCGAAGCCACGCATTGCTTCGCCTTCCTTGCCGGACACGAAAGCTTTGCCGCGGCAGAGGGTGCAATCGGCATAGCCCGCACGGCGAACAAGGTGCGCAAGGAGCCGCTCAAGGTAATACTCAACGGCCTTGGCAAGGATGCGGCCTATATAATCAGCCGCATAAACGGCTTCACCCACGTTGAAACCGAATACAACCAGTACACGGGCGAGCTTACCATAGTAAAGACCACCGCTTTCAGCGACGGCGACCGCGCGAAGGTGCTCTGCTACGGCGCGGACGACGTGAACGAGGGCGTTGCCATAATGCGCCACGAGAACGTGGACGTATCCATAACCGGCAACTCCACCAACCCCACCCGTTTCCAACACCCCGTTGCGGGAACATACAAAAAGTGGTGCGTTGAAAACGGCAAGAAGTATTTCTCCGTTGCCTCCGGCGGCGGCACGGGCCGCACGCTGCACCCGGACAACATGGCGGCAGGCCCCGCCAGCTACGGCATGACGGACACGATGGGCCGTATGCATTCCGATGCGCAGTTCGCCGGCTCCTCCTCCGTACCGGCTCATGTGGAAATGATGGGCCTTATCGGCATGGGCAACAACCCCATGGTCGGCGCAACCGTGGCCGTGGCGGTGGCTTGTGAGGAAGCCCTTGCCAAATAAACTCGAATAAAGTCACCCAAAGCCCGCGGGAAGCTGCGGGCTTTTTCTATATGCCGCGGCGTTAAAAGCAGTCTAATCATACACATTTGCCCGTTTTATGGTATACTGATTATAAATCGTTATCCACAGAAATTGCGGAGGTACAGCATGAAAGCATTGGTCTGCGAAATGTGCGGCAGCAACGATATAGTTAAAAAAGACGGCTTATTCGTATGTCAGTTCTGCGGCGTAAAATACTTACCCGAAGAAGCAAAGAAATTGATGGCTGATGAAATGAATATCTCCGATAAAATCAGCAATTACTATGCATTAGCACAAAACGCATACGATGCCGGCAACAAGCAAGAAGCCGAAACTTACTGCAATAAAATCATTGAAATTGACCCAGAATACTATAAAGCATGGTTCTTGAAAGGCTCGGCGGCAGGGTGGCAGTCCACGCTGCAAAAACCAAGATTGTCCGAATGCGTTGCGGCCTATAATAAAGCCATTGATTATGCGCCGGAAGGAATCAGGGAAGAACTGCTTATCCGCGTGGAATCCGAAATAATTGATCTTGCCACGGCCGCAGCAATTTTGCGCGGCAAACAATTTGCAAAATGGCCTGTTGAGGATGAAGTAAATGGCCTTATATCGGATATTTCTTATGTTCTAAACAACGTAACTCTGTTTATGACTCATTCAGGAATCACTATTCCGCTGCCAAAGCTTACCGCGCCGATAGCAAAGGCAATTAACGCATATGCAGTCAAAGCCTTTGAAGATGTCATTTTACCATCTTATAAAGAAAATAACGGCGGTCACCCTGATAACTATGCTTGGAAAAAATATGTTGACAGGCTCGGTTATTGTATAGACATATTGGAAGTGGCAAACGAACTATGCGATGAAAATGACGCAGATGCTCTCCTTCGATATGAAAATCTTATTTATTTCCGTACCGAGGCAATAAACAGCCATTCGTGGTATTATACTGCAACTCAGCATGGATTATGGTGGCATAAGGGCCAATCGTTATCGGGCGCAGCAAAGCAGCTTCACCTCAATAAAATTCATGAATATGAAGAAAGAATCAAGTGCATAAGAGCAACCGTAGCTCAGCATTAAGTTAAAGTCAAACCGACAAAAGAGCTATAAATGCAAAAGCAGCCAGCCCGCGTTTTTAATGAATTGGCTGCTTTACTCTTTCTCCTCACTCCGCCCCATTTACCATTTCGGCAATATCGTTAAAGCTGTCGCCGGTAACATGCTCGGCTATGGCGAAGCAGACATTCAGGCCGTTGAAGCCGTTGGTGTGGATGAGCAGGGCGTCGCGGGTGGCGGGGTCGAAGCAGACAAGGGACTTGAAGCCGCCGTTGTCGCCCCAGTGCCATATGCGCTCGTTGTAAAGCCCCCAGCCAAGGCCCCACTCCACGCCGTTGCCGGCGCAGTTCCTTACGGAGCGCACACGCGCGGCAAAGTCAGGCTCCTTCAGTATGTTCAAAAGGAACTTCGGATAATCGTCAATCGTCACATAAAGCGAAAACGCGCTGTTCGGCTCCATGCCCATGGAATGCCGCGCCGTGGTGCGCTTTGGCTCCGCGTGCCCGTTGACGTCAACCGTGCGTGCAAGGGCATTGCGCATTGCACCCGTCCAGATAAGCGCCGCCTTGTCCATGCCGAAGGGGTCGAGCAGGCGCTTCTGCATAAGGTCGTCCAGCCGCGTGCCCAGCCGCTTTTCCATTATGGATTGCAGATAATAATACCCCATGCCGGAATAGCTGAAGCCGTGCTTGGGCTCAAAATAAAGCTCCATCGGCAGCTTGCCCCAGTTGGGCAGACCACTTGCGTGGCTCATAACATCCTTTGCCGTTACGCATGCAAAGCGCGCGTCGGTGCAGGGCATCCATGCCTGCTCATATTCGCTCAGCGGCCTGTCAAGGTCTATTATGCCATCATCCGCCAATTCAAACACCAGCCTGCCGAAAAACGGCTTTGTGAGCGATGCGGCCTCAAAATAAGTTTCGTTCGATACGGGTATGCCGCGCTCCGTGTCCGCAATGCCGAGGCATTGGCTCATCACAAGCTCGCCGTTTTTTATGAACGCCATCGCAAGCCCGGGCACATGCTCGCGCTGCATATTCTCCTGCGCTACGGCTGCCGCGCTTGCAATTTCAGTCAAATAGATATTCATAACTTTACCTCTCGTAAACTATTTCCCCGCCCACTATCGTCATAACGGGCAGTATGTCGCGTATCTCCATCGGGTCGCAGGTGAAAATATCCTTATCAAGCATCACCATGTCCGCCATGAAGCCGGGCTTTATGCGCCCCTTTTCGTTTTCCATAAACTGGGCGTATGCGCTGCCCGCGGTATATGCATCGATGGCCGTATAAACGTCCACGCACTCCTTGGGGAAGAAGCCGCCCTCGGGCCAGCCGTTTTTATCCTTTCGGGTAACGGCGGAGTATATGTTGGGGAAGGGGTTGCAGTCCTCAACGGGGCAATCCGTGCCGTAGGACACCTTGGCATTGAGCCGCGCCATGGTGCCGAACGCATATGACGTGGAGGAAAGCTCCTCTCCGCAGCGGGAGATAACGGCATGCATATCGTAATCAAGGAATATGGGCTGATACAGCGCAAGTATATCGTCCTTCACAATGCGCTCAAGCAGCGGCATATCGGTTATCTGACAATGCACAAGGCCGTGGCGCAGCGGGTTTTTGCCGCCGTGCAGCACGGATTCGTAGCACCGCACGGTGTCCTCTATGGCCTTGTCGCCAATAACGTGGGTAACAACCTGTATGCCCGCTTCGTCCGCCATGCGGCACATTTCAAGCATCTCCTCATCGTGCGTGGCCTCCACGCCGTAGTTGCCGGGATCGTCCAGATATTCATGGCGCATAGTGGCCGTCCTTCCGCCGAGTGAACCGTCGCGGAACAGCTTCAGCGGCCCGAGCGTGAGCCAGGGGTGCGAATAATCGCCGCGGGCAAATTCGCCCTCTACAAACGCCTTAAATTCCGCAGGAGTATGATAGCACACCTGATGATGATACCTAAGCTTCCCCTTGCCGCCTTCAAACACGCGCCTGACAAGCGGGAAAACTATTTCCGGCGCGGCGGAGGTGCCCGCGTCGTTGGACTGCACGCTGGTAAGGCCGTGCGCGGCGGCGTAGTTCATTGCGTCTATAAACATAGCCTCGAGCTGCGCCTCGCTGTATTCGGGAATTACGGAAAGTATTTCGCCGCAGGCATTTTCGGTAAACACGCCGCTTGGGTAGCCGTCCGCCTCCAGCTCAAACGTGCCGCCGGGGAACTGCGCGGAGCCTGCCTTTAGCCCAAGCAGCTCTATCGCCCTTGTGTTTGCGGTAACTACATGGCCGCATATGCGCTCAAGCACGATTGGTATTTCGGTTGAAATTTTATCCAGATCATGCCGCGTGGGTATGCGCTTCTCCCCTTCAAACATATCCTGGTTCCAGCCAACGCCGTGTATCGCTTCGCGGCAGCGCTCGGGATGCTCCTTCATGAATGCCCTTGCGCGCGCTATCATTTCATCTATTGATTTTACGCCGTTTATATCCACCTGATAAAGCCCCGCGCCCATCATGAGCAGGTGCATATGGCTGTCGTTAAGGCCGGGTATTACCGTGCGGCCTTCGCAGTCTATTATCCTTGCGTCCTTGCCCGCATGGGCGAGTATTTCTTCATCCGTACCAACGGCGGTTATAATGCCGTTTTCCATAGCCGCCGCGCTTTGGAACACGCCGCGCTCAACATATATTTTCCCGTTAACAAGTGCAGTTTTCATTTTGCCCATATCCTTTCTTTATCTTTCGTAAACGCATTTGCCGCCCACAAACGTGCGCAGCACCTTTGCTTCAAGTATCTCCATATCGGTGCAGCTCACAAGATCCGTATCCAGCACTATAAAGTCCGCATACATGCCTTCCTTTATTTTGCCCTTTATGTTTTCCTCGCCCGTGCAGTACGCGCCCTGCGCGCTGTAACAATACAGCGCCGTTTCCCTATCCAGTATTTGCTGCGGCAGGAAGGGGCCGCTGCCGTTAAGGTCGCGGCCGGTAACGGCGCAGTATATGCCCGGCAGCGGGCGGAAGGCTTCCACGGGGCAATCCGTGCCGAAGGGCGCATGCACGCCAAGGCGTATGTAATCCGCCCATGCATAGGACGTGCTGCCAAGCTCCCTCCCCACGCGGTCGTAAACTATATGCATATCATAATTGATGAACACGGGCTGAATGTATGCAATAACGTCCAACTCCTTAAACCGCTCCACCTGCGCCTTATCCGTTATTTGGCAATGCACTATGCCGTGGCGCGGATGAAGATGCGGCATTTCCAGCCGCGCATTCTCTATTGCGTTAAGGCACATTTCAACCGCCCCGTCGCCTATGGCATGTATTATGGCAGGCATATTGTGGCTGTGCGCGCGCAAAACGAGCGAGTTGATCTCCTCCTGCTCATATATTGCAATGCCGCGGGTGGTGGGGTCGTCCGCATAGGGCTTGCGCATGTATGCCGTGCGCGCGCCGAGAGAGCCGTCGCTCAATAGCTTCACGCAGTTTATTTTGAAGGTGCGGTTGCCGAAGCTGTCGTCAAAGCCATGCTTATCGAAAAATTCGTCCATGTCCGCATGGGTGGGCAGCAGCGCCTGCTCCGCCATTCTCAGCTTAAAGCGGCCTTTCTCCGCCGCCGTGCGCAGCAGCGCCATCATTTCATATGCGTGGCCTTCGGGGCAATATTTGAAATCGTCGGACTGTATGCTGGTTATGCCGCATTCAAACAGATCCTTCTGGCAGTCTATCATCATTTCAAGAAGCTGTTCACAGCCGGGCATGGGCAGGCGCGCCTTAATGTCGTCAAACACGCCCTCCTTTATTACGCCGTTGGGCGTGCCGTCGGGATAGGTTTCGGCATATACGCCGTATTGCCCCACGGTATCCTTATTTATGTTCATCAGCTCCATGGCCTTTGAATTCATAACGCCTATATGGAAGCAGGCGCGCATTATAAGCATGGGATATTCCGTTGTTATCGCGTCCAGTTCCTTTGCCGTGGGGAAGCGCTGCTCATCGGTAAAATAATCGTGGTTCCAGCCTTCGCCCGTGAGCCACAGGCCAAGCGATGGGTCGTAATCCTGCTCAAGGGCGCGCCGCATACGCGAAAGCACTTCCTTGAGCGATGTGCAGCCGTATAGGTCAACGGCGGTCTTTTTGGCGCGGACATAGTGCAGATAGTGCATATGGCTGTCGTTAAAGCCGCTCATTACGAAATTGCCGCCGCAGTCTATTGTTTCAAGCTCCTCCTGCGGATGCACACTAAGATAGGCCTCCGTCTCCTTTTCGCTGCCTACGCAGGCAAAAAAGCCGCCTATCACAACCGCCGCCTGAGCATGGGGACGAGCCTTATCCATGGTGGCAATGTTTGCGTTCTTTATCCAAAGGGTCATTCAGGGTAAACCTCCAGTTTGCGTATTTACGTTTCCGATTTATATATTATAGTAAATCACCCGCCCAAAGCGCAACGGCAAAAATGTTTATAATATGACTTTTGGCCAAGCTGTATTGACAAGGCGGGCTTTTTCCAATAAAATGAGACGTGGACTATGATGCGGAACAGTAATCGTTTCCCGCGGGCAAAGAGAGCCTCCGTTTTGCTGAAAGGGGGAGCCGCGGTGCGGTGAAGCTCGCCGCGGAGTCTGCCGCGGCAATGCGCGGCGCGTTCCTCGCGTTACAGGGGGCTAAAGCGGGCGGTTTATGCCGCCAAGCGGAGTGGTACCGCGGAAAAATGTTCCGTCTCTTGCAATATAAGAGGCGGCTTTATTTTTTACACAAAGCATGAAAGGATAAAAACCGATGTCAGAGCGCTACGAACACGACCCGATAGAGCTGAAATGGCAAAAGCGCTGGGAAGAAGCGCATTGCAACGAAGCCAAAACGGATTACACCAAGCCCAAGTTTTACGGGCTTATCGAATTCCCCTATCCTTCCGGCCAGGGGCTTCACGTTGGGCACCCGCGCCCGTTCACGGCAATGGACGTTATTTGCCGCAAGCGCAGGCTGGAGGGCTACAACGTGCTGTTCCCCATGGGATACGATGCATTCGGCCTGCCCACGGAGAACTACGCCATAAAAACCGGCATACACCCCGCCAAGGTGACGGAGACTAACATTGCCCGCTTCCGCGCGCAGCTTAAAAGGCTGGGCTACTCCTTCGATTGGTCCCGCGAAATAAGCACGGCGGACCCGGAATACTATAAATGGACGCAGTGGATTTTCCTTAAGCTTTACGAGCACGGCCTTGCCTACAAGGCGGAAATACCCATAAACTTCTGCACCTCCTGCAAGGTTGGCCTTGCCAACGAGGAGGTCGTGGACGGCGTATGCGAACGCTGCGGCGGGCAGGTTATACAGATGGTACGCAGCCAATGGATGCTCAAAATAACAGAATACGCGCAGAAGCTTATAGACGACCTGGACAAGGTGGACTACATTGAGCGAGTTAAGACGCAGCAGCGCAACTGGATAGGCCGCAGCGAAGGCGCTGAGGTGGACTTTATAATAGCAAACACGGACGATAAGCTGACCGTTTACACCACCCGTCCGGACACGCTCTTCGGCGCGACATACATGGTAATAAGTCCCGAGCATCCCTATATAGACAAATATAAGGACAGGATAGCCAACTGGGACGCCGTTGCCAAATACCGCGAGGAGGCCGCCCACAAGAGCGACTTTGAACGCGGCGAGCTTAATAAGGAAAAGACCGGCGTTGTGCTTGAAGGCGTGAGCGCAATCAACCCCGTTACCAAGAAGGAGATACCCATTTGGGTTTCCGACTATGTATTGATGAGCTACGGCACGGGCGCAATAATGGCCGTTCCCGCGCACGACACGCGCGACTATGAATTCGCAAAGACCTTCAATCTGCCCATAGTTGAGGTGGTTGCGGGCGGAGACGTCAGCAAGGAAGCATACACCGAATGCGAACACGGGCGCATGGTGAACTCCGGCTTCCTTAACGGTATGGAGGTGGCAGAGGCCAAGAAGGCCATCGCCGATTACCTTGAAAAGGAAGGCATAGGCCACCGCAAGGTGAACTATAAGCTGCGCGACTGGGTATTCGCCCGCCAGCGTTACTGGGGCGAACCGATACCCCTTGTAAAATGCGAAAAGTGCGGCTGGGTCCCCCTGCCGGAGAGCGAGCTGCCGCTAAAGCTGCCCATGCTGGACGATTTCTCCCCCACGGACGATGGCAGTTCCTGCCTTGCCCGCGCAAAGGATTGGCTGCACACCACCTGCCCGCATTGCGGCGGCCCCGCCGTGCGCGAAGCGGACACCATGCCCAACTGGGCGGGCTCCAGCTGGTACTTCCTGCGCTATACAGACCCGCATAACGACAACGCCCTTGCTTCGCCCGAGGCGCTGAAGTATTGGATGCCCGTTGACTGGTACAACGGCGGCATGGAGCACACCACGCTGCACCTGCTCTATTCCCGCTTCTGGCACAAGTTCCTTTACGACATCGGCGTTGTGCCCACGCCCGAACCGTATATGAAGCGCACCAGCCACGGCATGGTGCTTGGCGAAAACGGCGAGAAGATGAGCAAGTCCCGCGGCAACGTTGTAAATCCGGATGATTACATCAAGGAATACGGCGCGGACGCATTCCGCATGTACATAATGTTCATGGGCGCGTTCGATCAGCCCATCCCCTGGAACACGCAGGGCACCAAGGGCTGCCGCAAGTTCCTTGAGCGCGTATGGCGTTTGCAGGACATGATAAACGATGAGCAGGGCGTGCGCGACAGCGTGAAGGCCAGCTACCACGCCACAATAAAGAAGGTGAGCGAGGACATAGAGCGCATGAAGTTCAACACGGCGATAGCCGCCATAATGAGCTTCGTGAACGATATTTACGCCACCGGCAGCATAACGCGGGATGAGCTGAGGACGCTTTTGATACTGCTGTTCCCCTTCGCGCCGCACATTGCGGAGGAAATAAACGAAGCTGCCAAGCTCGGTTCCCCCATTTACGAGGCGCACTGGCCCGAATATGACGAAAACGCACTGGTAGCGGACAGCGTGGAAATAGGCGTGCAGATAAACGGCAAGGTTCGCGCCCGCATAATGGTTCCCGCCAACGCCGCCAAGGAGGAAATAGAGAAGCTTGCGCTTGAAAGCGCCGACGTGAAGCCCTTCACCGAAGGCAAGGCCGTGCGCAAGGTGATAGTTGTAAAGAACATAGTGAACATAGTTGTGGCGTAAACGCCGCATAGGATTAGGGGGACGGGTTGCCGTCCCCTTTGTTTTTTATACTGCCACTCTCCCCTACACACTATCGTCACTTGCGTCACATCGTCACAAACAGGCTAATTATCTACGTTTTTTGTGTGACGCAAGGTGTGACGATAAATTCTGCGTCACACAGCGGGCTGACGTGCTACCGCTAACCCAAAGCTGTCCCCGTTTACGGGGGATTCGAGCCGAGCGCGCCCGGTGGGCGATGCAGCGAGGGGAGAATCGGGCGGAATAGGGAGTATTGCAAGCGGCAGCGTAGCAAGACGACCATATTCCAACCAGCGTTCGTGGCTGCGAATGTAATGAGCAGTCGAGAGGGGAATAACTCGAAGCGGGCGAGTGCCGCGAGGTGTTCCCCCTCAGTCTGTTTCGCTATCGCTCACAGACAGCTCCCCCGCAAGCGGTGGCGCCTTTATGCCGCAGGCATTACATGAGGTCTGAAAGGCCGAATCATCTGTTACAGCTGTGCTGTCTTATGTACAGTAGTGACTAAAAATTAACAAAGAGAGGTATATAGAAGTAGTATATAGCGAAGGCGGTAGCTTTCACCTGAGCGTGGGAGCACGCCTTAAAGCTGTCCCCGTTTACGGGGAAAGTGGCTGCGAATGTAATGAGCAGCCGAAAGGGGAATAACTCGAAGCAACCAAGTGCCGCGAGGTGTTCCCCCTCAGACAATCCGCCTCACGGCGTATTGCCAGCTCCCCCGCAAGCGGTGGCGCCTTTTTGCGCACGTCAGCCCGCTGTGTGACGCAGAATTTATCGTCACACCTTGCGTCACACAAAAAACGTAGATAATTAGCCTGTTTGTGACGATGTGACGCAAGTGACGATAGTGTGCAGGGGGGTTAAATTCATTTAACCGTTCTTATTAGCCTTACTCCAGCAGCTCCACGCCCATGGCGCTGAGGTCTTGGTCGGTATATGTGCGGCTGGCGTGGCTGAGCGCACGGCCGCGGCTGCGGAGCTTGGCGGCGGAATTGGCGTGCTGCTCAATATCCTGCCTTGCGGAGTCAAGGTCACTTATGCCCTGCGCGTGCCAGCGCTCCACCGTGCGCTTTATGGCAGCCCAGGGCTTGTCGCTCGCGCGGCAGCTTTCCGCGCAAAGCAGAAGCAGCTCCGGCGCAATGTTCATGCGCGTGCGCCACATGTCCGCATCGTCCTGCTGTGCGGCTGTAGGGGCGCGATTTATGCCCGCACGGGCAAGCATCATGCGCGCAAGCTCTCGGCTGGCGTCCCGCTCGCGCCTAAGCGCAGCTATGGCCTCGGGCGTTACGGCCCCGTTTGAACGGAAGGTGGAAAGCACCGTGTCAAGGTACTTAAAGCTGGGCTGCGCCGCGCTTGTCAGCTCCCCAAGGGCAAGGGATATCACTTCGTCGCTCATGCCCCATTCCTCTTTCCATTTGGTGTAAAGGGCAAGCTCGTCCTCCGTTGCGGCGCGCCTCAGCTTCCAGCGGGAAAGTATCTTCTGCGCGCCCGCAATGCGCTCATCCCGCTTTGCAATGTATTCAAGCGCGCTCTCTATCGTGGAAACGTTTGCGTCCGCCCATGCCTTTGCCTCCGCATTCATCTGCCAAAGCTTAACCTTGCTGCCGCGCCGCCGTGCGCAGTCGCTCACCACAAGCGCCGCCGTTTCCTCGCTGAAGCCGAAAACCTCTATCCAGTCGCATATCGCGCTCAGCTCGCTCCCCGTAAACACCCGCCCCGGCACGGCCTTGCTCAGCCGCTCTATAAGCGAAGCATAGCGCCGCGTGCGCTCGGCAGGGGCAATGGATTCGGTTTTCAGGAACTCCACTATAAGCGGCTCCCCGCTCGCTATGCGCACCAAGCCCAGCCGCTGCCAATACGCGAATGCATCGCAAAGCTGAGCATCATCCATGCCCAATGCGTCCGCAATGTCCGGCGCATCGCCGCGGCCTGCGGCCATCAGCCCGTATATGTATGCCTTAACAGCCCCATCGGGCGCTGTGGGCATATAGTCTATTATAAATGCGTTATCTATCGCCGTAACGCCCGCATGGGCGGACTGCGTAACAAATCGTGCCAAGCGTGGCTCCTTTCCTGCGCCTTTGGCGGCATTAAAGCTTATAAAGCTCGCTAAACTTTGCCGTAAGGTAATCCGTGTAATACGCGGGGTCAAATTCGCCGCAGAGCACGTTCCGCGTAAGCTCCGCCGTGGGCTTGAGCCTGCCGAAGCGGTACAGCCGCGCCGTAAGCCATTCAACAATGGGCTTCACGCCGCCCGCGGAGACAACCTTGCCGATGTCCATTTCCTTAGAGATGTTGTGATATATCTGCGCGGAATACGCGCTGCCCACGCAGTAGGACGGGAAATAGCCTATCATGCCGCCCGACCAATGGCTGTCCTGCAAAACGCCGTGCGTATCGTCCGGCACGTCCACGCCAAGGTATTCCTTATAAAGCCGGTTCCACTCGGCGGGAAGCTCGTCAACGCTCAGCGTGCCCGCTATCAGCCTTTTCTCTATCTCGTAGCGCACCATTATGTGCAGCGGATAGGTAAGCTCGTCCGCTTCCGTGCGGATAAGGCTGGGCATGGACTTGTTGGCCGCGCGGTAGAGCATTTCTTCGCTTACGCCCTGCATCTGCTCCGGGAATATCTCCTTCATTTTGGGATAGAGCAGCGCAATGAATTCGCGGCTGCGGCAGATCATGTTTTCAAACAGGCGGGATTGGCTTTCGTGCAGCGTCATTGTGGCCCCGCCGGAAAGGGGAGAGCCGATAAGCTCATCGCCCATGTTCAGTTCATACAGGCAATGCCCGCCCTCGTGCGCAACGCTGAACATGTTTGAAAGCACGTCGTCCTCGTGGTAATGCGTGGTAAGGCGCACATCGTGCTTGTTGAATTCGGTTGTGAAGGGATGCTCCACCTCCCCTATAACGCAGCTGTCGCGGTCTATGCCGAGGAAATCCATAACAAAGGAGGATAGTCTGCGCTGCCCCTCTATCGGGAACGGACGATGGAGCAGGGAATCATCCGCCTGATTGCCCGATTGGCAAACGGCGTGTATTACCGGCACAAGCTTCGCCTTTACGTTTGCAAAGAAGGGGTCAAGCATTTCAACGCTAAGACCCTCCGAGAACTCCTCCAGCAGCGCGTCGTATGTGTCCTTACCGGGGTACATATGCGCCATAAGGGACTTCTGCGCGGCTATTATCCTTTCAAGATAGGGCTTAAAAAGCGGATAATCGTTGGTCTGCTTAGCCTCGCGCCATTTAACGCTTGTTTCGCTTATCAGCCGCGAATACGCCGCGTATTCCTCAATAGGCACGTTTTCAAGCTTCTTGAGCTGCTTGAGCTCCTCCTCAACCTCTCTCCTTGTTATCTCGTCCAGGCTTTCGCTGTTGGCGTTCAGCTTGTTGAGCAAGCCGCGCACCTCTTCATTCACCTGCAATTTGTAGCTTTCCTCGCTCAATATTGCCATAGTCTCCGCCATGTGCGGCGCGCCGTTTTTGGGCATTGCCGTTTCGCTGTCGTAGCTCAGCACGCCCATCGCGTGGCTGAGTGCGTTGCGCTTTGCCAATATGGCCTTGTATTGCTTCACAGTGTTCTGCATGGTTATATCTCCTTATTCATTATTCTTCGTTCTTTATCCTGCCCGCAAGGGCATATGCTTCGTTGCGTGCAATGTCGCACAGGGCGCTTATCTGCTTCGCCGCGTCCTTAACGCTCACCCCGCGCCCAATAAGCTCGCGCGCCATGTCCTCCGCCCTCTCCGCTGCGTTTTCGCCCTGCTCGGCGGCCCCTGCAACAAGCAGCACGCATTCGCCCTTGGGCGGCGTATCGGCATACATGTCCGCAAGCCCGCTCAGCGTGCAGCGCACCACCTGCTCGAATTTCTTTGTAAGCTCCCGCGCCAGCGCGCATTGCCTATCCCCAAGCATGGCGGCAAGCTCCTTTGCCGTTGCGGCTATGCGCAACGGGCTTTCATAAAATATCAGCGTGCCTTTGTGCGTGCCTATTTCGGCTATGGCCTCGCGCCGCTTTTTACCGTCCCGCGGCAAAAAGCCCACGAAGCAGGCGTTCCTTGTGGGCAGCCCGCTCATTACCAGCGCCGTAAGCGGCGCGCTTGCCCCGGGCAGCACGGTGTATTTAGCCCCAGCCGCAATGCATCCCGCAACCAACGCTTCCCCCGGGTCGCTTATGCTGGGCATCCCCGCATCGCTCACAAAAGCTATCGCCTCGCCCGAAAGCACGCGCTCGGCAATCTCCTCCGCGCGCTGCCTTTCGTTATGCTCATGGCAGGCGATAAGCGGCTTTTTTATTCCAAGATGCGTCATCAGCTCCCGCGTTCTTCGCGTATCCTCGCAATATACGGCGCTCACGCCCTTCAGCGTGTCTATCGTGCGCAGCGTAATGTCCGATAAATTGCCTATCGGCGTTGCGCACAGATACAGCATGGGTTCAAGCTGCACCGTTGTTTCAATATCGCTCATTGCTGTTCCTCCAGTATAATGCGGCTCAGCTCCGTTCCGGCGCCGCCGCCCTTTCTGCCCTCCGCAAGCGCCAGATACGGCGCCTTATCCGCGCGGGACTGCACAAGGCAAAGCCGCTTTATGGCAAAATCCGCCTGCTGCATCGCCGTGCAAAGCTGCTGAATGTATTTGGCGGGGTAGCATACAAAAAACCGCCCGCCCTGCTTAACAACGCGCTTTGCGCACTGCGCCGCTTCGTATATATTCAGCGTATCGTCAAACGCGCTCGTGGCGCGGCTTTGGTTGGGGCTTTTTGTGCCGCCTGAAAAATACGGCGGGTTGCACACCGCCCCGTCGAACCTGCCGAACTCCGCTTCCGTAAGCGTCCGCGCGTCGCATTGTTCAACGCTTATGTGCTCCCCAAGCCTGTTCAGTTCCACGCTCCGTTTAGCCATGCGCACGCATTCGCCGTCAATATCCGCCGCAACAAAGCTTACGCCGCATTTGGCGTATGTCAGTATTGCCAGTATGCCCGTGCCCGTGCCAATGTCCAAATACCGTTCGCCGGCATGCGCGCGCACAAAGTCAGTCAGCAGCACCGCGTCATGCCCGTATGCAAAGCGGGAATCGGAGCGCACGATAACAAGCCCATCCCGCTGAAGGTCGTCAATAATTTCCATCGCGTCAGCTTTGCCTTCTCTTTATCCGCCCGTATTCCGCCATGAATGCTGCGCTTGCCATGTCGCTTGGCATGTTCCATACGCTTGGCGCTATCGATAGACAAACAAGCGGCGCTTCCGGCGCGCAGTTGCGCTTGAACTGCTGTGAGAAGAACCTTCTCAGGAACGTGCCGAGCGTGCGGTACACTTCCTCCTCCCCAAAGTCCAGCGTGCCGAGGGCAATGTCGTAAAGCTCCTTCGGCCCCTTGCCTTTAAGGAAATAGTATAAGAACAGATCGTGCAGTTCATAGCTGCCCACCAGTTCCTCCGTCTTTTGGCTTATCTCCCCGCCGTTTGCGGGCAGAAGCTCCGGACTTACGGGCGTGGCCAGAATATCGCGCAGTATTGCGTCCGCATCCGCGCCGAAGTCCGCGCCCACCGCCGCCACCACGCGGCGTATTATCGTCTTTGGTACCGATGCATTCACGCCGTATTGCGCCAGGTGATCCCCGCCGAAGGTGGTCCAGCCGAGCGCGGCCTCGCTCAAATCGCCCGTGCCGACGTCCAGCAGCCCTTCTTCATTGGCAATGGAAAGCAGTATCTTGGTGCGTTCGCGCGCCTGCGCGTTTTCGTAAACGGAGTTGTGGTTGGCCTCATCGTGGCCTATATTTGCAAAATGCTCGCGGCAGGCCGCCGCAACGGATATTTCCCTGTATTTGCAGCCAAGCGCTTCAACAAGGGCGCGGCTGTTGTTCTTGGTGCGGCTTGTTGTGCCGAAGCCCGGCATGGATACGCCGGTTATCATGCCGCGGCCTATCCCCATTTCGTCCGCCGCCGCGCACGCCACCAGCAGCGCAAGCGCGCTGTCCAGCCCCCCGCTTACGCCTATAACAAAGCCCTTTGCGTGAATATGCTCCGCCCTGCGCACAAGCGCCGCCCTTTGCAGCGCGAAAAGCCGCCTGAGCTGCGCATGAGCCTTAGCAGGGTCACTTGAAACGTAGCCTTCCTCCTCCGCCTCGGTAAACGGTTCAAAGGCGCTCAGCTTATCTATGCACACGTCCGCATAAACGAACGCATCGCGCGAAAGGGGCTCGGATTCGGCCAATATTTCGCCGTTTGCGGCTATTGCGCAGTATCCGTCGAACACAAACGCCGTTGTGCTTTCCCCGCGGGAGGGCAGCGCCATTGCGGCGGCCATGCCCGTGCGCGCGCTGTATGCGGCAAGGCTGCTCCTGACCGCGCCGTAGCTTTTTGCCGTGGCGTTTATTGCGCCGGAAAGCAGCATGATGTGCCCCTCCCTCGGCTCCCCCTTGGCAAATATCTGCCCCGCGAAGCCCACGCTCAGGCGCGGTATGGGCGTTAGTGTGGACAGGGACGCTGCCCCACGCGGAACGGCAGGCGCAAAGCCGAACGGGTTCGCCGCCCCGCGGGAAGCGGGTATAACGGCATATATCCTGCCGCCTCTGAGCAGCGCAATGCAGCTGCGCACGCGGCCATCAACCATATACGGCAGGCCTATGCTAACAAAAAGCCAGGTATGCTTAGTGGCCTCCGCCACGGCGCCGAGCGCTTCGCGGCAGGCGTTGAGCATGAGCGGATGCTCCATAAGGGAGCCAAGCGTTGCCCCGCAAAGGAAAAGCTCCGGCAGCACAAGATAGTCCGCCTCCGCCTTTTCGGCGCGGCGTATGGCGCTTATTGCTGCGGCAGCGTTGGCCTTAGGGTCTCCCAATACTATTTCCGGCGATGCCGCGGCAAGGCGCACCGGCGCATCGCTCTGCGTTGCAAGCATACATTCGCTCATGGTAATACCTCCATATTTTCGCATAAACTTATTCTATTATACACCACGCATACCGCGCAGGAAAAGCACAATATAAAAGCAGCGCCCGAATACGGGGCGCAGCATTGTGCTTTTTTGTGTTATTTGAACGTATATCTCATTTCAACGTTTTCGCTTTGGCGCGCCTTAAAGCCAAGCTTTTCATAAAGCGGCCTGCCCATCGGCGTTGCGGAAAGCTCTATATACGCAGCGTCGTTTTCCCTTGCCTTCAGCTTCAGCATTTCCATAACAAGGCCCGCGTAGCCCTGCCTGCGGTATTCCGGATATGTCCAAACGCTGACTATGCTTGCAAAGCGCCCGTTTGGGCGGGAAGGGCTGGGCGGGTTTTCGTAAACGCCCAAAATGCCCGTGGATACGGCCTTGCCGTCCTGCTCTACTATGGCGGCGTAACAATCGCGGTTAAGGTGCCGCTCAAAATAGCTTTTCAGGTTTGCTTTGCGCAGTTCGTATGTTTCGGGATGCGGGCCGTTGTTCGCATCCGAAAAGTCCAGCCTAAGCTGAATAAGCTTATCTATATCTTCACTTTCTGCCAGTTTTACCGAATAACTCATTATTTCCCCTTTCTTGACCTGCGGCCCGCGCCTTGGCGCATGTATCCGCCGCGCAGGCTTTTAACATCGCTCACGGTTATTACAGCATTGGGCGCAACGGAATTGATTATATCCATGGCCTCGGGCGCAAGCTTGCGGCGCAGGGTTGACATGAGCATATATCTATCGGTATCGTCCCTGCCCTGAACCTTCATCTCGCTCAGTCCGAACCCGTGCGCACGGAGCGCATCGCCTATTTTATCCGCCGTTTCCGCCTCCATAACAACGCACTGTATGGAGCATAGGCCGAAGGCAAGCCTTTCCTCAAGCCAGCTTCCCGCGTAGTTGCCCAATGAATACGCAAGCGCGTAGGCAACCATTTTCCATGGGTCGCTTTGGTAATTGCTCAGCACGTTGCCCGCTATTATGAGCCAAAGCGTAATCTCTATCAGCGCAAGCAGCGCGCCTATCGCGCGTTCGCCGCGGTTTATGAGCACTATTCTAAGGGTACAGAGCGTAACCTCCAGTATTTTCCCCAGAAATATGCAAATATAAACAATAAGCGTTGTCCCTGCAAAAAACGTGCCGAGTATTTCGAATAACTTAGTCATAAACATCTCTCCTTCCGATAACAAATAATCCAAACCGTACAGGTATTATATTACCTACAATCTGCCTAATAATCAATAGCCGCAGAAAATATATTAAAACGGGCCGGCCGCGGTGCAGCCAGCCCATTCGTTGGGGGAAGGTATATGCGCTTTATTCCTTAATAAGTATGCCGTCCGCGTCCACGGCTGCGCCCGCTATGGTGAGCTTCACTTTGCGGTAGCTGTGCAGCAGCACAAATTCGCCGCTGCCCTTTTCCATTGCCGCGCTGACGCCTATAACGCTCTTCTGTGACGCGGTAACGAACACAATCTTGGTAATGCCCTGCCTGCTGAGCGCAAACAACCCGCCGCGCTCTATTATAAGCTTAGCTTCCTTTTCATCGGTAGTGATGGTAAGCACGCCGCCCTGCTGCACGGCCTTATAGGCAATGCTCCTGCCCTGCTTATCGGCAACGCGGTAAAGCTGAATGCGCGTATGGTGCGCCATAGGCTCGGGCTGGGGAGCGGGTCCGGGGATTATAAGCGTTCCCAGGGGAACCGTTATATCCTTGCCGTTCACGGTAACTACCTTGGTTATTATGTATTCGCCCGGTTCCGTGGGGAAAACTGTGCTGCCGTTGAACATGGTATCGGACACGGTTATGCCGTCGCGCTCTGTTATAAGATTTATGTCGCCGTTGGGCAGAACCTCCACCTGCGCGGGGATTATATCCGTACCGTTGCCGCCGTTGATATATCCGTTCAGCGTGGTTTTATCCGTGCCGGAAATGCCGTTGATGGTCGCCGTGTCGCTTATGAACACATGGCCGTAATGCTCGACCCTGTTGCAGTCGCTGCCGATATAGCCTTTCATATTCTCAAGCAGCTTGCCCAGCGGGTTTTCGCGCGTAACGCTGTTCTTTTCCACTACGCCCGTGGTAAGCTTCGCGTTGCCAAGTATCATTATATTGCCGTTGAAAACATAGTCATCCGTCGCGCCGAGCGCCGCCGCAAAGGTATATAGGTTGCCGTCATATTCGCTTACGCCCGTACGCGCTGTAACTTTGGCGTTGCCGCTGATTATTATTGTTCCTTTGAAGGATGCTTCACAGCCGCTGCCTATGCCCGCGCCTTTCTTTCCGCTTACCGCGGTAACGTCTGCATTATCGGTTATTGTCACGGTACCGTTCAGATTCTCTTCATCGCCCGCGCCTATGCCCGCGCCTTTGCGTCCGCTTGCGGCAATGACCTTCGCGTTGCCGCGAATGTTTATGGTGCCGTTCATGTTTCCCTCGTTGCCGCCGCCTATGCCCGCGCCATCATACTTCGAAAACGCGAACACCTTCGCATTGCCGCCTATATTTATTGTGCCGGTTTTTGTAACGTCGGAATCATTGCCGCTGCCTATGCCTGCACCGCTATTGCTGGTGGCGGTAACGTCGGCGTTGCCGTCTATGTTTATGGTGCCGCTCATGCCGCCCCAAAGGCCGTTGCCTATACCCGCGCCGCTGCCGGTGCTGTCCGCGTTAACGCTTACATCGCTTGACAAGGGCACACAGCCCTTTGTCGTGTGCGATGGATAAGTAAA
>OOIG01000040.1_pt1 | contig 120720 bp, 110 predicted proteins | sample 1692091 | NCBI WGS metagenome assembly OOIG01 (sample SAMN06348188, study PRJEB24527) | human gut metagenome | biome: human gut; feature: ankylosing spondylitis patient; material: feces | host: Homo sapiens | place: China | collected 2015-10 | reverse complement strand
CAACCGCAGCATTTATATTAGCAAATATATATATTTAACTCCATTTACAAATCATTTTTTAATTTTTTCATCGATTTTTCTCCTAAACATTCGAATTTAATCGACAAAAAATTACATTCTGTCAAATAAATCAACCCGAATTTTCATCATAGGCCAGCAACAGAGCCTTTCTCACAGCTCGACACTTCTATAGGAATATTTATGCATATAAAATCGGCCAAGTGGCACCCGCTTCATTCCTTTCTTATACCGCCTCATCATAAAATTATGGCCATCCACCACATTAAAATTTGAATTTATCGAGAGAAAAACGTAATTTCGTCAAAAAAATTAACGCTATATGAAGAAACTATATTTATTTCTATTGTTCGTAGTGGCTTCTATCAGTTCTTATGCGTTTTCGATAGAAGACTTAAGATTTCATTGTGCTGAAGACACAATAAAAATAAACCGCCTGCTCCAGGAGGGCGTAGCGGCAAAACTGACAACCCCCAACGAGTACGTATCTTTCTATGCACAGAAACTGTTGGGAACTCCGTATGTTGCACACACGCTTGAAGGCGAGAAAGAACACCTGACAATTAACATAGATGAGCTTGACTGCACCACATTTGTGGAAACCCTCATCGCACTTACCAAAGCAACGCTCGACAATGCCCCGTCATGGTATGCCTATGCCGCCAATCTGGAATCCATCCGCTATAAAAACGGCAAGCTCGACGGATACGCTTCACGCCTGCACTATATCAGTGCATGGATTGTCGACAATACAGCCCGCGGTAATTTCCATGAAGTAACCTCAAGCATCCCACGTTCGGACAACCAAATCAAGTCCATCTATTTCATGACCGAACACCGCGACAAGTATCCGCAACTTGCCAACGACAGCGTCTTTGAAGAAATGAAGAAGGTGGAAAGCGGCTACAGCATGCACATGTCGCCTATCGTGAAAAAGAACAACCTTATCAAAAAGGACGTCATTGCTGCGCTGAAAGACGGCGACATCATCTGCCTTACAACAAAGATTGAAGGTCTCGACGTGTCACACCTCGGAATCATTCATTTTGACGGAAAAGAAGCCCATCTGCTTCATGCTTCTTCAACCGAAAAAGAAGTGATTATCGACAAGTATGACCTTTACGAAATGATTCGCGCCAACCGCAACTGGACCGGTATCCGTGTCATCCGGGTAGACGAATAAACTTTTTTGACCATATAAACGAAACGCCGCAGACAGCCCAAAGCAATCTGCGGCGTTTTCTATTTATCGGCACTGCCTTATTTCACTGTAATTCGTTTTACGACACAGTTGCCTGCATTACTGATTTTCACAATATAAACACCTTTCACCAATTGCGATACCGGAATCCGGATTTTTCCCGAATTGCCCTCACTGCGGTAAACGGTACGTCCGCCGGCCGACACGATTTCTACCGAATAGCCGTCCATGTCAGTCGCAATGTTGAGATGGTCGGTTGCCGGCACCGGATAAACGGCCACTCCGCCATACAACGCCTCAACTCCCGACTTTTCTTCAATACGCAACGGGATACGAACAAATTCCTGCATACCTTTCTGAGTACCACGGACAATTACTTCCGTTTCAGCTTCAGCCTTTTTCGGCGAAACGACCAACTTGCCGTCATTCACTTCTACGTCCGCCACTTCACGGTCGCAATCGTCTGTCAAAACATAGCTGATTGCGGCGTCACTGTCTTCAAACGAGAAGTACTGTTCCAAATCGACAGAAGCTCCGTCCGTATCCATCACGCATACCTGCGCATCGGTCACTGTGCGTTCGCCGTTGAAATCATCAAGACAGAAATAGGAAGGAGTCGTCAGTCCCATCACATTGGTTTTCGTACCCTCCAGTGCAAACGATACTTTCTTCACTGCTCCCAAAGCTCGCAGGTCTACCCACTGCCAGGTATCCAGACAATAGTGATCGGCAGCATTGTCCGAGGTATAGTCGGCAAGATAGAACGTCTGCGATGATTTTGAATTGTCGGCCTTCTCTCCGGTTATCTTCAGGCGCAAATAATCACCCTTTTCGAAACCGCCGGGATTTGTCGACATTCCGTCACCATTCAGCACGGCATTCTTCACCCATGCCGTATTCGTCACATAAAATCCGCGGATTTCATCTCCGTCCACAGCATTCGTCACATCCACACTGTGTGGTATTCCGTCGTAGACATACGCTACTCCATAATTCGCAGATTCGTGTCCGCTACCGGCAGCCGAACGGAACTGATGTTCAATCAGCTCAAACACCACCGAAGTTTCATTAGAGCAGGCAAATCCCGACCAGGAATAAGGCGATGCGTTATTGCTGAAAGCATACGAACCGCTGTAAAGTGTCGAGAACACACCGTTCGGGTCATCCGTCTTGGCTCCGTTCCAATGGCTTTCGGATTCCAACGGGAAATCATCGAAAGTAGCCGTATAGCCTTTACCCAAAACTGTCACAATAACCTCATCGGAATTCGTGTGTCCCCAGGCATCAGTTACGGTCACTGTCAACGGAACAGTATGGACTGCCTTGAATGAATAGGATGCTGATTTTGAAACCTCCTCGTTCATGGCATTTTTCCATGAATAGGTGTAAGGAGCCACGCCCGTCGACGGACTGGCTACGAGTTCCACTTCATCCGTTTCATTTACGGTGCGGTTCGGAACATAGACAAGAAGTTCCAAAGGCTCACCGCTGAAGTTGTCGATAAAGGCATTGCCTTCCGTAGCCATTTCAATTTTTGAAATGCGTCCCTTATCCTTCAGGTTGCTGAAAATCCATTTACCGCCAGTTACCGGCAACGTATAGTCGTGCGCCGAAGCATTTTCGTCATACACCTTCATCTGCACCTCAGCATCAGTTTTCAGGAAAAAGCCGGTCAACGGAATGCCACTTTCAGAATTGGTAAACGTAATTACGGCTCCCTCTCCTATTTGAGCCACCTTTTTGCCTACCACAACCGCATCGTCCGTATCCACAACCGTAAAACCGGCAAAGCGTGCGGTTCCGTCTACAAAATAGCCTTCGCCCTGTTCCACTTTTTCAAATGTGGAAACTTCCGACGGCAAATAAGCAGTTGTAAATGCCGTGCTCACCAGCACCTCCGAATTTATTCCACGAAGGTTCTGCAACACCGCACAGACCACATATTCCTTTTGCGGCTGCAAACCTTCCAAAAGGAAAGAAGCCTCTTTTCCTCGACGGAATTCCACCTCATTTTCAGAAGCAAGCACATCTTCGGCTGCCGGAAGCGACTGACCGCTTTCCTGCACAAGCAGGTAAACCGTACCGCTCAAATCGGCCTTCATTACCATTTCTGCCTGTTCATGAGTAATGCCTTCAAATACAGGATACCCCTCTTCAAAAGCAGGAGCGACCAAAGCATCGGCATATTCATACGCACCGATTGTAGGATTTTCCCGGCTGCGTTCCACTCCGTTCAAGTCAATGTTGACGAAATCAAGCGGCATAGCCGAACACAGAGAACCAGCCGCAGCCGGTTCAAGCACTTTCAGAGAAAGGAACTCTGTTTTTTCATTGACACTGTTCGTTTCGCCAACCGCAGCCTGCCATCCGCTGAAATCGTCAATTCTCTTGCCAACATAGGCAAATTCCTCGCCGGATGTAAACAGTGCATTGTTGGAGAATGCCACTCCGTTCAGCAAATCCGAACCCTGAACCCGGCAGACATATCCTCCGGCCTCATTCTGCAGCAAATTGTTGCGTACCATACCTCCCGACATATCTGAATTGATATACAGTGGAGCGGAAGCAGTTTCCGAACCGGTCAGGCGTACCGTGTTGTAAACAATATTCAAGTGTGTAGTTTCATCACGGCTGCCCACTTTGATACCATAGGCGGTACCGTTTGCCTCAACATTAATTTCATTGTTGAAAATCCATCCCGGCAATTCTTCGTCGGCCTTCACATATTCCACATAAATGGCGGTAACATCACGTTTCGTGTTCAACGTAAACACGTTGCCTTCCACCACACATTGATCGAAACCGCGGCGAAGGTCGAATGCCGTGAACGACAATGTTGTCTCGTCGTTGACCACCGTATTGCCCGAAAGAGTATACGATTCCTCTCCTTGTAAATAAATGGATTTGCTCGTCTGATTGACGAAACGGTTATTGTGAATCACCGCTCCCTTTTCGTACGCCGGAGTGTTCACCCAGTTCGCACCGATGGTGATTCCCTTGTAACCGCCTTCCAGTTGACAGCCTTCCACCGTGAAACAGTCGTTATTGTCACCGGCAATGTTACGGCTGTACATTTCAACCAACGTAATGTCCTGACTGATGGAAGTAGATTTCGGACCTTCAATACGGCAACCGTACAAAGTGCAGTGGCGGCTTCCGAATTTCACTCGCACTACAGCAGGATAAGCGGCATCCGATGTACGGATTGTCAGATTTTCCACACTGCAATAGTCAACACCCGCCAAAGTCAGCACACCGAACTCGCTCGCCACCTTTTCACTCGACGGCACGTTCGGCTCAATATACTTGTCGTCAACGATTGTCACATCGCGATAGTTGCCCGACTTCGAACGTATGGTAATTGAGTTCTGGTCTGAAGCGCCTCTCACTTCCGGCACGTTCACTACCTCACGGTAGACACCGCTTTCCAATTCAAATACCACAGGACCGTCGATACCGTCCTTCAGGGCGGCAATGGCTTCCGTCAAGGTAGCATAATCGGCATCGCCCGATGTTCCTACCGTATAAGTTCCGCTGAAACCGGCTTTCACCTGACAGGATACGGCATTACCGTCCAACGTTTTTTCGCGTCCGTCAACGGTAAGCGACACAGGCGTTGCCGACAACGTATTGCCGACAGCGGCTTCTGCCGCAATATCGTAAACCAGCCAGAAACGATACACACCCGGGAAATTCACTTCATAATTTCCTTCAAATTCGTAAGGAGCGGCAATCTGCACATCGCCAAACGCATGGTAATCGTAGAATGTGGAAACCGTATCGGTCACAAACATTTTTGCACCTTCGATATCAGCGGCGGCAGTAGTGCCGGCATTGTCGAATTTCATTTTGCCGACAGTCAGTTTGCCCTTGTCGCCTTTCACTTCCACATCGACACGCAACATTACTTCCGTAGCACCGCGCATCACCGGCTCACCATTTACTCTCACCACGTTCACTTCGCCCAACGACAACGGTTGGATTTCATATTCGCTCACTTCAATTTCCCAACCGTCAAGTCCGGTAGTCGAGCCATAGCTTGTAGTAGTGAATTTCAATGTCAGACTTCCATCGGCGGCAAAAGAAATAATTTTTTTATCCGCAAACGAAGAACTCAACAACAGGTCTTCGCTCTCGCCGGCCGTCTTTCCGTAGTAGACATACATCTTGTCATTTCCACCGATATTCCATTTTTTGAAAGTCAGCTTCACGGCCTTGCCTTCATGCTTTGGAGCGAATGTCACCGTTCCGTTGAAACCGCGGGTGATTCCTCCGTCCGGACCGCCTTCGTCAAAGAACACAAATGGCTCTTCGCCAACTTCCACCACTCCGTTTTCACCGGCTTTCATAACATACATATTGCGTGCCACACGACTGCCTTCCGGATCGCCGGACTCTACAGCCGTTGTCTTACCGCTCAATTTAACCGATTCAAGAGCACAGTCAAATTCCGTACCGGTAGCCACCTCGTCCAGCAAATCGTAAGCGACCCAGAAATAAGCACTGCCTTCCTCCATCACGTACGGAGAAGCAAGAGCCAACTTCACTTCTTTTGCCGACGGAACAGCTTCTGCAACGGCATCAACCAAAGTCAGCACACTGTCGCGACCGGATGTGTACAGATATACTTTACCTACTTTCGCATAGGATTCTTTCAGATTCAGCGCAACTTCTTCCAATTTCAAGGCATCCTTGTCGCCTTTTGCCGTCAGTTTGAAACCGATGATTTCAGCATTTTTCGCAGCAGGTGCAGTTGGCAGCACTTCCGTACTTGCCTGGAAAGCCTCAACACCGACAAGTTCCATCGGCACAGAACGGTATTCCCTTACTTCTGCCTGCCAGCCTTCAGCCGTATAGGAAGCCGATGTGGTATTGGCATTGAAGACCACAGTCAGCGCGCCGTCGGCCGAAGTTGAGCGCAGCACTCGTCCCGGACCGGCATCCTTATCGTCAACCGATTTCAGTTCCCAGAGCTTGTCGCCCTCTGTTCCCTTTCCGCTATACACCTCGAATTTTGCCTTAGGAGCATAAGACGCATTGGAGTAATAAAGGTGGAACGACTTCATGTCGAGTTCCACAATCATGCCTTCCATACCCGGCACAAAAGTCACGGTCTGGTCGCCCTCTACGGGTTCATAGCCGTCGTAATAGGACAACGGATTCTTGGTGCTTTCGTAATACCAGGTGCCGAACACGGTTTTCTCAAAAGTTCCGAGAGTGGAACGGAATACATTTTTCACCTGACGGTTGCCTTCCGGCTGACCGGCAGCTACACTGTGTTCTGAACCCGACAGCGTGACGCTCAGGCATCCGCCGTCCACCACTTCGCCGGTCAATGCTTCGGGAGCGATGTCATACGCCAACCAGAAATAGTTGTCGCCTTCCACAAGTTCCTGCGAGCAGCCTGTCACACTAAATTCTCCACTGTCACCAAGAACGGCCTCACCTACTTTGACAACCGATGAGAAAGCATCGCTCTTTCCTGTATAATATACAGTCGCACGTTTGATATGCGAAATTTCACTAGTTCCCGCAGCTGTAAATTTAAAGGCCTCCGCCTTCAGCGAAAGCGTATTTTCTGTTTTCACATTAACCGACAATATCGGCTGAGCCTCATCGCCGGCGGCTACCGTTCCTTCTGTCCACTGGGTAACGGCAACTTCCTTCACGGTCATCGGCTGCGGTTCAAACTCGGAAACCACGGCTTCAAATCCGTCCTGCAAGTAATAGTCGCCAGTAACGGATTTCAGATATACAGTAAGCGCACCGTCGGCCGACATGGAACGCACAACAACCGGCTGCCCGTCGTGCATCACCGTATTGATACTGTTCTCATCCTTCTGCTTGCCGTCGTAAACAATCATTACGTCGTTGTTGGATGTAACCGTACTGTACTTGTTTTCGTAGATATTGACTTTCGAGAAGTCAATCTGTACTCTCTTGCCCGGAGTCGTCGGCACAAAAGTGACAGCACCCTCAAACTTGAATGAAATTTTTCCGTCCTTACCGCCGTCGTCATAGAACTGGATGCTTTCCGCACCTACATTATATATGGCGGACTGCGACATCAATACGACAGAAGGCACTGTCACCATTACCGGTTCGGCTGCGGCCCAAGGGGATACGCCTGACGGAAAAGTCCCGGTCGTCACCTTGTCCACTTCCAGCCGTACGGAAGCACCGAATGCGGCGTCCTGCTTGACATCGGCTGCCAGCGTAAACCAGTTGCGTCCCGACGTGAGCGGTTTGTCAAGAGTCAGCGTGTAAACATCGCCCTGAACGCTCATTGTTGCATCCAACGGTTCCAATCCGCTGCAATCAGCCTGAGCGCCGGCATAGAGTCGGATTTTTTGTGCATCTGCCACCTCGTTCACCGGCAGGCGGAAAGACACGGAGGTCATCCGGTCGGCATTCATCACGCCTTCCGCATCCACATAGAAATTGGCCAATGCCACCCCCGACTTTCCGACTGGAGCAGCATCGACATTTTCATACGACACGCCACCGCCGGTTACCGTCATATCTTCCAACTTCACACATTCCACTTTCGCCACCCAACCGTCGCAGTCGTTGGCGTTGCAGAACAGGTAGCCCACCGACAGAATACCGTCGGGCGAAGTGGAATAAATCACTTGTTTGGAAAATGTACCGGTAAATGTGCGGAGCACATCGCCTTCCGGCAATTTTGAAGAAGAGTTGACTCCCGACGTCGACGACGGATAGGTAAACGAATCGTCGGCATCCACCTCACCATTGTAGACCACAAGGCTGGCAGGATAGGAAGTCCAGGAAGAGGAATATTCCTGCACATCAATACGTTCAAACGTAATTTGAACGGACTGCCCGGGAGATTCGGGCTTGAACACAATGGTGGAAAGGGAATTGTAGGAGTTTGTACCCCTGATGCCCTCCCCGCCCCACGGGTCGAGAAATTCAATTTCTCCGCTGACGGTCACCTCGGTTTTCCCGAACTGCGGCATCAGCACACGCGTCGCACTGCCGGTCTGTCCTGCCGTCGCCAAAGGCATCAGCAGACTCCAACACACGAACATCAAAAAAAGTGCTTTCTTTTTCATAAGCATTAATGTTAAACAAAATATTGAATAAAATCCGTACTCAACTCCCGTTGAGAGCAAATGCTTATGAAGTCCATTAGAAGAAACAAACGGTGCCGGTTACGCCCGACAGCCAGACTGACCCGTCTATCCATACAGGAAATGTACCACTGCTTCAATCCCCGAAAGCATCAGCTACTCAACGCATGGCAGGTCTTCTGACTTATCTCATATCACGGATGCCTTCCCAGTACTTTCTTGGCACAACGCCCGATTTCCCAGTGGCTCTGTATCCTGACTTTCGAGAAATACAGCAGCGGGACTGTCCAGGATTCTCACCTGATTCCCTTTTAATTGTTTGCCGGAATTTCGACAAAACAAACCATTACGTCGGCAAATATAGTACTATTGCATGGAAGGTTTTGAATATTTATGTTAAAAATAATTATACATAAAAACAAAAGTTGCATGACGCAAAATGATGTGCCATGCAACTTCGGTCGTATTTTAACAAAGACTGTATCTGCTGAAAAACTATTTGAATTTGATGCGCAGCTTTTCAAGCATGTCGCGTGTCATTGTGTCAAGGTCATATTCCGGCTTCCAGCCCCATTCCGTACGTGCACAGGTATCGTCGAGCGAGTTTGGCCACGAATCGGCAATCTGCTGACGAAGCGGGTCTACCTTATAGACCATCTTGAAATCAGGCTTATATTTACGGATGGCAGCAAATATGATTTCCGGATCAAAGCTCATGGATGCAATGTTGAATGAATTGCGGTGAACAAATTTTGCCGGGTCGGCTTCCATGATTTCAATAGCGGCACGAAGGGCATCAGGCATATACATCATATCCATAAACGTACCGGCGGCAATCGGACATTCAAAAGTTTCACCCTTGACGGCTGAATAGTAGATGTCAACGGCATAGTCCGTTGTACCTCCACCCGGAGGAGTCACATAGGAAATCAATCCCGGGAAACGCACCGAGCGCGTATCCACACCGAAACGGTGGAAATAGTAGTCGCTCAACAATTCGCCCGAAACTTTTGTCACACCATACATGGTGCGCGGGTTGCGGATAGTGTCCTGCGGAGTCTTGTCCTTCGGCGTGTCGTTACCGAATGCACCGATGGAACTCGGAGTAAATACGGCACACTGTTTTTCACGTGCCACTTCGAGCACGTTGAACAGACCTCCCAAACCAATTTTCCAGGCCAATTGCGGCTTTGCTTCAGCAACTGCCGACAGCAATGCCGCCAGATTGTAGATTGTATCGATTTTGTACTTCGAAACCGCCTCAGCAATCTGCGTGGCGTTCGTGATGTCGACAATTTCGGAGGGGCCACTTTCGAGCAATTCGCCTTTTGGCTCTGCACCGGGAATATATCCCGCCACTACATTCGCTCCACCGTAGATACCTCTCAACTTCATAGTCAGTTCTGAACCGATTTGTCCGGTAGAACCGATAATCAACACATTTTTCATTGCGTTATCTTCTTTCGGTATTATTTTTCAAAGTTTCGGCCACATTTGAGTAGCAAAATGTCAGCCAACGATAGGCTCACATTTCCCTATCCCCCCTGTTTCCACTTACAAAGATAACGAGATTTGCAGAGTTTAACGCAGTTTATCGCTATTTTTTATAGCTTATTGAAAAAAAAAAGCCATCTTTGTTACGACGGAAATTCCAACACGGATTTTTCCGCACAATAACAGTGACACTCTAAATCTAAGTAAATATGTACGGTAAATTTCAAGAATTCCTGACGAAGGAACTTGCCGGTATCCATGAAGCCGGCTTGTACAAAAACGAACGCATCATCACAACTCCACAAAAAGCCGACATCAAGGTAGGCAAAGGCGAAAATGTGCTCAACTTCTGCGCCAACAACTACCTCGGACTCTCCGACAACACACGCCTCATCGAGGCTGCAAAAAAGGCGATGGACTCGCACGGATACGGAATGTCGTCGGTAAGATTCATCTGTGGTACACAGGATTTGCACAAACAGCTTGAAGCTGCCATTTCCGACTACTTCAAGACGGAAGACACCATACTTTATGCCGCCTGCTTCGATGCCAACGGCGGATTGTTCGAACCGCTGTTCACCGAAGAGGACGCCATCATCTCCGACGCGCTCAACCACGCTTCCATTATCGACGGCGTTCGTCTGTGCAAGGCAAAACGCTACCGCTATGCCAATGCCGACATGAACGAACTGGAACGCTGCCTGCAGGAAGCTCAAGCCCAACGCTTCCGCATCATCGCAACCGACGGCGTGTTCTCGATGGACGGCAACGTAGCTCCAATCGACAAGATTTGTGACCTGGCAGAGAAATACGATGCACTGGTAATGGTCGACGAATCACACTCGGCCGGCGTTGTAGGCCCGACCGGTCACGGCGTGGCAGAACAGTTCAACGCCTACGGACGTATTGACATCTTCACCGGCACGCTGGGCAAGGCATTCGGCGGCGCTATGGGCGGCTTCACAACCGGTAAGAAGGAAATCATTGACATGTTGCGCCAACGTTCACGTCCTTATCTGTTCTCCAACTCAGTAGCCCCGGCTATCATCGGTGCCAGCCTGGAAATGTTCAAGATGCTGAAGGAAAGCGATGCCCTCCACACGAAACTGGTAGACAACGTCAACTATTTCCGCGACAAGATGATGGCAGCAGGATTCGACATCAAGCCGACACAGTCAGCCATCTGCGCCGTAATGCTCTACGATGCAAAACTTTCGCAGGACTTTGCCGCACGCATGCAGGAAGAAGGCATTTATGTGACAGGATTCTACTATCCGGTTGTTCCGAAAGGACAGGCACGTATCCGCGTACAACTGTCAGCCGGTCACGAACGCGAACATCTCGACAAGGCAATTGCCGCATTTATCAAAGTTGGTAAAGAAATGGGCGTAATCAAATAGTCCCCATACATTCTTCGACATATAACTCCTCCGCCTGCGATTTGAGAAACGGGCGGAGGAGTTTTCTTTTATGCTTGCACTAATCCCGCTTCTTGTAGCTGACAATGGCCCACGACAGCATTACGGAGCCAATCGTAAACAGCCCCAAAGCGTCGTACCAGACATCGGCAAACGAACTGCCTTTCAAATAAACACAACGCATGGCATCAGCATAGTAGCGCAACGGATTAAGGCAGGTAATGGCTTGCGCCCAGCCGGGCATTGACGAGATAGGCGTAAAAATACCGCTGATAAGCATGAACACCATCATGAAAAACCAAGTAATGAACATGGCCTGCTGGGCATTGTCGCTATAATTGGAAATCAGCAGTCCCAATCCGGCAGTCACCATGATGTTCAGAGCCGTGAACAGGAAAAGAGTTCCGACATTTCCGGCACAATGATAACCGAATACAATCCGTGCGATGACAAGACACGAAATCAGAATAAAGAAAGCCACCAACCAATAGGGTATCAGCTTGCACAAAATGAAGGTGCTCCGCTTCACCGGCGAAACATTAATCTGCTCAATCGTTCCCTTTTCCTTCTCTCCCACAATGTTCAAAGCCGGGAAAAAGCCGGTAATCATCGTAATGGCTATGACAATCAGCGCCGGCACCATAAACACTTTATAATCGAGATACGGGTTGTAGTCGTATTTTGCCGACACCTCAATCGTTTTTCCCTGCGATACAGAGCCGCCCGCATGCGACGCCAGAAATTTCTGCATACACACGTTCAAATATCCGGCCCCGATACTGCCCTTGTTACCGTTAATCGTGTTCACCTTGATTCCCACGGGAAGCGGGTCGCCATTTTCCATCGACTTGTCAAAGTCAGGAAACACCGTGAGGATGGCGTCCACCTCATTCAAGTCCATCAGATGTCTGGCATCAGCCGGATCGGAAAACACACCAGCGAGCTGGAAATAACCGGAACTTGCACATGCCTCCACAAACTCGGCCGACAGTGTGGACCTGCAATTGTCGACAACGGCAAGATTGATATTCTTGATTTCCATACTGACGGCAAACGGAAAAACGAGCATCATCATCAGCGGAAACGTTATCAGCATTTTCGGCAACCCGGGGTCGCGGAAAAACTGCTTGAACTCCTTTTCCAAAAGATATATCCACATACGGCAACCTCCTTTCACAATCGGGTTTTAAACAACTTCACACTTGTCACAAACAGGAATACGGCCATCGACGACAAGATGACAAGTTCTTTCACGATATACTCCAATCCGACACCTTCAATCATCACTTTCTTTATCATGATGATGTACCATTTCGCCGGAATAATGTCGGAAACCCACTGCAACACGACCGGCATGCTTTCGCAAGGGAATATCACTCCTGAAAATATCATCGTCGGCATCATCATTCCCATACCGGAAATCAGCAGGGCGACGCGCTGCGTGGAAGCAACAGTCGAAATAAGCAGTCCGAGTGACAGGGACGCAAAAATAAAGACCAGCGAAACCAACGCTATCAGCAACATGCTTCCCCGCACAGGCACGTCAATCACATAACGGGACAAAAGAAAAATCGTCACCAGATTGACTACCGACAGCACCAAATAGGGAACGGCCTTGCTGATAATTATCCAGACCGGACGAATCGGCGACACAAGCAGCAGCTCCAATGTCCCGTTTTCTTTCTCCCGGACTATCGAAATGGCTGTCATCATCGAACAAATGAGCATCAGGATAAGACTCATCACACCGGGAACAAAGTTATAGGACGACTTCATAGCGGGATTGTAGACATATTCCACCGTGGGCATTCTGCCGACCGAGCTGACACCGTCCTGACCGTTGATTTCCTCGACGACATCGTTGATGACACCGGTCACATAATTGACAATAACCTGTGCCGAATTCGGATCGGAAGCGTCACCGATGATTTTTACGGCTGCTCGTCCGTTTTTTGTCAGCTTTTTCTCAAAATCCTTTTCAAAACAGACTGCCACATCCACTTCACTTCTTCGGAACCGACCGCCGACCTCCATCGGTGACTCATAGCGGGACTCAACCTGCAAATATCTGTTATTGTCCATCCGTTCCGCAATCTGCATCACCAGCCTGTCCCCCATATCTCCAACAATGTCCACCCGGGCATTATTAATGTCGGTGCTGACAGCAAACCCGAAAAGCACAATCTGGACAATCGGCATAATCAGCACAATCAGAATTGTGCGCCGGTCCCTGAAAATATGCAGAAACTCTTTCGTTATAAATTTACGGAACTCTTTCATAGCCTCACACCCGTTTTGCATGTCCCGCCAAAGTGCGGAACACCATGTCCATATTTGCAGCACCATATGCCGCCTTCAAATCCTTCGGCGAACCGATAGCCTCAATCCGCCCGTCAACCATCACCGACACCCGATTGCAGTATTCCGCTTCATCCATATAGTGGGTAGTGACAAAAATCGTCGTACCGTGGTCGGAAGCCTCATAGATGATTTCCCAAAAGTTTCTCCGCGTTTCAGGGTCGACGCCGCCGGTCGGCTCGTCAAGAAAAACTATCTGCGGCTCGTGAATCATCGCTATGCTAAAAGCCAATTTCTGTTTCCATCCTAATGGAAGGTCGGCGACAAGCGTGTTTTTCCACTCTTCCATTTTCAACGAAGCGAGGATAGCCTCACTTTTTTCAGCTATCAGCTTTCTGTTCAACCCGTAAATTCCTCCGAAAAGGCGGATATTTTCCCAGACCTTCAAATCGGAGTAAAGCGAAAACTTCTGGCTCATGTAGCCGATATGGCTTTTTATCTTCTCCGGCTCGGAATTAATGTCAAATCCCGCCACACTGCCGCCCCCGGACGTCGGACGGCTCAACCCGCACAACATTCGGATAGCCGTGGTTTTGCCCGCGCCGTTTGCTCCGAGAAATCCGAAAATCTCCCCTTTCGCCACGTCGAACGAAATTCCGTCGACAGCGGTGAACGTTCCGAACTTCTTCGTCAGGTTTTTGACATCTATAATTTTGTTGTCCATAGCTTACTTTCTTTTAGCCAACTGCATAAAACAGTCCTCAATTCCCGGACGGATTTCTGCGACACGGCAGCCGTCAAACCCAGCCTGCGACAAACGACGGGAAATGTCGTCGACAGTCAACCGGCTGTCGCTCACGGCCAGATGGTGTTCCGACCCGAAGGCGAAACAACTGACCGTTTCTTCCATCTGCCGCAAAAATTTCAGGAGCGGATAAATAGGTTCTCCGCTGACAGAGAACAAACGGAAAGGATATTTTGCCACGATGGACTCCACATCACCCGTATCAATGATTTTTCCCGATTGAATCAGCGCGATGCGGTCGCACAACGAGGCTTCATCCATATAAGGAGTCGACACCATTACCGATACGCCGTCAGCCTGTATGCGCTTCAAAATATTCCAGAATTCCCCACGGCTCACAGCATCGACACCTGTCGTCGGTTCATCCAGAAACAACACCGCAGGACGATGAACCAACGCACAGCACAGTGCGAGTTTCTGCTTCATTCCGCCCGACAGTTTGCCGGCCTTACGCTTGCGAAAAGGCCCAAGTTGGGAATAAATGTCCTGTATCGTAGAATAGTTTGCACTTACCGACGTGCCGAATATCGTAGCGAAGAAATCCAGATTTTCATCCACACTCAAATCTTCATATAGCGAAAACTTGCCGGGCATATAGCCCACCAGCGGACGAATTTTCCGATAGTCTTTCACCACATCCAGCCCTTCGACCGTGGCACTGCCTTCGTCGGGCAAGGTCAAAGTAGTCAAGATACGGAACAATGAGGTCTTGCCGGCACCGTCAGGACCAATCAGTCCGAACAGTTCCCCTTTCGCGATTTGCAGAGAAACATCGTCCAGCGCCTTCACCTTTCCGTATTTCTTGCCGATATGCTGCACATCAATGGAATACATAGACTCAAACGCCTCCTTTTATTTTAAAAGTACGTAAGCATACATGCCGATACGGAGAAAACCGTCGTTCTTCACGGCCACCTTGGTTGCATAGACCAAATCGGCCTGTTCGTCCTTGGTCTGTATGTTCTTGGGCGTAAACTCCGCCTCGTCGGAAATCCAGCAGATAACGCCTTCATAGGTACGGGGATTATCGGTGCCGTCCTCGGCCACCACCTTCACCTTATCGCCCAACTTGATGTCGGAGAGTTGCTTCGTCGAAAAATAAGCTCTGACAAACACGTCGTCAAGATTGGCAATCTTGAACAATGACTTTCCGGAAGTGACCGTTTCGCCCTCTTCGGCATATTTTGTCAATACGGTACCATTGATAGGCGACGTGACATAGCACTTTTTCAGCAAGTCGGCCTTCTGCGCCACCTGCACATCGTACACATCCATCTCCTTGCGGATGTTGCCATTGTTTTTTTCATACGTCTGCCTCTGTGCAGCAATGTCGCTTTCCGCAATTTTGATTTGCGCGGCAAGGTCGTCAACCTGCTTCTGTGTTCCCGCATCTTTCGACAAAAGTGTGCGGTAGCGCTCATAGTCAGTTTTCAGATTTTCAAGATTGGCATACTGCGCACGAAGCTGCCGTTCGATGTCCACCACCTTTGTCTTTGCACCCTCCTTGCGTTCCTCCAGTTCCCGTTTCTGCAAAAACGTGGGAACAGTGTCCAGATAGCCGACAAGCTCGCCTTTTTCCAGACGGTCACCCTCATCGACGTTCAGCCACATAATCTTTCCACTGTTTTCAGCAGAAACCACCACCTCCGTTGCATCTACCTGTCCGCAAGCGTCGAACTCCCGTTCGCGTTCATGACAGGCCACAGTTGTCAGCAGCACGGCAGCCGCTGCTATACGAATGACAAGTTTCATAATCCTTTCCTCCCGTTATTTTATTCACCGACAATATTCTTCAACTTTCTCACAGCCTTCATCAGCTGTACCTGATGCAACGACTCGCTGACCCGAGCATTGTGTTCATCGTCAATCATCGTCATCAGATCGGTCATTTTTATCACGCCGCTGCGGTACTGCTCCTCGCCCGCCTGCCGAATCCTTTCACGCAGCCGGATAATTTCGCTGTCCTTGCCTAACGCATCCTTGATTTTACGGATACTGTTCATCTGCTCCGTCACATCCAGCGATGTGTTCAACAGAAAAGTTTCCCGCTCATACTCGATATTTTCCTGTTGGATTTCCATCTTGCGGATATCATTTTTCCGGCTATAAAGCGCTCCGAAGTTCCATTGCATCTTGATGCCTGCCACATAGTACGGCCGAATTTCATCTTTCAGCATATTCAACCCCGGCTTGCCAAGACCTCCCTGTAAATAAAAATTGAATTTTGGCGAAAGCCTTGCCTGTAAACCTTCACGCTGCAGTTTCAACTGTTCGGTCTGCGCATCGTATAATGTAAGTTCCGGACGGCGGACAACCATATCGTCATCTCCGACGGACGTCGACGGCTCGGCGAACTCAACCCCGTCGAAACTGAGCCCCGTCAGCAGTTCAAGCATGGCAACATACGCCTGACGGTCATTTTTCAGTTCCGCTACGCTCTGTTCACAATCGAGAATATTCACCTCCACAATGTCCAAATCGGACTTATAGGCAACTCCGCTTTCAAGACAGGCTTCCACCTCCTTGCGATTTCGCTGAAGGCTCTGCATCAATATTTCTTTCTGCGCCAACTGCCTGTCGAGAAGCAATACGGAAAGATAGCAGTTTTCCACACGGTCGTTCAGGTTATAGAGCGTCACGTCCAATTGCCGCCGCTTCACATCGGCGTCCGCACTTATCTGCCGCTTTTTGTTTTGCGTTTCCCCGCCGTCCCATAGCATCTGGTCGACATCGGCAGTCAAACTGTACTGGTAGTTGGTAATATCAAAATCATAGCCGTTAAAATCAAACGGCATTTCAACGACTTCCGACTGATAGCTCGCCTTTCCGTTCAATACCAGCTGCGGAGCCCACTTCTGACGGTTAATTTTCAGGTCGCTCTGTTCAGTTTTGTCAGCCAGCAACATCTCTTTGGCCTGGGGATAATGTTCCCGTGCAAGCCGGATACATTCGTCGAGAGAAATCTGCCCCTCGGCTCTTGCAAGCAGGCTGAACATTAAAACAGCCGCCACACTGACCACTTTCATTGTCTTACCCATAATTAATTTATTTGTTTAACAGACCTGTTGGTAATAGGGTCAAAAAATAACAGGCAGCCGCGCCTGTCATCTTTTTACGCAGGAATTTCCCCATAAAGCCGGCAGTACACGGTGTTGACGATTTCCCGTTTCTGCTCCGACAGAAAAGCGTCAATCTGCTCCGGCGTGTAATGAAGCACATCGCGAAGCCCTGTAATGGCCATGAAAGCCGACATGTTCATAGAAAATATATCGTAAACCAACTGTTTCAAAGAAATGTCATTCATTCTGCCCCCGGCAATTTCCTGAGAAAGCATGCCGCGGTGGCGTTCGACAGCCCCTTGCAAAGCATTGCCCGAAGTTTTCACATAGCCGTCAAGCAGTCGCGGCTGATGCTTTGCCACATCGTAAATAAGGCCGGGTAACTGACGGTGGGTGTTCAGATAATCAAAAAGCACTTCCACCCCCTTGCGGATGGTTTGCCACACAGGGCGTTCCATCGACATAAGCGGACGCAATGTGCCGGCAAGTTCTCCTATATTTTTGTCCAGCACCTTGATGAAAATCTGCTCCTTCGTGCGGAAATAATAATGAAGCATAGCATGGGTCACCCCTGCTTCCTTGGCAATCAAAGTGGTGGTTGAAAGGATAAAGCCTTTCTCAAGAAACAGTTTTTCGGCTGCATCCATGATTTTCTGTTCCGTCGTTATTTGTCCAACCGTATTGTCTATCATACTTGTCTAACAGATATGTTAATGCAAATATAAACGTTATTTTCCCACATTGGCACAACTGAAGCACTAATTAATGTTAACTCGCCGACGCTACCAACAAAAGCTGTCTGAAAACCGGACATAAAAAAAGAGGACAATGTCAGGAATCCCGACATTGTCCTCTTCGTTATGCTTCATGACTGAGCTTTACTGGATTTCAATCACACGTTTCTGTTTCGGCAATTCTTCTTTTACCAGTTTCGGCAATTCGATGTCAAGCACACCGTTGTTGACGGTAGCAGAAATCTTTTCCTTGTCGACATCTTCCGGCAAAATCATTGTCTGCTGGAACTTTGAGTAAGAAAATTCGCGACGCAGATAGCGACCGTTCTTTTCGTCCTCTTTCTTTTCGTTCTTCTTTTCCATGGAGATGACCAAGTTGTTTTCTTCGTCGATATGAACGTCGAAATCCTCTTTTGTCATACCCGGAGCTGCCAGCTCCACTTTATATTCTTTTTCGTTTTCGAGTACGTTGATAGCTGGAGCAGTAGCATTGGCTTTTTCCATCCACTCGTTGTCAAAAAAATCATTGAAGATACTTGGCAACCAATTTTGATTTCTTCTAATCGGCATCATAGTTAAATTCTCCTATATTTTTTTGTTAAACATTCTAATTTTCAACCTCTTGCTCCACTGGGGAGCTTCCGAAGTTCACCCTTAGATTATGCAAAGGGTGTGCCAGCCCAAACAGCAGCAGGAAGGTGGAAATTTTGTCCACTTTTACTGCCAATTCCGGATTCTGGACTGACAAATCTGCATTTCTTCATCATTTTCGCAACGAAAGCAAATGAGTTTCGTTTCGATTGCACATATTTATAAAATAATTCCTATATTTGCATACGGATAGAAACCGTTCCGCCATACTGACAACAGAATGCCGCGGAGATGAATAACACTGATTACTTACACATTACGATTAATATGCCTACTCAACAAAGCATCAACAGAATCTCGGTAGAAAACGACTTGCGCTACCTGCAATTGCTCTCCCGGAGTTTTCCAACCATTGCTGCAGCCAGCACGGAAATCATCAACCTGGAAGCCATATTGAACCTGCCTAAAGGCACGGAACACTTCCTGACCGACATACACGGAGAGTATGAGGCTTTCCAGCATGTATTAAAAAATGCCTCGGGCTCCATCAAGCGGAAAGTGCAGGAAATTTTCGGCAACACTTTGCGTGAAAACGAGAAAAAAGAGCTGTGCACGCTTATTTACTATCCGGAAGAGAAAATCATGCTGGTAAAAGCCAAGGAAGACGACATCGACGACTGGTATATCACTACGCTCAACCAATTGGTAAAGGTATGCCAGAACGTTTCTTCGAAATACACACGCTCGAAAGTCAGAAAATCGCTTCCCGCCGACTTCTCCTACATCATTCAGGAACTTCTTCACGAAACCTCGAATGAACCGAACAAGCAGGCATATATCAACAAAATCATCAGCACCATCATTTCCACACGCCGTGCCGACGATTTCATCATTGCCATGTGCAACCTTATCCAACGGCTGACCATCGACTCCCTCCACATCGTAGGCGACATATTCGACCGCGGACCGGGCGCACACATCATCATGGACACATTGTGCAACTATCATAACTTTGACATTCAGTGGGGCAACCACGACCTGCTCTGGATGGGTGCCGCTGCCGGTAACGACAGCTGTATTGCCAACGTAATCCGCATCTGCATGCGCTACGGTATCCTCACGACACTGGAAGAGGGATACGGCATCAACCTGCTCCCGCTTGCCACATTCGCAATGGACACCTACGCCAATGACCCATGCACAGTGTTCGCCGCCAAACAGAAATTTGCCGACAAGACATATACGGAAAAGACACTGCGCCTCATAGCGCAGATGCACAAGGCAATTGCCGTCATCCAATTCAAACTGGAAGCGCAAATCATCAAACGCCGTCCGGAATTTAAGATGAACGACCGCCTGCTGCTGGAGAAAATCGACTACAAGCGCGGTGTGTTCTGCTACGAGGGCAAGGTATACGACATGCTGGACAAGGAATTCCCGACCGTATCGCCTGAAAATCCGTATGAACTGACAGAAGAGGAAAAAGAACTGGTGGAAAAGCTCCACAATTCATTCATCAACAGCGAAAAGTTGCAAAAGCATATCCGCTGCCTGTTCACCTATGGAAGCATGTACTTGGTATGCAACGACAATCTGATGTTCCATGCCTCGATTCCGTTGGAAAAGGACGGATCTTTCAAGAAAGTGACCATCAACAACAAAAAATATTCAGGCAAGGCTCTGCTCGACAAGGTGGACAACCTGGTAAGAACGGCTTATTTCGACGACAACGACTCGCCGGAAAAGGCTTTTGCACTTGACTACGCATGGTATCTATGGTGCGGACCTGACTCCCCACTATTCGACAAGAACAAAATGGCGACATTCGAACGCTATTTCATTGCCGACAAGGAACTGCACCGCGAAGAAAAAGGCTACTACTACACGCTCCGTGACCGTGAAGACATATGCGACAACATTCTCCACGAATTCGGAATTACAAGCGGACATTCGCACATCATTAACGGACATGTTCCGGTGAAGACAATCAAAGGCGAACAGCCGATAAAGGCCAACGGCAAGCTGCTCGTCATCGACGGAGGATTCTCCAAGGCCTATCAGCCGGAAACGGGTATCGCAGGCTACACGCTGGTGTTCCACTCGCGCGCACTGCAGCTCGTTCAGCACGAACCGTTCGAATCCCGTCAGAAAGCAATTGAGGAAGGACTCGACATCAAGTCGAATACGTTCCTCGTTGAATTCAACAGCCAGCGACTGATGGTGAAAGACACCGACAAGGGAAAGGAACTGATTACGCAAATCAACGACCTGGAAAAACTTCTTGCCGCTTACCGCCTCGGTCTGCTGAAAGAAAACAACTAAAAGCTACATTGTTTCATTTTTATTTTTAAGGTTTAGGCTGTGCTGGGACTATTTCCACGCACAGCCTAATTTTTACGCTAAGAAACGAAAAACCGAAGCCAATGGAAACGCGGCCATCTTATAAGATACAGCAACAGAGCAGCGAATGCGACAGAAGAGACTGATACGGCAAAGAAAGCAACTGTAGAATCCAAAGAAAGCACTTCGACAAACAAAAAACAAAAGTACATATGAAAGAAAAAGACCAACACGCTGACCTGCCGCAACGTTTTACTGACATCAGGATTAACAAGCCGGTTTAAAGCCGGTAGAAAGCATAGGCTTCCGGAAAGACAAACAACAAGGCTCTTCATTGTCATGATATCCCTAGTATAGAAGACAACTGCTACAAGCAGCAATGCAGACACTATCCGATAACGACATATGAGAAATGCTTCGTATTTGCGAATGAGCATCCCAGTACTGACATACAGCAAACCCCAGAAAAATCCGTTACGAACGGTGAAAAACAAACGAAAATACATAGACACCAATCCGTCGACCATACTATTACCGGAGGGGGCTGCTTTCAGCATATCTAGCAACAGGCCCGATGCAGAAAGGACGACCGCAAAAACAAAGACTGCCTCCAATTTCCATTTTCGTGACAAAAGAGCAATCAAAGACACTGCCACAATCGTAGCTAGAACATACCATAAATGCCAAGAATAATACTGGGAGCCAATTAAAAGAAAGTTTCTGATATAACGATATAATGCCTGTATGAAAGGCGTATCTGAATGAATAAACCCATAGATAGCAAGCGGAAAAAAGACGATGGTATATGTCAAATAGAGCCGTAATAGTTTCAATACATAACGCCACACAGAACTATCATACACTCCTTGTGAGGCCACTTTGGGGAAAATGAAGAATCCAGAAAACACAAAAAACAACGGAACCGCAAGTTCACAAAGTTTTTCGGGAATCAAGCTATAGGAGTTACAATGTATGGCTATGACGAGAAAGCACAAAACAAACTTCACAACGTCGACAAATGGATAAACCTTCATTTTCTCAACATTAAACCTGTACCAAACCACCCTACTCCGGCATTTTCCCCTCGAGTATAATGGGCAGCCAGAACCGTTTCATCTTGCGCTTGTACCAGGAATGGCAACCGAATGGCAGACGCCGGCCGTTCCACTTGTAGCACATCGACGGATATTTGTCGAATGCAAACTGCATCGCTTCGCTCACGTCAGGATAACGGAATCCCAATCCGTGCTTGTTGATCTCTACGCTGAAAAACACATCCTCATTAAACGTATGATGATGCTTGACGGTCAGAAAATGACGGACAACGTCGTGTAACTGGGTGACAGCACGCAGATGACTGTCGACCTTACGCAATGAGAAACCGCCGTTACCGACCTTTCCGCGCGTAATCTGGCGGTTGGGACGACCCGTAGCATCACAATATTTTTTCTTCAGCCACGAAGCCAAACGATAGAGCGGCGTTTTGTAAATCGGACGTACCGGCCAGGGAGCACCGACATAGTCATACCCCTTGCCACACCACTCCAACAGTTCATCGCGGAACACATAGGCATCCAGCTGATAAATCAGCACATATTCCGAGGAAGCAAACCGAGAATAAAACTCCTCCGACATCATCAACCGGTTATATCCCGGAATTCCCGCAAAATAAGCGTCGTCAAAACTCTCAATTGCATCTACATTATATCCGGCCAACAACGATGTCAAATCAAGCGAGCGAGGCTTTACGACAACGATACGGTGTCCACCAAGAATTTCAAACAGACGGTTGAAAGAAACCTGCTCGAGTTCCAACATCGAAGCCCGATAGAGAGGAACGACAACCGTTACCTTATATTTTTTGTCTACTTTATCCATGTTCCGCATATATATGACAAAGATAGCGAAAGGCGAGTGGAGAATAAAATAATGAAACTTGTTTCAATTATTTTATTCTCCCGAGCCGCCTCCTATCTTCTACAAAGATAGTGAAAGGCGAACGCAGAAGACCAAACTTGTTTGAGTTTTATGCCGAGCCACATCCTATCTTCTACAAAGATAATGAAAGGTGAGAGTAGAGACAAATGAAAACACAGTTTTCAAATTTGGCTATGCCGCAGCCGCATCCTATTTTATTCAAAAAATAGTGAAAGGAAAGCGCAGTGATAAACAAAAACGCAGTATTAAAATTTGACTAAACCGAGCGGCATCTTTATCAAGACAACGCAAAGCACGTGCATAAAAAACCGACAGCAGATATTATTGCACGGAAACCGCATTCATATCCCTCACCCCCATAGACATAAAAAATCAGGATTCCCTTTCGGAAACCCTGATTTCATATTTAGCTTTAGACTGTCTCTATTATTCTGCAGCCTTTTCTTCAGCAGCCGGAGTTTCAACTGCAGGAGCAGCTGTTTCAGCAGCAGAAGACTTGCGAGAACGGCGAGTACGAGTTGCTTTCTTCTTTTCAGTCTTGAGCATGTTTTCGTTGAAGTCAACGAGCTCAATGAAGCAAGTCTTAGCGTTGTCACCAAGACGGTTACCAGTCTTGATGATACGAGTGTAACCACCGTTACGGTCTGCAATCTTATTAGCGATTTCACCGAAGAGTTCAGAAACTGCATGTTTGTTTTGCAAGTAGCTGAACACAACACGGCGAGAGTTAGTAGTGTCGTCTTTAGCGCGGTTGATAATCGGCTCAGCGTATTTGCGCAGCGCTTTTGCCTTAGCCAAAGTAGTGAAAATTCTCTTGTGCATGATGAGCGAAATTGTCATGTTCGACAACAGTGCATCAAGATGAGCTTTCTTACGGCCTAAATGGTTTACTTTTTTATTATGTCTCATCGTTATTAATCTTTATCTAATTTATACTTTGAAATATCCATTCCGAATGACAGGTTGAGGCTTGCGAGAAGCTCATCAAGCTCTGTCAAAGACTTCTTTCCGAAATTGCGGAACTTCAACAAATCTGTCTTGTTGAACTGAACGAGTTCGCCAAGTGTTTCCACTTCTGCACTCTTCAAGCAGTTGAGCGCACGAACTGAAAGGTCCATATCGACAAGTTTTGATTTGAGAAGCTGGCGCATGTGCAAAATTTCTTCATCGAATTCTTCGTTGCCGTCAGTCTCAGTTGTTTCGAGAGTGATTTTCTCGTCAGAGAAGAGCATGAAGTGGTAGATCAAGATTTTTGCAGCTTCTTTCAAAGCATCCTTCGGGTGGATTGATCCGTCAGTAGAAATTTCCAGAACCAGTTTTTCGTAGTCAGTCTTTTGCTCTACACGATAGTTTTCCACCGAATATTTTACATTGACAATCGGCGTATAGATAGAGTCGATTGCAATGACGTCGATAGCATCGTTTTCCTTGGCGTTTTCGTCAGCTGGAACGTAGCCACGACCTTTATTGATGGTGAAATCCATTGTGAAAGAAGCAACAGTTGGATCTAAATGGCAAATAACCAAATCCGGATTTAGTACTTCAAAACCTGATAGTTCATTGCCTAAATCGCCGGCTGTCAAGACATCTTTACCCGATACGTTGATTTTTCCCGTAGCAGGCTCGTCTGTTTCAACGATATGTTTAAAACGCACTTTCTTCAGGTTGAGAATGATGTTTGTCACATCTTCCTTTACACCCGGGATTGTAGCAAATTCGTGCTGAACACCGTCGATACGGATAGACGAAATTGCATAACCCTCAAGCGAAGAAAGCAGGATTCGACGCAGTGCATTACCTACAGTCACACCGTAGCCCGGTTCCAAAGGACGGAACTCGAACTTACCGAAGCGGCTGTCTGCCTCGAGCATTAATACTTTATCGGGTTTCTGAAATGCTAAAATAGCCATGGATATTTACAATTTATTATTTAGAATACAACTCGACGATTGACTGTTCCTTGATATTTTCCGGAATATCTTCTCTTTGCGGAAGGTGAAGCAATTTGCCACCCTTTACATTTTCATCCCATTCAAGCCAAGGATATTTGCTGTGATTGAATCCAGCCAATGCATCAGCAATGACTTCGAGAGACTTTGATTTTTCGCGCACTGCAACTACATCGCCAGGTTTAACAGAATATGAAGGGATGTTGAGCACACGGCCGTTCACTGTGATGTGACGGTGTGAAACCAACTGACGTGCAGCAGCACGAGTGCGAGCGATTCCTAAGCGATAAACCACGTTGTCAAGGCGTGCTTCGAGCAATTGAAGAAGGATAACACCTGTGATACCCTTAGAGCGGTCTGCCTTGTCGAACAAGTTGCGGAATTGTTTTTCCAAAACACCGTAAGTGTATTTAGCCTTTTGTTTTTCACGCAACTGATTGCCGTATTCAGATGTTTTTCTTCTCTTGTTGGCACCATGTTGACCCGGGGCATAATTTTTCTTTGCGAGGACTTTGTCTTCTCCGAAGATTGCCTCACCGAATTTTCTTGCAATTCTTGTTTTAGGTCCGGTATATCTTGCCATTTCTAATACTTTTAATAATAATTAAAGTTGAATACGAATCTTTCTAGTGCAGCCGCGATTGCAGAGAGGTGGTATAATGCAATCAATCACATCAAAAGATTCTGGTAAATACTAATTTCTGAGATTATACTCTTCTTCTCTTAGGAGGACGACATCCATTGTGTGGAAGCGGAGTTACGTCGATGATTTCAGTAACTTCGATACCTGCACCGTGTACGGTACGGATTGCAGATTCACGTCCGTTGCCTGGTCCCTTAACGTAAGCCTTCACTTTACGCAAGCCAAGGTCATAAGCAACCTTTGCACAATCCTGAGCAGCCATCTGTGCTGCGTACGGAGTGTTCTTCTTTGAACCTCTGAAGCCCATCTTACCAGCGCTTGACCAAGAAATAACTTGACCTTCGCTGTTAGCTAGGCACACGATAATGTTGTTGAAAGATGAGTGTACGTGGAGTTGACCCATAGCGTCAACCTTGACATTTCTCTTCTTTGCTGCGACTGTCTTTTTTGCCATACTTTAATCTTATTTAGTAGCTTTTTTCTTGTTAGCAACTGTTTTCTTACGTCCTTTGCGAGTACGTGCGTTGTTCTTAGTGCTTTGACCACGAACTGGCAAACCGATACGGTGACGGATACCACGGTAGCAACCGATGTCCATCAGACGCTTGATATTCAATTGGATTTCGCTGCGCAAGTCACCTTCTACTTTGTAGTTTGCGCTGATCACTTCACGAACTTTCGCTGCTTGAGCGTCTGTCCAGTCCTGAACTTTGATATTTTTGTCAACGCCTGCTTTTGCCAAAATTGTATTGGCTGCACTGCGGCCGATGCCAAAGATATAAGTCAGGGCAATTTCTCCTCTCTTATTTTGGGGCAAGTCTACACCAACAATTCTTACTGCCATAAACTATAATGAATTTTTTCGCAAAAATAATAAATTATCCTTGACGTTGTTTATACTTAGGGTTTTTCTTGTTAATTACATATACACGTCCTTTACGTCTAACGATCTTGCTGTCAGGAGTGCGTTTCTTAACTGATGCTCTTACTTTCATATCTGTTTTGTTTTATTTATATCTAAAAGCAATTCGTCCTTTCGTCAAATCGTAAGGTGACATTTCCACTCTTACTTTATCGCCCGGAAGGATTTTAATATAATGCATTCGCATTTTACCGGAAATGTGGGCGGTGATTTCGTGTCCGTTTTCAAGTTCTACACGGAACATTGCATTCGACAACGCTTCCACAATCACTCCGTCTTGCTCTATTGCAGCTTGTTTTGCCATATAATTCGTTTAAATTGATTTATCTTTTAATACGTTTTCTACAAACTCGAATGAAGAAAGGATGTCAGCCTTTCCGTTGCGGATAGCAACCGTGTGCTCAAAATGGGCGGAAGGTTGTCTGTCCTTGGTACGGCATGTCCAGCCGTCGCGCTCAATCACTATATTGCGGCTGCCGAGATTTATCATCGGCTCGATGGCGATACACATTCCGTTTTTCAGCAACGGACCGACTCCGCGGCGACCGTAATTCGGAACGGCGGGCTCCTCGTGGAGTTTCTTGCCGATACCGTGGCCTGTCATTTCCCGGACAACGCTGTAGCCGCGGCGTTCGCAGTATTCCTGAATGGCCTGGCTGATGTGTCCGATGCGGTTGTCTTCTATCGCCTGTTCAATTCCGACATAAAGCGACTCTTTGGTAGTCCGGAGCAAGGCTTTCACCTTTTCGTCAACCTCTCCTACGCAGAATGTGTAGGCCGAGTCACCGTTGAATCCGTTTTTCTCAACACCGCAGTCGACCGAAACGATGTCGCCGTCGCGCAGCGTGTAGTTGGAAGGAATTCCGTGAACAATCACTTCATTTACGGAAACGCAAAGAGTGTTTGGGAATCCGCCGTAACCCAAGAAACCCGGAATGGCTCCGTTGTCGCGAATGAACTCTTCAGCTATCTTGTCAAGCTTCAGCGTTGTAATCCCCGGAGCTATCCACTTGGCGAGTTCGCCGAGCGTCTTCCCTACCAGGAGATTACTTTCACGCATCAACTCTATTTCTTCATCTGTTTTAAGATAAATCATTCCTTAGTCCTTTCGATTAATAGCCGCTACCAGTTGTACGACCTTTTATCTTACCGGATTTCATCAAGCCGTCATAGTGGTGCATCATCAAGTGGCTTTCTACCTGTTGAAGAGTATCAAGCACAACACCTACCATAATCAACAAAGATGTTCCTCCGAAGAACTGTGCAAAATTATGATTAACGCCACAAATGTTTGCGAATGCAGGCATAATGGCAACTATTCCCAAGAAGATTGAACCCGGAAGAGTGATTCTTGACATGATTGAGTCAAGATAGTCAGAAGTCTTCTTGCCAGGTTTAACACCCGGAATAAATCCGTTGTTGCGCTTCATGTCTTCAGCCATCTGTGTCGGACGGACAGTGATGGCAGTGTAGAAGTATGTAAACGCTACAATCATAAAGAAATAGATGAGATTATACCAGAAACCAGTCATATCTGTCAATGCACGGACAAAAGCAGAACCTTCGCCCTTAGCACCGAAACCGGCAAGTGTCAAAGGTATGAACATGATAGCCTGTGCAAAGATGATAGGCATTACACCGGCAGCATTCACCTTCAATGGGATGTACTGACGGGCACCGCCATATTGCTTGTTGCCTACGATACGCTTAGCATATTGTACGGGCACCTTGCGTGTTCCCTGTACCAACAGAACTGCGCCGAGGATAACAGCAAACAGAACGACGATTTCTACAACAAACATTACAAGTCCACCCTGTGCAGTAGTCAGACGGTTGCTGAATTCCTGAACGAATGCCTGCGGAAGGCGTGCGATGATACCGACAAGGATGATGAACGAAATACCGTTACCGATACCTTTGTCAGTGATACGTTCGCCAAGCCACATGATGAACATACTGCCTGCGGCAAGAATGATAATCATATAGGCCATTGTCCAGAAACCGAAATGAGCATTACCGCCGGCGCTGTTCACCTGAACCTGGAGGTTAACCAGGTAGGCAGGAGCTTGCAGAAGCAGGATAAGCACAGTCAGATAACGAGTATACTGGTTAATCTTCATGTGTCCGCTTTCACCTTCACGCTGCAACTTCTGGAAAGAAGGAAGCACCATGCCCAACAATTGGATCACGATGGAAGCCGTGATGTAAGGCATGATACCGAGCGCGAAGATTGACGCCTGCGAGAATGCACCGCCCGAGAACATGTCGAGCAACTGCATCAAGCCGCTGTCCGTAAAATTACGGAGGGCATCAAGCTCGCTCGGGTTGATACCTGGCAGAACCACATAACAACCCACGCGATATACTAGTACCAATAGAAAAGTTACGACAATACGCTTGCGTAAATCTTCTATCTTACTAATGTTCTTTATTGTCTCAATGAATCTCATTGCTTAGAGTTTTTGAATAGAACCGCCGGCAGCTACGATAGCTTCCTCAGCTTTTTTAGAGAAAGCGTTAGCTTCAACATCAACTTTAACAGTCAATGCACCGTTGGCCAAGATTTTTACTTTTTGTTTGCCTGAGATGAATCCTGCTTCAACAAGATCTGCCAAAGTAACTTTAGTCAAATTCTTAGCCTTAGCGAGTTCTTCAATAGTAACAAGGTTAATTGCTTTATACTCTACGCGGTTGATGTTCTTGAAACCGAATTTCGGCACACGGCGTTGCAACGGCATCTGACCACCTTCGAAACCAATCTTGCGAGAGTAGCCTGAACGTTGCTTAGCACCCTTGTGACCACGAGTAGAAGTACCACCCATTCCTGAACCCGGTCCACGACCGATTCTCTTACGAGTTGCAGTAGAACCAACAGCTGGTTTTAAATTGCTTAATTCCATATTCTTAATTCTATTATGCGTTCGTTACTTCTACAAGGTGACGAACTCGTTTTACCATACCCAAGATTTGCGGAGTAGCTTCTTTCTCCACTACTTGATTCATTTTTCTCAATCCAAGTGCGTCGAGAGTTCTCTTTTGCACAGCCGGGCAGTTGATTCTGCTCTTTGTTTGCTTAATCTTAATAGTCGCCATAATTTTCATTATTAACCATTAAACACTACATCTAACGACACACCGCGGTTCTGAGCCACTGTCATCGGGCTGCGCATTTCGTCGAGCGCATTGAAAGTAGCCTTCACCAAGTTGTGAGGGTTAGAGCTACCCTTTGACTTTGCAAGAACGTCTGTAATGCCGACACTCTCCAATACTGCACGCATAGCACCACCAGCCTTAACACCGGTACCGTGAGAAGCCGGTTTCAAGATAACTTGTGATCCGCCGAATTTTGCAGCCTGTTCGTGAGGAATAGTTCCTTTGTGAACCGGTACGCGAATCAAGTTCTTCTTAGCTGCTTCAACACCCTTAGCGATGGCTGCTGTTACTTCGTTCGCTTTGCCAAGACCCCAGCCTACAATGCCGTTTTCGTTACCTACAACAACAATTGCAGAGAAGCTGAAGGCACGACCACCCTTTGTTACTTTAGTAACGCGGTTGATGGCAACAAGGCGGTCCTTCAATTCGATATCGTTTGTCGATTTTACTCTGTTATTTCTCTTCATAATCGTTAAAATTTAAGTCCGCCGTTGCGAGCTGCGTCTGCCAATGATTTAACTCTACCGTGGAACAAGTAACCGTTACGGTCGAAAACAACTTCAGTGATGCCTGCTGCCAAAGCCTTTTCAGCGATAGCCTGGCCAACCTTAGCTGCCACTTCTGATTTTGTTCCTTCTTCAATACCCTTTGACGATGCTGAAACCAAAGTCTTGCCTTCGCTGTCGTCTACGAGTTGAACATAGATTTGCTTGTTGCTTCTAAACACGGTCATACGAGGACGTTCGGCAGTACCTGACACTTTACCACGAATACGTGTTTTGATTTTATTTCTTCTTTCTTGCTTCGTTATCATGATCGTCTCAAATTTTATTTAGCACTTGCCGATTTACCTGACTTGCGACGAATAATTTCGCCAACAAACTTGATACCTTTACCCTTATACGGTTCCGGTTTGCGGAACGAACGGATCTTAGCACAAACCTGGCCAAGCAATTGCTTGTCGCAAGATTCAAGTATGATCAACGGGTTTTTATTTCTCTCAGTCTTAGCTTCTACCTTCACTTCCGGCGGGAGCTTGAAATATATAGCATGTGAGTAGCCGAGTGACAACTCGAGAACTTGACCGTTGGAAGTTGCGCGGTAACCCACACCAACCAATTCCATTTCCTTTTTGTAGCCTTCAGACACGCCTACGACCATGTTGTGGATCAACGCACGAACCAAACCGTGTTGTGAACGGTGTTCGATAGAGTCAGACGGACGAGTTACCACTACGTGGTTGTCTTCGAGAGCTACTGTGAGATCTGAATGGAAGTCCTGAGTAAGTTCACCCTTAGGACCTTTAACAGTTACTACATTATTGTCTACCTTTACAGTAACACCGGCAGGTATTACGATCGGAGCTTTACCAATTCTTGACATAACAATACCTCCTTTTCATTAATAGATATAACATAGAACTTCGCCACCAATCTTTTGAGCTGCTGCTTCCTTATTGGTCATGATACCTTTCGAAGTAGAAAGGATTGCGATACCCAAACCATTCAAAACTCGCGGCATATCTTTGTAGCCGGTATATTGACGCAAACCCGGACGAGAAACACGCTTCAGGCATTTGATAGCGTTCACTTTGTCAATCGGGTCATACTTCAAGGCAATCTTGATTGTGCCTCCAGGGGTTTCACCTTCTATAAACTTGTAGTTAAGAATATAGCCTTTTTCGAAGAGAATCTTTGTAATCTCTTTCTTCAAGTTTGAGGCAGGCACTTCTACCACACGGTGCTGTGCCTTAATGGCATTCCTCAATCTTGTCAAATAATCTGCTATTGGATCAGTCATATTATTTTTGTTTAAATTGATCCGGATAGTTCCGGACAATATTTAATACTAATTTTTTTCTCTCGTGTCGCGTATTACCAGCTAGCTTTCTTTACTCCAGGAATCAGACCTGCTGAAGCCATTTCGCGGAATTGAATTCTGGAGATACCGAACTGACGGATATATCCTTTAGGACGGCCAGTCAGTTTGCAACGGTTGTGCATGCGGATAGGATTGGCATTCTTAGGAATTGACTGCAACTTCTGAGCTGCTTCGAATGCTTCTGCAGGATCACCTGTGTTTACAATCTTCTTCAACGCTGCACGTTTCTCTGCGTACTTGGCTACGAGTTTAGCTCTCTTCACCTCGCGGGCTTTCATTGATTCTTTTGCCATATCTCTCGATTATTTAGCGTTCTTAAATGGTAAACCGAATTGTTTCAACAAAGCGTAACCTTCTTCGTCAGTCTGAGCTGTAGTCACGAATGTGATGTTCATACCCATCAACTTAGAAATAGTATCGATGTTGATTTCCGGGAAGATGATTTGCTCAGTGATACCCAAAGTGTAGTTACCACGGCCGTCCAACTTACCTTCGATACCCTTGAAGTCGCGGATACGAGGCAACGCGATACGGATAAGGCGTTCCAAGAATTCATACATGCGGTCGCGACGCAAAGTCACACGAACACCAATCGGCATTTTTTTACGTACCTTGAAGTTAGAGATATCCTTCTTCGACAATGTCGGAACGGCTTTCTGACCTGTAATGGCTGTAAGCTCGTTGATGGCTGTCTCGATAACTTTCTTGTCGGCAGTTGCCATACCCAAACCTTGATTGATGACAATCTTAGTAAGGCGAGGAACCTGCATCACCGAAGTATAGTTGAACTCTTTCTCAAGAGCCGGTACGATTCTTTCAGTATAGTCTTTTTTAAGAGTTGCGCTGCTCATTACTTAATCTCCTCTCCTGATTTTTTTGAATAACGTACTGTTTTGCCTGCTTCGTCTTTCTTGCGTCCGATGCGAGTCGGCTTGCCGCTCTTCGGGTCAAGAAGGTTCAAGTTAGAAACATGAACAGGCGCTTCCATTTTGATAATACCACCTTGCGGGTGCTTTGCACTTGGTTTGGCGCTCTTTGACACCACGTTGATACCTTCAACAATAGCCTTGTTCTTTGAAACAAGAACAGAAAGCACGCGGCCTGTCTTGCCCTTGTCGTTACCGGCGTTTACGTAAACGGTATCACCTTTCTTGATATGTAATTTGCTCATTTCTTTTAATTTTCGAGATTAAAGAACTTCCGGTGCCAATGAGACAATCTTCATGTTAGTTGCACGCAACTCTCTGGCAACTGGGCCGAAGATACGGCTACCGCGGATTTCACCGGCATTATTCAATAACACACAAGCGTTGTCGTCGAAGCGAATGTAGCTGCCGTCCGGACGACGGATTTCCTTCTTTGTTCTAACAACAACTGCCTTAGACACAGTTCCTTTCTTCACATCAGATGACGGGATGACGCTCTTCACTGTTACTACAATGATGTCACCTACCGTAGCATATCTGCGACCTGTGCCTCCTAATACGTGGATACACAATGCTTCTTTAGCACCGCTGTTATCCGCAACAGTCAATCGTGATTCAGTCTGTATCATTATTATTTAGCTTTTTCGATGATTTCTACTAGTCTCCATCTCTTAGTTTTGCTCAAAGGGCGAGTTTCCATCAAGCGAACAGTATCGCCAACGTTGCACTCGTTCTTTTCGTCGTGAGCGTGGTATTTCTTCGTCTTGTTGACGAACTTACCGTAAATCGGGTGTTTTTCCTTCCACTTAACAGCTACAGTGATAGTCTTATCACCCTTGTTACTGGAAACAACCCCAACTCTTTCTTTTCTCAAATTTCTTTTTTCCATGTTACTTGGGATTATTTTTCGTTAAGTTCACGTTTACGCAATTCTGTCTTCATACGTGCAATCATTCTTCTGTCCTGTGTAATCTTTGCAGGATTATCGAGCGGAGAGATAGAGTGATTGATCTTTGTCTGCAGATATTCCTTTTCTGCTACTGCAAGGCGCTCAAGCAATTCTTTTGTGCCAAGTTCTTTGATTTCTACCTTCTTCATAACCTAATTACACATTTTGAGTTGGATCATAATCACGTCTTACGATAAACTTAGTAGTCACAGGCAGCTTTTGTGCAGCCAAGCGCAATGCTTCTTTTGCAATGTCATAGCTTACGCCTTCGACTTCGATCAAGATACGTCCCGGAGTAATTGGACAAACGAAACCTTCAGGGTTACCTTTACCTTTACCCATACGCACTTCAGCAGGCTTCTTAGTAATTGGTTTGTCAGGGAAGATGCGAATCCAGATTTGACCCTGACGTTGCATATAACGTGTCACTGCCACACGAGCCGCTTCAATCTGACGGCCTGTAATCCATTTAGATTCCAGTGACTTTATACCGAACGAACCAAAAGCCAACTGATTGCCGCGATGAGCCAAGCCCTTCATACGGCCCTTTTGTTGTCTTCTGAATTTAGTTTTCTTTGGTTGTAACATTGTTCTGTAATTTCAAGTCGGTTAGATTATTTTTTGTTCTTCTCACGGAAGCCGCCTTTTTTGCCACGGCCACCACCGTTATTGCCTCCACGGTTTTCCTTTGCATTGTTGACAAACGAAGGAGCCAAGTCGCGCTTGCCGTAAACTTCACCGCGGCAAATCCAAACTTTAACACCTACGATACCAACCTTTGTCAAAGCTTCAACCAAAGCGTAGTCGATATCAGCGCGGAGTGTGTGTAGCGGAGTACGTCCTTCTTTGAACATTTCAGAACGCGCCATTTCAGCACCGTTCAAACGGCCGCTCACTTGAACCTTGATACCTTCAGCGTTTGCACGCATTGTTGATGCGATAGCCATCTTAACGGCACGACGGTAAGCGATTTTGCCTTCAATCTGACGGGCGATATTGCTTGCTACAATCTGTGCATCCAATTCCGGACGCTTAACTTCGAAGATATTAATCTGAACATCCTTGTCAGTGATCTTCTTCAACTCTTCTTTCAACTTGTCAACTTCCTGACCGCCTTTACCGATGATCAAGCCCGGACGAGATGTGCAGACAGTGATTGTGATAAGTTTGAGAGTTCTTTCAATGACGATACGAGATACACTTGCTTTTGCCAGGCGAGCATTAAGATACTTACGGATCTTTGAGTCCTCAAGCAAATAATCACCGTAATTTCTACCACCATCTTTTCCGATCCAGTTAGAATCCCAACCTCTGATGATGCCTAAGCGATTGCTTATTGGATTTACTTTCTGTCCCATTTCTTATGCTTCCTTTTTAGCGTTATTATCTTTTGTACCGATGAACAATGTAACGTGGTTTGAACGTTTACGGATTCTGTATCCTCTACCCTGAGGAGCTGTGCGTAAACGCTTCAACATCGGAGCGCAATCTACAAAGATTGTGGTAATATACAACTCTCCGTTTTCAGCTTTACGCTCGTTTTTTTGTTCCCAGTTGGCGATAGCCGAGCGAAGCAACTTTTCAACTTTAGCAGCAGCTTCCTTATTTGAGAACTTGAGAACGCCCAATGCTTTGAACACCTCCATACCGCGTACCATGTCAGCTACCAAGCGCATCTTACGGGGAGAAGAAGGCACGTTGCGCAATTTTGCGCCATACAAAGCCTTTTGAGCTTCTTTTATTTTTTCGGCTGAGTTTCTTTTTCTTACACCCATTGTATTTAATTCTTTTTTATTTCTAAAAAACTGTTATCCCTGCCCATTATTTTTTCTTGTTACCTGCATGGCCACGGAAGATGCGTGTCGGAGCGAATTCGCCCAATTTGTGACCTACCATGTTTTCAGTAACATATACCGGGATAAATTTATTTCCATTGTGCACAGCGAAAGTGTGACCTACAAATTCCGGAGCAATCATTGAAGCGCGTGACCAAGTCTTGATTACAGACTTCTTGCCTGTTGCTTCCATTGCTGCCACCTTCTTGTCAAGCTTTACGCTAATGTATGGGCCCTTTTTTAATGATCGACTCATAAATCTACTAATTAGTTAGTTTACTTTTTTCTTCTTTCAATAATATACTTTGAAGAATGCTTCTTAGGTGCACGTGTCTTAAGACCCTTAGAGTACAAGCCTTTACGTGAACGTGGGTGACCTCCGGAAGCACGTCCTTCACCACCACCCATCGGGTGATCAACCGGGTTCATTACAACACCACGGTTGCGAGGACGAAGACCCAACCAGCGTGAACGACCAGCTTTACCTGAACGTTCCAATGCGTGGTCAGAGTTTCCAACTACACCAACTGTAGCTTTACAAGTAGCCAAAATTTTGCGAGTTTCTCCTGAAGGCAACTTAACGATTACGTAGTCGCCGTCGCGAGAAGTCAGCTGTGCAAACGTACCGGCCGAACGAACCATGAAGGCTCCCTGACCAGGACGCAATTCAATGTTATGAATTAAAGTACCAACAGGTATTTTGCTTAGTGGAAGAGCGTTCCCCACCTCTGGTGCGGCGTTCTCCCCACTCATAACTGTAGCGCCAACTTGCAAACCGTTGGGTGCAATTATGTACGCCTTTGAACCATCAACGTAATAAAGCAATGCGATACGAGCCGAACGGTTCGGGTCATATTCGATTGATTTTACTGTCGCCGGCACACCGTCTTTTGTTCTCTTGAAGTCGATCAGACGGTATTTACGCTTGTGGCCACCGCCGACATAGCGTGTCGTGCGATGACCTTCAGCGTTGCGTCCGCCTGTAGATTTTTTACCGACTGTAAGAGATTTCTCTGGTGTACTTGCAGTGATCTCATCGAATACACCAATAACTTTGTGTCTCTGCCCCGGTGTTGTGGGCTTTAATTTTCTTACTGCCATTTTTTCTATTAAATATTGCTATAAAAATCTATAGTTTCACCTTCTGCTACTGTCACGAGAGCTTTCTTGAAAGCAGCTACCTTACCGTTGATAAGGCCAGCCTTTGTGTAACGTGACTTTTTCTTGCCGTCGTAGTTCATTGTATTTACGTCAACTACCTTAACTCCATACAGACTTTGAACAAGATTTTTGATTTGAGCCTTGTTAGCCTCAGGAGATACGCGGAACGTATAGCGATTCTGCTTTTCGCTGATCGCTGTTGCCTTTTCGGTAACTACCGGTTTGATCATTATTTCCATTTTTTATACCTCCAATTAGTTAAAAGTTATTAATCACAGCTACGCTGCTTTCGCTCAAAACCAAAGACTTATTGTCAAGAATTTTGTAAGTATTTAGGTCCGAAGCAGTTACAATTTCCACATTTGGCAAATTGCGAGCAGACAAAAATACATTTTTATTTTGACCTGCTAAAACCAAAACTGCCTTTTTATCAGCAACTTTGATATTTTTAGCAAAATTTACGAATTCTTTAGTTTTCGGTGCTTCGAATGTGAAATCTTCAACTACGATAATCTGATTCTCCTGAGCCTTGTAAGACAATGCAGACTTACGAGCGAGTTGTTTCACTTTCTTGTTAAGCTTGAATTCGTAATTGCGAGGACGCGGACCGAAGATACGGCCACCGCCAACCAATACCGGAGACTTGATATCACCGATACGTGCGCCGCCACCGCCTTTTTGCTTGTGCAACTTGCGTGTACTTCCGGCAATTTCGCTTCTTTCTTTAGACTTGTGTGTACCCTGACGCTGGTTTGCCATATATTGCTTTACATCAAGATATACGACATGTTCGTTCGGCTCGATGCCAAATACGCTGTCGTTCAGCGTTACTTTGCGTCCGGTATCTTCTCCTTTAATGTTATATACTGCAACTTCCATTATTTCTCAATTAAAACGATTGAACCTTTGCTTCCCGGAATAGAACCTTTGATCATCAAAATGTTGTGTTCCGGAATTACTTTTAACACTTTGAGGTTTTGGACAGTCACACGTTCGTTACCAGTCTGACCTGCCATGCGCATTCCCTTGAATACTTTTGCAGGGTAAGAACAAGCACCGATAGAACCCGGAGCACGCAAACGGTTGTGCTGACCGTGAGTTGACTGACCTACTCCACCGAAGCCGTGACGCTTAACTACACCTTGATATCCCTTACCTTTTGAAGTACCGATGATATCAACAAATTCTGCACCTTCGAAAAGGGCTACTGTCAATTCATCTCCAAGTTTGTAGCTTTCATCAAAACCTTTGAACTCGGCCAAGTGTCTCTTGGGTGTTACGCCTGCTTTCTTGAACATGCCGGCTTCTGCTTTGTTTGTGTGCTTCTCTTTCTTGTCTTCGAAGCCCAACTGCAATGCAGCATAACCGTCTTTTTCAACTGTCTTTACCTGAGTAACTACACAAGGACCTACTTCGATAACAGTGCACGGTACGTTCTTACCGTCGGCACTGAATACGGATGTCATTCCGATTTTCTTTCCTAATAATCCTGGCATTTCTCTAAAAATTTAATTTAATTCCTGATTTAAAACTAACTTACGCCTTGATGTCAACATCAACACCGCTCGGCAATTCAAGCTTCATGAGAGCATCGATAGTCTTAGCTGTTGAGCTGTAGATGTCGATAAGTCTCTTGAACGATGACAATTGGAATTGCTCACGCGACTTCTTGTTTACGAAAGTCGAACGGTTGACTGTGAAAATTTTCTTGTGTGTTGGCAATGGAATTGGGCCGCATACAACAGCACCTGTAGCCTTCACTGCCTTTACAATCTTCTCAGCTGACTTGTCAACCAAGTTGTGATCGTAAGATTTTAGTTTAATTCTGATTTTTTGGCTCATATTGTTTTAATAAAAATTATTTCAATAAATCTACTCTACCTTGGCATTCTGTCAATACTTGTTTAGCGATTGACGAACCTACTTCAGCATAGTGAGAGAATGACATTGTTGAAGTTGCACGACCTGATGTGATAGTACGCAATGCAGTTACATAACCGAACATTTCAGCAAGAGGAGCTTTCGCTTTAACGATACGTGCACCGCTGCGGCTTGTTTCCATGCCTTCAACCTGGCCACGACGCTTGTTCAAGTCGGAGATAACGTCACCCATGCTTTCTTCCGGAGTAACAACTTCAATCTTCATGATCGGCTCCATCAAAACCGGACCAGCCTTTTCGCAAGCTTTCTTGAATGCCTGGATAGCACAGAGTTCGAATGACAACTGGTCAGAGTCAACCGGGTGGAAAGAACCGTCGATTACAGTTACTTTCAATTGTTCTACCGGATAACCTGCAAGAACACCGTTCTTCATAGCTGTCTGGAAACCTTTCTGGATTGACGGGATGAATTCCTTAGGAATGTTACCACCCTTAACTTCGTCAACGAACTGCAAGTTGCCTTCGAAACCTTCGTCAACCGGTTCAACGCGAACGATGATGTCGGCGAACTTACCGCGACCACCAGTCTGCTTCTTGAACACTTCACGAAGTTCAACAGGTTGTGTGATAGCTTCCTTGTATGTTACTTGAGGACGGCCCTGGTTACATTCAACCTTGAATTCACGACGCAGACGGTCGATGATGATATCCAAGTGAAGCTCACCCATACCGCTGATAACTGTTTGACCAGTTTCTTCGTTTGTCTGTACGCGGAATGTCGGGTCTTCTTCAGCAAGCTTCTGCAAGCCAACGCCAAGTTTGTCAAGGTCTTTCTGAGTCTTAGGCTCAACTGCGATACCGATAACCGGATCTGGGAAGTCCATAGCTTCGAGTACAATCGGATGTGCTTCGTCGCAGAGAGTATCACCAGTACGGATATCCTTGAAACCTACACCTGCACCGATATCACCGCAGCCGATGAAGTCTTTCGGGTTCTGCTTGTTTGAGTGCATCTGGAACAAACGAGAGATACGTTCCTTCTTGCCAGAACGGCTGTTGAATACGTAGCTACCTGCGTCGATTTGACCAGAGTAAACGCGGAAGAAGCAAAGACGACCTACATACGGGTCAGTTGCAATCTTGAATGCCAACGCACTCATCGGTTCGTTTGTCGACGGTTCACGCTTTTCTTCCTTGTCAGGATCACCTACTGCGTGACCAACAACTGCACCTGAATCAAGCGGGCTTGCCAAGTAAGCACAAACATCGTCCAACAGACATTGAACACCTTTGTTCTTGAAAGAAGAACCGCAGATCATCGGAACGATATCCATTGTCAAAGTAGCCTTGCGGATTACGGCACGGATTTCGTCTTCAGTGATTGTTGAAGGATCGTCGAAATATTTTGCCATGAAGTCGTCGTCGTATTCGGCGATAGTTTCAAGCATCTTGTCGCGCATTGTTTCGCATTCGTCCTTCAATGAAGCCGGAATTTCTTCCACGCTGTATTCAGCACCCATTGTTTCGTCGTGCCAGAACAAAGCCTTCATTGTAACAAGGTCAACAACGCCCTTGAAAGTTTCTTCAGCACCGATTGGAACCTGGATAGCTACCGGGTTGGCACCGAGAACGTCGCGTACTTGACGAACTACTTCGAAGAAGTTTGCACCTGAACGGTCCATTTTGTTTACATAACCGATACGAGGTACGTTATACTTGTCAGCTTGACGCCATACAGTTTCAGACTGAGGCTCAACACCACCTACTGCACAGAATGCTGCAACGGCACCGTCGAGGATACGGAGTGAACGTTCTACTTCTACAGTGAAGTCAACGTGTCCCGGAGTGTCAATCAAGTTGATTTTGTACTTGTTGCCAGCATAGTTCCAATATGTAGTAGTGGCAGCTGATGTAATAGTGATACCACGTTCCTGTTCTTGTTCCATCCAGTCCATTGTTGCAGCGCCATCGTGCACTTCACCGATTTTGTGAGTCAAACCAGTGTAGAACAGGATACGTTCAGAAGTTGTAGTCTTACCGGCATCGATGTGAGCCATGATACCGATATTTCTAGTCAGCTTAAGTTTGTCGTCTATATTAGCCATTGTAAATCTCTATTTGATGAAATTAAAATCTAAAGTGAGCGAATGCACGGTTAGCTTCTGCCATACGGTGCATATCTTCTTTACGCTTGAAAGCACCGCCTTGTTCGTTGAAAGCATCTACGATTTCTGCAGCGAGTTTGTCGCTCATAGTCTTGCCTCCACGTTTGCGTGCGAAGTTGATTAGATTTTTCATTGAAATAGATTCCTTACGATCCGGGCGGATTTCAGTAGGAACTTGGAATGTCGCTCCACCCACACGACGTGATTTAACCTCTACTTGAGGAGTAATGTTTTCCAACGCTTTTTTCCAGATTTCGAGCGCTGTTTTTTCTTCGTTCGGCAATTTTGACTTCACAGTCTCAAGTGCGCTATAGAAAATGGTGTAAGCGGTGTTTTTCTTTCCGTCATACATCAAGTGGTTCACAAATTTTGAAACACGAGTATCACCGAACACAGGATCCGGCAACACAATTCTTTTTTTAGGTTTAGCCTTTCTCATTTTTTAAATCAAATTTGTTTTTGTTCGTTTGGTTGCTTTTAGCATCTTCAACAGCCTACTCTTATGCTGTTTACTCCGCCGAATTTTTCAATCCAATAAACAAAAACTAAGTTTTAACTCGTTTTGTTTATCTCTCTGCGTTTGTGCTTGGGTCAACGATTATTTCTTACCCTTTGCAGCTGGAGCAGCTCCTGGTTTTGGACGTTTTGCACCGTATTTAGAACGACGCTGTGTTCTTCCTGCAACTCCTGCAGTATCCAATGTACCTCTGACAATGTGGTAACGTACACCTGGAAGGTCCTTAACACGACCGCCACGTACCATTACGATTGAGTGTTCTTGCAAGTTGTGACCTTCACCCGGGATATAAGAGTTCACCTCTTTACCGTTAGTCAATCTTACACGGGCAACTTTACGCATTGCCGAATTAGGTTTTTTAGGAGTTGTTGTGTAAACACGAACGCAAACACCACGGCGTTGCGGACAGCTGTCCAATGCCGGTGACTTGCTCTTGTCTTCCAATGCTACACGTCCTTTTCTTACTAATTGCTGAATTGTAGGCATCTTAGTTCTTTTTGTTTCTTATTACTATTAATTAAATCTAAAGTTTCGTTTTTGACGGATTTACATCTTTATGGTATTGACACTTTTTGCCCGTAATTTTCAAGGCCTTGCTAAACCACTCGGATGCCTATCCGAAAAGCGTTGCAAAGATACACACTAAATTCCTATCTGCCAAATGTTTTTAACCCCCTCTTATATAGTAATGAGCCAATTTGCCTATTTTATGCGGTTTTTACGTTTTAGATGACTAATTTATTTAACAATAAATAAAGATATATTATTTATTTTTAACTATGTTATAAAACACATTTACGGTCGTTTCACAAGATTCAGCGCAAAATCGCCCGATTCTTGAAACAATTTACTAACTTTGGAAATCAAATTCATTGAAGTTATGGAACAACTGAACGTCATTCTTTTCGACGCCAAGGATACGTGGACCGATTTGCTCCCGATTTCCTATACACGCCCCCTTGCCGACATCCGCTTCGGCATTCTCACGATACGTGAAAAATGGGAAAAGCATATTCCGCAGGCATCATTCTCCTATTTGACGAAGGACTACCTGCGCGTGAAGTTTCCGATGAACGAGGCTGCCGACAATCTTTTCATCGCCGGCAACATCTGCCCAGACCCGCAACTGACTGCCGCACTGCTGGCATTGAAGTCGGGCGAAGCCCTCGCCACGAACGACTGCCTGCTGGGCTATCGCGGAACCTTCGCCGATTTTGAAAATCAGAATTTCACACAGAAGCTGAACTACGAAGGCGAAACATTCGGAATACACCAGCTATACGACATATTCCTTTATAACGACCGTGCCATGGCTGCCGACTATCCGCTCGTTGTGGCTGGCCGCGAGTCACAACCGCTCAGCAAAACCTGTACCGTTGTCGGACCGACTCATTTCGATGACGGAACACCAACGATTTTCATCGAGGAAGGTGCATGGGTGGAAGCCGCTACGTTCAACACCACAAACGGCCCTATATATATAGGTAAGGAGAGCACCATAATGGAAGGCTCCTGCATCCGTGCCCCGTTCGCTGCCGCCGAACACTGCTATGTGAACATGGGTTCAAAAATCTACGGAGCGACGACGCTCGGACCGTACTGCAAGGTCGGAGGCGAACTGAACAATGTCGTAATGATAGGCTACAGCAACAAGGCGCACGACGGATTCCTCGGAAATGCCGTCATCGGCGAATGGTGCAACCTCGGTGCCGGAACCAACGCGTCGAACCTCAAGAACGACTATACGGAAATCAAACTGTGGAACTACCGCGCACACCGCTTCGTCAAAACCGGTCTTCAGTTCTGCGGCCTGATTATGGGCGACCACTCGAAGGCGGGCATCAACTGCATGTTCAACACGGCCACCGTCATCGGTGTCGGTGTCAATGTCCACGGTGCCGGATTCCCGCGTAATTTCGTGGCCTCATTCTCCGAAGGCAGCGTTGCCGGCTATACCGACGTGTCGATGACGAAGTTCTTCGACATAGCCAAACGCGTGATGGCACGCCGCAACATCGAACTCAGTGAAGTCGACAAGGAAATATTCTATTCCATCTACAACATTGCCGACAACTACAAATAAAAACAGAACAAGGGCGGTGCAGAAAACCACATGCACCGCCCTTGCTGTATACTGACGTTACCGAAAATCTCAGTTGCTGTTTTTCTTTCCGTACCACCGTCTGAAAATACGCCATTGCTTCTTGACATGGGCATAAACCACCGGTATGCGCGGATTGACCGAACCGGAAAGCGGATTGGTGATTGCCGGAAGTTCGTGTCCCTCACCAAGCTGGTCGGGATATACCACCATAAGGCTCGTATTGGCAAAATAACGGCTGATTTGAGAAGCGAGATGCTCAAAAGAGCTCAGATAGGACATCGTTCCGCGGCGGGCACTGACAATGACCAGCAGGTGGTCATAGTTCACTTCCGTCGACAGCAACAGTAGGTCATCCCAACTCTCCATCAGGTTCAGGCGCACCGTGTCGGAAGCGGCCTTAGAACCCAACAGACGGCGGATATACTCCAAAGTCTGTGCTGCGGCGTGGAAGTAGATGCGGCAACCGAGTTCGCTGCTGAGCTTGCCCATCTGTCTCACCCATTTCGAAAAACCGCTTTCATACTCCGCATTCGGCGGCACAGCCACAACGATACGGCGAATCGTATTGAGCGGCATCAACATTTTTACGATTATTATTTCCCTGCTGATTTCCGTCAGCAAGGTTTCAGTCAGATTACCGAGAAACGAGTCAATGATATTCGACTTCCGGTGCAGACCGATAATCACATCCGTGGCCTCAATTTCTTTTTGCGTATGCACGATACCCGAAGCGATGTTCAGGTCATAGCGGCTCAACAGCTGCAAAGGCACGTCGACGGCACTGGCAATTCTGCCCGCCTTTTCCAACGACATTTTTCCCTGGCGCAGACGCGAATCGGTATTGTTGTCGTTTATCACGTTCAGCGCATACAGATTGTTTTTCTGACGGCTGTCGCGTATCACCAGCGCAAGGCTGACCAGATAATTGATGGTTTCCGGATTACCCACCGAAATCAGTATCCGTTCCTTTTCTTCCTTCTGCGAAATGTCGTCAGTCTTGTCGGCCTCGGCCATAGCCAGTTTTTTGGCTGCCCGCTCGGTCATAAACGAGCTGACTACGCAGGTGACAAGAATCAGCACAATGGTACCGTTCAGTACATCATCGTTCAGCAGACGTTCCCCGTTGTCGAGTATAATGTTGTAGCCAACGAGCACAGCCGCCAGCGTTGCCGCAGCCTGCGCGTTGCTCAAACCGAATATCAGTTCGCGTTCTATTTTTTCAAGACGGCAAATCTTCTGTGTCAGGAAAGCCGCAATCCATTTGGTGATAAGAGCCATCACAATCATCACACCGGCCACCTTCATCGACTCTACATGCCCGAAGAAAACCCGCACGTCGATAAGCATACCGACACCAATCAGGAAATAGGGAATGAACAGAGCGTTGCCCACGAATTCCAGATGGTGCATCAGTGGAGAAACCCGCGGAATCAGTCGGTTCAGCACCAATCCGGCGAGAAAGGCACCCAAAATACCTTCCATTCCGATAAGCTCCATCAGCCCGGCGGCAAAGAACACCATCGCCAGCACAAAGATGAACAGCACCACCCCATTGCTGTACTGACGGAAGAACCAGCGCCCGATACGCGGGAACAGATAGACTATCGCACCGCCGACGAGCATCACATTAATAATAATCCACAGCCATCCCAACGAACCGGCTTCCTCGCCCTTGAACATACCGCCGATAATGGCAAGCACAAGAAGGGTCAGCGTGTCGGTCACTGCAGTTGCACCTACGGCAATGCTGACGCTCCGATGTCGGGATATGCCGTAGCGGATGACTATCGGATAGGCAACCAGCGTATGCGAGGCATACATACTTGCCAAAAGCAAGGAAGTCAGGACACTGTATTTCAACACATATATATTACTGAGAAATCCGAGCACCATAGGGACAATGAACGCCATAAGTCCGAGCGTGACGGCCTTTCCCCGGATGCTCTTGAAATTCTCCATGTTCATTTCCAGTCCGGCAAGGAACATGATATAGAAAAGTCCCACCTGGCCAAACAGTTCAAAACTGCTGTCGCGCGCCAGAATGTTCAGGCCGTGTTCCCCAACAATCACACCGGCGAAAATCATACCGATAATGTGCGGGATATTGAATTTTCCGAGCACAATGGGTGCCAACAGGATGATGCAAAGCACAAGGAAGAAAATCCATGTGGGGTCGGTTATCGGGAATGTTATATTAAAAAGTGCATCCATTCAATCAAACTGTGTTAGTCAGTTATACACCAAAATGCCCCCGCACGGCTAATCATAGGATACGCATAGCAGTAGACACAAGCAAATTTACAAATTTTGGCAATAATAACGAAACAGCCGGGGATAAAAAATCACGATGCCGCCATTCTTCCTCCATTTTGCACTTTGAAATGATAAAAACCTATAATTCTGCAACTTTTTCACCAAAAACTTAAAAACTTCAAGACTTTTGTTAGCTTATTCCTATAAATATTTGTACTTTTGCAACCAAATCACATTCTAATCAATTAAATTAAAAGATATAACGTAAAAACTGATTGAAAAAATGAAAGTAGCTATTGTTGGCGCCAGCGGTGCCGTAGGACAAGAATTCCTGCGCGTTCTGGATGAACAGAATTTCCCTATCGACGAACTGATGCTTTTCGGCTCTAAACGCAGTGCCGGACGAACTTATACGTTCAAAGGCAAAGAGTACGTTGTGAAAGAACTCTGCCACAACGATGACTTTAAAGGTGTCGACATAGCGTTCACATCAGCCGGTGCGGGAACTTCAAAAGAATTTGCGGAAACCATCACCAAGTACGGAGCCATCATGATTGACAACTCCAGCGCATTCCGCATGGACGACGACGTGCCTTTGGTTGTTCCGGAAGTGAACGGCGACGATGCCTTCAACACTCCGCGCAACATCATTGCCAACCCGAACTGTACGACAATCCAAATGGTTGTGGCATTGAAGGCCATCAACGACCTTTCGCCAATCAAGTCTGTACACGTTTCCACTTATCAGGCTGCCAGCGGTGCAGGTGCTGCTGCCATGGACGAGTTGGTAAACCAATACAAGGAACTGGCAGAAGGCAAGGAACCGACCATTGAAAAATTTGCTTACCAGTTGGCCTACAACGTAATTCCTCATATCGACGTGTTCATGGACAACGGCTACACGAAAGAGGAAATGAAGATGTACCACGAAACAAAGAAAATCATGCATGCTCCGGAGCTGAACGTAAGCGCAACTTGTGTACGTGTTCCGGTAATGCGCGCTCACAGCGAAGCCATCTGGGTGGAAACTGAACGTCCCATCAGCGTGGAAGAAGCTCGTGAAGCCTTCAGCAAGGCAAACGGTGTTGTCGTAATCGACAATCCTGCCAACAAGGAATACCCGATGCCGCTCTTCGTGGCTAATCAGGACCCTGTTTACGTTGGCCGCATCCGTAAGGACCTTACCAACGAAAAAGGTCTGTCGTTCTGGGTTGTAGGCGACCAAATCAAGAAAGGTGCCGCCCTCAACGCCGTACAGATTGCACAATACATGATTGCAAACAAGAAATAAATCTCTCGCCACTTTATGATACAAGGCTGCCGCTCGAAAGAGAATCGGCGGCCTTTTTTCTTTTTTGCCGCAGGCTGTTGGCAGATGACAGCTATTTTATTAATTTTGTATTGTTACCATTAAAAAACATAAAAACTGTTAATACCCTGCAAAATGAAAAAACTATTCCTCATCGTCGCAGCTTTTGCCCTACTGTTCAACACACAGGCACAAGTGCCTTATACTCCGACAGAATCCAACCTACAGGCACGGACAGAATTTCAGGACGCCAAATTCGGAATCTTTATCCACTGGGGACTTTATGCCATGCTCGCCACCGGCGAATGGACAATGACCAACAAGAATATCAATTACAAGGAATACGAAAAGCTTGCCGACGCCTTCTATCCCCACAACTTCAATGCAAAGGAATGGGTTGACGCCATCAAGGGCTCGGGAGCGAAATATATCTGCTTCACATCGCGCCACCACGAAGGTTTCTCGATGTGGGACACCGACCAGTCCGACTACAATATCGTTGATGCCACTCCTTATGGAAAAGACGTGGTGCGCCAACTTGCCGACGAATGCAGCCGTCAGGACATGAAACTGCATCTCTATTACTCGCTCATTGACTGGTGGCGCGACGATGCACCGCGAGGCCGCACCGGACTGGGCACAGGCCGACCGGGTACAGCCATAAGCTATCCGCACTATTACGAATTCATGAAAAACCAACTGACGGAACTGCTGACCAACTACGGAGAAATCGGCGCCATCTGGTTTGACGGCGTATGGGACCAGGACCGCAATCCTAATTTCGACTGGAAACTGCGCGGACTCTACGACCACATCCATAACCTGCAGCCGGCATGCCTTGTCGGCAACAATCACCATCTCGAACCATTTGAAGGAGAAGACATTCAGATTTTCGAACGCGACCTTCCGGGAGAAAACACCGCCGGACTTTCGGGACAAGCCATCAGCCGACTGCCGCTGGAAACCTGCGAGACAATGAACGGAATGTGGGGGTACAAAATTACTGACCTCAACTACAAGCCGACCGCCGAACTCATCCGCTATCTGGTGCGTGCTGCCGGACGCAACGGCAACCTGCTGCTGAACATCGGCCCGCAACCCGACGGACGACTGCCGGAAACAGCCGTCGAACGACTGCGTGAAATGGGCGAATGGCTCGGAAAATACGGGGAAAGCATCTACGGAACCCGTGGCGGAGAAATCGCACCGCATCCGTGGGGCGTAACCACACGCAAGGACAACAAACTCTATGTCCACATCCTCGAACTGGCCGACAATGCCCTGTTCCTTCCGGTGGCAGGAAAAGTGAAATCCGCCCGCTGCCTGAACAACGGTGAAGCCGTCAAGTTCGACAAGGTCAAGGACGAAGGCATCGTTGTACGGCTGTCCAACGTACCGAAAGACATCGACAGAATCATTGAATTAACCTTTTAACCCTTAAGTTATTACTGCCCAATACAAATTACAGATAACACTTACGGCCATGCAAGTGACCATGCAAGTGACCATGCAAGTGTTCAAGGAAACGAACACAATACAACCAATCAATACAATTATACTAAGTGCAATTTAATTTCTTAACTCGTCCACTAATAAGCGGACATTAGTAACCTCTGATATGAAAAAACTCTTTGCAATTCTGCTATTGCCGCTGCTGCTTGCCGCCTGCAGCAAGACCGATCCCTATTGGGAACGCGTAAACAATGATTTTGAATACAAAAAAACACAACTCGCCGAAGGCAACCTTTTCTCCATTTTCGACACGAAAATGAGTTCCGAAGAACGGAAAGCCATGACCTTTCTCTATGCCTACATGACTATAGGCGACATCACCGACTACAGCGGTGAGTTCTATCTGGCGAATGTGCGCAGCGCGTTTGCCACCCGCACGGAAACCAAATGGGGAGAAACGGTCCCCGACCAGTTGTTCTATCACTTTGTCCTGCCCGTACGCGTGAACAACGAAAGCCTCGACAGCGCACGCTTCGTGTTCCACGACGAACTGATGCCGCGCATCAAGGACCTGTCGATGTACGATGCCGTGCTGGAAGTGAACCACTGGTGCCACGAAAAGGCAAACTATCAGCCCTCCGATGCACGGACAAGTTCTCCGCTGGCCACAGTCAAAACCGCTTACGGCCGCTGCGGTGAAGAGTCGACATTCCTGGTTGCGGCACTGCGCTCGGTCGGCATTCCGGCACGCCAGGTCTACACTCCGCGCTGGGCACATACCGACGACAATCATGCCTGGGTGGAAGCCTGGGTCGACGGCAAATGGTATTTTCTCGGTGCCTGCGAACCGGAACCGGTGCTTAACCTCGGATGGTTCAACGCTCCGGCAAGCCGCGGAATGCTGATGCACACGAAGGTGTTCGGCTACTACGAAGGTCCGGAAGATGTAATGAAAACGACAGCCAACTATACGGAAATCAACGTTATATCCAACTATGCCGACAATGCTCCCGTTACGGTCGAAGTGGTGGACACGACCGGAAAAGCCATACCGGAAGCCAACATAGAATTCAAGCTCTACAACTATGCAGAGTTCTACACCGTGTCGCGCAAGCAGACCAATGCGGAAGGCAAAGCCCGCCTGTCGGCCGGATTGGGCGACATGATGGTATTCGCTTCCAAGGACGACCGCTTTGGATGGAAAAAAGTATCGTTCGGCAAGGACTCTGTCGTTAAAGTGGCACTCAACCGTCATATAGGAGAAGTATTTTCCGAATCGTTCGACATTGTTCCGCCGGCTGAAAAGGCCAACCTACCGGAAGTCACTCCGGAACAACGTGCCGAAAACGACCGCCGTTTCCATCAGGAGGACTCCATCCGCAACGCCTACATTGCCACATTCCCCGACAGCGCAGCAATCGAAACATTTGCCAAGCAGACAGGTCTGGATGCAGAGAGCATCCGCCCATACATCGTCGGCTCCCGCGGCAATTGGAAAGAAATCACGAACTACCTGCGTACAGCCGCTCACAAAGGCTATACGGAACGTGCCCTGCAACTGCTCGCTACGCTTTCGGAAAAGGACCTTCGCGACACGCCGCAATTGATTCTTGACGACCACCTCTACAACACAGATGTCGAGGCAGATGCCGCAACTGTAATGGCCCCGCGCATCGGCAACGAGATGCTGACGGCCTACCGCTCGTTCTTCAAACGTGAAATTACCCCAGAACAGGCAAAACGTTTCCACGATTTCCCGTGGGAAGTGGCGCAATGGTGTGTTGACAACATTACGGTCAACGACGAACTCTGCACGGTCAACACGATAATTTCTCCGGAAGGCGTTTGGCGCAGCCGTGTGGCCGACAGTAAATCGCTGGTTGTCTTCTATGTAGCACTCTCCCGCTCAATGGGTATTCCTACCTGGATTGACAGCGTGACGGGCAACGTGTTCTACCGTTTCGAAGACAAGGATGTGTTTGTCCGCCAGTTCTCCCACTCGGAAACTTACGAAACAGGACAACTGCAACTCGACTACAAACCGATACCCCGTCTCGACGACCCTGAATATTACCGCCACTACACGCTGTCGGTGAACAACGGCACGACGTTCGACCTCCTTCAGTATCCTGACTTTGAACCATGGAGCAAAATTTTCAAAAAACCGTCGGAAGTGGAATGCGGCTACTATATGCTTACCTCCGGAACACGCCTTGCCAACGGAAGCGTGCTTGCACAAATTTCCACTTTCAATGTTGAGCCGGGCAAACTCACCAAATCATCGCTTGTCATGCGCGACAACACGGAAGCCATCCGCGTAATCGGCAGCTTCAACTCCGAATCGCGGTTTACACTGGCGGAAAGCGGCGAGGAGACATCGGTACTGCTCACCACCGGCCGCGGATATTTCGTAATCGGTCTGCTTGGCGTAGGACAAGAACCTACCGACCATGCACTGAAGGACATCGCAGCCAAAGCCGCCGAGCTGGAAAAATGGGGACGCAAGATGATATTCCTCTTCCCCGACCGCAGGGCTTACGACAAGTACTGCTCCGCACCGATAAAAGGTCTACCGTCGAACGTAGTGTTCGGTATCGACAACGGACAAACCATCCGCAAAGCCATCTATCAGGACATGAAGATTCACCAGCATTCTCCGCTTCCGGTATTCATCATTGCCGACACCTTCAACCGTGTCGTGTTTGAATTCCACGGCTACACTATCGGCCTCGGAAACCAACTGCTAAAAACTATCGGAAACCTTTAGAATTCCGACATCAATACACAAGTAACGGGAAATGCAGCCATACGGTTTTGCATTTCCCGTTACTTTTATTTTAAATATTTTGCTTTTTTTCGTATTTTTGGCCGAAAATAGAATGAAATGAATAAAATCTGCAATCAGCTACAATCGACTATATACCTGTTCGTATCCCTTTTCCTGCTGTCAGTGCTGGCGTCATGCGGAACGAAAGGCCCACAAACAAAAGAACAATGCGATACGCTGATAATGTCGGCCAAACAGTTTGTGCGCGACAAACAATACCAGGACGCCATACAGACTCTCACAGAAGCGAAAAAAATTGCTGACGAACACAATTGGAACGAGCAATATTTCGATGCAGTCAACCAATTGGCCAAAAGCTATTATGAAATGTACAATTTCAACGAGTCGCTGAATATGCTTCTCGAACTCTACGATTTTGCCGAGAAAAACCTGCCGCCGGAATATAGCCTCAAGGCACTCAACAACATGGCGGTACTCTACTGTGAGGAAGAACAGTACGACAAGGCAGTCGTGTCATTCCAGAAAATCTATAATTACGCAAAAGAGCATAACGACTCCCTGCTGCGCGGTGCAACAGCCATCAACCTGTCAAAAATCAACCAAATCAAAGGCAATATGACTGCTGCGGAAGAGTTCATTGACGAATCCATCACAATCCTTCCGAAAGCCGAACTCAACCAAATACTCCTTGCCAAGCAAACGAAAGCCAACATTCTGATTTCCAATCAAAAATATAGTGAGGCGAAACTGTTGCTGGATGAAATACAACCGATGGTGACGTATGCCAACGACCCGCACACCTACTGCAGTATGATGATGGACTATTCCACGATAGCTGCACAGGAACATAAGACACAAGCGGCAACCGAGCTGGCGGAAAAAGCATTGGTTTCCAACGACTTGAAATTTAAAGCATCGGTCTACAGCCACATTTCAGGCATCTATCAGGAAGCCCGTCAGTTCGAACAGTCGATAGCCTATCTCGACTCCGCCATGCGAATCAAGGACTCGCTGCAAAGCACCCGCAACCAACTGTTTTACGAGAACAGCCAGATCAAGCTCGATTTGCTCAATTCACAGGCTAAATTGAGAGAACAACAGGTAGCCATCAAATTCGAACGTTGGCTCTTTGCCGCATTTGCCATACTGATTGTCATCGTCATTTGGGTACTGAGAATGCAAATTGGCAAAAACAAACAGAAGCGCAAGATGGCAGAGCAACAGCAGAAAATCGTTGAACTGGAACTGGAAGACGCGCAGAACAAAAAAATCATTCTCGAAAACCAGTTAAAGGAAAGAGAAATGAAAGCGCGAATCGAGAAATCGGAACTATACGAAAAAATTGAAGCGAAAAACAGAGAACTGACAGCCAAAGCCCTCCACCTCTCCAGTCGAAACGAACTGATGAAGGAAACTCTCGACTTTCTGTCGAAAATCGACTCCATCAACAACAATACAACCTACAATCAATATCTGCTGAAACTTAAAAGCCAGTTGCGGAATAACACCGAAATGGAAGATTTCCTCACCTATTTTGAAGAAGTCAACTCCACTTTCATGACCTCATTGCGTGAAAAGCATCCGGACCTCAACGCCAACGACGTCCGCTTCATCGCCTACACCTATATGGGACTCAATACAAAAGAAATTGCATCACTTCTCAACATCACCATCGAAGCCTGCAAAAAGAGAAAACAACGAATTTCCACAAAAATGCACCTCGATGACACCTGTTCGCTATTCAGCTATCTTTCAACAATATAGGGAAAATGTCCCTTTTTTTCTACCTGTATGTCCCCGCTTTTCGGGACATTTCGCTTGTTTTAATTTGTTTTGTTTATACATTTGCCAATAACAAATCGACACAAAAACAAAGAAAAAACATTCGATTTATCACAAACTAACATAAATATATAAGTTATGAGAAAAGCAATTACACTTTTATCTGCTGCCGCACTTTTTGCTGCACAAGGACAGGCTCAAGTAGAAAACTCTGAATGGAAAGACATGGCAGGTAGCGGCCATACGATGGTCCTCGACAAAGACGGCTATCTATGGGCATCAGGTTCCAATGGTTATGGACAAATAGGTAACGGGAAATGCGGTGACTACGAATTCAACTACGACATCAGTACCTTTGAAAAAATCGGTGATGCCAAATGGAAATTCATCTGCGCTTCAAGTTTCAACTCTGCCGGTATCCAGGAAGACGGTACATTGTGGATTTGGGGAGCCAACACATACGGACAGCTCGGCCAACCGAGCGTGAGCACTTACGGCGGTGTTTATACACCTTCTAAAGTAAACGATGCACAATGGAAACAAATCAGAGGCCGCTCATCAACATACTGCGCTATCCAAAACGACGGAACCCTTTGGACTTGGGGAAGCAATTGGGACTATGCAACAGGACATGGTGCAGATTACGAATACGTCGATATGCCGATCCAATTGGGAACTGACCGCTGGCTCGATGCCGCATCCGGTTTCTATCACTCAGCAGGTATCAAGGCTGACGGTACACTTTGGGCATGGGGTGAAAACGAAAGAAAACAGGTAGCAGATACAGAAGAAACCGTTTACTACGAACCGACTCAAGTTGGAACAGACAACGATTGGGTAGCTTTGGGCACAGGTGTATCCAGCACTGCAGCGTTGAAAGCCGACGGTTCTCTTTGGACTTGGGGTTCAAACAACGAAGGCGAACTCGGCCGTGAAATAGAAGGTGAATTCAGCGGAACTCCGGGCAAAGCCATCGAAAATGTAAAATCATTCTCTGTAGGCGACTATCATGTTCTTGTTATTAAGGAAGACGGCTCACTTTGGGCATGGGGATACAATCCTCACGGTGAAATCGGTAACGGCGAAACAACCGATGTTATGCTTCCTGTACAAGTAGGTACGGCAAAATGGCAGAAAGTTGTTGCTGCCAACTACCACTCTATGGGTATTCAGGAAGACGGCTCTGTATGGGTATGGGGTTGGAACCGCTACGGCCAACTTGGAATGGGTGACACTGACTCACGCTCAGTTCCGACTGAATTCGGCGGTTTGTCAAGCGTAAACAGCGTAGTTGCCAACACAACTGCTAAAGTATTCCCGACAGTTGCATCAGAAACTATCACAATTTCCGACGAAGCATCGTTGAATGCAGTATATGTCTACGGAGCAAACGGCTCTTTCGTTGCCAAGAAGGAAAACATCAACAGCAATGCTACAACATTGAATGTATCAGCATTGGCTAACGGCGTATACTTTGTAAAAGTAGCAAGCGAAAACGGAGAAAGCGTTCAAAAGTTCATCAAAAAATAATTAATCACTGTAACCGATAATGGAGCGGGACACTTTCTTTCGTCCCACTCCATTATCTTTTAGCCGCGTATGAAAAAGCAACTACTCATATCAACAGCTCTACTTACCCTGTGCGCTACGGCGACAGCAGAAAACCTGTCGGAAGTCAGCGGAAACCTGCTTCGCACAGACAATGAACCTTTTATTTGGGGAACAATGGCCGGTTCAAAATTCTGGACAAGCGACCAGGACAGAGAAGCTGACCTCGGCCTTTACAACTTCTATGCAACCGACAAGGTAGCACTGAATCCTGTCGTAAAAGGCGCTGACTTTTCCTGGGAATCAGCCATGTATGTCAACGGCAAGGTATATGCCATGACCAACGATATGGAAGACGGATATCCTTCTGGAAACCGTTATCTGGCATTCGACGTCGAAACATGGGAACAGATACAGGAACCGGTAGTCATCGAACTGCTTGAAAACCTTGCCGGCAGTCTCTGCTACGACCCGACCACTGGAAAGACTTACGGATTTTTCGCCGATCCATGGAGCGGAGTGTACCGCAACTATCGCGAATTTGACCCGAATACAGGAGTTTCGACTCCCATTATGGACTATCTCGAAATCACATTCCCGGTTGCCGCCATCAACAGCAAAGGAAAAATGTATGCCATTGATGCCAGAGGGGATTTGTACGAAATCGAGAAGGAAAACTGCGAAATGAAACGCATCGGCTACACCGGACTTGACCCAAAATACAGCCAAAGCATGACATTCGACTATCGGACGGACAAACTCTACTGGTATGCCTCAGCCCGTTCAGGTGTGATGGATATCTTTGAAGTAAACACGGAAACAGGCAAGGCTACGCAGATTTCGACGGACGGCCCTTACCAGATGGTTGCCACTTTCATTGAAAATCCGGTCTATGGCGCACCGAACTGGGTGGAGAATGTGGCGTATGTCGCTACCGACAACAGCGCTCTCGAAGGAACTCTCAGCTTCAAACTGCCAGAAAAGACTTTTGACGGACAAGCGCTGACTAGCGATTTGGAAGTGCAGGTATCTGTCGACGGCAAGAACGTCATCACTGAAGGCGGTTATGCTCCGGGAGCTGATTTTGAAAAAAGCCTGACACTGACGGAAGGACAAAAACGAATCGCCATTGTCGTAAAAAACAACGTTGGGAAAGGCCTGTTTGCCCGCTTCACAGTCTGGGCAGGAACTGACATCCCGAAGCCGGTAAGCAATCTGACAATTGCCGACAAGGGCGGTAAAGCTGCCCTTTCATGGGAAGCTCCGGAATCAGGTGTAAATAACGGAAACATCGACACAGAAAATCTCCGCTACAAAATTGTGCGCAACGATGGGGTTACCGTTGCCGACAACTTGGCGGAGTGCAGCTACACCGACGAAAAGGCAGGCGAAGAATACGCCTACACTTTCTATACCGTCACTGCCTATAACTCTGCCGGAGAATCGGAAGCCACCGTTTCAAAGGCAATGCTTTTCGGCAACACCCTGTCTACGCCGTTCACGGAATCATTTGCCAACGGAACAGCAGCATACAGCTGGTATGAAAGCAATCTCAGCAACAATGCCGTATGCTGGTCAGTAGAATCCAGCGGAAACAATCCGACAACCGAAGCATTCGACGCCGACAACGGTCTGCTCACATTCAATTCATATTCAGCCGATGTTCCGAAACTGACGGAATCGAGAATCATTTCTCCTGCCATCCAACTGGCAGCCGGAAAGGAACAGTATCTGAGCTTCGCACTCTATCACTATTCCGGCACCTTTACCACCAACGACAAAGTTGCCGTTGAAGTGGTAAAAGCCGACGGTTCGGTGGAAAGCATGGGCGAAATCAGCCGAGAAGCCGCAGAAAACGGTTGGAAGCAATATTCATTCGACCTCAACAAGTATGCAGGAGAAAAAGCCATTGCCATCGCTTTCAAAGGCGTGTCGGACTATGGCTACAATATTCACATCGACAAAGTGGAAATCAACGAAACTTCGGGTGTGGAATCCGTTGAAAACGGGAATATTCAAGTTTCAGCAGCCAACGGTACGGTATATGTGACGGCTGCCGAAGAGGTGACGGCAAGAATCTACAACACTCTCGGCCAGCTGATTGCTGAAAAGGAAGGCACTGCAATGCAATTCAATTTACAAAGCGGCATATACATTATTCAGTCAAAAAATTTCATAAAGAAAGTAACAGTAAGATAGGTTTTTATACGAACAAACTAATCTGCTCCTGCCTCTCGCGATGAAAGGCAGGAGCTTTCTTTTGCAACAGAAACAAAGAACGCCAGGCACCGGAATTAGTAGCCGATGCCTGGCGTTCTTGTCAGGAAAATATGTCATGCCAACTCCGACAGGAACTTGTCGAGTTCGGAGAGCCATAATGCCTTATAGGCAAATGTGTCGCGGAAACCGAAACTGTGGCCTCCTGCGGGATAGACATGCAATGTGGCGGGCACATTATGCTTCAGCAGCGCTTCATAGTATCGGAGAGAATTCACAGGACTGACTGCCTGATCGTCGGCCGTCAGTACGATAAACGCACGGGGAGTCTCACCGTCGACATGCAGTTCCAGCGAACGACGTTGCTGTTCTTCTTCCGACACAACCGCACCCAACATTCTTTCGCGGGAAGGCAAATGAGTCAGACTGTCGAGCATGCTGACCACCGGGTATAGCAGAATCTGAAAATCGGGGCGTTCCACACCGTCCAGAAATACGGCTCCGCTTCCGGCTATATAGCCGCCAATCGAAGCACCCATGATTCCGACGCGCTCGTAGCCTTCGGTACGCATTGCCTTCATTGCCGCCCGGACGTCTTCAAGCGGCAAATTGCCGTTGCCTTCCGGCATACGGTATTCGAGAACTGCAAACGTTATGCGACGCTCGTTGAACCAGGGTGCGAAATCGCGCCCTTCATGTTCCATTGCCACTTGGCGGAAACCTCCGCCGGGACACATTACGATAGCCGTCTTTGCTCCTTCGCCTGCTGAAAACACATGCAGGCGTGCCGGCTTTTTATCATTTTGCAGACAGATTATTCTTTCTTCCATTTTCAAAATGTTTTATAGTCAACGGTCAAATTCATACCGCAAAGCAAAAATACTACAGAATATTCCCACGCGCAAACAGAATTCGCACTTACTGACAATAATTTTGAAGAATACTCACTTCAAAAGTCAAAAGAAAGACTATCTTTGCAGGCATTTTAAACGGTATTGAAAATGAGTAGTTTTAAAGGTTTTTGTTACGGTATTGCGACATCGGTCACCTTCGGACTGATTCCGTTGTTCACATTGCCCCTGATGGCTAAAGGCATGGCGTTTGATTCCATTCTTTTCTACCGCTTCCTTTTTGCCACCATCGCCTTGGGTATTATGCTGAAAGTGAAAAAGGAATCATTCAGCATCGAGCGCAAGGACATCCCGCTGATTATACTGTTGGGTGTGTTCTATACGGCTTCCGCCCTGTTTCTCTTCTGGGGCTACAATTTCATGGGTTCGGGAATGGCAACAACGCTCCATTTCACCTATCCCGTGTTCGTGACGCTGCTGATGCTTGTTCTTTTCCGCGAAAAAGCCTCATGGATGACATGGATGGCCATCGTCATGGCGGTTTTCGGCGTGGCACAGCTCTCCCTGAAAGGCTCGGAGCTGACGGTAAGCGCAGAAGGCATTATCATCGTGCTGCTTTCCGCCGTCGGCTATGCCAGCTACATTACCGGCGTCAACAAGTCGCGTGTCCGCAACATGAGCAGCCGCAAACTGGCATTCTACGTATTCATTGTCAGCACCGTGCTTTTTGCCATTAAGGCTGCCACCAACGAAGGCATACAGCCGATTCCCGATGCTTTGTCGGTAGGCAATCTGGTGCTTCTTGCCGTTGTTCCGACAGTTGTTTCCAACATCACGCTGGTGCTTGCCATCCGCCATATCGGAGGCACCATGACTTCCGTTTTGGGAGCAATGGAGCCACTTACGGCTGTCGTCATCGGTGTCTGCATCTTCAATGAAGCCTTCACCATGCAGGAAGCCACCGGCATTCTGCTCATTATCGTAGCGGTAACCATCATCATTCTCAGCGACACGCTGAAAAAGACCCTCTCACAAGTACTGAAACATTTCCGCCCACACCATTCATAAAAGAGTTAGGGGTTAGAGGTTATGGATTAGCGTAATTCTGTAAACCATAAACTGTAAACTCTCTCTAACCCATAACCTCTAACCTCTCAATCGTAGCACGGACGCGGGCGGCTGTCGTCACCTGGCGGGTATATTCATCCACTCCGGCGGCACCCATCTGCACATCGGGATTGGCAAGCTTCATCCGGCTTTTCACGGATTCACGCGCAGAGAAATGAAACTCTTTCACGCCCGTCGCTTCTGCCAATTGGCGAATATTCCCTTCGTTCACTCCACAACCGGCCAGAATCGTGATTCTTCCGCCGGCACGTTCCACGAGTTCTTTAATCATTGCAGCGCCTTCGGGAGCTGTAGGCTGCTGACCGGATGTAAGAATGCGGTCAACGCCCAGTTCCACCAGCTGCTCCATCACACCGAACGGATTGCGGCAACGGTCGAAAGCGCGGTGGAAAGTCACCGAACATCCCCGGGCGGCATCCATCAGCCGGTGCATGGCCGGCATATCCAAATCGCCGTTTTCATCCAGACAGCCGAACACCACCCCGTCAGCCCCTGCCTGACGCGCCATGCGGATATCCTCCACCATCGTGTCGACTTCCACCGGCGAATAGAGGAAATCGCCACCCCGCGGACGGATAATCACATGCAGACGGATGTTGAGCAACCGGCGGGCCACAACGATTTCACCATACGACGGAGTTGTTCCGCCTTCGGGTATTCCGGCACAAAGTTCCACACGGTGGGCACCCCCCTCCTGTGCTGCCAGACAGCTTTCCACTGAGTTGGCACATATTTCAAATCTGTAGTCCATCATTGTATCTTCACTTTCTGCAAAGATAAGCCTCATCGGACAGATAAAAAACATATCCGCCCTAAAACAACTGCCACGAAAAGCGAAGCAATGCGACGGGATACGTTCCCGACCGGTTGCCAATCACCTGCAACGCCGGTTGCAGCGCAAACGCCTGTTTAAAATGGCATTTCCATGTCAGTTCGCACAGCCACTCGTTTTCACCGACATACTCCACCCAGTCGGCAAACACCCCGGCCTCGCCTTTCGTCCTTCCCGCCGTGTAGCTCCACCGTGCTCCAACACCACCGTAACGGCGACATTCATTGCCCGGCACGGGATTCTCGGAATACTGCACAAGGAAATCCAGCCTGCCCGACTCCGACAAACGGAGTGAAGGCTCAAGATTCACCCACCAGGCAGCATTTACTGCCGGTTCTTCCGGCTGTCCCGCCAAAACTGAAGAACGCAAAGCACTGCGTACAAAAGCACCCCCAGAAAAGCTCCCAAAATCCGTATCATAGTCCACACTCGTTACTGTCATTAAACCTTCTTTTACGGGATTTACGACAAAGACATTGTCACCACGCCGCCAACGGTTGTGTCCCGTGCCGTTGTAAAGCGACAATCTTACCGTCAGCCGGTCATTGCTCCAGCTTCCGTCGACGCACATCGACGACAACGGATAGTTGGCCAACGGCATATTGGCCGAAATCGTCGGAAATATACCGCAGGAACTGTTGGTGAACAGCGAAGCCGTCTCCGTCGTAAAATAATCCTCATTCACATTCCTGACACCTCCAAAAAGTCGCACACCACTTCTTTCCCACGCACAGCCGGCAACCGCCAGAACAAAAGCATTGTTCTCCTCCTCGATATTCGAAAACATCTGCCTGTCGGGAATGATGTGTTCCGCCGTCCGGCTGATGCTGTACGATGCAAGTTCGGCTTTAAACCCGGCTCCCAACGGCTGAACGAAGTCAAAACGGAGCTGATTGATCCAATTTGCCTTTCCCTTGAAATCGGTTTGGATTTCTGTGGTGTAGGTGCCCGCAAACGGTTCCGCCGACAACAGCATCGGCAGAACCAAAAGAATCGGAAAAATCTTCATACCGCTACAGCCAACGCACAAATTTGCGGATATACCAGTTCTTCACCAATTGAGTCAACACGCAGTAGGACAACAGTATGCCTACAAGCCACGGGAAATAGGTCCAGGGAAGCGGCTGAAGGCCGATGGAAGCCCCGAACGGCGAGAAGGGAATCAGGATGCCCACGGCCATAATCAGGAATGTCAGCCCGGTCACTTGCCACGATGCCATGCTCTGGAAAAACGGTATCTTGCGCGTACGTATCATGTGCACAATCAGCGTCTGCGACAGCAATCCTTCTATAAACCATCCCGACTGGAACAGAGTCTGGTGTTCTACCGACTGGCAGCCGAACACGTACCACATCACCAAATAGGTAATGATGTCGAAAACGGAGCTAATCGGTCCGACAAATATCATGAAGCGGCTCAGGTCGGAAGCATCCCAGCGGCGCGGCTTACGCAGGTATTCGGCATCCAGACGGTCGAACGGTATCGTGGTTTGCGAAATATCGTAAAGCAAATTCTGTATGAGCAGATGGATGGGCAGCATCGGCAAGAACGGAAGGAACGCGCTCGCCGCCATCACACTGAACATATTGCCGAAATTGGAGCTGGCGGTCATCTTCACATATTTAACAATGTTGCCGAATGTTTTCCGTCCTTCAAGCACACCGTCCTCCAGCACCATCAGATCCTTTTCCAGTAGGATGATATCGGCACTCTCCTTGGCGATGTCAACAGCCGAATCCACCGAGATGCCGATATCCGACTGACGGAGTGCAGCAGCATCGTTAATGCCGTCGCCCAAAAATCCCACCGTGTTGTCCTGCTCCTGCAGCAGCGTGATGATTTGCGTTTTCTGCAGCGGTGTCAGCTTGGAGAATACCGTAGTCACAGCCACAGCCTTTTTCTGCTGTTCCACGCTCATGGCCGCAAATTCCGGACCGGTCAGGGCGTTTCTCGTGTCAATGCCTACCTGACGGGCAATGGTGCGCACCACAGCGTCGTTGTCGCCCGACAGCACCTTTACCTCAATTCCATGCTCATGAAGCTGGCGGATGGCGCTTGCAGCCGACGGTTTGGGTGGGTCGAGGAAGGCAAGGAAACCAATCAGCACCATATCCTGCTCATCAGCTACGCTGAAATTGCAGTCCTTGTCGAGATAGCTTTTCTGTGCAACGGCAAGCACACGCATTCCCTGCTTGTTCATGCCTTCGCTCACCGATTTTGCCTTTTCGCGAAGTTCGTCGGAAAGCGGATGCACCGCTCCGTCGAATTCGGCGTAGGAACAGATGTCGAGCATTTCTTCCACGGCACCTTTCGTGATAATCTGCCGTTTTCCCTGCAAATCCTCCACTACGACCGACATGCGCCGCCGTGTAAAGTCAAACGGTATTTCATCCACCTTGCGGTAGCTGTCCTTCAAATGTTCGAGCGACAGGTCCTTCACATGCGAAAGGATGGCCTTGTCCATCAGATTTTTCAGTCCGGTTTGGAAAAAGCTGTTGAAATAGGCATGGCGCAGAATCCGCATCTTGTCGTCGCGGCTGCCGTCGGCGTTCATATATTTTTCCAGCACAATCTGGTCGCAAGTCAGCGTTCCGGTCTTGTCGGTGCAGAGTATGTTCATGGCTCCGAAATTCTGGATGGCGTTCAAGTCCTTGACAATTGTCTTTTTCTTCGACATCGCCACAGCACCTTTCGACAGGTTGGCGGTGACAATCATCGGAAGCATTTCAGGAGTCAGCCCTACAGCCACCGACACGGCAAAGATAAAGGCTTCCAGCCAGTCGCCTTTCGTCACTCCGTTGACAAGAAACACGAAAGGAATCATCACCAGCATAAAGCGGATAAGCAACAGGCTCACACGGCTGATGCCCTTGTCGAAGGCGGTAGCGGCACGGTGGCCGGCTATGCTTTTGGCAATAGTACCGAGATAAGTATCGTTGCCCGTGGCAAACACGATGCCCGTAGCCGAACCGCTCACCACGTTCGACCCCATAAAGCATATATTGTCAAGTTCCACCACACTGCCCTTTGCCGCTTTCTCCTTACGGTTTTCGGGAAGTTTTTCAATCGGGTCGGACTCGCCGGTAAGTGATGCCTGGCTGACGAACAGGTCCTTCGCTTCAATAATACGCAAATCGGCGGGAATCATGTCACCGGCGGCTATCATCACCACATCGCCCGGAACAAGCTCGTCAATGCTGATTTCCTCGTCGGCCACGCCCTGACGGCGCACATAGCAGGTGTTGGTCACCAGTTTCAGCAGCGACTGGCTCGACACGTTGGCCTTCCATTCCTGCCAGAAGCGCAACAGCGTGCTGACAATCACCATAGTCGAGATAATCACGATAGCCGTCCAATCCTGTTCACCGGGCGGTGCCAACAGCACATCGAGCACGAAAGAGACCACCACCAGACCGGTCAATACTCCGATAAACGGATTGATAAACGCCTTCACCAAAGTGGAGAACGGACTTTTACGCTGTTCGTGCTCCACTTCATTTTTTCCATAATCAATCTGGCGCTGTTCGATTTCTGCTGACGGCAATCCATGTGGAGAAGTTTGTAGATATTCATACAATCCTGCTAAAGTCTGTGATGATGTCAAAAACACTTTTTCTGAATTATACGCCAACTGCGTATTCCGTTTCTTTCTTTTCCACATAGCTGTTTATTTTTAAACGGTTGGACAATCACTGTTTCAATTCACGTCGCAAAAGTATAACCAGCTTATAAATAACACCGTTAGAAACCTGTTAGAATGGTATTAGAAAACTATTAGAATGAGGTTAAAAGAGTGTCCTACTTTTAGATAAAAGAGGTAGGCGAAGCCCGGAGGAGTAGAAACACCATCGGCAAAGTTAGCTCCTGCAAACTGTAAACCCTTATAAAGCAAGAGGCCCCCGGCAATGCCGAAGGCTTCTGTTTTTTCTATCCTACTTTTCAATAACCGGCGATACAATCCATCTCACCAACGAATTCTCCAAGTGCTAATACTGCATTTTGTATTAAAGTCTTATCCTTGTTGACATTATTCCTGCTTATTTACCAATGATATTAAATCGAAATACATCAGTCGTGTCCGCAGTTTTGTACTTTTGTCAAATCCGGTATTCTCTGCTTCTTGACTTTCACTGGAAAATAGGAACGTAAAATCGTTCTTTTGGTAATATCTCAACGGGATTTCTTCGTTATAGGCATCCACAATAAGGAAACGGCATCCTGTTTTGTTTCCTGCATCTATGAACCAAGATTTAATAAAATTCATAAGTTCACTACCTATGCCACGATGAGCAAAATCCACATTGATACCCAACCTTCCTATCAGTACTCCCGGATAACGGCGCATCTGCTTGGAATGTGGTATGTTCTTCTGTACTTTTTTCTCCCGGTTGTTCGGAAGCATATCTACACGAATGCTGTCATTGGAAAGTGTGAAAGCGCAGACAATGACCGACGGATCATCATCCAGCCTGAAACAATAGCTCTTTCCCAGCATTTGCTTGCTATAGGCTGGAGCATCATGCCAGAAAAATTCATCCAAATCTGTATTCCCACAGGAAAAAGGGCGACATCCCGCAATAACGTCCTCATTCAATAGAGAGAAACTACATTGGTCTAACAGGAATCCCATGTTTACAGCATATTGGCTTTTTTCAATATGGCACGGGCTATCTTAACCTGTTTGCTGAAATCAGTCTTTTCCTTGTTTTGATAAGCCTGGTCCGCTTCTTTTACAAAGCGCTCAGCTTCTTTCCCTTTCAGCGTAGGAATTGCTTTAATTTCTAATGCCATAATTATGATTTTGTAATTGACACTACAAAGGTAGTGTATTTTTCTGTAAATATCTATACTGCAATAGTTTTTATTATCATTAGGGCTAGTTCATTGTGCGAAATTGCTTTTTCAGACAAAAGAACAATTAGTGGTTAAGGGGTAAAGGTTAGCGCCCGCAAACTGTAATCTGTAAACCGTAAAACATTCCCTTACAAATGCGGCAATTCTACCGCAAAGGTTGTGCCTTTTCCGAGTTCCGAACGGACGGCTATCTGCCCGCGGTGGAGTTGGACGATTTTCTGAGCCAGCGCCATGCCTATACCATGGCCGTCGGCTTCATTTTTCCGCTCTCCCCGATAGAACAGTTTGAACAGATGTTCACGGTCGGTTTCCGAAAGTCCGCCGCCGTTGTCGGTCAAAGTTACGGATGCCATGCCCTGATGGGAAGAAATCTGCACCAGAGAAATGCGGTCGGGAGAGTATTTGCAGTTATTTTCCATCAGATTGGCAAAGGCTATCGACAGCAGATACGGATTGCCATTGACGGTTATCAACTGCTCGTCGTCGATTTCCTGCGCGAAAATCAGTTCGACATGATAGTCGGGATGCGCCCGCAACAGGTGTTCGCGCACGTCGAGCAAGAGTTCGTCAAGGCGTATCTCCTCCATTTTTATATCCTCTTTCCGATAGTCGGCCTTGGCAAGGTTCAGCAGACCGTCGATCAGCTTTGCCATACGCTGAGCATCGCCAAGAGCATTCGCCATCGCCTCGCGGTATTGCTGCGGCGAACGTTCCTTCTGCAAGGCAATGTCGAGTTCTGCCGTCAGTGCCGCCAAAGGTGTACGCATTTCGTGCGACACGTTACTGACAAACATTTTCTGTGCGTTGAACGAAACCTCCAGACGGTCGAGCAAATCATTGAAAGCCGTGCTGAGTTCTCCGAGTTCGTCATGGCGGTTCGCGACGGGCAGACGGCGGTCGATTTTCGAAGCCGTGATACTTTCCGCCTCGCGCACCACATCCCTCATGGGCTTCAGCGAAGCACGGGCAAGAAGATAACCCACCACAAACAGCAGGCTGAGCCCGACGACAAACAGCACGACAAGCGTGCGCCGCAGAATGTCGAGATTGTGGTAACCGTAGCCGTCGTAGGCCGCAGCCGTCACCACATAGTCCTTGCCGGCAAACGTATAGACCAGTCCGACGGCCTGATACTCGCCCACATAGAACTCTTTTTCCCGTTCCGAAACAATCCTGTCAATCATCGCCCTATCCTCTTTCACGATATCGTTCTGCGCCGCATCATGGTAGAGCATACGGAAATCAGGCGTATAGACCGCCACCTCCACCTCGTCGATAAACTGGCGGTTGTTCTGATAAATCGACTGAAGCGTGGCGGCATCCACCTTATCCAGCAAAAACAGATGGGCTTTCGTCACCGCCTCGGCTTTCAGGTCATGGAAAAAGGCTTTGCTACGCGAACGTTCCGCAGCAAAATAGACCAGCAGCATGCACAGCATAAAGACGGTAGCCGTCACTGCCGTATATTTCAAAGTCAGGGCTGTACGGATTTTCATAGGCGTTCAGTGAAAATAAACCCGATGCCGGGCTTCGTATGAATCAGTTTCACCGCAAAGTCGCGGTCAATTTTTTTCCGCAGGTAATTGATGTAGACATCAATGAAATTCGTGCCGGTATCGAAGTGCGTGTTCCACACCTTTTCGGCAATTTCCACGCGCGAAATCACGCGGTCGGCGTTCTCCGCCATATAGAGCAGCAGGCTGTACTCCTTCGGCGACAATTTCACCGGCATGCCACCCCGCTTCACCTCCCGACGGTTCAAGTCGATTTCCAAATCGGCATATACGAGCCTTTCCGGGCGTTCTGACGCAGTTTCACCCTTGCGGCGAAGCAACACCTTGATTCGTGCATTCAGTTCGCGGAAATCGAACGGCTTGACCATATAGTCGTCGGCACCGGCATCGAAGCCGTCAAGCTTGTCATCGGTCGACCCGAGAGCCGTCAGCATCAGTATCGGAACGGAGGCGTTGATTTTCCGTATTTCCTTACAGAGTTCAAAACCGTCGACGCGCGGCAGCACCACGTCAGAAATCACCAAATCGAACGCGCCCGACTGAAACAGTCTCAAGGCCATAGCCCCGTCGTAGGCCACAGCCGTCGTATAGCCGTTTTCGTCGAGACCCGCCTTCAGCAGGTCGGCCACGCGCTTCTCGTCCTCCACTATCAGTATTCTCTGCATAACATCTCCATTAGTGTCCGTATGCAAATATAGTGAAAGGTGAGCGGAGAATAAAATAATGAAACTTGTTTCAATTATTTTTTATCCCGAACCGCAGCCTATATATCCAAATATAGTGAAAGTGAGCGCAGAGACAAACGAAAACGCAGTTTTCAAGTTTGACTATGCCGAGCCGCAACTTATCTTAACAAAAAAAGCCCCTGCCGGAGAGGCAGAGGCTTTCGTAAGATTATTTTGAATAACTATGTGGTTTAGTCTTTCAATTTCATCTTCATGTATTCGCGGTTAAGACGGGCGATGTTGCTCAAAGAAATGTTCTTCGGACATTGAGCGGCGCAGGCACCTGTGTTTGTACAGTTACCGAAACCGAGTTCGTCCATCTTGCTTACCATAGCGCGTACACGGCGTGCTGCTTCCACTTTACCCTGCGGAAGAAGAGCGAACTGGCTAACCTTCGCAGAAACGAAAAGCATAGCAGAACCGTTCTTACAAGCTGCAACGCAGGCACCGCAACCGATACATGTAGCAGAGTCCATAGCTTCGTCAGCAGCTTCCTTAGGAATAGGAATTGCGTTGGCATCCTGAGCACCGCCTGTATTGAATGAAACGTAACCGCCGGCTTGTTGGATTTTGTCGAATGCAGTACGGTCAACCATCAAGTCGCGGATAACCGGGAATGCAGCCGAACGCCACGGTTCGATAGTGATAGTGTCGCCATCGTTGAATTTACGCATGTGCAACTGGCAAGTAGTGATGCTGCCAACAGGTCCGTGAGGATTACCGTTGATATACAGTGAACACATACCGCAAATACCTTCACGGCAGTCGTTATCGAATACTACCGGTTCTTCACCCTGCTCTACAAGCTGTTCGTTGAGCATATCGAGCATTTCGAGGAAGCTGATGTCGGTAGGCACATTGTCAAGTGAATAGTTGACGAACTGACCCGGCTCTTTAGGACCGCGTTGACGCCAGATTTTTAACTTTATGTTAATTGCTTTTTCCATAATTAGCTAAAATTTTAATGCCTAAAGGCTGGTTCTACTAAGACTTATAGTTACGAGTTTGAACTTTGATAGCTTCGTATTTCAACGGCTCCTTCAACAAGATAGGTTTCTGGCCTTCTCCTGCATATTTCCAGCAGCCTACATACATGTACTCATCGTCGCGACGTTGAGCTTCGCCATCCGGAGTCTGATATTCTTCACGGAAGTGAGCACCGCAAGATTCGTTACGGTGAAGAGCGTCGATAGCCATCAACTTACCGATAGTAATGAAGTCTTCCAAACGGAGAGCCTTTTCCAACTCAGTGTTGAGCGTGTTGGCTTCACCCGGGATGAACAAGTTGGTTTCGAATTCTTTCTTCACTTCGTCAATCTTTTCGATAGCCTTGATCAAGCTTTCAGCTGTACGACCCATACCAACGAGATCCCACATAATCAAACCGAGTTGTTTGTGGATAGAGTCGGCAGAACGTTTACCCTTGATGTTCATCAGGCGTTCGATACGTGCGCGTACCTTCTTTTCAGCCTCAACGAATTCAGGAGCGTCAATTGTCGGGTGTTTAACCTTGATTTGGTCTGACAAGTAGTTCTGCATTGTGTAAGGCAGTACGAAATAACCGTCAGCAAGACCCTGCATCAAAGCAGAAGCACCCAGACGGTTACCACCGTGGTCAGAGAAGTTAGCTTCACCGATAGCGAACAAACCAGGGATAGAAGTCTGGAGTTCGTAGTCAACCCAGATACCACCCATTGTGTAGTGAGAAGCCGGGAAGATCATCATCGGAGTTTCATATGGGTTGTCGTCAGTAATCATTTCATACATCTGGAACAAGTTACCGTAGCGTGCTTCGATAACGTCGCGGCCGAGACGGTTGATTGCTTCAGAGAAGTCCAAATATACTGCGTTGCCTGTACCTACACCATAACCTGCATCGCAACGTTCCTTAGCGGCACGGCTGGCGATGTCACGCGGACAGAGGTTACCGAATGCCGGATAACGGCGTTCCAAGTAGTAGTCGCGGTCTTCTTCCTTGATTTGAGTCGGTTTCAACTTGCCGGCGCGGATAGCTTCAGCATCTTCCTTCTTAGCCGGTACCCAGATACGACCGTCGTTACGGAGTGATTCAGACATAAGAGTAAGCTTAGACTGATTTTCACCGTGCTTCGGAATACAAGTCGGGTGAATCTGAGTGAAGCAAAGGTTAGCAAGGTAAGCACCGTGCTTGTAGCATTGAACAGCAACAGAACCGTTGCAGCCCATAGCGTTAGTTGAAAGGAAGAACACACGGCCATAACCACCGGTTGCTACTACAACAGCGTGAGCGGCATAGCGTTCGAGTTCACCTGTAATCAAGTTGCGGACAATGATACCGCGTGCACGACCGTCAACAACTACGAGGTCGAGCATTTCACGGCGTACGTATGACTTCACTGTACCCTTCTTGATCTGACGGTTCAATGAAGAATAAGCGCCGAGAAGAAGCTGTTGGCCTGTCTGACCTTTAGCGTAGAATGTACGAGATACCTGTGCACCACCGAAAGAACGGTTTGCCAACAAGCCGCCGTATTCGCGAGCGAAAGGAACACCTTGAGCAACGCACTGGTCGATGATGTTGTTGGAAACTTCGGCAAGACGGTAAACGTTGGCTTCACGTGAACGGAAGTCACCGCCCTTTACAGTATCATAGAACAGACGATAAACAGAGTCACCGTCATTCTGGTAGTTCTTGGCAGCGTTGATACCACCCTGTGCAGCGATAGAGTGTGCACGGCGTGGAGAGTCCTGGATACAGAAATTCAATACGTTGAATCCCATTTCACCAAGAGTAGAAGCAGCAGAAGCACCTGCAAGACCTGTACCGACAACGATAATGTCGAGGTGACGCTTGTTAGCAGGGTTAACGAGCTTCTGGTGTGCTTTGAAATTGGTCCACTTTTCTGCGACTGGACCTTCCGGAATCTTTGAGTCAATCTTCTCGTCCGAATAAACGGCATATTGACCCATTATGCTTGTACTGTCAACTATTTTGCCAGCTTGTTTTTTGTTTTCTTCCATTTCTCAACAGATTTGAAGTTTTAAAATTGAATCATTGAATGGAACAATTCCATTATGCCGCAAATTGGCAAGTGAAAACGATAGCCTGGATGATGAACAATGCAACTACGATAGTTGACCACCAGTTACCGAGAGTCTTGAAACGAGGAATCCACTTGTTGTTGGATACACCGATTGACTGGAATGCGCTCCAGAATCCGTGAGTCATGTGGAACCACAATGCTATCAAACCGATAACGTAAACTGGCAATGTCCAAATTTGGCCGAATGCATTTGCGATGTGGTGCATACCGTCGGCTGCGTAAACAACAGCAGCAGCTTCTGTTTCACAACCAACCTGGTGCATTACTTCAACCAACTGCATCTTAGCCCAGAACTGAACCAAGTGAACAATCAGGAATGCAACAACTACGATACCGAGAACAAGCATGTTCTGTGATGCCCATTCTACACTTTTCGGACGAGTTGTCACTGCGTAACGGTCGTTACCACGAGCTTTACGGTTCTGCAATGTAAGCCAGAACGCATAAATGATGTGAAAAACGAAACCGGCTGCCAAAATCACTGTTGCAATCAAAGCATACCAGTTAGCTCCCAAGAATTCACACACAAGGTTGTAGCCTCTCGGTGAAATCAGAGCTACCGCATTCATTAATACGTGAAAGGTCACAAATAGGAGCAGGAAAAGTCCGGTCACTGACATAACCACTTTCCTTCCTAAGGATGAATTTGTTAACCACATAGTAGTTTTGAATTTAAGTTATTAAATTGATTATTTATAATGTTTTGTTCTCTGCAAACTTGTTTCGCGGTACAAAATTACCGCATTAAAACCAAATATGGAAATAATTCCTTAATAAATCTTTATTTCATATTTGTTAAAAAGCAGGCGCGTTATTTGCGCTTTTTGCTTTTTCCGCCCTTGCGGCTTTTCGCGGACGAACTTTCGTTTTTCTTCGGTTTGCTGCCTTTCTGTACATCGCCGTTCTTGTTGACTGTCACCATCGGCTCGCCGTTTTCATCGACAATGGCAAAGTCGAGCTGCTTCTTGTCGAGGTTGGCACGTGCCACCTGAACGGTGAGTTTGTCGCCAAGCTGGTAGACGCGTTTCTTGCGGCGGCCTATCAGGCAATAGTTCTTTTCGTCGAACTCGTAATAGTCATCGCCGAGGTCACGGATTGGCACCATACCCTCACACTTGTTTTCGTCAAGCTCTACATAAAGGCCCCACTCTGTCACACCCGACACGCTACCCGTGTAGACCTTGCCCAAACGGTCGGCCATATATTCCACCTGCTTGTATTTGATGGACGCTCTTTCAGCGTTGGCGGCAAGCTGTTCCATGTCGGACGAGTGCTTGCATTCGTCTTCCAACTTCTGGGCATTGACCGAACGGCCGCCGTTGAGATACTTGTCGAGCAAACGGTGAACCATCATGTCGGGATAACGGCGGATTGGAGATGTAAAGTGGGTATAGTAGTCGAATGCCAGACCGTAGTGGCCCACATTCACCGTTGAATACACAGCCTTTGCCATGGAACGGATGGCGAGAATCGAAAGAAGGTTTTCTTCCGGACGGCCTTTCACCTTGCCGAGCATCTTGTTCAGCGAGCTGTTCATGTCCGCACGCTTGCCCGTCGTCTTCACCTTATATCCGAAACGCGATGCGATAGTGGCAAAATTCAGCAACTTGTCGGGGTCTGGATTGTCGTGGATACGGTAGACGAAGGCTTTCGGCTTCTTCTTGCCTTTCACGCAGCCGATTTCCGTAGCCACCTGCTTGTTGGCAAGCAGCATGAACTCTTCGACGAGCTTATTGGCTTCCTTCGACACTTTGAAATATACGTCAATCGGGTGTCCCTTTTCGTCGATTTCAAAACGCACCTCGAAACGGTCGAAATTCACGGAACCGTGTTCGAAACGGCGTTTGCGCAGACATTGTGCCAGTTCGTTGAGTTTGAGTACCTCTTCCTTGTAGTCGCCGTCGCCGCCTTCAATCATGGCCTGAGCCTCTTCGTAGGTGAAACGGCGGTCGCTCTTGATGACCGTACGGCGGATGCGATGGGCATGCACGTTGGCAGCATCGTCCATTTCAAAGATGCAGGAGAACGCCAGTTTCTCTTCATTCGGACGCAGCGAACAGATGCCGTTGCACAAGCGTTCCGGCAACATCGGAATAGTACGGTCGACAAGATATACTGAAGTGGCGCGTTTTTCGGCCTCCTTGTCAATGATGGAACCCGGATGCACATAGTGGGTAACGTCGGCAATGTGTACGCCCACTTCCCAGCGTCCGTTGTCGAGCTTGCGGATGGACAGGGCATCGTCGAAGTCCTTCGCATCACGCGGGTCGATGGTAAAGGTAGTCACGCCGCGGAAATCCTCGCGCAGTGCCACTTCCTCCGGCGTAATGCCGGCATCAATCTTGTTGGCGGCATCCTCCACGTTTTTCGGATAAACATACGGCAGTCCGAATTCCGCAAGGATGGCGTTCATTTCCGAATTGTTGTCGCCTGCCTTGCCCAGGATGTCAATCAGTTCGCCAGTCGGGTTCTTGTCGTCGTCGTTCCATTCTACGATACGCGCAATCGCTTTGTCGCCGGTCTGACCGCCTTTGAGCTTGCCTTTCGGAATAAAGATATCGGATGCCAGATACTTGCTGTCGGTTTGCAGAAAAGCGAAATTCTTGTCCACTTTCAACGTGCCGATAAACACCTGGTCCTTCTTTTCGAGAATCTCAACAACCTGCGCTTCCGGCTCTACGCCTTTGCGCTGCGCACACAAATGCACACGCACACGGTCGCCGTTGAGGGCATGCATCGAGTTTCGTTCGGCAACGAATATGGGTACTTCGCTGTTATCGATAATCACACTGTTCTTGCCGTTGCTCCTACGCACGAACACACCTTCGGATGTGGTTGTGATTTCACTCGCCTGATATTTACCCGGCACAAGTTCCACGAGGAAGCCATCAAGCGTCAGATCGTCGAGGATATCAGCCACCATATACTGGCTTTCCCTGCGGGTTATTCCCAAATCAAGAGCCACTTGCTTATAATTGTACGACCCTTTGCCGTGTTCGTTGAAATAATCGACCACCAGAGCCTTCAAGTCCTCTTTCTTCGAGCCTTTTGCTTTTCTTTTTGTTGCCATATTCTTTTGTCTTTTTATTTTTTTCGCGTCCCTGCCGAGCATAGACATGCGTTTCTACAAATTTAAGTGCTTTATTGCTATTTTTGAAATTTTCCCGCTCTTTTTTTCGGCTTTCACTTACGACAGGGCTATTCTTTCGGTTTCCTCACGTAATGCGGCATTTCGTCGGGAATGGGCAAAGAAAACTCCACCATTCCGGCAAACTCGCCGTCACGGTACCACGGTGTCTGATAAATCAGTTTCCTCACCTCTCCCTTTTGGATGGTATAGGCGTTCGTCGCACGGTTTTCCATCAGTCCGATGAGCTTTGTCCGTGCAGGTTCAGGGTGGCATTGTTCAAGAATATTGACTCCGATAAGTCCCTCTCCGTTCACCTTTTCAGAGGATTCGTTCATAAACACAATCTTGCCGTCTTTATCACATACGGTCACGGCAGGCATTATTTCTTTTAGAAAGTCCATATTTTTATACATAATCTTTTACAAAGATAGCGAAAGTCGAAGGCAGAAAACCAAACTTGTTTGAGTTTTATGCTGAGACGCCTCCTATCTTATCAAAAGATAGCGAAAGGCAAGAGCATAGTCAAACCGAAGAAATAGTTAATACTATATTATTTATTTCCAAACAGATATATGTAATCCCTTTCAGCTGCAGGTACAGCCCATTCTTCAGGGATAAACTTCCACTGGTTCAAAGGCTTTGGTTCCAGAACCTTAACCTCTTCTATTCTCTTCATCAGATAATATCTGAGATCTTTATCTGTTGAGGATATTATTCTTTTGCCTAATTCTTTCTTTGGAATTCCGGCTCCCTCGGTAAGCAAATTGCCACCCCCGTTACCTCTGTAAGAATTTACGGCAACCTTATACATGCGGTTCATATCGAAGGGGGAGCCGTCGGCCATGGAAATTATGTTTATCTTCTCACCCTGCGGTTTGGTAACATCAACTGTATAAACAATACCGGCTGCAGAGTCAAAATTGAACGTAGGATTCCTGAATCTGCCAAAACCATTGTCGTGATCATTGAGAAGCATCAAACGGTCATCTGCAGAAGTCATAACATTGGTCCATATAGAATAAGACATTTCCAGGAAGTTCTTTATTTCCTTACCCGACAAAAGCATTACGTATAACATGTTCTCGTATTTATACAGGTTAAACATATCACTCATAAAAATATCTCCCTTCCTTATCTCAGCATTGTAAGAGAGAGGGGCACAGAATGATATATCGGCTCCTGAAATGTCAAGCTGCAACTGGTGTATCAGATCCACGAAGGCAGAAGGACCGAAATACGCATCCTTGGTGGTTATGCTTTCCTTAATCTCACCAACCTTACGGGATACGAACTTCTCCGTAGCATCATATTGCGGTGCAAATTCATTCATAAAAGCTTTGTCTACAGGATAATCCTTCATATCTGTAAGAGTGCCACATACAGACTTGCCCACAAGGTTTCCGTTTTGTTTCCTCACTGTTAATGTAACGTCGGATACTACCTTTGCCATACTTCCCGGATTAACCAGAAGAACGGAATCACCCTCAACATTTACAATCTTCTCGCATCTTCTGACATGGTCATGTCCGAGAAAGATCACATCGAAGCCTGGAACATTGCGGGCTATATTTTCAGATCCATTCTCTATCATCTCATCAGTTTCATTCTGTTCCCATCCTGTATGAAACAGTCCAACCACAACATCAGGATTTTCCTTTTCACGGATAATCTTCATCCATTTGGCTGCTGTCTTCTCCATATCATCAAATCTCAGGCCACTCCACAGCTGCTCTGGAAGCCATAAAGGGACAGCAGGAGTTATCATTCCCAGTACGGCAATCTTTACCCCATCCCTTTCAATTATCTGGTAAGGTTTCAGATATGTGGCTACGGATGAGGATGCATTATCAGGATGTAGGTCTATACCGTCAGTCCCACTCCGTGACAAATCAATGATATTGGCACCAAGAACAGGGAAATTGCATTGCTCCACCCATCTGTCATAAGTAGAATGTCCAGCCTCAACATCATGATTCCCCATGTTACCTACATCATATTTCAGATAATTCAGCATTGCAGCATTCACATGTACAGAAACCGTATCAATATAGTTATAGTAATAAGCAATAGGCTGGCCCTGAAGAATATCACCATTATCCATAAGAATAAAACGGTCGCCATACTGTTCTCGCTGTTCCTTTACGAAAGAACTTACCCTTGCAAGACTTCCGCTCATTGGCTTTCGCTTTATAAAGTCGTAAGGGAAATAGCACCCATGAACATCGCTTGTTTCAACCAGTTTAAGAGTTACCTCACACTCCTGTGCTGCCATATCTTGCATACTTACAAGTCCAAGAATAGCTATAATGCCGAATAATGTTAATCTTTTCATGTTAGTTAAGTTAATTTATTAAGTAACTATTCGAAATTAATTTTACATATATGAGTAATTCACAAATAAGTTCGTACCTACAGATACACTTTGACAGTCCTCCTCTATAGCCTTACGGACTGCGTCCTCATCGGAACAATCTATTATAGCCGGGATGTGTTTCCAAGCCTTTGATACCATTTTCTTTATAACGTTTTATCCATGCGTATACTGTTGGTATTGTCACATCGAATATTTCTGAAGCTGATTTTCCTGATGACCTCAACAATATGGATTTACATCTGATACGATAGTTATGAGTAAGGCCATTATGATAGCCTTTCTCAAGTTTGAGGCGATCAGCCTCACTTAATTCAAGCACTTTTATATGTTTCATGATTCAAATTCTAAAATATCATGATACAATATTAATATTTTGTGCTGAATATAAAAATATTTTTGATCACTTACTTATTACCTGATTCCTTTACTAATGAAGATACTATAACCAAACTCCTATCGTTAAAGTGGTGGAACTGGCCAAAAGAGATATTGAAAAAGGCTGTACCGATTATTCAACAGGGAGATATTGAAGGTTTGGAAAGTTTCGCTCATGCTAACCATGTAATTTGAAAGCATGAGAAATGTGGAAGTTCGGAACGTACGCTTTTTTCTTATCCATTGCCTGTTCTCGTACGAGTTTTATCCAATCTGTTGAAAATCAAATAAAACCTATCTGATTACAACAAATATAGTGAAAGGCGAGCGGAGAATAAAATAATGAAACTTGTTTCAATTATTTTTTATCCCGAGCCGCGTCCTATTTTCTACAAAAATAGTGAAAGTCGAAAACAAAATACCGAAAAAGCACTACCTTTGCACCCCGAATACAGAAACAGACAATCTATGAAAGCGACTATCGACTTCGGGAAAATGAAAATTTCGGGGATTTTCTGGAAAATGCTTATCCCCACACTGCTGGGAATGCTGTTTTCCACGGCATTCATCATCACTGACGGAATTTTTGTGGGAAAAGGTATCGGCAGCGACGCCCTTGCGGCTGTCAATATCACGGCTCCGCTGTTTCTGCTTAACACGAGCTTTGCCATGATGTTCGGTGCCGGCGCATCGGTAGTGGCATCCATCCACCTTTCGCGCGGACAGCAGAAAAATGCGCGCATCAATGTCACACAGGCAACCGTCATTCTTGTCCTCCTGCTGCTTGCCATCTGGATTCCGGTGTGTCTTCACGCTTCGGATGTGGCAATCATGCTCGGCAGTTCCGAACGACTGCTGCCGCTTACGCTGGAATACATCTACTGGTTTGTTCCCTTCCTGGTGTTCAGCGCCATGTTGACATTGGGCATGTACTTTATCCGCATCGACGGTTCGCCCAACTATGCAATGGTGTGCAACGCCATTCCCGCCATCATCAACATTGTGCTTGACTACGTATTTATTTTCGAATTCCAATGGGGCATGTTCGGAGCTGCGCTTGCCACGAGTCTGGGCTACATCGTGGGTGCCGTGATGGTGGTCGTCTATCTTTTCGGAAAGAAATCCAGCATCCGTTTCATCCGTATCCGCCTATCACGCAGGAGTTTGGAGCTGACATGGCGCAACATCCGCTACATCTGCCGCCTGGGGTCAGCCACGTTCCTTTGCGAAGCCGCCATCGCCTGCATGATGTTCACGGGCAACTATGTGTTTATGAAATATTTGGGTGAGGACGGTGTGGCGGCCTACAGTGTCACTTGCTACCTGTTTCCGCTCATTTTCATGCTGAACAATGCTATCGGCCAATCGGCACAGCCTATCATGAGCTACAATTTCGGTGCCGGAAACCACAACCGTGTGAAGGAAGCGTTACGCATTGCACTCATTACGGCCTGTGTCAGCGGCGTGGGCATCATCGCCTTGCAAGGCTTGTGCTCTCCGCAAATGGCGGGACTTTTCCTTGTGGAAGGAACCAACGCCTATGAAATTGCCGTACACGGCCTGCCGCTGTTTGCTTCGGGCTATCTGTGTTTTGCCATCAATATCGTAGCCATCTGCTATTTCCAGAGCATAGAAAGAGCCAAACCTTCGACAGTCATCACCCTTCTCCGGGGATTTATTTTTATGATTGCCAGTTTCCTCATCCTGCCGCCTCTTATGGGCGACGACGGCATCTGGCTGGCAGTTCCTGCGGCTGAAGTGCTCACGTTCCTCTATGTGCTTGCCTACACGGCATGGCTGAAAACCAAAAGACAACAATTGGATTGACATAAAATAAAAACGGCTGCGCCCTGCTTCCCGACGGAAACAGGGCGCAGTTGTCTATATCGTTCTGCACGTCAGCGCACCACGAAATTCACCGCGAGGTCGACATTGGCAACAAAAAGTTTTTTGGCGGAAACAAGGTCACCTTCCACCACCCTCTCATAAATCTGTATGCCGGCTTTTACCACTCCTTTATAAAGTCCTTTCGTCACATACGGACGGCCATCCCAATTATAGCGCTGATCGTCGGTAATAACCGGAACTTTTGCCGACGGCCATTTATGCCATGCCAGCGTTTTTGTATAATTGCTTTTCACCGAATATACCTCTCCGGGATAAATATCCACGGAGAACATTTTTGCAAATACCCCGCGAGGCGTATAGAGGTCAGTCTTGAGATTGCCGTTCTCGTCCGTAACGCTTACCAGCGACCAATCCATACCGCCAACCGGATGAATATCAGTTTCCATAATCGTAATGGGCACGTTAAGGTTATTCGTAATCGTCAGCATGAAATTCACAGCCTGATCTTCACTGAAATCATTGCAGGGCACTTCGTCGTCTGTACACGGAACCAACGAGAACGCCACCCCGTTGCAGTCCTGCGCATCCATGATTTCCCACTTTGAAGTGTCGACATCCTTCAGATTGCCATCTTCATCATTGCACGCACTCAAAAACAGCACGCACAATCCCAACAACAATAAAAACCGTCTTGTTTTTCATAAGTAACATGAGTCAATTAAATTATAATACAAATCAATATTTCTGAATAAAGTTAGCAATGTCGTCGATAACATATTGCGGAACGGAACTCTTTTCCTCATATTCAGCAGGGACCGACTTTCCTGTCCCTTCCTGCAAAATATGATTCAGGCCGGCATACGACTTAAAGCAGACATCGGCTTTTCCGGCCAGTGCCGAACGCCATAATCCAAAATCCTGCATAGTGACCTGATAATCGCGCTCTCCTTGCAGAAAAAGCAACGGAATCTCCAATGCGGCAGCGGCTTCAAGCGGACGATAAGAATTATCCATCTCCCGGTAGCTCTCCGGAAGCGAGGCCATCATGCCATCTACCTGAGCCTGCACGTCCGTCTCTGATTCTCCCTTTACAGACGCCAGATAAGCCAACTGCTCGGTAAGCAATTCACGCATGGTCCGGGCCGGACCTGCCAGTACAATTCCACCCGCCACACGGCCTGCACCGGCTCGTTGCACAATGCGTGGTACCAACATTCCGCCAAGACTATGCCCGAGTACAAACATCCGGGTTGAATCCACCTGCGGCAACGATGCGGCGAGCCGGAGTGCGGAAACCGCATCATCCGTTGTCTCCGAATCGTAATTCATCGGCTGTCCGGGTTCTGTTGAACGATTGCCATAAACTTTCGTACGTTTGTCATAACGAAGTACTGCGATACCCTTGCGAGCCAAACCGTACGCCAAATCACGGAAAATCTTCATGCCGCCCACCGTCTCATCCCGGTCGCACGGACCGGATCCGTGAACCAACACCAACAGCGGAAAACGACCTTCGGAAAGGGGCATAGTCAAAGTGCCGGGGAGCTTGAAACTCCCCGTACATACTTCGACCGACTTTTCCCGTAAATCATCCGGAACCTGATCCGCAGTTTTCTGCGAAACGGCCGGTGCTTTCGGAACCGGAACAAAACGCAGCGTATTGGCACGTCCGTCGGCATCAAAAGCCAGCAAAAGCCGCAAAGCCGCCTTTTCAAAAGTCAGGTCGCGATAGTACACATGCACACCGTACATCGTATCCTCCTGCCATTCCGAAACCTCTTTCAGCTCTCCCATCTGCATCTGCAATTGAGCAAACGTAGCCCCCAACATCTGAGCGCTGACTGCTGCCCTGACCTGGTCGTTCATGTAGTGCATCACACTATCCCCCTGAGCTTCCTTCAGCAGATCATAAATCCGCTGCGCCCGCTGCAAGTCGCTCTGCTGCTGAGCCCAAACTCCAAGTCCCAGACAAACCGCCAACACGACGGTCAAAATTCGCTTAAAATTCATAGTACTTCATTTTAATTATATAATACAGATATAATTCCAGTATTTTTACAGTTCAAAGTTCAGACAATATTGACACGCCTACGCAGCACAAGCGAGAATGCCCCCTTTTGATAAGTTCAATCTAAAACTGTAATTTAAGCGCAATATCGTAAAAAAAAAAGCAACTTACAAAAACTTCAGACATCTTTTTCACAAGTGAGTGGCGAAATCGGTTAATTTTTTCAAAAAAACCGCAATCCACCCGCCCGAAAAAAGAAAACTTACTTTATTTTTGCAGTAAAACACAGACTCAACATGTTACGCAAAATTAGATTAACCGTAGCGGTCATCGTTTTCGCACTGGTGACCCTGCTGTTTCTGGATTTTACAGGAACTATTCACACTTGGTTAGGAGGACTGGCTAAAATACAATTCATTCCGGCTGTGCTGGCACTGAATGTCGGAGTCATTGTAGCCTTGCTCGTGCTTACCCTCCTTTTGGGCAGAGTGTACTGCTCTGTCATCTGCCCGCTCGGCATCTTTCAGGACATCGTTGCCTGGTTCGGCAAACGCCGCAAAAAACTGCCCTACAAATATTCTCCGGCAGTAAGCTGGCTTCGCTATACGATGCTCGGCGTGTTTGTCATTGCCCTTGTGGTAGGCATCGGCTCACTTGCTGCTCTGCTCGACCCTTATGCGGCATTCGGACGCATCGCCAACAACCTGTTGCAGCCACTCTACCAGTGGGGCAACAACGTGCTCGCCTACTTTGCCGAACGCGCCGACAGCTATGCGTTCTATTCAGTGGACGTTTGGATGAAAAGTCTGCCCACGTTCATCATCGCTGCCGTAACGCTGGTAGCCGTCGTAATCCTTGCCTGGCGCAACGGCCGCACCTATTGCAACACGATTTGCCCGGTCGGAACTTTCCTCGGCTTCATTTCGCGCTACTCATGGCTAAAGCCGGTCATTGATACGACGAAGTGCAACGGCTGCGGACTCTGCGCCCGCAACTGCAAGGCTGCCTGCATCAACTCGAAGGCCCACACCATCGACTACAGCCGCTGTGTGGTGTGTCTCGACTGTCTTGACAAATGTTCTCAGCACGCCATCAGCTACACGCGCCGCCGTGCTGAAAAAAGCGCACCGAAAGAGGTGGACACAGCACGCCGCACCTTCATCACCACCGCAGCTGCCGTTGCGGCTACCGGCTTGATTGAAGCACAGGAAAAGAAAGTGGACGGCGGACTCGCAGCCATCGAGGACAAGAAGATTCCGAACCGCACAACAAGAATAACACCTCCGGGCTCACTAAGCATCAAGCATTTTGCACAGCACTGCACGGGCTGCCAGCTCTGCGTGTCGGCTTGTCCGAACGGCGTACTCCGCCCGTCGGGAAATCTGCTGACGCTGATGCAGCCGGAAATGTCGTACGAACGCGGCTACTGCCGTCCGGAATGTACGAAATGTTCGGAAGTGTGTCCGGCAGGAGCCATCCGCCCGATTACGCGCGAGGAAAAGACCGGCATCCAGATTGGCCATGCCGTATGGGTGAAGGCCAACTGCGTGGTACTGACCGACGGAGTGAGCTGCGGCAACTGCGCCCGCCATTGTCCGAGCGGTGCCATCCAGATGGTCCCGTCTGACCCGAACGACGAAAATTCGCTGAAAATCCCGGTTGTCAACACGGAACGCTGCATCGGCTGCGGTGCCTGCGAGAATCTTTGTCCGGCACGTCCGTTCAGTGCCATTTACGTAGAAGGCCACGAACGCCACAGAAACATTTAACCATTAAGGAGGAAACACTATGGACCACAATAAAAAGAATATAAACCGACGCGACTTTCTGAAGATTGTCGGCATCACGGGAGCTACGGCAACGGCGGCTCTCTACGGGTGCAAGCCGAAAGACGGCAGCGCACTCGACACGAATGCCACACAACCCGTACCCACGGGGAAAATGACCTACCGCACGTCAAACAAAAAGAACGACCGCGTTTCGCTGTTGGGCTACGGCTGCATGCGCTGGCCGACAGTTCCCGCCCCCGACGGCAAGGGCGACATGATTGACCAGGATGCAGTCAACGAACTGGTGGACTATGCCATCAAGCACGGCGTGAACTATTTCGACACGTCGCCTGCCTACGTACAGGGGTGGTCGGAAAAGAGCACGGGCATCGCACTGAAACGCTATCCGCGCGAATCCTACTATATTGCCACCAAACTGTCGAACTTCAAGGTATGGACACGCGAGGCATCCATCAAAATGTACAAGCAGTCGTTCATCGACCTGCAAACGGACTACATAGACTACTATCTGCTCCATTCCATCGGCAACGGCGGCATGGAAACGTTCAATGCCCGCTACATCGACAACGGCATGCTCGACTACCTTATCAAGGAACGTGAGGCAGGCCGCATCCGCAACCTCGGCTTCTCGTTCCACGGCACACAGGAAATTTTCGACCATGTGCTGGCAATGGACGACAAGGTACACTGGGATTTCGTACAGATTCAGATGAACTACGTGGACTGGCGTCATGCTTCGGGAGCGAACGTCAATGCAGAATATCTGTTGGGCGAACTGAAGAAACGCAACATTCAGGCCATCATCATGGAACCGCTGCTGGGAGGCCGCCTTTCGAACCTGCCGCAGCACATCGTGGCACGCCTGAAACAACGCCGTCCGGAGGACAGTGTAGCTTCATGGGCGTTCCGTTTTGCCGGTTCTCCGAAAGAGGTGCTCACCGTATTGAGCGGCATGACCTACATGGAACACCTGCAGGACAATCTCCGCACCTACTCGCCGCTTGTGCCGCTGACCGATGAGGACTATGAATTTTTGGAAGAAACGGCTCAGCTTATCAAGAAATACCCTACCGTGCCGTGCAACGACTGCAAATACTGCATGCCCTGCCCTTACGGTATCGACATTCCTGCCGTTCTGCTCCACTACAACAAATGTGTCAACGAAGGCAATGTGCCGCGGAGCAGCAAGGACGAGAACTACGAACAGGCGCGCCGTGCCTATCTGATAAGCTACGACCGTGCCGTGCCGAAAATCCGTCAGGCAGACCACTGCATCGGTTGCGGACAATGTATTTCCCACTGCCCGCAGAGCATCGAGATTCCTCACGAACTGCACCGCATCAATGCGTTCATTGAACAACTGAAACAGGACACTCTCTGATGGAAGAACTGATACGGATACTGACGGAAGGCAACTATTCGCTGGTGCTGGAAAAAGACGGACAGCGGTACACGTTCACACAACGGGGCGTGGCCGACCTTCATGCGCTCTACCATGCGCCCGAACACCTGCTCGACGGTGCCATGCTCGCCGACAAGGTGGTGGGCAAAGGAGCGGCGGCACTGATGATTGCAGGCGGTGTGCGTCGGGTACACGCACTGACCGTCAGCGAACCAGCACTAAAACTGCTGCGCGACAATGCGGTAGAAACGACCTACGGCCTACTGGTACCGCACATCATCAACCGCAAGGGCGACGGCATCTGTCCGGTGGAAAAGCTCTGCTCCGATTGCCGCACGGCGGAAGAATGCCTGCCGCTTATCGACAAATTTGTAGAATCACTTAAAAACAAATAAACCCATGCAAACTGCAAGCGTAAAACTCTATACGTTCAGCTATCGCGAACTGCGCACCTATGTCGCAGTCGCCCTGTTCGTGGCTGGCAACATCGTCCTGCCGCAACTCTGCCACCTCATTCCACAGGGAGGGCTCATCTGGCTGCCCATCTATTTCTTCACGCTGATTGCCGCCTACAAGTACGGTTGGCAAGCGGGCGTGCTGACAGCCGTGCTGTCGCCGACAGTCAACTCTCTGCTATTCGGAATGCCGGCGGCTGAAATGCTTCCGATTATTCTGACAAAATCCCTGCTGCTTGCCGCAGCCGCTTCACTGACGGCACACTACACCCGCCGCGTGAGCCTTCTGCTGTTGGCGGCTGTAGTCATGGCTTATCAGGTAGTGGGCGGTCTTGCCGAATGGTCAATGACCGGAAGCCTTCAGGCTGCCCTTCAGGATTTCCGTCTGGGACTGCCGGGCATCCTGTTCCAAATCGTTGGCGGATGGATGTTCCTTAAATATCTGTTGAAAAAATAGGCAGGCTGAAATGTCACAAAGCAGTCTGCTTACCGGAAACATAGCCAAAGGGATGCTGAGCTTCGCCTTCCCGTTGATGCTCGGCAACCTGCTGCAACAATGCTACAACTTGGCGGACACGTTTATCGTAGGCCGCTTCATCGGTGCCGGTGCGCTGGCCGCCGTTGGAGCGGCCTATGCGTTGATGGTGTTTCTCAATTCCGTCCAGTTCGGGCTATGTCTGGGAAGCAGTGCGCTGTTTTCCATTCATTTCGGAAGCGGCAACACGGAAAAGCTCCGCCGCAACATTTACGTGGCGTTTATGCTTATAGCCGGAGTCACCGCCGTACTCAACGTGGCCGTTTTCCTTTTCATCGACCCGCTGATGCGGCTGCTTCAGGTGCCCGCGGAAGTCTATGCCCCGATGCGCGAATATCTGTGGATAGTGTTTTTCGGACTGGGATTCACGTTCCTCTACAACTTTGCGGCATCACTGCTGCGTGCCGTGGGCGATTCGGTCACCCCGCTCTGGGCATTGGCAGTGTCCGTTGTCCTCAACATTGCGCTCGACATTCTTTTCATCTGCTATCTCGATTACGGCATCGCCGGAGCAGCTTGGGCAACGGTCATCGCACAGGCGGTTTCTGCCGTCAGCATCACCGTCTATGCCCTTCACTCGCGCCGACAACTGCTTCCCCGCCGTAGCGACTGCCGTTTCGACCGTACTACCGTGCGCGAAATCACCGCCTTCTCCTCGCTCACCTGCCTGCAACAGTCGGTGATGAACTTCGGCATACTGATGGTGCAGGGACTGGTCAACAGCTTCGGAACCGCCGTCATGGCAGCCTTTGCGGCAGCCGTAAAGATTGACACCCTCGCCTATATGCCCGCACAGGATTTCGGCAACGCTTTTTCCACGTTTATCGCCCAAAATTTCGGTGCATCCAACACCGACCGCATACGCCGGGGCATACGTACCGCCCTGCGCATCACCGTACTGTTCTGCCTCACAGTGTCGGCAGTCATCTTCGTTTTTGCCGAACCGCTGATGCGCGTATTTGTCGATGCCCGGGAAACGGAAATCATAGCCATCGGAGCCGACTATCTGCGCATCGAAGGCTCGTTCTATTTCGGTATCGGCATTCTGTTTCTGCTTTACGGCTATTTCCGTGCCGTGAAAATGCCCGGCATCTCCGTGGTGCTTACCGTCGTTTCGCTCGGCTCGCGTGTAGCCCTCGCCTACGCCCTTTCCGCCCTCCCGGCCTTCGGCGTGACAGGCATCTGGTGGTCCGTACCCATCGGTTGGATACTCGCCGACCTCACCGGCTACTACTTTTACCGTAAAAACGGGTTAGGGGTTATGGGTTAGAGTGTTTACGGTTTACGGTTTACAGTTTACGATTTACAGTTTACGGCTTTTCTCTAACCGCTAATCCATAACCTATACCCCAAGAATCCCAATCTTCGCAAAAAATTAGTATTTTTGTCGGAGTTTTATAAATGATACCAAATATGGCAACTAAAAAGACGGCGTTAGTCGACAAGAAATATCTGATGACGTTCATTCTGATTACGTCATTGTGTTTTATGTGGGGATTTGCCCATGCAATCCTCGATGTGCTCAACAAGCATTTCCAGGATGCACTGGTCATGACGAAAACCCATTCCGCTCTCGTTCAGGTGATGCTCTACACGGGCTATTTCACGATGGCTATTCCGGCAGGACTCTACATCAACCGCTGGGGATACCGTAGCGGCGTGATTTTCGGGCTGATACTCTATGGCATCGGTTCGCTGCTGTTCATTCCCGGCGAATGGATTATGTCGTTCGAATTTTTCCTTTTCTCCCTGTTTGTCATCGGTTGCGGCCTCACTTTCCTCGAAACGGCGGCCAATCCCTACCTGACGGAACTGGGCGACAAGTCGACGGCGGCCAGCCGTCTGAATCTGGCGCAATCGTTCAACGGGTTGGGCTGCATCTGTGCGCCGATCGTCGGCGGACTCTTCCTTTTCCGCGAAAATGCAAGCGTGGCGGCTCCCTATATGTATACAGGCATTGTGGTGCTTGCCGTAGCGTTCATCTTCACCCGTGTCAAACTGCCCGAAATGAGCTACGACACAACTGACAGCGAAGGCAACGTGCGCACCCGTCAGGTGACCAATCTTGCCAAGTACTTCCCTTTCACGTTCGGCGTTTTTGCCCTGTTCTGCTATGAAATCTCGGAAATATCCATCAACAGCTTTTTCATCAACTATGTAGTGGACGACGGATGGATGGACGTGCATACCGCCACCACGCTGCTGTCGTTCGGCGGACTGGGACTCTTCATGTGCGGCCGACTGATTGGCAGTTGGGTAATGAGCCGCGTACGTGCTGAAAAAGTGCTGTTCGTTTGTGCCACGATGACCGTCATCACCACTACCCTCGTTGTAATGAATCTCGGCCATGTTTCCGTAGCGGCGCTGATTGCCGGCTATCTGTTTGAAGCCATCATGTTCCCGACCATTTTTGCCATCGCGCTGCGCGGTCTGGGAGCAAAGACAAAACGCGCTTCGTCGTTCCTGATGATGTCGCCTATCGGCGGTGCTGTCGGCCCGCTGATGATGGGCTGCGTAGCCGACGCTTCCACCATGTCGCTGTCGTTTGTCGTGCCGTTGTTCGGATTCGTTGTCGTATGGCTCTACGCCACCTACGTTGTCCGTCTTTACCGCCAGTGAGACTATTTTCCCACGGCGTTCACTGCATCGCCGTCATAGCTGTTGTTCAGTCGCTTTTTCTGTTCCTTTGCCTGTCGTCCCCACGGCAAGCTGTAGGCGATGCGCACAATGGCCAGACTCTCCGTCATGTCGACGTGCATTTTCCGCGAATATCCGGCATAGCGGTTCAAGTCTTCCGACGGCACATTATAGTTTTTCATAAACGGATTGAACATGCCGATTCCAAACTGCCAGTCCTTGTATCGGTAGTTCAGCAGCACAACCTGATAGTTTTCACGTCCCGAAACCGTTTCGCCCCACAGTGATTTCCGGTTAATTTCCCCCTCGTAGGACAGCACGAAATTCCAATGTGTCAGCATGGCCGACCAACTGGCAATCGGACTGTTGAAACGGTGCAGATAGCGATGGCCCTCCGAACGCTGAAAGTTCCAGCCGAACGTACCCGATACGGAAAACCACGAAGGGACAACATCGAGTTTCACGGTAACCGCAGTGTTGGCCGTCTGCATGCTCACCTGATTGTTGACCGTGTTCAGCAGAAAGCGTTCACCACTTTCCTCCACCCAATACTTGTCGGACATAATCGGATTACGGTTATAGTCGTAGCTCGCCCACAACTTTCCATAGAAAATGCCCCGACGCAGTTCGTAGGACAAAAGACCTTTAAAATTACGGTAAGGTTTCAACTGCGGATTTCCGCGAAAAACCTGATACTCGTCGATACGCTGCTCCACACTACTGAGGTCAGTTGCGGAGGGAGTGTTTGTCGAAGTCGACAAATTCAGCCGCAAGGTATTGCCCGCGTTTATCTTCCATCGCATTTTCAATGAGGCAATCAGGTCGAACGTATGCGTGTCGTCCGCCCCTTCCAGACGGTAAATCCGCTGCTTCCCCGACACACCCAATGTATAGTCAAAATGGTCACCGAGCGGCTGCCACCACTCGGCATAATAAAGGCTTTTCATTTCACGGCTGCGTTCCAACGCCGAACTTTCCAGATACTTGTTCTCACCCCACGCCTGCTGATAGCGTACACCGGCGGTTAATCTGCCGACAGTCCAACGTTTTTCGTAGTTGCCGTTCACAATCAAGGAATAGTTTCGGCTGTCAATGGTTGTCAGATAGTTGACGAGGTCGGCACGGGTCGAAACTTCTCCCGTGCGATAGGTGCGCTCGGAATGCTGATATGCTCCGGTGGCAACAATATCCAGCATCACCGACTGGCTCGAATCAAAATCATATTGGCCGTAGAAGTTAAACGACGGTAGCAACTGTTCTTTTTTTGTTTGGTCAATCACTGAAAGTTGTTCGCCGGTTTCCGAATCCGTCAATATGCCCTGATAGTTATTATCCGTTGCAGGTGTTCCCCATAACGACAGTCCGGCATACAACATCAATCGGTCAGGCTCCGAATAACTGTAGTTGAACTTGGCATTTCCGTTTGACATGGCTCCAACCACCGGTACGCCCTTTTCCGTACGGTCGATATGCGTACCGTCGTCCATCATGAAGTACTCTTCATTGTCACGCCACATATTAAAACCGGAACGAAGGCTGTAGCTGCCGGTGACGGCAAACTGATGCCGCCCCTTGTTGAACTTCGCCGTTGCAAAATAATTTCCAAAGCCGCATAGTCCCTGCACGACATCCGCCCCGAAATAGCCGCCCCGCTGAGGATTGTCGACAATAAAGTCGACTACGGCATCCACCTCGCCATAGCGCATGGAGGGCGTTTCATGGTATTCCACGCGTTTCACCGTTGCCGGGTCAAGAGCCTTCACATCGTCGACGGTCGCTTCACGCCCGTTGATTCTCACACTCAGCGTTCCGCTGTCAACCGTCTTGATTTCGCCGTTCGCCAAATCGACAGTAATCTGCGGAATCTGCATGTTGCGGAGCAAATCCATTCCGTTGGCCGACAGCGCAGCCTGTTCCTGCGTTGGAATAAGCAGTTTGCGGTCGCTTTTGTCAATCATTGTCGACCCTTTTATTTCCACTTCCGCCAACGTAACGCCCTGCGAAAGCGTATCCGCAATTTCGGTATTTTCCGAAGTCTGTGCAAAAACACACAAACTCATCTGAAGGGCCGCCAAGCCCATTAGTATCTGTTTCATCACGTTCTTATAGTTAGGCGGAAAGTGCGCACTTACCGATGTTCCTCTATTAGACGTAACGAACAACTTCAAAAGTTGCAACACACATCAGAATATTTTTTCTCGGCAAACAATCAACCGAAACAGTAAACCGTAAACCGTAAACCCCCAAACATTTTTGTCAGACCGCCGGATTTTTGTATCTTCGCAGAGAACAACTAAAAACACAAAACATCATGTCGGTATTCAGAGTTATACTATCCATCATCTTCCCGCCGTTGGCCGTATTAGACCGCGGTTGCGGATCTATCCTCATCGTTTTAATTCTGACCTGCTTCGGTTGGATTCCCGGAGTCATTGCAGCATTGATTATCTTGAACAAGAATTAATCCGTATCTGTTGGCAGCCATTCAGCCAATAGACCTCTCAAAAATACGACAGCCGCCGGAAAACAAATCGCTTTCCGGCGGCTGTATTTATAGCTATAACAATTATAATTTTATATGCGTTCCGGCCGTGCGGTCGGCAATCAGGTCGGCACGGGTAATCACCACGCCCGACACGCCTTTTTCCACACAGGCAAAAGCATTATCAAGTTTCGGAATCATGCCGCCCGAAACAATGCCGTCGGCCTTCAGCGCAGCATATACATCCGGCGTGATTTCACCCATCACACTGCTGTCGTCGTTCTCGTCGCGCAACACACCCGCCTTTTCGAAACAGAACATCAGCGTCGTGTCGTAGCGGTCGGCCATCGCTTTTGCCATTTCACCCGCCATCGTGTCGGCATTCGTGTTCAGCATATTGCCCTTTCCATCGTGGGTAAGCGGCGCAATCACAGGGCAGTAGCCGCCGTCGATAAGCGTAGCGATGGCATCGGCATCAACACGTTCCACATCGCCGACCCAACCGTAGTCAACGGTTTTCACCGGGCGTTTATGGCTCAACACCACATTCATGTCGGCACCCGTCAGCCCTACGGCATTCACGCCCGAAGCCTGAAGTCCGGCCACAATACGTTTGTTCACCAGTCCGCCATAGACCATTGTCACCACCTCAAGCATTGCCTCGTCGGTGATACGGCGACCGTCCACCATCTTCGTTTCAATGCCAAGCTGTGCAGCCATTTTCGTTGCCGAGCGACCGCCGCCATGCACCAGCAACTTGCGGCCCTCCACCTTTGCAAAATCGGCAAGCAACCGAGCCAGCGTCTCCGGCTCCTCCACAATCTTGCCGCCCACTTTTATTATCGTCAGTTTCTCTTTCATCGCAGTTGATTTTCCTGATTATTCTATTTTTTACGATTGCTTATCTCCAATTCTAATGTTTTTAATTCTTCTTCGTCGTTCTTGTCATCTTGCTGTGCTGCATATAATTTTCGTCGTTGATTAAAATCCTCATACACAGCATCAACAATTTGTTCCATTCTCTCATTAGAAATTGTTCCCGCTGTTTTTAGAATTTCTTTATTCTGAAAATTCAATAACGCATCAACATTACTACGCCAAAAGTCCAAAGTTAAATCTTTACGTTCTTTCACCCGCAATTCAGCAGAATCCAAGAACAAGACAGTCAATCTATTAAGCGAATCAATTTCATCTTTATTTAAATAATTTTTAGCAATGTAGATATCTTGTTTACGTACAACACTCCCTTTCCACGAAGTCAAAGCCATATTAGGTTGGGATGCATCAGCACGACTCACAATTATTTCAGCAGCGGTTTTATGGGTTACAGCATAAAGTAATTTATTTTGTGTTTCAGCAAAAAACATTTGTGTAGCTTTATCTGTTTTGTCATAGTCACTGCTAAGCGACAATAAATCTCGTATTTTCTGATAAAACCGCTTTTCACTGGCCCTGATATCACGAATTCGTTCCAACAACTCATCAAAATAATCCGGACGTCCATCAGGATTTTTCAAACGATCATCATCCATTACGAAACCTTTAACCATATATTCTTTCAGATTACGATTCGCCCAAATACGGAATTGTGTACCTCTCTTGCTTCTAACCCGAAAACCTATGGCCAAAATCATTTCTAATGAATAAAATGTAACATTATAATTCTTACCATCAGCCGCAGTTGTTAAGTAATTCTTAATAACTGAATTCTCACTCAACTCACTATCGTCTAATATATTAGATATATGCATACTAATATTTGGCACAGAGGTGTCAAAAAGTTCTGCAATCTGGCTCTGACTCATCCAAACATTCCCATCTTTAGCGTACAAAACGACCTTCGCTTTGCCATCGTCAGTATTATATATTATAATATTCTTTTGTTCCATATAACAGCCTTATTCCAAACCCGAATATAAAAAAATAAACTAATTGAATTACAATAGCTACAAAATGAGTTTCTATCTTTCACAAAAATCATGAAAGTGAATAACAGGGGGAATCCTTGAACTACAGACACCCCTACTATTCAATTATTTAAATTGCTACTGTTATTTCACAATCTTTGCCGTAATGTGCTTGCCGTTGGATTCGACGGCTACGATATAGATGCCGCGGGGAAGGCTGTCGAGCGAAATTTCCGCTTCGCCGGTAGCCGTAAGAACCGCCGTTCCGCCGAGGTTGTAGACCGTAGCTTTCTGATAACCTCCCGGGGCTTCAATTCGAAGCATTCCTCCGGCAACAAACACACGGACATCCGTCGACACAACATCGACCACAGTGGCATCATCACCATAATTCAATAACGGACAGAGAGCGAAGGATATTGCTTCGTCTCCTTTGAACCATTCCACTTTTCCTGTCGGCTGGTCGTTATCATCCCATTCCTGCAACAGATGGTAAGTTGTACACTTTCCACCGGCTTCCCGTTTCGGCGAACAGAACATGGCCACGTTGTCGACCGCCACACCGTTGTCTTTGTTCGGAAAACCGCTCACGGTAATGAAAAACTCATCAGTAACCTGTATGGGAGCCGTAAACTTAAACACTGTTTCCTTGAACGTATCGTCGGCATACTGCAACTCCGTGACAGGTAGTGATGCGCTTGCCAGCACATTGCCCGGCATGCCTTTTCCGTCGACCTCCGTCAGTGAAACGGTTATCACGGCATCCGTAGTCACGGCTTCAATCGAAGCAAAATAAATGGCCACCTCGCTGACCGTTGCAGGAGCAAGCGGCGCGGCAAAATGTTCGGCAAAGGCCTCCATACCCAACCAGTTGGTTCCTCCGTAATAACCGTAGTAAGCCAAATCGACAGGTGCCAGTGAGGCATTTTCTTCCGGTGCAATGTTCCAGATATACTGTGCGCCACCTGCCTGTACGGCATATTGCAGGATGTCGGTACTTACCCCGGCACTGTTGCTCACACGCAACGACAAGCTATAAGCTCCTTTTTTCTGATAAGTTGCCACCGGGTTCTGCTCGGTTGTCTTTTCCTTGTCCGTACCTTGAAGCTGCCACTCCCAGATTGTAGGCGAACCCGTAGACAAATCGCGGAACTGCACCGGAACTCCTACCGGCACGAAACATCCCGTCCACGGCGACTGATAGCCTTCTTCCGGCAATCCGATAACAGCCTTCGGCGCCACTTCCGACACCTCGACAAACGCATCGCGGATGACTTCAGCCGTTTCCGTTCCGTTTCCTACCACAAGTTTTACGGTATATTTTCCGGGTGCATCGTAGCTCACCACCGGATTTTCGTCGGTCGACGAAGCCGGGTTGCCGCCTTCAAAAGTCCACTCCCAAGAGGTAGCCCCTTCGGCCAACGAACGGAAATGCACTTCCTCGCCCACATTGATTTTCACCGATGCCACCTCGCCGGAACTGCGCTGGCGTAACTCCAGGCCGTCGACAAGAACATCCTCGCCGCCCATTCCTTCATATTCAAAACTGATGCGTACCTGCTTGCCTGCCATCGCCGACAAATCGACGTTGAAAGGCATCCAGCTCGGCCCGTCGTAGCCTACCTCCTGTGCCCATTTGAATGCATCGAACACAACGGTTCTTTCTTGCGTAGCCTCGTCAATCACAGCCACTTTCCACTGCGAGCTGAACAGAAAAATACCGCTGAAACAGCTATAGAATGCCATTTCCGTATCCGGCAGGATTTCCATCACCGGCGATGTAAACTTTTCGTTCTGCAAGTCATAGTCGTCGTAGCGGATAGCCAGCGAATACTTGCTGTCAGGGTCAATCGACGTGAAAGCCGGCACACCGTTGACATACGGTTTTTCCGCCAAATGCCAGGAATTTTGAACATTGGTTCGTGTCAGCGTCCAGCCGTCCAATTCCTCCTCGGAATCAAATCCCTGTTCATAATAGACAACTGCCGATTCGTCGGCTGTAAAATTCGCAGTCAGCGAATGGACATTGAAACTGCACAGCAATCCCAACAATCCGGTAAGTAAAACATTCGTCAACTTCATTTCCTTTTTCTTTTTCGAACCAAGATACAACAAAAATTTCATTTCCCTAACATTCTTTCGGCTAAATATGTGTTTTTTATGTATATTCTTTGTTTTTCTGTTAGAAAAGCAATAATTTAGCGCTTCCTTATTTTAAACAAGAAGGACGACACTGGAAAATGAACGAAAAGAAAACTCTGCAAAACAAAGTGTTTTTAATTGCCGGCAGTGAACCGTTGGGCGCAGCGGGAATGCAAACCGACATCAAATGTATCACGGCCTGCGGCGGCTATGCAGCCGGTGCACTGACCTGCATCGTGGACGAAGACACGACAAGAGTTAAGGACATTTTCATGCTTCCCGTTCCGCTGGTACTCAGCCAGACATCTTCGTTTCTCGACGATGTGGGAGCGGACTGTATCAAAACCGGCATGCTCTATTCGAAAGAACTCATCGAAGGGCTTGCCAACATCCTCCGGCGTTTTCCCGACATGCCGAAAGTGATCGACCCGGTCATGGTCAATTCCAAAGGCGTACAACTGCTGAAAGAGGAAGCCGTCGCATCCTACAAGGCACAATTATTCCCCCTTGCCACCCTCATCACCCCAAACAAAAGAGAAGCCGAAATACTGTTGGGAAGGAACCTGAATTCTCAAGACATACTCACCGACATGAAAGAATTGGCACAATGGGGAAATGCGGTCATCGTAAAGTCGGCTGATTTTCAGGAAACAGTCACCGACTACTATTACAACCCAACCAACGGAGAATTCAAGACCTATCGGAAAGCCCATATACTCACCACCAATGTCAACGGCTCGGGCGATGTATTTTCATCAGCCATTGCCACCTTCCTGGCACGCGGCTTTCAACTGACCGAAGCCATCGACAAGGCCGAGGCGTTCATAACCGAAGCACTGAAACTTGGAGCTGATGTGGCTTTCGGCAGCAATTTCGGGCCGGCATTGCCCATCATCCCTTCCAAAATGCCCTAATTTTTGAAAAACATTCAGTTTTTCCACCGAAATAGTCATATTTTTTCAAAAATTTCAGTATATTTGTAGAATACTGAAATATAAAACAGGCTGTCAGGGACGATAATATCATGACATTTCAGATATTCGCACCCAAAACTTACGCTATATAGAATTCAGATAAAAACACATTTTACGCTTTCTATTTTTTAGACTGATTTATTTTTTGAGAACCTAAACAATATCCATTAACAACTAAATTTAAGTAAAAATGAAAGAAACTTACCGTAAACTACTCCACATTTTTACTGTGCTATGTTTGCTTTGCTGCGGCAATCTGGCATTTGCACAGAATTCGGCACCGCCGATGAAGTCATCAGGAAATCCTCCTGAAATTACGCTTTCACCAAGCGCTGTGGGATTCAACTATGTTTTTATCGGAAACACTTACACCCAGACCGTCAATGTCAAAGCCAAAAATCTTCGCGGCGACATTACGCTGAACGGTATGACTACGGGCGAAGTGGAACTTTCCACAACCACCATCACCAAGTCGGAAGCTGAATCGTCAGAAGGCTACAATCTGACCATTACCCTCACCCCGACCGACGAAAACATCTATCAGGAAACAGTCGTATTCAACACGCAGGATGCCGATATGGTAACCCTTTCCATCTTTTGGGCAGCAATGCCGACGACTGACGTTGCCGACATCGCCACACTGAAAGCACAACCGACCGACGACTACACCTACTACAAGTACACCGGTGAAGCCATCGTAACGGCTGTCGACGGAAAATATATCTACATGCAGGATGCAACTGGCGGCTTGGCCGTGAACGACAGTTTCGGCGATTTCCCGACGGTGAAACAAGGCGACAAGATTACAGGCTTCGTAGTCAACACGACCAGCTATTTTGGTGCCATCAACGCACAACCCGCACAAGGAACAGGCCTTGAAGTGCTGGCAGAAAACCAGACGGTAGAGCCGGTTGTCACTACTCTCGCCGACCTCAAGACCAATGCAAAGACGCTTCACGCGCAGCTTGTCAAGGTTGACAATGTGACATTCACCAAAAACGCAGGCGAAACTTTCAACGCCGACATGATTAATCCGTCCATCAACGACGTAACTGCCGACGGCACATTCAATATCTTCGAATCCATCTACGGCACAACCGTTCCGACCGAACCTGTCAGCATCGTGGGTGTTTCCACCTCCGCTTCAGCAGCCGTTGTCGGAGCTCGTACAGCCGACGATATAACGAAAGCCGAACTTCCGGAACCGACGCTGACTTTGTCGAAGAAGATGATTTATTACAATTATGTATTTGCAGGCGAAACCTATACGGAAACAATCAATGTCAAAGCCACCAACCTTTCAGGCGACCTCACCATTGAAGGATTGAGTTCGGGCGAAGTTACGGTTTCAGCCACGACCATACCGAAAGCAGAGGCAGAATCCGAAGCCGGCTACGACCTCACCGTCACGCTGAAGCCGACGAAAGAGGATGCCTATATGGAAACTTTCACATTCAACGACAACGGCAAGGAACTTGGAAAAGTAACCATGTACTGGACACTGGCACTGACAACCGACGTTGCCGACATTGCCACACTGAAAGCGAAACCGACCGACGACTACACCAACTACAAGTACACCGGTGAAGCCATCGTAACGGCGGTCGATGCAAAATATGTCTACATGCAGGATGCTACGGGGGGTTTGGCCGTAAACGACAACTACGGTGATTTCCCGACAGTGAAACAAGGCGACAAGATTACAGGCTTCGTAGTCAACACGACCAGCTATTTTGGTGCCATCAACGCACAACCCGCACAAGGAACAGGCCTTGAAGTGCTGGCAGAAAACCAGACGGTAGAGCCGGTTGTCACTACTCTCGCCGACCTCAAGACCAATGCAAAGACGCTTCACGCGCAGCTTGTCAAGGTTGACAATGTGACATTCACCAAAAACGCAGGCGAAACTTTCAACGCCGACATGATTAATCCGTCCATCAACGACGGAACTGCCGACGGCACATTCAACATATTCGAATCTATCTACGGCACGACCGTTCCGACCGAACCTGTCAGCATCGTGGGTGTTTCCACTTCCGCTTCAGCAGCCGTTGTTGGCGCACGCACAGCCGACGACTTCATCACGGCAATTACCGGGGAACCGGCTTTGAACATCACGGAAGAAGTGCTGTTTGAAGGCACAGCCGCTCCTATCAACGTGGCTACCGAATACGTGAAACTGAAAGTAGAAGCCGCCAATCTACCGTCAGCCGTAAGCATCTATATCACGGGCACAAACGGCAAGATGTTCTCACTGTCGACCGAAGAAATTCCGGCAGGAACAAGCACAACGGACGTTATCGTAACCTACACGCCGACAGCAGTAGGCAAACACACGGCACGCATCAACTTCGAATCAGCCGATATGCCGGAACTGAACACTGCCTTTACGCTCAACACCGTCTGCATCGACCCAGCAAATCCGCCGACAATCATCGTCGAGCCGATAGAACTGCCTGAATTCTCGGCAAAGGTGGGCGAACAGCAGCAACAGACGCTGAAAGTGACTACCAAAGGCTTGCCCGACTACGGCAAGGTGAAAATCATGGGTGAAGGCGAAGGCGCATTCCTCATCAACAATACAATGCTGATGAAGGAAATGGAACAGACTCTGACCGTCACTTTCAAGCCGAAGGCAGAAGGCACATTCACTGAACGCCTCGAGTTCTCCGCTCTGGAAGCAGCAACATTCTATGTAACCATCACCGGTACTACATCCGGCGGTGCTGACCCGGGCGACAAGGAAGGCGACGACTTCCCGTTGACGGCTGAAAACCCGCTGACACTACTCAACGAAAACTTCGACAACATCACCAACAACAAGCCTGTCTCCATCGAAGGCTGGAAGAATGTTGCCATGGAAGGCAAACGCGCATGGTGGGGAAGCGATGCCGACGGCGAAAAGACAGCCAAAGTGACAGCCTACGACTCCAATGTGGAAATCGGCAAGGCCACTCCGTGCGAAATGCTGCTCGTCACTCCGCCACTCGACTTTGTCAACTCCAAGACCAAAATGTTCACCTTCCGCGTAATGGGCAACCTGCTGACTGAAGGAATGACCGACCTGCTCGAACTTTGCTACATCGACCTTGAAGGCGGCGAAATGAACGTATTCCCGGTTGAACTGACAATGCCGAACATTGCCGACCTCAACAACGAATGGCAGGAATACCACCTGAACCTTGAAGGACAGGACCTTGCCGACGTATTCTTCATGGGATTCCGTTTCAAGAGCCAGTTGGGACGCGAAAATTCAGCAACCTACTACATTGATGATGTGACTTACGGCCGCGATGACCTCCCGATGATTACACCGTCAGTGACACAACTTGCCTTCGAATCGACGAAGGGTGCAACAACAGTTTCCGAAGAAATCACACTGGAAACGCTCAACACAACCGAGCCTATCATCCTTTCATTAGGCGGACCGAACAAGAGCAAGTTTGAACTTACTACCACAACCCTTCCGGCTACCGGCGGCAAGTTTGCCGTTAAGTTCCAGTCGGACGAAATCGGCGTTCACGAAGCGTATGTAAAAGTTTCGTCACGCGGTGCAGCTGATGTCTACATTCCGGTTTCAGTCAACAACAAGGACAACTCCGGCATCGTGAGCATCAGTTTCGAAGCATCGCCCGATGTAACCGTCTACGACCTCAGCGGACGTGCCGTGAAGACAGTGAAAGAATGTAAGAACTACCGCCAGGCCATCGACGGTATCGCAGCAGGAACCTACATCCTCAAAGCCGTATCAAAAGCAGGCGTACAGACAACGAAAGTAATGGTTCCGTAATTTATTTACTCAGGATTACATAAACAACATGCGGGACGGCATCCTTGGTGGATATCGCCCCGCTATTATTTTCAACGAGGATGGTCAATTTGCTGTTTTCTTCAGCACAATAGTTGCATTCAGTGCCGCAACCATCTTGTTGTAGTCTGTTTCAAAATCTGGCATCTGTTCGACCGTATAAGTACCGGCTTTGAACAATATCCGCTGACAAACATTAATGCAATCCCCTTTTTTCTCTATTTTGGAGTCAAAATCAAGACAAGGTGATTCGATTTTCATGCTTTTTGGCAATGATTCCACCACATAACCCTCCGGGATACGGATGACAATACTGTCCACTTTCAGTTCGTGGTCGATGACATAAGGAGACACCCGCTTTTGAGCGGCAAATTTAGTTATACCTTTCCGGAATGTATTGACCGGGACAAACAGACGAGTACCGCTTTTTCTTGCCAACTTGCGGCTCTCCAACGTATAGGTCAAATTCAACGACGGCTTTTCACCCTTTAATTCCTCAATAGAAAAATTGGAAACCACACCGTCGGACACCGTGGCAAAATCCCGTATACGGGTATTTATCTTGTCCGGTCTTTCTGTCAGCAGATAACGGCGAATTTCATAATCTTTCATCGTATAGCGCTCGCTTACATTCAAATGCGACAATCCGTCAGGAGTAATTTCTACAGAACAATCGATTGCTGAAAACTCCAAAGAATCGGGCAACTCCGGCAGACGCACCACCCGGCTTTCCCCGGCCTGAACCAGCACGGCATCGTGTCCGGCTATACCGCTGTGTATGTAGCCGAAAGGCAGTTGCGGATTGGTGCACTCCAGCCAAATCGTATCGTTGGGAAGCACAGCACAGGCAACGACGTGATTCAATTGGCGAAAAGAGGGAAAATCAGGATACAAACGCTTATATATAGTCGAGATAGTGGCATAATGGCAAGGCACGCCTGCCTCCTTCAGCATGGCACACATATAGTTTGACAAACCTTTGCAATCACCAAAATTCAAACTTGCCACCTTTGCCGCCGGCATTGGTTGGAAACCGCCGATACCCAAACTGATATTCACGTAACGGGTAGTTGCTGCCAGATAATCGTACAACGCCTTTACTTTGCCCTTCATACTTTGGCAAGTATCCGTAAGCTGATGTACCAACAGCCGGGTTTCTTCCGGCAATTCTGTCCTGCCATCCCGCAACGTAGCATTCCAGTTTCCCATATCCGCCCACGAATTCAAACTGCCGTTTGTTTTTTCAAACACGAACGATTTCGGAGCAAAGCTGACATGAGGCACTTTTTCCGTCAAAGAAGTCGAAAACGGCTCCTTCACGAATGCCTTGCAACCCGACAAGGAAACGCTCATGCCATTCTGCCAGTTTTTTTCTTCCCTGACAAAATCGCCGTCAAAGTTAAACTTTTTAAAACGCAGTCCCATTTCATTAGGCACCTTGATGGAATAGTCAGCCTTTTCAACTGACTGCTTATACTCCTGAACAGGAGCAAATTCGGGAAAACCGACAATTCCGTCAGTGTACTTTTCTTCCCATTCATACATCACTGTATAAGGAAAGTCCGCATAATGCAGTTCATAGAAATAAGTATAGCTGTCCGATGCCAGATAAGGACTGTATTCCGTCTTGCTCAAGTCCGACTTTTTAATGTCCCTTATCTTTTTCCCGTTTCTGTCGAAAACTGTACCCTTGAATTTCGTCAGTTTACAGGTGTTGTCACATGTACATGAAAACCATCCGGCAGCAGGATTTTCGCGGTTCAAAACAGTTACGGCACGCGTGTAGCGGATATCCGCCGAAGTCATATCATATACTTCGACCGACGTTCTGTCGAGCCTCACCACCGACGAAGCATTTGTGACCAAAGAGTCTGCCAATTCGCCCAAAATGATTTCCGACTGTGCTACCGCACCGAAAGCCACCGCAAGAAAAGGGAACAGCAAAAAAAGTTTTTTCATATTCTACAATTTGCGCAAGACAATCATCTCATTGTTTTTATCCACTATATAGGTATGAATCTGTCGGAGCATACCGTAGAGATTGAACGGGAACAGCACTTCGTTTCTCGCAATTTTAGTTGTAATGATTATTTTGTCACCCAACACGACCGGATTGAATGAAAACTGGAATTCATTTTTTTGTGTCGAAGCCACAATTCTTTTCGGCAATTCCTCAACGGTATAGCCTTCCGGTATCGTCAAATGAACCGACATTATCTGCTCCGCACGGTAGGGATAAATCACCGGCAACTTACGGGTTTCCTGTGTGAACGGATTCTCACTCATTATAGGCACAATTGTCGGCACAACATAAATCAACGAGTCAGTCGCAGTGGCCGGAACGCTGTATGAACTTTCCAAAACGATCTGCATACTGCGTTCATTGACTCCTTCCATCGACATTGAAGTCAGCTCTATGCCATTTTCAGCGGCCAAATCATTGACAAATGCCAAACTGTCGGCTTTCTGCGCATACGACTTGCGGAAATCAGCCGCCAACTGGCCGGAAATACGCTGCTGTTCCTGACATTGGATATTGAAATTCTCGTCAATCGTTGCCTGAATCATTGACTGTGACACATTCTTGCACAGATTGTCAAGCGAGAACCAGCGCTCACCTGAGTAATTTCCCATCAGGCGGGCATTGGAAACCAACATATCAACAGGGAGGACATCCACACCGTTTGCCGAATAGGAACCGTCGAGGAAATGCCATTTGTCCGCTTCGTCGCGGAAACCGACAACAAACGTATCTATATCGTCGTACGACGGAAAGACCGTTGAAAGCATACCGTTGCTGCGCAGACGCAGTACAAACGGACAACATCTGACACCGGCATCACGCAACAGACACATCACAACCGTATTAATGGCTGCATTCGAGCCGCTGCCCATTTTTTTGACATCCTTAAAATCCTCGGGAAGAACCTGATAGCTTCCATCCCACTTTATACGGCCTGCCACCAGCATCGATGCCGCCAATGCCTTGTCCATAGCTGTTGACTTCGCATTTACCTCTGCCGCCAATTCCGGGTACGGATTTTTCATTTCCATGACATCTTTCATGCCGGCATCCATAATCGTGCGGTCAACGTCTTCCCATGTGTGCGAATAAGCCCTGTAGCCCATGCCCGGCATGTCGACTCCCGACATTTCGAAATCGACGTGCGCGATATAGTCATTGATACCCATCGTATACTCGTCATCCCTCAAAGAAGGCAAGGAATCGGCAGTAATAATAATTCTGTCGGACTGACAAGTCACATAATCCGCATACAAGTCGTTTGTCAGGCGGAAACGGTCACTTGCATACTCCTTCTTGACATTAATTTTTTCATAGCCCTTTGTCGACAAATTAAAGCGGAAATACGTCGGTATCTTTATATCAAACATACTGCTGACAGTGGGGATATCCGCTTGAGGATACCAACTGCGAAGGAACGGGATTCGGCTCGTCTGAATCTTATATTTGTATTCAATCACGCTGCCGGCCTTCACATTTGGCACAGAAAATTTCGTCACATAATAATTGCCATACACATTTTCCGAAAAAATCAGGTCGCGTTTCAATTTTGTCTTCTCAATCTTGCCGTTAACCAGATTGTATGAATTTGCCTGCACATTAAGCACCTCGTCCTTCATTTCACCGGACTCCCATGTGTGGTAATACGGAATTTCCACATCAGCATACTCCGTACCTTCCTGCTTCAGGATTTTTATACGCGTCATAAATTCATACTCTACTTTGAAACCCTCACTCGGTTCATAGTAAAAATGCCCGTTGCCTTCCTTGTAAAGAATGACGGCACTTGCATCAGGTTCCGGCTCATAGACAGTCATTTCCAACTCCTGCATAGTCGGTTTTCCAAACTTTTTATTGACTCCCTGTTCTTCGGCTCTGACAGCCGGAGCGGCACAGAAGAGTGCAAACAACATAAACAATGGCAATAATTTCATAATATTAAATTTAGAATCATTTATTATTTCAGTACCTCACAGCAAAAAGAACTCCGCAGAAAGTCAAAACTACTCCAAACTTTATGCTAAAATTTTCTTCCATGGTCAAGTATCAGGAAGGCACATACCCCGACAATCCAAAGCATATTTTTCACACCCGGTCCAACGGATACACCTGCCTGCTATCACAAAGGTAAACACTTATTAGCTTTTTTGAAATATTTTCACTAAATTATTTCTACAAACTTTCACATAAAAGATTGAAAAGGAACAAGAAATTAATGACGATAAGTTTGCATATCACAAAAATAAGCAGTACTTTTGTGCGCTAATTTTTCCGAATAGGCTCTACAAGCGATGCCACTTGCGCATCCGCCTCACGGGTTAACAAGTAAATCTTAATTAAACAGATGTACGCAATTGTAGAAATCCAAGGACAACAGTTCAAGGCTGAAGCAGGCAAATTCCTGTATGTCCACTATCTCGGCGAGAACGTAAAAGAAGGCGATGTAGTTGACTTCGAAAAAGTTCTCTTGATTGATGCCGACGATGCCGTTAAGGTAGGTGCTCCTACCGTTGAAGGAGCAAAAGTTGTTTGCGAGGTTAAACGTCCCCTCGTGAAAGGTGACAAGGTAATCGTTTTCAAGAAAAAACGCCGCAAAGGTTATCGTCGTAAAAACGGCCATCGCCAATGCTTCACCCAAGTAGAGATCAAAGACGTAGTTGCATAATCACTAAAAGTTTAAAGAAATGGCACATAAGAAAGGTGTAGGTAGTTCTAAGAACGGACGTGAATCAGAAAGCAAACGATTGGGCGTCAAAATTTTCGGTGGTCAATATGCAAAGGCAGGCAACATCATCAAACGTCAACGTGGTACAGTACACCACCCAGGTTTGAACGTTGGTATGGGCAAAGACCACACTTTGTATGCACTTGTTGACGGTACTGTAGTCTTCACTGAAGGAAAAGGCGGACGCCAATTCATCAACGTGAAGCCGGTTGAAACAGCTGAAAACTAATCAGCGCTTACCGCGACACAGTATCTTTGCAAAAAGATAAAAAAATGACGATAGCTAACGGCTTTCGTCATTTTTTTATTCATTGTAGAATTCTTTTTCATTCAACAGCAATGGCTAAATCACGAAATTTCTGGTATCACATTCTTGCCGTCATCACGGTAGCCATTTGGGGAACGACTTTCGTCTCCACCAAAATTCTCATCGGCAACGGGCTTAATCCTACGGAAATATTCCTTTACCGTTTTGTGCTTGCCTATGCAGGCATCCTGTTCGTGGCAGGCAAACGCATGTTTGCCAACAACCTGTGGGACGAGCTTACGCTTCTGCTCGCAGGCATCACCGGCGGCTCGCTCTATTTCATTACCGAAAATACGGCTCTGCAACTTACCACCGCATCGAATGTGGCCATGATTATAGCGATTACTCCACTGCTCACCACTCTCTTGTCATCGCTGTTCTTCAAGTCGGAACGTCTGCACCGGCCGATGCGTGTCATAGCCGGCTCGCTGATTGCTCTCGTCGGTGTGGCCGCTGTTGTTTATAATGGAAATTTCGTACTGAAAATCAATCCGCTGGGCGATGTTCTTTCGTTTGCCGCAGCGTTTTCATGGGCTGTCTACAGCCTGTTGATAAAAAGAATCACCAAACGCTATCCCACCATGTTTGTCACCCGGAAAGTGTTTGGCTACGGCATTCTGACCATGCTCCTTTATCAGCTTGTCCACCCGACAACATTCCATTGGAGCGCACTGACTGCAACAAGCGTTTGGACCAATTTGCTGTTCCTCGGCCTGATAGCCTCTATGGCATGTTTCGCTGTCTGGAATCTGATTGTCAAGAAAATCGGCACGGTGAAGCCGTCCAACTATCTGTATATCAACCCGGTTGTCACCATGATTACAGCCTCGCTCATTCTCGGGGAACAGGTGACGCTGCTCTCTTTAGTTGGTATTACGGGAGTTCTATTGGGAGTCTACATATCCGAACACAAGCGTTAACGCAGCACAATTCCGGTCACGATTCTGCCCGATTTCACACCAAGGGCACGGGCGGAGAAAAACCGTTCGGGCTGACAGCGCGTGCACAGCCCGGAGACCGTAATGTTTTCCATGGGAACACCCGCACGCAACATCCAGAAACGATTGGCGGCAACAAGGTCGATATGCGCCTTTCCCGTAACAGGATGACGCACCATAATATCCTCCATCACATAGGGCTTTTCGGCAAACTGTTCGACCACCTCATCGCCCACCTCGAAGCAATTGCGGCAAATCGAAGGTCCGAACACCACCTTAATATCTTCCATACGGCTTCCCATCTCGGCCATGGCCTTCAATGTTTCCGTGGCTATTCCGTTCATCGTACCCTTCCAACCGGCATGGGTAGCGGCTACAATTCTGCGGCTCACATCGTAGAACAACATCGGCACACAGTCGGCCGTATAGACACCAGCCACGACACCTTTGCGGTCAGTGACAACTGCATCCACACCGTCCAGACACTTTATCTGCGCCTCCTCCGACATTGAGAAAAAGGCATCGTCGGCGACTGCAACTTTCACGCTATGTACCTGCCGAGGAAGCAAAAGCCAGTCCACGCCCAAGCCCTTGCGCAATTCTTCACGGCAAGCCTCATAATGCTCCGGCACATCACCCGTATAGTCGCAGCAATTGAATTCGGAATATGGATTAAAACAGTCGGCAGCGCCTCGCTCTGTCGTAAAAGCGCAGACGCTGCCGTCGTTTCCGTTTATATCAAGTTGTCTAATCTTCATCTTTATAATCATCTTCCCAATATTCATCGGGCCATTCCACTTCCCATTCTTCTTCCACATCACCGGAAGTCTCGTGTTCGAGAATAAACTCATCCTCTTCCTCTACACGGTGGCGCACATCAAGGTCGCGGTGGGTAATGCGTGTCGGAATGCGGTTGTCCTCATCGTTCACCGTCCGCCACAGCACATCTTTCAGTTCCGTCAAGCCCAAGCCTGTCACAGACGAGATGAACACCACGGGAACGCCTTCCGGCAGATGGTCACGGCGCATCTCTTCAATCAGGTCTTCGTCAAGCATGTCACATTTAGTGATGGCAAGCACACGTCCCTTGTCCACAAGGTCGGGATTGAAACGTTCCAACTCACCAAGCAGGATTTCATATTCACGCTTAATATCGTCGGCATCAGCAGGAACCATAAAGAGCAGCACGGCATTACGTTCAATGTGACGCAAGAACCGAAGTCCCAGCCCTTTACCTTCGCTTGCACCTTCGATAATACCCGGAATGTCGGCCATTACGAACGACTGCGAACCGCGGTAACTTACAATACCTAGATTCGGCTCCAAAGTAGTAAACGGATAGTCGGCAATCTTAGGTTTGGCCGCAGAAATAGCGGACAACAGAGTAGATTTTCCGGCATTCGGGAAACCCACCAGACCCACATCGGCAAGCAGTTTCAATTCGAGAATAATTGATTTCTCGATAGCCGGTTCGCCCGGTTGTGCATAACGGGGAGTACGGTTTGTCGGCGACTTGAAATTCCAGTTGCCCAAACCGCCACGACCGCCGCGCAGAAGTTTCACCTCCTGTCCGTCATCGGTCACCTCACAGAGGAACTTGCCGGTATCGGCATCATAGACAGCCGTTCCGCACGGCACTTCAATCACCTTGTCCTCGCCGTCCTTACCGAAACTGCGTCCTTCCGAACCCGGTTGGCCGTCGCCGGCAAAAATATGGCGTTGATATTTCAGGTGGAGCAATGTCCACAAGTTTCGGTTACCGCGAAGGATAATATGTCCTCCACGACCGCCATTACCGCCATCGGGACCACCCTTCGGCACATATTTAGCACGATGAAAGTGGCACGAACCTGCACCACCCTTGCCTGAACGGCAAAGAATCTTAACGTAGTCTATAAAATTTGAACCTGCCATAGTAAGTGCAAAGATACGGAAAAATACTGAAAGAAGAGTAAATAGACAAGTGAAAACACAGTTTTCAGGCATGGCAGCATCGAACTGCTTCCCCCAAAACACCAATTATTTACACCAAACCGGGAAGTCGGCAAAAGCAAGCATTTCTTTGTCTCCACGGCTGTCGCCGTAGGCATGCAGAATATAGGAATTCCGCTCCGGTTCCACTTCCAGCAAACGGTTTACCTTTTCTTGTCCATAACAATTTTTCGACAGAAGCCGACCGGTCAACCGACCTTCCTTCACTTCCACTTTTGTAGCCAACACCTTGTCAACGCCCAAGTTCAAACACCAGGGAGCTACCCATTCTTCCACACTTGCACTGACCACATAAATACGATGCCCAGCCAATTTATGACTACGAAGCGCATCCACTTGACGCGATTTCTGCATAGCAGGCAAAACAGCTGCAAAGTCCTGCCCCAGACGGCAAAACTGTTCGTAAGACATTCCACGGAAGAAATAGGAAAACACACGTTCCTTAGCTTTCCAATTAGGATAAAGTTTGAGTTTGAAAGCTATCAGATAAGGGCTGTTCAAAAAGAATCCGGTCAAAAATGCCCTTTCCCCAAAAGCAAATTTGATGAATTCAAGAAACGAGTCTTTACGGATAAGCGTACCGTCAAAATCAAAAACGGCAACAGTCGGTTTTTCACACATAAATAATGACGACAAAGGTTAATATCCAGCACACGATACAAAAATGAATGAACCGGTCGTGCAGCAGTACGTTTGTAGGACTACCGCTTTTCATGTCCACAATAGTCAACTGCAGATATCGCAAAATGCCTAACAATACCCAAATAGCCGACAGATACAAATAATTCGAACTGTAACGCTCCACCACTTCCGGCGAAACCGTGTACATGATATAGCAGACCATCGTCACTGTAGCGACAATGCTGATGACCTGATTCATAAACTGCACGTTATACCGAACCACATTTTTGCGGGCAACCAATCCCGTTTTTTCGTACATCACCACATCGTCACGACGCTTGGCAAACGCAAGAAACAGTGCCAACAGGAAAGTCATCAGAATAATCCAGTGGCTGATATAGATGCCTGCTGCAATACCGCCGACTACCACCCGAAGAACAAATCCCACGGAAATGATAAAAACGTCTATCAAGGCTATCTGTTTTAACTTGACGCAATACAGTATATTCAGCACAAAATAGCTTGCCAACACGGCGGCAACACCCGTCATCGCCTGCCTGTCGGCACGGAAAAAGGTAGCGACACCGACAAACGCAAACACCAGCAGAACTCCCATTATAGTATAGGCAACTGTCGGAGATATTTTGCCGGAAGCAACCGGACGCTTGCATTTCTTCGGATGCAACCGGTCGAGTTCGGCATCCCATACATCATTGAAACAATAAATGGAACTTGCCACAAAACTGAATGCAAAAAAGACGACTATGGCAGGCACCAGATAGCCGGCATCCAACAAATGGCGGTCGAAAAACAGCGGTAAAAACACAAAGAAGTTCTTAACCCATTGCTGTGGACGTATCAACAATATTGCACTTTTCATTCCTTGCTTCTTTTAGCGATAAAACGATGTTCGAATCCATAGGCTGCCCAAATCACAATGGTGAAAAGGAATGGATAATGATAGCGAGGAGACACACTGAACAAACACGTCAGCAGTATTCCGGCAAGCAAAATCAGCAACAGCCAACCTTTTTCAGAAACGATTTCCTTACGGTGAACAAAAAGCGAGTAGCAGAACAGAATGCCGACCAAATAGTAAACGATACTTTTGGCAAACATTTTCGCAAAACGCTCAAACACTCCCACAGAGGCACCTCCGGTAGCCACACTGTCGACAAAGCCGTTTCCGCCAAGAATCGGACGGTCGGCCCAGGAATCTTCCACAAACAACCCGCCGATTTTAAGCAGATAGAGTTTCACAAATCGTCCGGGATTATCCTTTATCCATTCAAAAGCGCGCTCTTTCCAAATGGCATCTTTTTCAACAAAAGTCAGACTTTTGGCATTTTCAATATAGCAAGTGCTTGTCGAATCGCGGAACAAAGACGTAGCCACGCCGCCATATGCCTTGTCGTTGGCAGTCATAATCAAATTACAGCCCGAGGTTGACGACTGGAAACAGAAATATCCAATCTTTTGCTGAGTCGCGAAACCAACCACCAATGCAAAGGCAACCATCGGCACAACAAGGGCAAGATAACGCTTCCAATTATAACGGTGATAAAGGAAATACAGAATAACCACAGGCACAAATATAACAACCAGCGGACGAATCCAATTGGCCAATGCAAACAGCAAACCTGCTATCAGTACATGACGCATCTTTCCGACTATACACAGGCAAAAAGCAGTCAGTGACAGAAACAGGAACGGGACCTCCGTACCGGCAGGTACTACGACAAAGTAATTAGAATACAACAGGTTGTAGAATATTACGCTCAACAATGCCGTACGCGTAGAGAAAAACCGCTTAGCCAGCCAATAAATTTCATAGACAATACCCAAATTCATCAGCAGGTTGAACACCATATTGAAATTAACCGTTCCGAATAATTTCAACTGAAGTATAAAAAAATTGATAAGTCCGGGGGCCCACAAGTATGAATAATACAGATGTTCACTCATCGGATACCATTCTCCCCGATTGAAACAATCCTGAGCCAATTTTATATACTCTCCCTGGTCACTGCCTTGCTGTACACCCCAGAATTTTACTATCAATATAATTTGAACTACAACCAGCAATACGGTTGACCATATTGCTATTTTCTTCAATTTCATTTCTGCTATTTTTTGAAAATACATTATGATGCACAAAGATAGCGAAAGGCGAGAGCAGAGGCAAATGAAAACGCAGTTTTCTAATTAGACTATGCCGAGCCGCATCCTATCTTCTACAAAGATAGCCGAAACAACACATCTAATATCCAAGCAGCCTTATGATTAACAGTAATTAATATTCACACCTCCAGCGTCAGACCTTCGTTGGCAAGGAGGGTTTCAGGGAATACGCTGCGGGCTTCGTCGAGAAGTGGTGTGTCGTCGGCATAGCGGGAGGAAAAATGCCCGATAAGCAACCGTTTTACTTCGGCATCGCGCGCAAGGGTAGCCGCTTGAAGTGCGGTGGTATGACAGGTTTCTTTGGCACGGGCAGCAAGGTCGTGCAGAAAAGTTGCTTCGTGATACAGCAAGTCGGCACCCTTCACCTCATTGGCGACAGCTTTCAGCGGAAGTGTGTCTGAAATATAGGCATAAGTGCGCGAAGGGTCGGCCGGTTTTGTCAGCCGCTCGTTGGGAACGACCGTACCATCGGGTTTCTCATAATCTTCGCCGGCCTTGATTCCCGCAAGACAACGTACCGGCACTTCATGAAAACGCACCATCTCGGCATCCAAATGCCTCAATTTCGGTTTTTCGCGGAATACGAACCCGACAGTAGGCAAACGGTGTTTCAAAGGGACGGTATTGACCGTCAAAGCCTTGTCCTCGAAAATTACGTTATTTCCGTAGCGATAAGGAGCAAAGTCCACTTCCAGGTCATGTGACGAATAGTCGATCAGCGGTTTCAACAACGGCACCCCTTCTTCGGGCAGATGCACCTTCACCCGTCCGCCACAACCCGTCAGTCCGATAGTCGAAAGCAGTCCGGGCAACCCATAACAGTGGTCGCCATGCAGATGGCTGATAAAGATGTGCCGCAAACGGTTCATCTTGAAGCGCATGCGGGCAAACTGCATCTGTGTGCCTTCGCCGCAGTCAATCATGAAAAGGTTGTCGCGGAAATTGATTATCTGTGAGCTCGGATGATGCCGGAAAGTCGGTTTTGCCGATGCACATCCCAATATCGTTACCTGAAATTTATCCATCGTTACGCTACGTTTAACTACAAATTTAGCATATCCACGGCAATATTCCGCCTCTACGGACAAAAAATCTGACTTTCCCCAACGAAGGAATGGCGATTCCCGCAAGTTTTCGTACCTTTACCCTTGGATAAAACTTACCAATTACAACAGAATGGAAGAGAACAGAGAACGCGACTTGGCCCGTGAGCTGATCGAATCGACGGGAAGAAATCTCTACCTGACCGGAAAGGCCGGTACAGGCAAGACCACATTCCTGCGACAGTTGCGTGCCGACTCGCCCAAACGCATGGTGGTGCTGGCCCCGACAGGCATAGCTGCCATCAATGCCGAGGGAATGACCATCCATTCATTTTTTCTGTTCCCGTTTCTGCCCTACCTCCCGAACGAAGCATTCGGCAAGGAAGCCAAATACAACTACCATTACCGGAAAGAACGGCTGAAACTGATACGCAGCCTTGACCTGATTGTGATTGACGAGGTGAGCATGGTGCGCGCTGACCTGCTCGATGCCATCGACGATGCCTTACGCCATGTGCGCCGCTGCAACCTGCCTTTCGGTGGTGTGCAGATGCTGCTTATCGGCGACATTCAGCAGTTGCCTCCCGTTGCCAAACCCGAGGAATGGCAAATGCTGTCGGAATATTACGATTCTCCCTACTTCTTTTCCAGCCGGGCTTTTCAGGAAGGCGATTTTCAGGCCGTGGAGCTGACCAAAGTCTACCGCCAGAGCGACAGCCGGTTTCTCGACATACTGAACAAAATACGCGAAAACCGCTGCCTGCAAGCCGACCTCGACGAACTGAACCGCCGCTATCTGCCGGAATTCGAGCCGGAAAAAGAGGACAATTACATACAACTGACCACCCATAACAGCCAAGCGCTGAAAATCAATACGGAAGAGCTCGACGACCTGCCCGGCGACACGCATACCTTCGCAGCAGAAATCAAAGGCGAATTTCCCCCTTATTCCTATCCGACCGAAACGGAACTGGTTCTGAAGGAAGGAGCGCAGGTGATGCTCGTAAAAAACGACTCTCCCGAACACCGCTACGTGAACGGCTCGCTTGCGGAAGTCGTGAGAATCGACGACACGATTGACGTAAAGCTGGCATCGAACGGCGAAACAATCAGCATCGAGCGGGCAGAATGGTGCAACACACGCTACATTCTGAATCCGGAAACAAACAACATCGAAGAGGAAGTGCTGGGCACTTTCGTGCAATATCCGCTGAAACTGGCGTGGGCCATCACCATCCACAAAAGTCAGGGTCTGACGTTCGACCATGCCATCATCGACGCATCGGCAGCATTCGCCCACGGACAAACGTATGTGGCACTCAGCCGCTGCCGTTCGTTGGAAGGGCTGGTGCTGAGCGAACCCGTTCCACCAAGCGCCATCATCAACGACCGCCTTGTCAAAAACTTCACCAGCCGCCTTCAGCAATACATACCCGACTCGGAACAGTGCAAAGCGATGAAGCAGAACTATATCATCGCCCTGCTCGACGACCTGTTCGACTTCATTCCGCTACGCCAGGCCATTGAACGCATGGAACGCCTGATGACCATAAACTTCCCAGACAAGTGCGCACAACTGATAGCCGACTATCAGGCGGAAAACGAACGCATGCGGACGGAACTCGCCGACGTGGCACAGCGTTTCCACAACCAATACCGCACGCTCACGTTGCAAAGCGAGAAACCCGAAAGCGACACGCAACTACAGGAGCGCATCAACCGCGCGACAGCCTACTTTGAGGAGAAAATGCAACCGCTGCGGAAACTGTTGGAAGCCACATTCATCGCTACCGACAACTCCGCTCTCCACAAGCGTATCGAAGAAATCAGCGACGAGCTTCACCTGCTGATGAACGTGAAGCAGGGATTGCTGAAATACGTCAACGAGAAAGGCTTCCATGTACTGGACTACCAGCGGCAACGTTCACTGCTCCTGATAGCCGATAATCAGGGAGCAGCCCTCTCGCAATTCGAGAAACCGATTGTCGTGCCCGAAGGCATCAGCCATCCGCAACTTTACAAACGGTTGGCGGAATGGCGGCGGGAGAAATCGAAGGAAACAGGCGAACGCATCGTCAGAATCCTGCGCACGGCCACGATTGTCGCCATCGTAAAAGAACTCCCGACAACGGAAAAGGAACTGCAGGAAATGCCCGGTTTCGGCAAGAAAAAGCAGGAGCAGTACGGCAAGGAGATTTTGAAAATCATTATCGCCTACCTGGGAAAAGGATAACAAAACCACGGCGGCACTCACCTGTCTTTTCATTTTTTTATTTACCTTTGCGATACGATGAATTTCCGGAAACTATACATATTATCCGCCTTTCTGCTCACCGTCGTTGTCAGTGCGTGCATCCGTTTGGGTAACGACACCCAAACCGTAGCCGACAGCATTGCTGAAGCCGTTGAAAGCAAGGATTTCAACCGTCTGGCTGAAATCGACGAGGCTTTCCGTGCGTCACTGTCCGACGATCAGGAAACGCGCCGCGAACAGCGCAAGGCCCTTGCAGAACTTGCTGACGATGCCGACAACGACACCGTTCGCATTGCCATACTGCTGATAGCGCAACTGCCGGACGCATGCGGAGAACTGCTGGTGAACCGCCTCATCGAAAGCCGGACGGAAGGAAACACGAAAGAAACATTTCTTTCCACCCTTTCGACCGTACAGATGCTCTATTCCCACTTGAACAGCGAAGATTTTGTCGTTTTCAACCAAGCCTATCAAAAGGGCATCGACCGGCTAAGCATCGACGAGCAGATGAAAATCTACTGCGCCATAGCATCGCCGGAAATGATTGGCGAAGTGATGGCCGACGACGTTATCCGTTCCGCCGAAACTCCGCAACAGCAGGAGGTGTTCACCACCGTCAACCAACGTATTGCCTCATTAAAATCAAGCTATAAACCTACTGAATTCGAACGGATGAAAAACGCTTTCGGGCGTACGCTTCTTTCTGCGGGCGGCGACCAATGGCTGACTGCGTTTGAATTCTAAATAAATCGTCACACCTATGAAAAGAATCGAAGAGTACATAGAACTGGCCAACAAGGCCGTCGAAAATATCAGTTATCCGGCAGAACCCAACGGTCTGTACGAACCTATCCGCTACGGAATGGCACAAGGCGGAAAACGCCTGCGCCCGGCACTCCTGCTTGCTGCGTGCGATGCAGCCGGAGTGGAAGCGGAAAAGGCTATGAAACAGGCCGCCGCCATTGAAATGTTCCACAATTTCACGCTCCTGCACGACGACGTGATGGACAAGGCCGACCTGCGCCGAGGAAAACCTACGGTATGCAACAAATGGGACGACAACACTGCCATTCTTTCGGGCGACACCATGCTCACGCTTGCCACCGAACTGCTTGTCGACGGCATGGAAGCCGAAAAAGCAGTCCGCCTGCTCCGTCTGTTCAACCGCACCGCCATTGAGGTTTACGAAGGCCAGCAGTATGACATGGAATTTGAAACGCGCTACGATGTGAGCATCGACGAATATATCCACATGATTCGTCTGAAAACATCCGTTCTGCTGGGCTGTGCCTGCAAAATCGGTGCGATAGTGGGCAACGCTACGGAAGAACAATGCGAAGCACTCTACAACTTTGCCATCCATTTGGGCATCGCGTTCCAATTGCAGGACGACCTGCTCGACGTGTACGGCGACCCGAAAGTGTTCGGCAAGGCTATCGGCGGCGACATCCTCAACAATAAAAAGACATTCCTGCTCATCAATGTTATGCAACTTGCCGAAGGCGACGACCGTGCCGAGCTGCAACGCTGGCTGAATGCCGACGCACCGTTTGCCGGAGAAAAGATTGCCGCTGTCACTGCTCTTTACAACAAGTTGGGAGTTGACGCTCTGTGCCGCAAAGAAATAGAGCGATATAATGCCATCGCGCTCGACTATCTCCATGCCACAGGCTTCGGCGAAGAGCAGTTGGCTTGCTTCGAACAGTTTGACAAAATGATAATGGGACGCAACAAATGATAGACACTCATTCACATCTCTATCTGGAAGAATTCGACAACGACCGCACGGAGGCTATGCAACGTGCGGTCGCTGCCAGTTTACGCCATCTGATTCTGCCAAATGTCGACTTGGAAACGGTAGAACCGATGCTGCAGCTGCATACGCAATATCCGAAATACACCTCGATTGCAATGGGGCTGCACCCGACATCGGTAGGCGAAAATTTCCGCGAAGATTTGGAAAAGACACGCGAACTACTCGACCGCTATCCCTGCGTGGCGGTAGGCGAAGTAGGCATTGACCTCTACTGGGACACGACCTACAAGAAACAACAAATGGAAGCCTTCGACACACAACTTCATTGGGCTGAGGAACGCCGCCTGCCGGTCATTATCCACTGCCGCGAAGGGCTGCCGACGATAGCCGACGTGTTCCGCAACTACAGCGGCTCGCTTCCTGCCTGTGTGTTCCACAGTTTTGGCGGAACAAACGACGATGTAGAACTTATCCGCTCCTTCGGCGACTTCTATTTCGGCATCAATGGAGTGGTGACATTCAAGAACTCCAAACTCTCGGAAACACTTCCTGCCATCGGACTTGACCGCATTCTGCTGGAAACCGACTGCCCTTATCTCACACCCGTTCCCCATAGGGGCAAACGGAACGAAAGCGCCTATGTGCCCTACATCGCACAGAAAGTAGCCGACACGTTGGGAGTCAGTATTGACGAAGTGTCGGAAACTACCGACCGCAATGCGCAGAACCTGTTTCGCATAACGATATAAAAAGAAAGAGAACCCGAAGGTCCTCTCTCAAAGCAAAAATATCATACAAATAAATCTTTGTTTAGTAGGAATGTGAGGGCAATAGGAATTGTATCCTCACCCACTCCCACAAAATTACAAAAAAATTTTTGTCCGGGCAATCTATTTTCACAAACGCACCCGACCAAAATATAAAGCGGAAGTCCGTCACCCGAACTTCCGCTTCTTCTTATTGTCTGATTGAATATTCGTTATCGTTATTTTACAGCCACTTTCACCACCTTGCTGCCTACGCTTACAAGATAGATACCGGCCGGAACTTTAACAATTGTTTCACCTTCGCTCAAAAGCGCACCGCTCAAGGCAAACACCTTCACACCTTCGGCTGCACCCTCAACGCGAATTTCACCAGCACCGCCAATCACTTTCACATCGGCAGCCTCAACATCGGCTACGGAAGAAGTTTTTGTCAAACTGTATGCGCCGGACAATATATTGAATTTAACTGTGAAACTCGTGTACGAAGTCATCGCTGCACCTGTTCCGCCGAATACAAATGTACCTTCTGTCGACTCTTCTGTTGCATCTGCTTCCAATCCCCAAGTGTATGCACCTTCTTCCATACCTTCAGCAATATGCCAAGCAGTCAAACCATTTTCAGCCAAAGTATTGAACTCAACTTCACCAATATAATCACCTTCTTCACCTGACTTAAGAAGTTCTACCGAATTTTCTCCAGCAATGAAATACACAGATTCCGGATATACTGTTTCGCCAGTGATGTGCAAATATGCTTCATCCCGAACTGTCAGTTGTATTTCCGTTGCATTGATAGGACGAAGCAGTTGAATGTTTTTCATGCTGCCACCTTTCCACATCATATAATCGTCATTAGCTACAATGGCTCCTTTTTCATCGTTCGCTCCGAAAGACAAGTCCCACTCTTTATCTTTACCTCCAATCTTAAACTCTTGATTCAACAACTTTTCACCGACGAGACGATATATACCTTCACCCTCATATGCAAAACGCCAGTTTTCATCAGGAGTCCAAGCTGTTTCTCCACTTATTAGATAGAAATAATCGGCAGTATCAATTTTAAGAAAGTCCCCATTTATCTTACTAAAAACAAACATCAGAGGGCCATTGGGAGCGAAACTTAATTGATTGTTACCGTTGTCAGTATAAATTTGATGCTTGTCACCCAAACCAAATTTCTTGTAATCGGGATTTATACTCAACCAACGTTCTCCATCACTTTTATCCAAAACCTTAAATTCAACGTCAGCAGGCAGTACCTCATCAACAATCAGGTAATAATGTCCGTCATTCATGTTTTGGAATTCCCATTGAGCCAATTCTTCAGCAGTTGAAGCCCAATTGGTCATTGTTCCGGTCAAATAAATACCGCTTCCGGCATTTGCAACAAAAGCAACCAGTGCGAAAAGCACTGACATAAGTGTAGTTTTTCTTGTCATAATACTAATTTTAAGTTTATAATAGAATTGTCATTTACATTACAAAAATTGAAATAAGGTATTCACTTCACGGTGGAAATTCATAGGTTATCTCAACAACAATTGTTTTTCAAACGCAAATGTAACCATTATTATCACCCAAGCAAACGATATCCACTATTTTAACACATTTATCTGCAATATCAGCAAAATATTCTCATAGCAGATTTTTGAAGAACATACAACGAACGCCTGAATTAAGAAAACTTTTCCTGCAAATAGTTTGAAAAATAAAATAACATTCCTATCTTTGCACTCGCTGAAAATCAGCGAAACAATTCAATCTATGGAGTGATGCTCGAGTGGTTGAAGAGGCACGCCTGGAAAGCGTGTATACGTCAAAAGCGTATCGGGGGTTCGAATCCCCCTCCCTCCGCAAAATACGAGGTGTAAATCAGTACGATTTACACCTTTTTTCTTTTAATCTCAACGACATTTCTTTTTATATTCCATCAGTCGCTGCACAACAGCCAAATCTTTATCACATTCTACACTGATTGGCAATGGGATAAGTTTTCCAGATGGAGGAGTCTGCTGAAAACATTCCTTGATATCCTGCGGTATATCCAATTCCAATACTCCTTGCCTGTATTTTTCGGTAAAGAATACAACTATCCGAAATGCTTGGTCATAGACATGCACCCAGCCAAGATTCTTTTTCCGCCACATCAATTTACCCAACCAGGCTTTTCCGTCGTTATAGTAATTCCACATTATTTCTATTTCGGACTCCCGAAGTTGCTGCCGCAGCTGTAGATATAAAGTAAACGTCTGTTGCAAAACTTGCTCAAGAAGCCTGTCATCTGGCTGCTGATTCTTATCGGTCAAAGCGAGGCTTTTCATATAAAATGACTTGTTAGATTAAGTGATACATGATATTTCGATTATAGCTGCCAACTGCGTGTATTTTTTACCTTACATCTACATTCAGCACTTCTCAAATATACTCTTAATATATGAAAATTCAAAGTTTTTTAAATCATAACGCAGTCGTATCAATCCCTCAAAAAACGACTCTGGGCAGCCGCTGTGTGCGACTGCCCAGAGGTCAGTATGGTTGAATTTCAACGATTAGCCTTGTTTCTTTGCGCGGAGGCTGTCCCAAGTAAGATAGCCGATAAGCAGCAAGTACATCACAACGCCTGTGATTTGGAGCGTTGTTTCGTCGATAGAGTGAGAATATTCAAATCCTGCAAAACGCATACCTGCGCTGACAACACCCATCAATGCACCGCCGGCAATAAATCCGGATGCAAGCAGCGTACCGCGTTCCTGACGTGTGCTGTTGAGTTCCTTGTCCTTGGAACGGTTGCTGACAAACCAGCTGATAAGACCGCCCACCAACAGCGGAGCGTTGAGTTCCAACGGAATGAACATACCCAATGAGAATGCCAATGCCGGAACACCCAGCCAGTTCAGCAGCACGGCGAGAATAGCGCCGACACCGTAGAGCATCCATGGAGTGTTGCCACCCATCATCAACGGTTCGATAACGGCTGCCATGGCGTTAGCCTGCGGAGCAGCAAGGGCATCAGGGCCGGAGAAGCCGTAAACCTTGGCAAGGATAAGGATAACACCGCCTACGGTAGCAGCCGAAACAAATGTTCCGACCAATTTCCATGACTGCTGCTTTTGCGGAGTGCTACCCAACCAGTAACCGATTTTCATATCTGTCACCATACCGCCAGCCATTGACAGCGCGGTACAAACCACACCACCGATAATCATGGAGGCTACAATGCCGGAAGCACCGTTCAAACCGATAGCCACGAAAATGGCAGAAGCGATGATCAGTGTCATCAATGTCATACCTGAAACCGGGTTAGTACCTACAATCGCAATGGCGTTGGCCGCTACAGTTGTAAACAGGAAGGCAATCACAGTCACCACGATAAAGGCTACGATAGTCTGGAACAGGTTATGGATTACTCCGAAATAGAAGAACACGAATGTAACTACGAGAGCGGCAATAAGCGCAAACGTAAGCACCTTCATGGAAATATCTTTCTGAGTGCGCACTACGTTAGTAGCAGCGCCGCCTTTGCCTTTCAGTTCACGGCCAGCCAAGCCTACAGCACCGCGGATAATGCCCCACGACTTGATGATACCGATGATACCCGACATGGCAATACCGCCGATACCGATGTAGCGTGCCTGTTCGGAGAACAGCGTTTCAGCGGCTACATCAGGCTGGCTCATGCCCAAAAGCGGAACAATCACATACCAGATGAACGCACTACCGGCAAAGATGATAAACGAATATTTCAGTCCGACGATAAAGCCCAAACCAAGCACGGCTGCACCCGTATTGATTTTGAAAAGCATTTTTGTCTGTTCGGCAATTTCCGCACCGAGGGCTGTGGCTTTCGTAGAAAGCGTTTCGCTCCACCATCCGAATGTGGACAGAAGAAAGTCGTAGATACCGCCTACCAAACCGGCAACGATAAGCGGTTTGGCCTGATTGCCGGCCTTTTCGCCTGAGATAAGCACCTGAGTGGTAGCCGTAGCTTCAGGGAAGGGGAATTTTCCGTGCATGTCAGAGCAGAAATACTTGCGGAACGGAATGAACAGCAGGATACCCAGCACACCACCCAGCAGAGAGCTAAGGAAGATTTCAAGGAAGCTCACTGTAATGGCGTCGCCATAAGTGGCCTGAAGAATGTAGAGCGCAGGAAGCGTGAAAATGGCACCTGCCACTACGATACCCGAAGAAGCACCGATGGACTGGATGATGACATTCTCGCCCAGAGCATTCTTTCTACGCATCGCACCCGACAAACCTACGGCAATGATGGCAATAGGTATGGCAGCTTCAAACACTTGTCCCACTTTCAAGCCCAGATAAGCAGCGGCTGCACTGAAAATCACGGCCATCAGCAGACCCATAGTCACAGAATAAGGAGTCACCTCCGGATACACCTTGTCGGGACGCATCACCGGAACATACTGTTCGCCCGGCTTCAGCTCGCGAAAGGCATTTTCAGGGATATTCAATCCCTCTTTCTTCTTTTCGTCTTGCATTGGTCTTTATTTATTAATTAAATTTCATTTCGAGGTTATCTCTGCGAAGATACGAAAATCTGACGGTTTTTTCCGACTTTTTGTAAAAGAATGTTTTCAGTTAGAGGTTATGGGTTAGCGGTTATAGGTTAGAGTATATAGATTAGGGGTTATAGTATATGGGTTATAGGTTTGAGTATATGGATTAGGGATTAGAGGTTAGGGTTTACAAATTTCCGGAAAAACACACTCCTCCGCCAATGGCCCATAAATTCCAACCTTAAACTACTCACTCTAACCTATACACTCTAATCCATAACCCAACAAAAAAAGGCACCCTTGCGGATGCCTTTCTGTTGGTTTATGCTATTTAGAGTTGATTACAAGTTTGCAACATTGTATTTTGCAAATTCTTTATCAACAGCAGCTTTAGCTTTCAAAGAGCTGTCCATAGCAACAGCCTTGCGAAGGTTAGCGTAAACGCCTTGTTCGTTGCTTGTACGAGCAGCTACAACAGCCATCATGTAGTAAGTAGTAGCGTTAGGATTCTTAACGGCGTTCAAAGTAGCCTGTGCAGCGCTATAGTCGTTAACGAGGATCTGAGCAAGAGCAGCGTTGTTTGACTTAGTGTCGCCGAATGCCTTAACAGCTGTCTGATAGTCGCCTTGTTTGATGTAGTAAACACCCATAGCGTCGTTCAAACCTTCAACACCAGCAGCGCTACCGAAGCTTTCGCGAGCACCAGCATAGTCCTTGTTCAACATCTTGATAAGACCAAGGTTCATCTTCACTTCGTTGCTTTCCGGAGCAAGTTTAGCAGCCTTTTCGAAGTTAGCCTTAGCTTCGTCGTAGTTACCTTCTACGAATTGAGCTTTACCAAGGTTGTTGAAGCAACGGAAATCGTTCGGATACAACTTAGCAGCTGTAGCGTAGATTTCTACCTTTTGCTTGTTGTCGTTAGTCAAAGTTGCGCAATAAAGAAGTTCGTCTACAGAAAGTTTAGAAGCGTCTTCTTTGTATTGAGCCTTGATTTCGTCATCGCTGCGACCGATTGTGTTGATAGAAGCAGTGATGCGAGAGTAACGCAATTGCGGAAGGATTTCGTCAGCAAGCTGATCGAATACTGAAGAAAGGTTACGGATTTCCTTTTCGCGTTGTTCCGGATCTTTGTACATTGAAAGTACGCTCAAGATAAGGTCCTTATCCTGGATGTTGCTTTGAGAAACGAGTTTCTGGAAGCCTTCCCAGTCTTGTGCAGTATATTCAGAAGTCAAGTCACCGTAGTTAGCGATTTCTTCGTCCTTCAAGTTCTTTTCTACATATTTCAATGTAGTCTTTTCACGATTAGCAGAAAGTTTTTCGTTGAACTTCACACCACCATCAGGAGAAGCGAATGAAGAAACGTGGATACCTTCGATTTCCTTGTTATCAGCAGAGCTTGCAGCCTTAACAGTTTCGTTGAAGCCAGTAACTTCTTCTTTCTTCAATTCCTTAGAACGGATGTTAGCCTGGTTGATAAGGAACATGATGTCAGCATCATATTTTTCGTTGATGATGCGTTGGTATTTGTCAGCTGCAGTTGCAGGGTCAACTGTAGAAGCGTCAGCCAAAGTTGCAGTAGCAAGAACACCTTCGCCAACCTTTACACGAGGAAGAACATAAGACTTCTTACCTTGAACTACGTTGAAGTCAAGATAAAGTTCGCTATCCATCATGCCCGGATTGTAAGCGAAAGTAGCAGGGATAGAAACTGTTCCACCTTCTTTGTAGCTGATAACCGGATTGTTGCCTTCTACCTTTTCACCTTGGAAAGTGTAAGCCTTAGAAGCGACAGCAGTAGAGTCTGTACCGTAAACGAGATACGGAGTAACAGTTACTTCAGCATTCTTCTTGAAGAATTTTTGAGGAACATTTGCTGTAATAGTAGCAGGAACCTGGTCGCCTACAACTGTAAGCGGAGTCGGGTTAGTTGTAAAATAGTCAGAAGCGAAAGGGCTCATCTTCTTGTTACAACCGGTCAATGCTACAGCTGCACCGACCATTAGATACATACCTAATTTTTTGTTCATAGTTATTAGTATTGAAATTAAAATTCTTTCTTTATGCAAAGATAATGCAATCCGTCATATATTAAGATAATATTGCAATTTTTTTTGACTTTTTTGCCGTTATCAAATGCAAAGATAAGTGCCTTTTTCCCTTTTTTGTCCTATTATTTTTTAAAATATAGTTAAAACATTTGTTTTAAAGGGATTTATATTGAGAAAACAACAAAAGGCCGAATTTGTTCATGCCGACTATCTGACCACAGTTTTTTCCCTTTTCGCAATATTTTTCCGACAGCGACACTACTTTT